>Ga0265324_10000265_pt1 | contig 38646 bp, 31 predicted proteins | sample 41419metaG_FD_198634 | JGI IMG/M metagenome (GOLD analysis project Ga0265324, IMG submission 198634) | Rhizosphere microbial communities from Carex aquatilis grown in University of Washington, Seatle, WA, United States - 4-14-19 metaG | ecosystem: Host-associated > Plants > Roots > Rhizosphere...
AACAACATTGTTGTTCCCTTTTTTATTGTCGGGGCGGGGAGATTCGAACTCCCGACCTCTTGGTCCCGAACCAAGCGCTCTAGCCGGGCTGAGCCACGCCCCGTATTTCGTTGTGTTACTTTGGCTTCGTGGTGCCTCAATATACGAACGATTGCCCAATTTGTCAACGGAGTTTACACAGTGATGCCATGACTGCATTGCCCGCATAGAAGTCATGGCATCGCTTGACTAAAACTTTTTTCATTTTGTACTTGACAAATCCCTTCCCATAGTATATATTTCACCATAGTAAAAATATATATACTATGTAAAGGATTTCACTATGTCATCGCCGTCGATCGAACTCACCTCCCGCCAGCAAAAGGTCTATAATTTTGTAAAGCAGTTCATCGAGGATAACAGCTACCCTCCGACGCTGCAGGAAATTTCCGACAAACTAAAGATTCAGCCGAGCGCCGCACGGATGCACCTTCTTCTTATGGAAAAGAAGAAGGCGCTGCGCTACGTTCCGAACACTTCGCGCGGCATCGAGTTGCTGCACGAGCGGCCGTCCGGCATCCCGATTTACGGAAGCGCTCCGGCAGGACATCCGTTCACGTCCCAGGAAAACATGGTCGATACATTCGAGGTCCGGCGCTACATTACCGCGTCCGACGATTTGTTCGGCATTTACGTGCGTGGCGACAGCATGAAAGATGCGCAGCTTTCTACCGGCGACCTGCTTTTTGTCGACCCCAAAAAGGACCCCCGCAACGGTGAGATCGTGGTTGCCGCCGTGGAAGGAGAACCGACGATCAAACGATATTATAGAGAAGAGAGCGGCGTTGTGCTTCGTCCGGAGAATAAGAAATACAAACCGATTCACGTCAGCAGGAGCGACGAGAATTTCAAAGTCCTCGGCGTCGTGGTCGGAATGATCCGCGCTCTCGACAAAAAGAAGATCGACGCGTTGACCGATGAATACAAAGCGTACTCAAAGGCATCGTGAGGAACGAGGCAGCTATGGCAACGTCGACATATTCGATAGAAGAAGAACGGCAGATCAATTTTTATCTCAAACAGATCCTGGACCTGCTGAGCGTTCGCATTCCGGACGATCATTTTGGGACGGTGGAGATTGCATTCCCGCGCCAAAACGGAAAAATTGCCGGCGAAGTGGAGATAAAATTACGTTCGAAACACCGTCGGGGAAAGGTGCAGTAGCAGCCGATTGATCACAAATTTTGTTGTTGAAAATTTTGTCAGCAGGAGATGATGATGAACCGTGTAACTGGAACATTTGAAGTGAAGCTAAACCCTCAGCCGCTGGCGGACAAAACCGCTGATGCAACACTTGGGAGGATGTCGATCGAGAAACAGTTCCACGGCGATCTTGAAGCTGCCAGCAAAGGAGAAATGCTGAGCGCAGGAACGGGTGTGAAAGGTTCGGCCGGATACGTTGCGATTGAACGGGTCAGCGGAACGCTGCAGGGGCGCAGCGGTGTTTTCGTGCTGCAGCATAGTGGCACCATGACGCGTGGCGCCGCGCAGCTGAGCGTCGCTGTTGTGCCTGATTCCGGCACCGGTGAACTGACCGGACTCGCCGGGACAATGGCGATCAATATTGTTGATGGGAAACATTTCTACGATTTTGATTACACGATTGCAGAAACCCATTAAAGACGGCTGATTCCAATGAATACCACTTTTGAGGATAAATAAGATTATGGCAAAGAACCCACTCCTTTTGCGAAAGACGGTGAGCATCAAGGCTCCGGCATTAAAAGTCTGGGAAGCGCTGACTTCCCCGGAATGGATAAAACAATATCTGTTTGGCACAAACGTTATCTCCGATTGGAAGGTAGGAAGTCCGATTCGTTTTACCGGGACATGGGAAGGCAAAGAATACGAAGACAAGGGAACAATCCTGAAATTCGAAAAGGGGAAGGTCTTTCAATACAATTACTGGAGTTCGTTTTCGTCGTTGCCCGACGTTCCGGAAAACTACGCCGTTCTGACTTTTGAGCTCTCGTCGCACGGCGACAGGACCGAACTTTTGCTGACTCAGGACAATATCGCCGACGAAACAGCGTTGGAACATTCCAGCAAGAATTGGGAGGGAGTATTGGGGACGATGAAAAAGCTGATTGAAGCATAGAACTTGGTATATTTTCTTGGAGAAACAATCGAATGAAAAGCTCCGGTGCGTTCGTAGCGATTATTGTGCTTGGATTTTCCAGTCTTTTAAGTTCGAAGGCACATGCTCAAGATTCATCACATTCCACAACAAAGGAATCGGCCGTGACGACCCAAAACAATAACCATCGCATTGATTATATAGAGTTTTCCGCCACAGATATTACAGCGGTAAAACAATTTTACACGGCCGTTTTTGGCTGGAAATTTACCGACTACGGGCCTGACTACACGAGTTTTGAAGATGGCCGGATCAGCGGAGGGTTTGCAAAGGCGCCATCGATCTCCGGCAGCGGCGTGCTCGTGGTTATTTATTCGTCCGAACTGGAAAGAACGAAAGAAGCTGTCGTTCGTAACGGGGGAAAAATAACAAAGCCGCCGTTCGATTTTCCCGGCGGGCGGCGTTTTCATTTTACAGACCCGAATGGAAATGAGCTTGCCGTGTGGAGTGAGAAATAGAAACATCAAAAAATAGTCTCACGCAAAGACGCCAAGGCGCAAAATGCGTTAAACATAAAACTTACGCGGCTTTTCCCAATGGGATGGCTTTGCCAGCGACTGGCGAAGCATCTTCCAAAGGAATCCCTTTGGGACCTTCGGGATTTGCGCGAGACAAAAGTTCTTGATTTTTCAGAAGTCTCAAATAATAAATGGTTTAGTTTCCATTTATCTTCTTCGTCTCCTTCGTGGATTGTTGTACCGGTAAGAAGAATGTAATTACATAGCAACAGGGTTGTTGAAATACTCAAGCCCGGTTTTGTGAAGAACGCCGTAATGCGTTCTCTCGAAACCGGGTTTTTTGTTTGTATCCATCTCACAAGGAGGCTGCAATGATCACACTGGACCAGCAAAAAATTTTTGTCGGGATGGGGGGCTGGGATTTGCCCCCGTTCCACCAATACTTCTACCCGCCGAAACCGAAGAAAGGGTTTCGAAGGCTGGAATACTACAGCCAGTTTTTCGACAGCGTGGAAATCAACGTCACGTTTTACAATACGGCCCTCACGGCGGATCATGCGCGGCGCTGGCTCGATGATGTTGCCGCAAACAAAAATTTCATGTTCACGGTAAAACTCTTTCGGGGGTTTACGCATACGTTCGATGCGACGAACGATGACGTCCGTTCTGTCCGCCGCCTTCTCGAGCCTCTTGCCGAGTCGGGGAAGCTGGGAGGGATCGTGGCGCAGTTTCCGCACTCGTTCGTCAACACGCCCGAGCATCAAAAATACCTTCAGCAGTTCAGCAGAGTCTTTTATCCGCATCGGGTGTTTGTCGAAGTACGGCACGCTTCCTGGAACACTTCGCTCTTTTACAATTGTTTACAGGAGAACAAATTGCATCTTGTCAACGCGGACTTACCGCCGATACGGAGCTACATGCCGCTGACGTCGCTGGCATGGAATGAAGTGGCATATTTCCGGATGATGGGAAGAAACGTCAAAACGTGGGCGCATCCCGAACTCGGAGAGCGGTACAACTATTATTACAACGAGAAAGAACTCAATGATTTGCTTGAACGGATGAAAAAGCTGAGGGAACAATCGAACACCCTCTTCGTCGTATTCCATAACGACCCGGAAGCAAATTCACTCGTCAACGGTTTTCAGCTGCGGCATCTTGCGCGGAAGCCCCCCGTGCTTGTTCCGCAGGGAATGATACGGGCGTTTCCCGAACTCAAGGGAATTAGTTCATCGGTGAACGTGCTGCATCCGCTTTTTGCCGACGAGGAGATTCCTGCGGATGCCCTTCATTGAAACACGCCTATTCTTTCTCGAGAGGTTTTACGCATTCCGGCACATCATTACGGGATGAACTTACAACGGTTGAAACACGGTATGCTTTCATTTCTTTTGCAGGATAGGGAAGAAGGAGTTTTTTGAGCGATGCAGTATCTTTGATGTTCCTGTCGAGCCATTCCTCAAAGTTCTTTTCGTGGAGAATGACCGGCATGCGATCGTGAATTTCTCCAACCAGCTCATTGGGAACGGTGGTGATGATTGTAAAGGAAGGTAGTTCTCTTCCCTCGGGATCTTTCCAGACGGAGAAGAGGCCGGCAAACATGAACGGCGATTCGTCTTTCATACGAATGCACATTGGCTGTTTTTCGATGACCTGTCGTTGTGCGCCGCGTACCTCTTTTGTGACGGCCGCCTTTTTCCACTCGTAGAAACCGTCGGCAGGAATAAGGCAGCGGCTCCCTTTAAAATAGGTGCCGTATAATTTGCTCTGGTCCAGCGTTTCCGACTTTGCATTGAAGGTTGAAAATGCAACCTTGCCGTCTTTCGACCAGTGCGGAACGAGCCCCCAGCGCATCTGCTCGGCAGCGAGGCTGTCGTTTCTGACAGCAAACACGGGCATCCGTTGAAGCGGAGATGCATTGTAGCGTGGCAGTTCTTCGAAAGCTTGTCCGGTGGATTCTAAATCCCGCAGTAGCGCAAAAGTTGCAAGGACCTTTTTGCCGTTGAGCAATAAATAACGTCCGCACATTGTAGTTGTCTCCGTAATAGTTAAGAAGAAGTTAGAAAAATGGACGAAAAAAATCTACTACTGGCAGTGCCGACGTCGTATCAAACAATGGTACAGCATTTTGCAGCGCCTTCCGGCAAAACATATCTTTTGTACGGGGACAAACCGATCTTCCTGCTCTCGCTGAAAATGGCTGCATACGGAATCGCCGGCGGTTCTTCCGTTGCCGTCGTCGACGGCTGCAACAGGTTCAATGTTCATTTTCTTTCCCAGTTTGCGCGGGAGAAGAAACTGAACATCGACGATTTTCTTCACCGTATTTATGTTTCGCGCGGCTTTACCTGTTATCAGATGGAACAGGCGATCGTTCACCGGCTCCCTTCATTCCTCAATACGATCGATTCACGCACCGCGATGATCTTCGGCCTCCTCGACACGTTTTACGACCAGCAGGCGTCGTTGCAGGAAGTCCGGCAGATCCTCCGGCGGGTCGTCGCCGCGCTTCAGGAAATGAAAGCAGACGGAATTTCCGTGCTTCTTGTGTGCAGAAAATTGAATGTGCTGCCGAAAGAACGGAACGAGTTGTTCACAACATTACAGGCAGGCGTCGATACTATTTACCGGTTGCAATCGGACGACGATGTGCCGAAACTTTTTCTTGAGAAAGGAGTGATCGACGATGGGGCGAACAGTGCCGACCTTCACCAACATTATCGACAACGAGATCGCAAGCTGGTCGAAGTACCGCCACGGACTTCGCAAAGACGACCAGGAGCTTTTTGACGATATTTTCCGCTCGGCGAAACTGCACTTGGCGGAAAATTTTTACGCCATGCGCACAATTCCGTTCGAAAGCATCGCCATTTCGATCGCCGTCGAACAGCGGAAATTGATCAAACGCCTCCACGAGCGCATTCTTCGACTGGAAGACCAACTGGCAGCTTCTCGTCATAGTCAATAAGGAGCAAAATGAACAGCATTGTGAACGGCTGGCTCTTCGACGTGTATCCTTCAGCGAAAGGAATCACGTTGTGGTTCATCGACCGGAACGGGATGAAACATTGCTGTTTTCGGCGTTATCGTCCGTCGTTTTTTCTTCACGTGAACGATTCGGATGCCAAGCGCATTGCGGCGCTCGGCGTCCGCTCTCCGGTTGAAGTGTCGCTGGGGCGGGCAACACGGAAAGAAATTTATTCCGGCGATTCGTGGGATGTCGTGCAGGTCTATGTTCACGATACGACGCGTTTCAAAGAAGCGGTGTGGTATTTCGAGCGGTTCTTCCCTCATTTCGCGTTCTATAACTCCGATATTCTTGTCTCTCAATTGTTTCTGTATGAGACGAAACTTTTTCCGCTGGCACTCGGCATCTACGAAATTGATGATGCCGGAGAGTTGGTTCGGTGGGAGGTCAACGATTCCGGCAATGCGCTGGAGTATGCGCTGCCGCCGTTGTCGATCATGTCGCTTCGCAACGCGAACGATTTTGTCCCTCCAAAATATCAGAAAAATTTCCAGATTGAAATCGCGTATGACGGCACGATATACGCGCTTGAGCAGCAAAATCCCGTTGAGATGCTCGAGGCGCTGAACTGGCACCTGCATCGCTGCGACCCTGATATTCTTCTCACTGAATACGGCGACTCATCCCTGATGCCGGCAATTGCAGCTCTTTCGCAGCAGCACAAAATTCCTTCACTGCTTAACCGAGATCAAGCGACGGGATATATGACGACGAAGGAGTCGAGTTTCTTTCAATACGGTAAGATTGTGCATAAGGATGGCGCGTTCGAGCTTGCCGGACGCTGGCATATCGATGCGAAGAATTCTTTTACGGTCACGGAAGCGGAATTAGACGGCCTGTTCGAAATGGCACGGTTGACGCAAATCCCCGCGCAGCGGCAGGGGCGGGCGAGTATCGGTACGTCGATGTCGTCACTGCAGCTTTCATGGGCATATCAAAACAATGTCTTAATCCCGTCGAAGAAGCGGGAACCGGAAGAGTTCAAATCGGCGGCGACGCTGCTGCTCGCAGACCGCGGGGGACTCATTTATAATCCGCCGATCGGCTTTCATGAGGATGTCGCCGAGCTGGATTTCGTCTCGATGTATCCTACGATCATGGTGGAGAAAAATGTTTCGCCGGAAACGGTGAATTGCCGGTGCTGCAAGAATACAAAAGTACCGGAGCTCGAATACACGATCTGCGAAAAACGGGAGGGCATCATTCCTGCAACGCTCCGCACGGTTGTGAAGAAACGGGCATACTATAAATCGATGAAGAAGAAATACAAAGGAAAGGACGAAGCCCTTTTCCGCCGGTACGACGGAAGACAAAGTGCACTTAAGTGGATGCTGGTGAGCTGCTTCGGATATCTCGGTTACAAAAATGCCCGGTTCGGGAAGATCGAAGCGCACGAATCGGTCAATGCTTTCTCCCGCGATGCGATTCTTGCGGCAAAAGAGATTGCAGAAACAAAAGGTTTTGAGATGCTTCATGCCATCATCGACTGTATGTGGTTGAAGAAAAAAGGGGCGACGGAAGCGGAGTACCAATCACTCTGCCGAACGATTGCAGAGCATGTTGGCATCGATATTTCGATCGAAGGGATCTATAACTGGATACTCTTTCCTGCGTCGAAACAAGATCCGGAGATCGCAACCGCCAACCGCTATGTGGGATGGTATCAAACGGGAGAAATGAAAATGCGCGGCATTGAATCGCGCCGGCGCGACACGCCGAAATTTATCAAAGCGATGCAGGCGGCGATGCTGGAGAAAATGGGGCGGGCGAAAAGTGTGGAGGAACTGCGCACGATGCTTCCCGATTTGCTCGAAACTGTCCGTGAGTGGATTTCACTCTTGCGGAGCGGGAGAGCGAATCCGATGGAACTTGTGCTGCGGCGGCATATCACCAAGGAGGCGGAAGAGTACACGAACAACAGCATCAGCGCAGTTGTCTCAAAGCTTGTGGAAAGCATGGGAGTCCATCTCTCTGCCGGCGAATCGATCGAGTTCATTATTCTCGATCAGTCGGGTAAACATAAGCCGGAAAAAGCGAAGCCGCTGGCGTTGTATGCGTTCGAAGACGGCTATGATATTGAAGCGTACACCGAATTTGCATTGAAAGCGGCGGCAACATTGCTGGAACCGTTTGGATGTTCTTTCGAAGCGCTTGAAAAACAATTCAACACCAACCCAAAGAAGCCTCGCAGCGGCGCACCAAACACCGAGGCAACCTTGGAACTGGAGTTCATGTGAGAAAGGATTTGAAGTATGCCGGGAAAATGTGTATTATCAACTGGTGCAGGGGATTCGTAATGCAAAGTGTAGTCATCAACCGGTCAATTTCTGAAGCTATTACACATGAACGTCGCTCCGCTGTTCATTCGATGCACCTCCTTTCCGACACTCCAGCGCCCTTCCGGCAACGGCACTCCGCAATGTGAATTCCACATCCTCGCTGATGTAAGAGACAAATACAAGTTTGACGAATCTCTTTTTTCAGTCAACGGCAACGTAATCTTTCCGAATTTTCACGCCGCGAGGTTTTTTGCGAAACAACTGAACGACGCGCGCGATCTTGCCCGGTTTCCCGAGACGGGAGTGAGGGCAGGACAGTTGAACGCGCTGGGGCTGATCGATGAGATCTATCATTACATCTTGAGGGTGTATGAAGAGACTGCCAATCCTGGCGTTTTTGGACGCGCGCAGAGTTATCTCAACACCAGACTGGGCAAGGATGAACTCCAAGCGACAATCGACTCTTTCGTAGCTTTCTTTCCGCCGCTCAAAGTCTATAAAAAAGAGTCACCGGCCGCGGCATACCTGGCCGGAAAAACCGAGGGAAGGTCAAATCAACACATCACGATCGAAGAATTGATATTGTTGTATTTAACCAATTTCAATCCCGCCGCAGTAAAATTCAACGAGTTGTTTTCGGACAAAGAACTTTCAGCAAAGACGAAATACCCGGCGCTTATCAGCGCGTTGGAGATTTTTTTCAGGACAGAAAAGGCATTTGGCCCGGAAAATCAATTTGTTTTTGACCTGCTGCGCGCGCCAATTCTTGCCCATCCTGACAGCCTCGAGGCTCAACTCGGGTACATCAAATCAAAATGGGGAATGCTTCTTTCTTCGAAATTCCTAGACAGAATTCTAGGAGGGATGGATTTGCTTCATGAAGAAAACAAAATTGTATTCGGCGGCGCCGGCGATGCCGTTGTTCCTTCGTATGACGCCGGAGGGCCATCGGGACACAATTCATACGGCTCTTTCGAAACGGAACGCTTTACGACGGATTTGGAGTGGATGCCCAGGGTCGTTCTCCTTGCAAAAAACACGTACGTATGGCTGGATCAACTTTCAAAAAAATATCAGCGGGCTATTGTCAGGCTGAACGAAATTCCCGACGAGGAATTGGATCAGCTAGCACGATGGAATTTTACTGGACTCTGGCTCATTGGTTTATGGGAACGGAGCACCGCGTCGAGAAAAATTAAGCAATGGACGGGAAATCCCGAAGCAGTGCCGTCCGCATATTCGCTATATGATTATGAGATCGCAAAGGATATTGGTGGGGAAGAAGCGTTTCAGAATTTGAGCAGCCGCGCATGGCAGCGGGGAATCCGTCTAGCGGGGGACATGGTGCCGAACCATATGGGGATTTATTCGAAATGGGTTATCGAGCATCCTGAATATTTCATCCAATCGGAGCATTGTCCTTTCCCGAATTATCGATTCTCGGGAGGAGACCTATCGGAAAACGAAAACGTTCAGCTTCGCATCGAAGACGGATATTGGTCGAAAAAAGATGCCGCCGTTGTTTTTCAAAGAATCGACAATAGGACGGGAAAGACGGCCTACATATACCATGGAAATGACGGGACCAACATGCCATGGAACGATACTGCCCAATTGGATCTGCTTCGGGCAGATGTGCGGGAAGCTGTTATTCAGACAATTTTTCACGTCGCCCGGAAGTTCTCGATTATCCGATTCGACGCGGCAATGACCTTGACAAAAAAACATTTTCAGCGGCTCTGGTATCCTCAGCCGGGAACGGGGGGGGACATCCCTTCGCGCGCCGACCATTCGTTGAGTAAAGAAGAATTTGATAAATTATTTCCGAGCGAATTTTGGCGGGATGTTGTGGACAAGATCAATCTGAACATGCCGAGCACTCTGTTGCTGGCGGAAGCGTTTTGGCTGATGGAAGGATATTTTGTCCGCACGCTCGGAATGCACCGCGTGTATAACAGCGCATTCATGCATATGCTGATGAAGGAAGAAAATGAAAAATACCATCAACTCATCAAGAATACGCTGGCATTCAATCCGGAAATTCTGAAACGGTACGTCAACTTCATGAGCAATCCGGACGAACAAACCGCCATTGCACAATTCGGCAAAGATGATAAGTATTTCGGCGTTGCGTTGATGATGGTGACGCTCCCCGGCCTTCCAATGTTCGGCCACGGTCAGATCGAAGGGTATACGGAAAAGTACGGAATGGAATACAAACGGGCCTATTATGATGAGTTTCCGGATAGTCAGTTGGTCTTGCGTCATGAGCATGAGGTGTTTCCAGTCATGAAGAGGAGGCACTTGTTCAGTGATGTCACAAATTTTGAATTCTATGATTTCCATGATGTACTAGGACATGTTAATCATAACGTTTTTGCGTATTCAAATATGTCCGGAAACGAACGAGCGTTGATCTTTTACCACAATAAATTCCAGGAATGCAAGGGATGGATCAGCATAGCAGCGGCGAAGTCAATGCCGTCTGATGGAGGAGACAGAAAGATCGGCGAAAGAAATCTTGGGCAGGCGTTAGCTTTCAACTATGGCGACAATTCTTTCTATTTGTTCAAAGACTATAAGTCCGGTCTCGAATATATTCGCTCCGGAAAAGAACTTCATGAACGGGGGATGTATGCGGAGCTGAAGGCTTTTGAATATCACATTTTTTTGGATTTCAGGGAAGTCTACGATGCAACGGGGGAATACCATGCTCTCGCCAGCAAACTTCACGGCGGGGGCGTCCAGAGTATCGGCCAAGCCCTTGTAGAGATGCGACAAACGCCGATCCATGAAGCGATGAAACTTCTTCTTTCTCAAGACAACATTGCTGCATTGACATCGTATTGCTCGGGTACCGCCAAACCCAAAGGCAAAGTGACTCAGATTGATGAGGTTCATCACCAGTTTACAGCTTTTGCAAACGGAGTGAAGATCTACCTCAATGCGGACATTGATATCGGGATGGTCGGAAAATTGTTTGCTCGAGATGTTGAAGCGCTTGCAACTATCTGGCAAGTCCTCCAACCGATTCAGAAGACAGAAGTAAAGACTCAAAGGATTGAATGGGAAACCGGATTCCGTAAGACCAAAGTCTATAAATCGCTCCGGCAGCCTGCCAATTGCGGACTTTTGCTGTCCTGGATCGCCGCAGACAAGCTTTCCTATTTCTGGCCGGCGAATAGCACTGCGTCAGCGAAGAACGATTTGATCGCACTGTTGAATCTTGAGAAGGTCTTTCGAAAGATTCTCTTGGCTGCCGGACGCAGCCGCGAGCAGGCTCACCGCGATATTTCTCTTTTGCGTATCCTGATGAAACACCGCAGCATTCTTACCGATGCGGACGAGCACAACCGCTTTCTAAAGATGGAACAACTTTTTGACGACTACGATGTGCGCGAGTATATTAAAGTCAATCTCTACAAAGAAACTTGGTTTTACAATAAGGAATGCTTTGCTGAGTTGATCCATTGGATATTTTTTGTTTCACTTATTCACGATTGGAAGACAGATGCTGGTTCGAACCGGACAAACGCGCTCACGGCATCGCGGAAATTTAGTGTCACGAGTGCAATAGAAGAACTCTCAGATCGGTCTGAATATAATATTGAAAAATTGAGAGATGTTTTGTCGCTGGAGGAAGGATGAGAGGATCGGCGGCCGGAATCGAGAATAATTTCATTTACTATGAAAAATGGCGAGTACGCAGATATACATATTTTGATTTTTCATATTGACTTTTCATTTTTTATCCTTATATTAGTGTCAGACCTGTGTGACGCTTCCTCCCCTGAGCGTCGCACCTAGAAAGGGTCGAGCCTGGCGTTCCCCCCCAACGCCGGGCTTTTTTTTTAAAATTGAGACATATTGTTACAGTTACAAGAGGCGCAGCAATGGCGAAAGTAAGCAAAGAAAAAGAAAAATCAGCGAAACGAAAAATTAAGAAGATTGACATTCTTCCGCTTGAGGCGGTCAATTACAAAATTCTGATATCCGGCGTTGTGATCGTGATACTGGGCTACGTCGCTCTTGGGATGGAACCATGGGATGGTTTTATGGCATTGACAGTTGCACCGGTTCTGCTTCTCTTTGGGTATTGCATTGTCATTCCGGTCGGGATTATCTACAGAAGAAAGAAATCGCAAAATGCGCCTCTGACGGCAGAACAGACAACCGGAGCAGTCCCCCAGAGTTGATCGAGAAACACTCCAGCCGATAAACACTGAGATTTCTGAGGGTGTAAAATTCTTAACGGAATAGAGGCGAGAGTACCCAGTACGTCAGAGCTGAAACTGCAGCAGAAAGCGGTATCGTTAATATCCACGCAATAACAATTCTCCCCGCAACTCCCCACCTGACTGCAGACAATCTTTTTGTTGCGCCGACTCCCATAATGGCTCCCGTGATGGTGTGCGTCGTGCTGACGCTGATACCACCGAATGCAGTGGCAAGCAGCGTAATCCCGCCGGCAGTTTCTGCGCAAAATCCATCTGCTGGTTTCAGCTTCGTCACTTTTTGTCCCATGGTCTTTACAATTCTCCATCCGCCGAACAATGTCCCCGTGGCGATCGCGATATGAGAGCAAATGATCACCCAAAACGGAACGTGAAATGTCGCGAGATAACCGGACGAGACAAGGAGCCCGGTGATGATTCCCATTGTTTTCTGAGCATCGTTCGTTCCGTGCCCCAGGCTATAGAGTGCCGCTGACAACAGTTGAAGTCTCCTGAAAAGGCGATTGATCTTCGACGACGGTTTTTTGTTGAATATCCACATGAGGATGACCATCAGAACGAACGCGATCAGCATTCCAAAAAGTGGTGCGAGTACGATGAAGACTAATGTCATCGTCCATCCGCTGTATAGAATTGCACCAAAGCCGGCATTGGCAATGGCGGCACCGGCATACCCTCCCATGAGCGCGTGTGATGAACTTGACGGAAGGCCGGAGTACCATGTTATGAGGTTCCACACGATCGCTCCCAGCAGTCCGCAAAGGATGACGTATTCATTGACACTTTCAAGCTTTACAAGCCCTGCGCCGATCGTTTTGGCAACGCGGACTTCAAAAAGAAACGCGGCGACAAGATTAAAAAAAGCCGCCCATACAACTGCCTTGCGCGGCGTAAGTACCCGGGTCGATACGATGGTAGCAATAGAATTCGCAGAGTCATGAAATCCGTTCAGAAAATCGAACACCAGCGCAACGAGAATAATAAAAACAATTAGCGTAAGCATTATTTGAATTGGAATAAGTAGTTAGGCATGCTTGATCACAATTCCTTCCAGCACATTTGCGACATCTTCACATTTATCCGTGGCGGTTTCTAATCCCACATATATTTCCTTCAGTTTAATGATCTGAATGGGATTTTTTTCCTTCTCGAAAAGTTCTGCGACTGCTTGTTCGAACACTGCATCGGCGGCGTTTTCGTACTCATTAACCTTGAGGAAAACTTTCTGCAGCTCGTCAAATTGTTGAATATTCCGTAACAGGCTTACTCCGCGGTTGAGTTCATTGATGGACAGCCTTAGGATGTCGGCCAATTGAGCCATCCTCGTCGGCCAGTTCTTTAATTTATAGAGCACAAACCGGCCGGCACTGCCGTCCATGTGATCAAGAATGTCGTCCAACGATGATGCAAGTGTGTGGATATCTTCTCTGTCAAGCGGGGTGACAAACGTCGAGTTCAATTCTGAGAAAATTTTATGTGTGATTGTATCGCCCTCGTGTTCATGGTCGTGAATACGATTGATTAACGCTTCGATTTCGGATTTATTTTTTGTAAGAGCAATCTGTTTCATCACTTCTGCAGCCTCAACGAGGTTCTGAGCGGACTCTTCCAGCAACGTGAAGAATTTGTCGTCTTTTGGCAGAAGCTTTTGAATGAGTTGGTCGAATTTCATCGGGAATACCCTGGATTGTTTGCAGGAATTTTTTTTCCGAGCTAAAGGTACACATTATGAGTCTATGAAACAATAATGACGCGCAATTTTTTTCATCGGCGTAACAAATGCAGAAGATGCTTCATAGGAATGAAAAGGCTTGAAAACATTTCGGGCTTTCGGGAGCGGGTTACAGATGAAGCGGTTTCAGAAGTAGTATATTGTAAAACCGATTTTAGAGCGTTTTCACATTCTTAAACTATGTTGATGGTCGAAAAACCGTGTTCAGCAAAACGGTTCGCTGCCGCAGTTTCTATTGCGTATGCACACAAAAATCGATATATTAAGTTCATATAAGCAGAAGTATTTGTCGAGCGTGTAGCTCAGGGGTAGAGCATCTGCCTTTTAAGCAGAGGGTCGGTGGTTCGAGCCCACCCACGCTCACGAAAACACCTAAACGGATTTGAAGAGGTATTCCCTTTAAATCCGTTTTCGTTTTATCCGGCGGCGATGCTTTTCTTTGCTAAACCGCCACGTTTGCTAACTGGTTTTTTCGGTTTCGCCACCTTAGAGTGCTCCCTCGATGCATGTTGTATCAAATCCTCCCCGTATGTTGTAGATTGTTGTTACCTTCAGCCGGTTTGTCTTGAGCGTCTTTTTGAGGTCAGAATAGATCCGTTTCGTGACGCCTTCCTGAAAAATGCCGACCATTCTGAACGAAATAAAATAGTATTTAAGCGATCTGAGCTCGATGCACTTTCCGCCTGTAGGATAATATTCAATGATGACTTTGCCAATATCCGGGAGACCGCTAAAGGGGCAGACAGCAGAGAATTCCTGCGTTTCTGTCCTGATATATTGGTTCTTGCTGTCGAACGGAAATGTTTCCAGAAAATCCGGACGGACGTGGGATTCATCAATGAATTCAAATGACCTTCCTTCAGCTTTAAACAATGGTATCCTCTATAGATGATGTCAGAATGCTTGCTGCTAGAAATCGGAGGGAGTGAGAATAAATTGAGAAACGTATGTTTCGATGAAACTATCCTGCCAATCTCCTCCGGTTTGAAATAACTATTTTTTTCAGTACACTAACAATATTAAAATATTTTTGAAAGAGCAAGCGAATGAGGGATAATGCCTGAGAATCTAAAGAAAGCCGTTGTGCTGCTCAGCGGAGGGCTTGATTCAACGACAACATTGGCGATTGCAAAGAGCGAGGGATATAGTCTTCTTGCGCTCTCCTTCGACTATGGCCAGCGCCACGATTTTGAGATTAAAGCGGCAAGAAAAATTGCAGCTACATACGGAGTTTTGAAACATATCGTTTCCAAAATTGACCTTCGGGAATTTGGCGGGTCAGCACTCACAAGCTCTCTAGAGGTGCCGAAGAACCGAAGCGTCGATGAGATGTCTCGAAATGTACCAATCACATATGTTCCCGCTCGCAATACGATATTTCTTTCATTCGCGTTAGCATGGGCGGAAGTGGAAAATACCAGCGACATTTTTATTGGAGTCAATGCCCTCGACTACAGCGGATATCCTGATTGCCGGCCTGAATATATCGAAGCGTATCAGAATATGGCCGATCTGGCAACCAAAGCTGGCGTTGAGAATCGACAACGGCTCACAATTCATACACCGTTGATGATGCTTTCGAAAGCCCAAATAATAAAGAAGGGACTTGAATTAAGTGTGGACTATTCTCTGACAAGCACATGCTATGACCCTTCTCCGTCAGGCGAAGCCTGTGGCAAATGTGATGCTTGCCAGCTCAGGCTCAAAGGTTTTTCCGAAAACCACTTGAGCGATCCGATCTCGTACCTCAATAAGTCTTGATCAGGAGCGATGGGATACGCGGTCAAGGAAATATATTATACACTCCAAGGGGAGGGAGCCAACACGGGAAGAGCCGCGGTCTTTTGCCGGTTTGCAGGGTGCAACCTTTGGAGCGGCCGTGAAGAAGAGCGAGCGTCGGCTGTCTGCAAATTCTGCGACACGGATTTTTTTGGTGTGGATGGACCCGGGGGAGGGCACTTTGGAAGTGCAAAAGATCTGGCGAAAGCCGCGAGAGAAAAATGGCCGGAGACCAAAACTACCGCTGCCAAACCATTCCTTGTATGTACGGGTGGTGAGCCGCTGCTGCAGCTTGATGACGAGCTTGTTAACGAGTTTCATGCTGCAGGATTTGAGATCGCCATTGAAACAAACGGAACCAGGCTCCCTCCGCCCGGTATTGATTGGGTTTGCGTAAGCCCAAAAGCAGGAGCGGAGCTGATTCTGAAATCAGGGGATGAGCTCAAGCTGGTCTTCCCTCAACCGGGGGCAGAACCGGAGTTATTTGACTCGCTTCATTTTGATCACTATTATCTTCAACCGATGGACGGGTCTTGCCGGGATGAAAACACAACGATGGTGCGGAATTACTGTTTACAACACCCGCGATGGAAAATCAGCCTGCAAACGCATAAATTAATTGGAATACCATAGAGAATTTTCTCATGACAATATTCAAGGAAGTTAGTTTTGAAGCCGCGCATCTGTTGCCACACGTTCCAGAGGGTCACAAATGCCGACGTTTGCACGGCCATTCGTATGTGGTCCAAATCTATATAACGGGAAAAATGGACCCAAAAGTCGGATGGGTGATGGACTTTGGGGATCTCAAAGAGGCGGCCGAACCAATTATCGACCAGCTCGACCATCATTATCTCAATGAGATTCCGGGTCTTGAAAATCCAACGAGTGAAGTGCTTGCACGCTGGATATGGATCCGGCTGAGCCCATTGCTCCCCATGCTCAGCAAACTGGTAGTGAAAGAAACTCCTACTTCCGGCTGCATTTATCAAGGGGAGGATGATTGAGATTGAAGAGATTCAGAAGAAATAATTTGATATCGAGGTACGTTTGAAAGTGTCCCGTGAGAAATCTATTTGGTCAAATCAATCTCACGCCAGAAAACAAAGCAAACCATAAATGCCGGTTTTCCTCTATACATTACCTCCCGCAATTCATCGTCGATAACAACATTTTATAATTATTCCCCGAACCCCACCAAGTCTAGAAATTCGTAGCGGCTTCGGTGGTTGTCTGGAACCGGTCCAGATTTTATCCCGAGATGCATTGTTTGGTAACCATCACGTTCGCTGTACGCGGGCCACTGCGGCAGACCCGGGCCGTTCGGATCGCCCGTTTTGGCGAAGTTTGTCCAGTAAGAAGAAATGAGTTCCGACACCTCATAGTCTTCCGCTCTCCACGGCAGATTCCTCGAAGAGAGCACCCGGAAAACGAACTCGATCTCGGAAGCGTGCGGTGCTAATGGATCTGTGTCAGGCTTTGCGTCTGCAGGGAGCGGAAGTGTCTGATCGAACTCGTAACGGAAAACGGGGGATGCGCCGGTCTTGAGCTGCAATTCGAGCCATTTCCAGTCAGCGTACGCAGTGGACTGGTCTCCGGCAAAATCTCGCGCTGCTCGCTTTGCTTCCTCATCGGTCGTAGCTGGATATAATTTCAGGAAGGCTTCCGCGTTGTTGTTGAATCGTGTATTGGCATGCGAGACATAGCTCTTTACAGTTGGCTTGTCGCTGGCAAAGAAGGATTCGGGTTTTCCTTCATCTTTGTTCCATCCGGCTAGAAGCGGAACGTGGCTTTGATTGCCGGCGGTGTAAATTGAAGAACAGTCAGCCGTCAGGAAATATCCATCGATGTCAGGAGAGAAATATCCTTTCGGCTCCTTCAGCGCTGCATTAAGTATTTTTTGAGCAGGCATGGCCCGCATTGCCTCAAGGGAGCCTGTTCCGAACGACGACTTAGCAAAGTTCACACCCGCTTGTTCTGCCTCGACTCGCTGCTTCAAGGGCGAAGTTGGGCTAAAGAACGCACCGCTCTCGCCGATTGCGCGGTGGAACAAACCTTGGGCCAGAGGCGAAGCCATCAGTGCGCAGACCGAGGACGAGCCAGCCGATTCACCGAAGATTGTGACATTGTCGGGGTCGCCGCCGAAGGTCGCGATGTTGTTTTTGATCCATTGTAACGCAGCTACTTGGTCCAAAAGCCCATAGTTACCAGACGCATTGTGTCCTGACTCTTCGGTGAGTTCTGGATGTGAGAAGAACCCAAACACTCCCATTCGGTAATTGAAGCTGACCACCATCACTCCCTTCTTCGACAAGTTCCCGGCATCCTGCCGCGGTTCAGAAGAGGATCCTGCGACAAAGCCTCCACCATGAATCCAGACCATCACCGGCAGTTTGCTCTTTGACGAATTTTCCGGCATCCACAAATTAAGATAAAGACAGTCCTCGCTTGGTCCTTTGTCGTTGAAAATCATGTCGTCATAGATGCGTCCTTGCATAGCGCGTGGCGCATAATCAACGGCTTTCCTGACGCCGGTCCATGATGAAACCGGCTGCGGTGCTTTCCATCGCAGCGGACCGACAGGCGGAGCGGCGTAAGGAATACCTTTGAACGTCCGTACTTTTCCGTCCGGGCTGACCACGCCTTCCAGTACGCCGTTAGCGGTCTGCGCTTGAACGTAACGCAGTTGTTGCGAATGAGCAGTGTACGATCCGAGCAGCAACATAAACAGCATTGTACATTTCTGTCGAAAGAGATTCATGGTTTCTCGAGTGATGTTTTTTATTTGTTGAATTCTTTTTTGCACTGCATTTTTGGCAAAATAGAATTGCACAAATGTAGGAGGATGGGGGAGAAGAGTCAAGAATGAAAAACCTCTTTGTGTTTAATAAGTCTTATTTTTGCCAAAGCTGTAATCAAATAATATTCTCGCCTGCTGGCGCTACGTTCCAAACTTTAGAGAATTCCAGGATCTCCCCGTTGAATTTTTTCCCTCTTCCAGAGGCGGGGGGATTGCCAATAAACGCCATATTGTCAAAAATGGGAGCACTTTGAAGTGAATTCCTTAATTTGACAAAGAATTAATTGGGATAAGATAGTTTTGGCGCGTCTTGCAAAGAATCTTTCGGCGCAATTCTTGTGTATTTGCCATTACAAGTATTTTGGATAGCTAGCGGGTACATCGATTTCCGGCTGATGGGCTTTTTGGTGAGATCACGAAGCGTTCAAAGGCAACTCAAGAAAGATACATCTCAGGATTTTATGCACAATTCAATTGTCCTGGTAAAACAAGTCCCCGATACCTCGAACATTTCAGGACAGGTGATGAAAGAGGACGGCACGGTGAATCGCTCCAAGCTGCCGGCAATCTTTAATTTCGAGGACAAAGTCGCTCTCGAATTTGCACTTCAGATTAAAGATCAAAGCGGAGGCAAGGTTACGGTTCTCACGATGGGACCTCCGCGCGCATCCGATGTGCTGCGGGAATGTCTTTACATGGGTGCGGACGAGGCATATCTTATTACCGACCGAAAGTTTGCGGGGGCGGATACTCTTGCAACATCTTATGTACTGAGTGAAGCGATAAAGAAAATAGGCAGCTATGATTTTATTTTTGCCGGCAGACAGGCGATTGACGGCGACACGGCGCAAGTAGGTCCCCAGACGGCTGAAAAGTTGAACATCCCTCAGGTCACGTATGCGGAACGCATTCTGGAGATCAAAGATCGCTCCGTTCGTGTGCGGAGAAAGATCGATGGCGGATACGAAATTCTTGATTGTGTCTTGCCTGTGCTGATGACTGTGATCAAAGATGCAGGAGAGCCGCGGCCATTCAGTGCGAAGCGGGTGATGGCGTTCAAAGGGGCAAAGTCGCTTCTAGAATTGGAAAAAATGGCGGAAGGGAATTCTCTTCTCTATATCGACAAGCTTGTGTTTGAATATACCAGCCGCTCATTGTTTATTCCTACATTGACTGCTGATGACCTGAACATCGATGCCGCGCGATGCGGAGTTAAAGGATCTCCGACAAAAGTCTATTCTGTAGAATCAGTCGTGTTGACCGGCAATGACCCTGTGCAAATCGAGAATTCAAAAGCAGGGATGAATTCGTTGATCGACAAACTCATGGAAGATCGGATACTCGGGTGACGGAATGAACCAGCTCGATAACAATGTTTGGGTTTTCGTAGAACAACGCGGCGGGATGCCTTCCGACGTGAGCTTAGAGCTTCTGAGCAAGGGAAGAAAACTGGCCGACGCGATGAACGGATCGCTGATATCGGTGGTTATCGGCAGCGGCGTAAAAAATATTTCTGCCGAGAGCTTTCGCTATGGCGCTGATGAGTCGTTTCTTGTAGATCATCCGCAACTCAAAAACTACGCGACACTCGCCTACGCCCGCATCCTCAATGCATTGGTCGATCAACACAAGCCGAGGGTCGTGCTTTTCGGAGCCAGCGTTATCGGCAGAGACCTTGCACCCAGAGTGGCTTCGCATTCACGGAGCGGCCTCACGGCAGATTGCACTGATCTTCAAGTATCCAACGTCAGCTATCTTGGAAAAGAATTTAAGGACCTGTTGCTTCAGATCCGGCCCGCCTTTGGAGGCAACATCATTGCAACGATTATTACGCCGGACACGCGAACTCAGATGGCAACTGTGCGCGAGGGGGTCATGGAGATGCACCCTTCGCCGACTCCTCGCGCAGCAAAAATTATTGAAATCCCTTTTATACCGGACGAGGTAGACGGTCTCGTAACACTCGTCGAGCAACACAGAGAAGAACGCAAGGTCAACCTTAAGGGCGCGGCGATCATCGTCGCCGGAGGCTACGGGTTGAGAACCAAGGAGAGCTTCAAGCTGATCCACGAACTCGCACACGCAATTGGCGGGGAAGTGGCAGGCAGCCGCGCAGCGGTAGATGCCGGGTTCATTCCGCATGAGCGACAGGTCGGGCAGACCGGAGTCACCGTCCGCCCCAAACTCTATTTTGCAATCGGCATTTCCGGCGCTATCCAGCACCGCGCCGGGATGCAAGAGGCGAAAAAAATTATCGCAATCAATACAGACCCCGACGCCCCAATTTTTGAGATATCACATTACTCCATTATTGGCGACGCACGGGATGTAATTCCCAGATTTATTGAAGCATACAAAAGCAAACTGAAGTGACCGATGCCGAATTTCTTCCTTGACAATCCCGACGTCCAGTTTCATTTCAACACTCTCGATTTGAAAGAAATCGTGAAGCTTGCGGAAGACGATTATACGCAATCAGCGCAGTTTAATTATGCGCCGGTTGATTACGATGATGCTATAGAAAATTATCGAAAGGTGCTTGAAGTTGTAGGAGACCTCGGCGGCAATCATATCGCTCCGCGCGCTTCCGGTGTTGACCGGGACGGAGCCACGCTGACCGACGGCCGCGTTGCCTATGCCGAGGGCACAAGAAAGAATGTCGAAGAACTTTCGCAAGCAGACCTGATGGGACTGATTCTGCCCCGGGAATATGGCGGATTGAATTTTCCGTTCACAATCTATATGATGGTGACCGAAGTGCTTGCTCGGGCGGATGCATCGCTCATGAACATTTTCGGGCTTCAGGATATTGGCGATACGCTGAAGAAATTCGGGAGTGAGGCTCAACTTCGGGAGTTTCTACCAAAGATCTGCACCGGAGAGTTTACCGGGGCCATGGCACTGACGGAACCCGATGCAGGTTCCGACCTTCAGGCTGTGAAACTTCACGCTTATCAGAACGAACACGGCGAGTGGTTCCTGCGCGGCGTCAAGCGGTTCATTACCAACGGTAACGCACAGGTTCTTCTCGTGCTCGCAAGGTCCGAAGCCGGAACAAAAGATGGACGGGGTTTGAGTTTGTTCGTCTGTTACGGGGGCCCGACCGTTATTATCCGGCGCATCGAAAACAAACTCGGCATCCATGGATCGCCCACTTGTGAACTCCAATTCAACGACACACCCGCACAACTCGTCGGGAGCAGGAGATTTGGGCTGATCAAGTATGTATTGGATCTGATGTTCCGGGCGCGTATGGGCGTTTCGGCTCAGGCACTCGGCATCTCGCAGGCGGCGTATGAGGAAGCGTTCAAATACGCGCGCGAGCGCCGCCAATTTGGAAAGCCCATTGTGGAAATTCCGGTCGTCTCCAACATGTTAATCGATATGCGCGTAATGCTTGAAAGCAACCGTTCCTTGTTCTACACCGCGGCAAAGTGTGTCGACGAAAAGGAGAAGCTGGAAGAGCTTGTCGAAAGGAAAAAAGGAGAAGGCAAGCCGGTCAGGGAAGAAATGGAAAAATTGAAACAGATAACGAAAGTGGCGAATCTTCTCACACCGATAACAAAATATACTCTCGCCGAAGGTGCGAACAAAATTACCTACGATGCGTTGCAGATTCACGGCGGCACCGGGTACATGCGGGAGTTCCATGTTGAGCAACTTGCCCGCGACGCGCGCATTACGAATATTTACGAGGGGACGTCTCAAATGCAAATTGTCGCGGCTTCGGGGGGCGTGCTCAATGATGTTTTAGGAGATATTTTTGAAAAGAATGAAAAGCGGGAATTCAAAGGGGGATTAACGAAGCTCTCCACCCACCTCAAAGAAATCCGGCAGCTGTTTCTTGCAAGCCTGCAATATGTTTTGGAAAAGAAGGATATAGGATTTCAGGAAGTCGCGGCTAAAGATCTCGTTGAGATGTACAGTTATCTCCGCATCGGCTACCTCCTGTTGGAAGAGGCGGAAACGGAACCGCGGAAAGTATTTATCGCGAACCGGTACATCGTCAACGCATTGGCAAATGCCCGCAAGAACGCTGAGGGGATCAGGGACGAATTATTTGGCGATTTGCTTCATGCTAACAAGATACTTCAATAAAGAGTTTTTTTCAGAAGGAGAATGTAATGACAAAGAAAAAACAGTACTACTATTACAGAATCTACGACGACGAGGAAAAATTTAATTACTTCAAAAGCATGTATCAGGCGGAAAAGATACGAAAGATGCTTAAGAAGTACGAGGTTGCACATCAGGAGTACCATAACGCCGCGTTCGTCGATTTCCTCAAGAAATACGACCCAAAGGCAGAGCTCATCGAGGTTGCTCGCATTTCGTACTAGTTTTCGAATCATCGGGGATTGTCAAGCCGAAAGACCGGAATGGTGTAGGCATTACCGGATATAAGCTGATTTCTGGGTGATTTAAGATTATTATTCCCTGACATTTCAATAACAGTGGACTGAATCATTTTCGAACGGTGCTATGTAGGCAGAGCCTCGACGATTCGAATTTTCAGTTCAACAAGGTTCTCGTTTCCGCATTCCACTAACCGGCTTTGGCCCGCCTTGTCATTGCCGTACCACTCTTATCATCGTGTCTCAGCATAATTGTTGCCAACGGAGTGTCGCTTACAACGAAAATTATATGGCGATTGAGACCTGAAAATTGCTATTTTACGGCAGACCCCTTTCGCCCACAATCTTCCCGGAGGAATCATGCGGCGTTCTTTTCATTTTCTAAGATCGGGCAAGAAATTTCTGTTCGTTGGCTTTGTCTTAGTTTCCCCTCTTTCCGCTCAAGTATCTGAAACGAAAACGCTTTATTTGGATTACACTCAACCGGTCGAAACCCGCGTTAATGACCTGGTGTCGAGGATGACGCTGGAAGAAAAAGTTTCCCAAATGGTAAACGGCTCAAGAGCAATCCCTCGTCTGCAAATTCCGGAATACAATTGGTGGAACGAATGTCTGCACGGGGTTGCACGGGCGGGAACCGCGACGGTGTTCCCTCAAGCCATCGGCTTATCGGCGAGTTGGGACACCGATATGATGCGGAACGTTGCCGACGTGATTTCAACTGAAGCAAGGGCGAAGAACAATGAGTTTCTGAGAAAAGGAGAACGAGATATTTACAAGGGCCTGACGTTTTGGAGTCCTAACATCAACATCTTCCGAGACCCACGTTGGGGACGCGGACAGGAAACATACGGTGAAGATCCGTACCTGACGGCACGAATGGGCGTGTCTTTTGTGAAAGGGCTCCAGGGGGATGACCCCAAATATTTTAAAGTTATCTCCACGCCGAAACATTATGCGGTGCACAGCGGACCCGAACCAGACAGGCACACTTTCAATGCAATCATAGACAACCATGATTTATACGACACATATCTGCCTGCCTTTGAAGCCTGCATCACTGAAGCCGGTGCGTTTTCAGTGATGTGCGCGTATAACCGTTTTATGGGCGATGCTTGCTGCGGATCACCCGAGCTTTTGCGAAAAATTCTTCGTGAAAAGTGGGGCTTCAAAGGGTACGTTGTATCAGATTGCGGCGCAATCAATGACATTTTCAGCACTCACAAAATAGTGAAGACACCCGCTGAAGCTGCAGCGATAGCCGTAAAGTCCGGCACAGACCTGGAATGTGGAAGTGTGTACAGCACTGCATTGTTCGACGCAGTCAAGCAGGGACTAGTAACGGAAAATGAAATTTCCGTCTCTGTAAAACGCCTCTTCACCGCACGTTTCCGTCTCGGTATGTTCGATCCACCTGAGATAGTGAAGTACACAAGAATTCCGATCACAGAAAACGATTCGCGGGAACATCGCGCTCTTTCGCTTCGTGCGGCGCATGAATCTATTGTGCTGTTGAAGAACACAAACAATATTCTTCCGATCAAAAAGGAAGTGAAACGTATAGCGGTGGTTGGACCGAACGCGGATAACTATCTTATATTGCTGGGCAACTATAACGGAACACCCTCAAAATATGTGACACCGTTTCAAGGAATAAAAAACAGGGCTGGCGACAATATCGAAGTGAAGTACGAAGCCGGCTGCGATGTTATCGATGCGGGGGGAATTATTAACAATCTATCCTCGGACATCGCGAGCGACAATGGAAAACCGGGTTTGAAAGTAGAATTCTTCCGGAACAAGGATTTATCCGGCGAACCGTTCTTTACAAGACTCGACCAGTTGACAAGTCCGGATTGGTTCTACGGCTCGCAAATGCCATCCTTCACCCGCTCATCAGACGACTCCTCTACTCGATGGAGCGGCATTCTCACAGCGCCGGCCACCGGGGATTTCGATTTCATGGTGAAGAGTGACGGTGGTTTTCGGTTGTTGCTCGGAGATAGTGCCATCTTCCAGGAGTGGGCGAATCGCGACATTAGGACAAAAGAGCATCACATTAATCTGAAACAGGGGAAGACCTACCGATTTGTATTTGAGTTTAGCCGAAGATCGCAATGGCCACAGCTTTCGGTACAATGGAAATTATTGAACAGCGATCATTCGAGGAGAGCCGTCGAACTTGCAAAGAATTCCGACCTTGTCATTTTTGTCGGAGGAATTACACCGCAGCTTGAGGGGGAAGAAATGCGCGTCGATTATGAAGGCTTCAAGGGAGGCGACAGAAGTAACCTTAATCTTCCCGTTGTGCAAGAGAATCTAATAAAGGAACTTAAAGCCACGGGTACGCCCGTTGTGCTGGTTCTTACATGCGGCAGCGCTTTGGCCGTCAATTGGGAAAAAGAAAACCTGCCTGCTATCGTGCAACTCTGGTATCCAGGAGAGGAGGGGGGAACGGCGTTGGCCGATGTGTTGTTCGGCGACTACAATCCCGCGGGAAGGCTGCCGGTCACTTTCTATAAATCTGTTGACGAGCTGCCCCCCTTCGACGATTACAACATGAAAGGGCGAACGTACCGGTATTTTGAAGGAGATCCGTTGTTTGCATTCGGCTACGGATTGAGCTACACGAAATTCAGCTACCACAACTTGATAGTTCCTTCTGCGATCCAGACCGGCGACTCGGCTGTTGTCTCTGTTGAGGTTGAGAATATCGGGACGGTTCCCGGCGATGAGGTTGTTGAGTTGTACATTAAGAACCTCGCCGCTTCCGTTTCTGTCCCCTTCCATGCATTACAGGGTTTCAGACGGATACATCTTGATGCCGGGGAAAAACACATCGTCGGATTCACGCTGAAGCCAAAACAGCTGGCGATTGTCAACACCGATGCAAAGCGTGAAGTTGACGCCGGCGATTTTGAGATTGCCGTCGGCGGAACCCAGCCCGGAATACAATCTCCAACGACGAACGTTGTCGTTCAAAAGATGAGAATTACCGGAAAACCTTTCGTGATTGAGTGAACGCCACAATTTCATCGATGTGCCTCTTCAGCGTCTGGAATCTCATCGTGAGAGTTTGCTCGTAATCAATAGCTCTCCTTCGACAATACTACGCTGCCTCGGAACACACGGTAAATGAATATCGTGTAGCCGATCACGATGGGCATTCCGATGAGCGCGATGATGAGCATCGCGCCGAGTGTTCCTGGAGTCGAAGAGGAGTTGTGGATAGTTAGGCTATACGCCATATCGATCCTCGAGGGAACAAACCGCGGGAATAAGCTTACCGCGACAAGCCCGATGATTGATGCAATGACGATTGAAGAAGCAAGGAATGCTTTGAAGTATTTCTCCGCTTTCGTTGCGACCGGAACATACAGCACCGAGCCAAACAACAAAAGAATAAGCACCCAGAAGAGAGGATTGCTCAGCAATCCCTGGAAAAGAAAGCCTGCCTCAAAAAAAGTTGCCAGGGTAGTAAAGAGGTACAGTGCCACGAACGCAATCCACGCGGGGTTAATCCACCTCAGTATCCATCGCTGTTGTTCGCCGCTTGTCTTCATCGCCATATACACCGCTCCGTGCATCACAAACAGCACAAGGGTGAGGACGCCGACGGTAATAGAGTAGGGATTCAGCAAGCCGAGAAACGAACCGGTAAACGATCCGGTCTTATCGATGGGTATGCCGCGAAGGATATTTCCAAGTGCAACACCGAAGAGTACAGCAGGGAGGAGGCTTCCGATGCCGAATGCCCAGTCGCACGCGGTGCGCCATGTTGATGATTCTACCTTTCCGCGGAACTCGAACGAGACTGCGCGGAGAATGAGCGCAAACAACAACAGCATCAACGCAAGATAGAATGCGCTGAAAACGGTTGCGTATACAATAGGAAAAGCAGCGAAGAGTGCGCCTCCGCCCGTGAGGAGCCATACTTCGTTTCCATCCCAAACGGGTCCGATCGCATTGATGTTGATGCGGCGTCGGTCTTCACCTTTCGTAAATAAGTGCAGAACGCCCACGCCGAGATCGAAGCCATCTAATACGGCGTAACCGATGAATAGAATGCCGACGAGCACGAACCAAATTGTGTTTAGGTCCATTAGCTTAACACCTCCTTTGCTTCACTGGAAAACGACATTCTTGATGCGGGCTCAGGCCCGTGGCTCGTTTCTCGAAGGAAGAGAAAAATGTACAGCGAACCGAGCATGAGATAAATCGCGCTGAAGAGGATCAAAGAGAAGAGTATCTCTCCTGCCCCGACGGTCTTGGAAATTGCATCGCTTGTTTTCATCATGTGATAGACGATCCAGGGCTGTCTGCCGACTTCCGTCGTAATCCATCCTAACTGACATGCGATAAGGGGGAGAGGCATCGACCACACAAAGGCTGTTAACAGTTTGCGATTTTCCCAGAGCTTCCTTCGACGGAGTTGAATCAATCCAAGGAGCATAACACCGATGAAATACATTCCAAGCAAGACCATGTTATGGTACGAGACGAACGTCGGCCAGAGAGGAGGAATTTGGTCCGGCGGAAACTCATTGATTCCCGTAATCGGTGCACTGACATCACCGAACGCCAGCCAGCTCAGCAGACCGGGAATTTCAATCGGTGCCCGAAGTTGGGGAGGCGGGATGGTTGGATATGCAAAGAACACGAGGGGAGCGCCTTTTTGCGTGGTGTAGAGCCCTTGGATTGCCGCGAATTTTTCCGGCTGCGTTCTAGCAACTTGCTGCCCGTGAATGTGGCCGAACGGGAATACTTCCATCAGCGAAACGATCAACCCAAAGACCAGGGCAAGTGTCATCGACCGCTTTGCAGTTTCAACTTCTTTGTTCTTGAGGATCAGGGCGGCGGAGACGCCGGCCATGATGAACGCGCCGGCGATCAATGCTGCATCGATCGTGTGGAAGAATCGCGGGAGAGTTGAGGGATTGAACACGGCATCCCAGAAATTCGTCAGCTCGGCTCGTCCGCCTTGAATATGGAATCCAGCCGGCGTTTGCATCCACGAACTGGCAACAAGAATCCAGAACGCGGAAATGGTTGAACCGGTAGCGACCATAAGAGCAGAAAACCAGTGCACAGCTTTTGAAACTCTATTCCGTCCGAAGAGATAAAGCCCCAAAAAACTGGATTCGAGAAAGAAGGCGAACACACCTTCGGCTGCGAGCGGCGCTCCGAAAATGTCGCCGACGAACTTTGAATACTCCGCCCAGTTTGTGCCAAACTGAAACTCCATTACAATTCCGGTTGCTACGCCAACTGCAAAAGTGAGCGCAAGAATTCGGGCGAAAAATTTTCCAATCCGCACGTAGGTCTGGTCGTTTCTTCTCCATCCCAATGTCTCGACAATCACCAACAGCCATGCAAGACCGATAGTGATTGGGGGAAAAAGAAAATGAAATCCGACTGTGACAGCGAACTGTATTCGCGACAAGATGAGAGGGTCCATTGTTGTGAGTGCTCCGTAGTTAGAGTCATTGAATGGTTATTTGTTAAAGCGGAAAAAAAACTTACGTAACACGAGTAATTAATTCAGAAGTGATGTAGGTCGTAGGGGGCATTTCCAAACAGCGGCGACCAAAAGTTAAACGTGGCAAAAGGAAAACATCTCGACGAATCAGAAGGTTTGAAAACGTTCGCCCCAGACTCGGCCGTTTATTGCACAAATTTAAGTGGAAGCGAAAGAAGAGTCAAGAAAAAAAGCGTGTGTGAGAATCAAGTTGTGTGTAAAATCAATTGTCGCCGGTTGCTGGAAATTAAAATATTCATCGGGCTCCTTATTGTTTTTACATCATGAAAAATTTGCTCTCTGCACATATCAATCTCTTCTCATTATGCTTAAATTGCAATTCGCAATAGGTCCTACTGTGTTAACCCCACGCTGTTATTGTACATTTCCTACGCTACTTTATTCCTAAGTCTGAAAAGTTTCGAAAATTATCTTTTCTAATTCTGAGAACGTTTTGTTGATTGACACTTATGGCGCGGAGAGTTGTCGTTTTTGCCTATTTCGAGCGGAAAAGGGATCTTATTTGCCATCCGGATATTCTCAGATTGGCATGAGACTTGCGCCTTCCAAATGTATTATATTGAGAAGGAGTCTCCCATTTACATCATACGAAATATTCTGCTCCCAACGGATTTTTCAGACTGCTCAGCCGCTGCGTTCGAACATGCATCGACATTCGCCGTCATGTATAACGCTCACCTTCATGTTCTTCATGTTGCGAAAGAACCTCAACTGAATTCGTCTAACCCAGAGGTTGCCGGATTGGAAAGTCTTCAATCCTCCAATGGGCCGACACCCCAAGATGAATTAAGAAGGCTAGTTGAAAGAATGCTGCCAGATCAAACAAAAGTTATTGAGGCCGTCAAGTTTGGTCAGCCGTACAAGGAAATTGTGAACTATGCTCGGCATGAAGATATTGACCTTATTGTTATCGGGACTCATGGTCGAACCGGACTAACTCATTTGGTCATGGGAAGCGTTGCGGAAAAGGTCGTCAGGTTTTCTCCTGTTCCGGTTCTCACCGTAAAGCCTTCAAGGCTTGATCATTCAATTTCTCCCGAGAGCCATTTCCTCCAGGAAATCTCTGATGAGAAGTTCAATGAATACTCCGGCTGAAATCACTTACCGCTGATTCCTTGCGCGTGATGTGATGCGGCGGCTCCATATCAAAAAAGGGAAGCCAAAAAGACCTACTTACCGCTTTTCGCTGCGTATTCCACGCGATTTTCTCCGTAACGACAGTTACCAACTAAGGAGAAACGATAGTAGTGGGGTCTTTTGCTTCTCATCGTAAAAACTGATGTTCACCCTGATCCCGCCGAAAAGCGGCGGGACGCGACGGTCTCCTTCTGAGTCATAGGCTCATGCGCCTCCGGCGCAGACGCGCTCCGCTTGGCCAGGATGAGCCGTCGCGGCGGAGTCGAAGGGACCAGTTTAGCATCGCTTGGTCTCCACATTCATTCAAAAGACCCCACCACCGAAACGATAATATTCTTGCCTTCTCCGGTGAAGTTTTGTATATTTTCGCTTGGTGAATTGTTTTGAGCGGAAGTGGTGGAACTGGCAGACACACCATCTTGAGGGGGTGGCGCCCACAAGGCGTGCGGGTTCAAGTCCCGCCTTCCGCACTAAACCAAGGAAATAAAAAAAGCCCAGATGATATATCTGGGCTTTCCTGCGAGAAGTTTGAAGTTTACTTCAGTAGCAACATTTTCTTCAACTGCATTTTTCCTGCGAATTCCAACTGCGCAAAATATATTCCGCTTGCAAGATTTGACGCATTGAACTGTACTTGGTGGTATATCCCCGCTGAAGCATTATCATTAAACAATGTTGACACTTCCTGTCCGAGGGTGTTGTAGATTTTCAGTACTGCTCGTCCGTCCACCGGCACACTGAACTGGATCATCGTTGTCGGATTGAACGGGTTCGGAAAATTCTGCAACAGTGCGAATGTTGAAGGCGTCGAACTGACCGTCGCCTCAATGGATTCTGAAAATTGAAATGATCCGTCGTTATCAATTTGCTTTAGGCGGTACATATATTTTCCAGCGGGGACGTTGACATCAGTGAATGTATACTCAGTCGGTGCTGAACGTGTTCCCGCTCCCTGCACGAAACCGATTTTCTTGAATTCACCAGCGGCATCGGCATTTCCATCTTTCGGGGATGGAGCTCGTTCAATGTCGAACCCGTAATTATTGAATTCTGTTTCATTCCTCCACCGTAACACCGGATTCGATTGTTGAGATGCAATAGTGAAAGAAGAGAGCTCCACTGGAAGAGGGCTTCCGGCACCGGCCCAGGCGCCGCGGCCATGGGTAAATGCAAACAGCACTTGTGTACTTCCTTGTATGACCAGTTCGTCTGTGGGAACAAACGAGGGCATGCCGGAATTAAACGATAACCAACTGCTGCCGCCGTTTGTCGTTGAATACACTCCCGTTTCCGTGCCTACGTACAGCGTTGAAGATGAAATTGGGTTAATGACAAGAGAATGGACTGGAACGTTTGGCAAGTTTCCCGAAATATCTGTCCATGAGGACCCTTGATTGGTCGAACACCAGACGTGGCGCGACGCCAACGTTCCGCTTGTGTTGTAACCGCCGTACGTTGCGTAGATTTTATTCTTGTTATTCAGATCGACGACCACTCGCCGAACGTATCCGCCGTTGTTCCCGGAAGGAGTAATATCCGTCCACGTGTCAATGCCGGAGGACGGGTCGAGGTTTGTACATTTGAAAATCTTTCCGTCAGTCGTCCCGGCAAAGCCGAGATAGTTAGCGGCAGCGTTCACCACGGCAACTGCGCTGACTTTGGCTCCGGAAGAAAGCACGTTGCTTGACTGAGTCCAACTCCCTGCAGAATTTCCGGTGACCCAGACGCTGGTTGAACCGGCAAGGAGAACGGCGGAGTTTTCCGGGTTCATTGCAAAGGGGGCGATGAACAAACAATTAGAACCGCTGTTCGCGTCGGACAATCCGGTCGTGCAGGTGTTCCAGCTTGCACCCCCGTCTGTCGTTTTGCTTATGGCAAGGTAAACATATTCCTCCTATGCAACGGAACTGTTGGACTGATCCTGAGCCGAGTATCCGCCGTCTCCTCCATAGACTTCCGCCCAGCCTGTTCCCGACCCGTTATACTTGAGATGTCCGTTGTCTTGTGTTCCTCCAAAATATGTTGTACCAGTCTTGTACACAGCGCCGCCGTAGAATTGCGTAATCTGCAAACCGTTATTGAGGTTGGTCCACGATGTGCCGCCGTTTGTCGTTTTATAGATGCCGCCATCGTTCCCTTCGATAATTGTATTTGCATTGTTCTTGTCGAACACGATGGCATGATGGTCGGCGTGAACCACAGGCGTCCCATAATATGGATGCCAATACGTCAATTGCGACCAGCTTGCACCGCCGTCTGTCGATTTCATCATATCGACTCCGCCGACGTAGAGGTTGCTGGAGTTGTTCGGGTCAACCGCGATGACGTTGTCATACCATCCTTGGTTTTTGAGATACGACATGCTATCCGTCGATGTAATCTTCGGCGGAGAGGTAAGTTGGATCCATGAGGCTCCTGCATCCGTGGTTTTATAGATTCCTTTCAATCCCGCATCTCCGCCGGTGGATAAGTCGGTCGATTCGAAAACAGCAAACACTGTGTTTGCACTGTTCGGATCCTGAGCAAACGCAATTCTCCGGTAATTTGAAGTCGGTAAGCCTGAAGTGATCAGAGTCCAATTTGTTCCTCCGTCAGTCGTACGATAAATTCCTCCTAAGTTTGATCCGTTGACATTGACGGCATAGAGAATAGTAGTAGATGAAATCGGAAGGACATCGGTCGGATTAAAGTAGTTTGTTGCGATATTGGCCGAACTGATTTCCGTCCACGACGTTCCGCCATTCGTTGACTTAAACAATCCGCCGGACGTGGTATAATGTCCCACACCATAACTAAATTTAATGTCCTTTGTCGCTGCATAAACATTCCCTGTCGGATCCGCAGCGATCTTCATTACATCGCCAAAGCTTGATGTTCCGGTCGTGCTCGAAAGCAAATTCCATGTGTCGCCAAAATCTGTCGACTTATAGACGCCGCCTCCATAAACTGCGTCCACATTGGACCAACCCTCTCCGGTTCCCGCGTAGACGACATTGTTGTTCGCCGGGTCGATGACCATCGAACTAATGGGCATAACGTCTGCCCCATCAGTTTTCGGAGACCATGATACGCCTCCGTTGGTTGTTTTCCAAATACCGCCGGCAACGGACCCGGCAAGAATGATACTGCTGTTTGCCGGATCAATTACAATTGATCTTACTCTTCCGCCGATATTTCCCGGACCGAGGGCAGACCAAAACGGAGTAGAAACTTTCATCAGATTTTTCGGCCGGAGCAAGGTCTGCCTTGTAAAGCTGACTGCGTCCTGCCGCATTTTCCGCAAATCGATGTCATGTTCTTTGCCGGCGAGAATCGCATATCGAAATTGGTACGCGGCATCCGGATTGTCCCTGTCGCCAACGATTGATTCCAGCAATTCCCCGTCTTCCTTTGTTTCTCTCTCCACATTGAAATATTTTTGAATGAAAAAAAACGTACATACGCAGACGGCAACAGATAGGAAAAAAACAAGACGTTTCATGTCTATTACACGGCAATGATTCGAAAAATGTGATTAGGCAGTGAACTGAATTTCTCAAGGAGTGAAGTAACGACCCGAAACGTTTCCTACAAAGCCTTCATCATCTAACGTCGAATGAAATGGCTAAACGTTTGCAGACGACCCGCTGGTTACTCGCACAAAGTTAAACGGAAGTTGGAAAATTGTCAAGGATAAAAACAAAAGGAATGCTTCCGGGAAAGGCGTGAAAAACCGCCTGCACGAGAACGATCCGTTGTGTATGTGTGATCCAGGCAACGATGTCCTATCCGTGGTGTTGACATTGTAGAAAATCTACCGTAATTTGACAGCAAGATAAAGTGTTTGGCGATAGCGATTCTAACAATAAACGGTAAGAAAGCCGCACTTAAGGCTGATAAAATGAAGAAATCTCAGACCGATTTGTTGTCTTGATCGACTGGTTAAGGAACGGGTTCAAATCCGGGTTTTTGACAGTTTTTAGTTGACATTGAACAAAAGCATCGCTATTATTCGGGAAAGTAAAGGGAATATCTTGAGGATATTAGTTTTCTCATTTTTGATGCTCGGTCTCTGTTTCGCTCTTGCGTTTGCCGGTGCGACGATGACGCCTAATTCGTTGATGGGCATAAGCGATGGGAATGATGTGACGATCAGGTGGAGCACAATGGAAGAGAGTGATATGGCGGGAAAGCAATTTGAAATTAGGCGGGAGGGAGTTTCCATTGGCTCTGTTCCTGCAAAAGGGAATCCCTCCGATTACCTGTTCCTCGATCGGGATGCATTCAAATCGACCGGATCCACATATCATTATCAGATCTTTGTTGACGGAGCGGCATGGTCAGCAATCGTGTCGGTTTCTCATAGCACTTCAAGTGTTAAGAGAACGTGGGGGAGCCTGAAAGCAATGTTCCGTTAGGATTTTTTTCTCTGATCAAAAGCGATACATCACGATTGTCATGTATCGCTTTTTTTTTGAATGTATGCTTAATACTGCCAAACCAATCATCCTCGCGTCACGTTCACCTCGGCGAATCCATCTGTTGCGGCAGATAGGACTTTCGTTCACCGTACAGGAAAGCGGCGTCGATGAACACATCGATGATGGAGTTGGACCGGAAGAGGCCGTCCGAAAGCTCTCGTTTGAGAAAGCTTCCCATGTCGCGGGACGGCTTCGGACTGGTATCGTTATTGGCGCCGATACGATCGTGGTGCTCGATGGAGAGATTCTCGGCAAGCCGGCATCGAAAGAGGAGGCGATCACGATGTTGTCACGGCTGGGGGGAAGGACCCATACAGTGTTCACCGGCTTTGCATTGGTTGACGTCGAATCAAAAAAATCACTCGTCGATTACGAAAGAACTGATGTCACGTTCCGCCGGTTGGGAAAAGAAGAAATTGAAAACTACGTTCAATCGGGATCCCCAATGGATAAGGCAGGGGCGTACGGAATTCAGGACGATTACGGTGCCGTTTTTGTAGAAAAGATTAGCGGGTGTTTTTACACCGTCGTCGGTTTTCCGCTTTCGAAGTTTTATACATCGTTAAACATGTTTCTCGAACAATTGGCGTAAAACTTAGAGAGAGGCTATGGGCCAGAAAATTCGCGTACTCATTGCCAAGGCGGGGCTTGACGGTCACGACCGCGGGGCGAAGGTCATCGCCGCAGCTCTTCGTGACGGCGGGATGGAGGTCATCTACACCGGCGTTCGAAAGTCTCCGGAGATGATCGTTGAGGCTGCGCTGCAAGAAGACGTTAACGCAATCGGCATAAGCTCATTGAGCGGCGCACACATGACAATTTTTCCAAAGGTGCTGGGGTTGATGATAGATAAAGGAATGGAGGATGTCCTTCTCTTCGGCGGAGGCATTATTCCGCAGCATGACATTGAGAAATTGAAAGCGATGGGGATAGGCGAGCTCTTTACTCCCGGCGCTTCAATGATGGAGATTGTAAATTACTTGAAAGCTTATTTCAAGACCCGCATCGGCTAACTATGTGTCGAGGAAAATTGAAGGCTCGGGGTTGATCCATTCTTTTTCGTGTCCGATTTCAGGCGAAACCTTTCTGGTAATAATGGAAATCCGTGATGGGTCGAACCCAAACAGACCTTCGGACGAAAAGATCGCCTGAAAATCTTTTTCTAAAAAGAAGCCTTCAAATTTTTTCGAAAACTCTTCCAGCCTTTTCACATAATATTCTACGTTCTCATCCGGAAAATTAGAATCCCATTCGCTTGCCTCTTTTGCATTTTCGAAACCTTTGATATTTGCGGCGGAGCCGGTGTAGTAGAATGATATTCTGTCCCCGGCGCGGTACGAACGGGAAGATTGAGACGCAAGTTCATAACTTGCCGATTTGTTCCTTTTCTCCGCCTTGACATCCCGCTCATATTCCTCAACGGGATCTTTGAGAGATTCAGTCCGCGCAAAATCCTTCACATCCAATACATGGTCCCGAATCGACCGTTCCACGTCTAGATATAGCGTGTGCAATTCAAGAATCCGGTTGTTCAAGATGTGATCGATGCATTGTTGCACATACGTTCGGCCGAAATGCTCCATGCTTCTCGAAATAAGCGAAGACCCTTTGATCGAAATAATGCCGTCGTATCCTAAAAGGGCGTAGTTCTTTCTTTTGTAACTGAGCATTTTGTTGTATCGGCCGTCGAAGCCAAGGTTGATGCCTTCCGGAAGCGATTCTGAAAGTCGCTCGACAAAATGCTTCTCGGCCTTTTCACCCACGACATTACCCGGCGGAATAAAATACAATCCATCGGTATCCACTTCTATAATTGTACCGTTGTGCAGGTCAATGTCGTGAATCATTTGCCTCAGCAGTTCCTGCCCAGTGGTCGTGACGACATCGGCCTGCGCGTAGTCGTTAAAGAGCGCTCGGGCATAGCCGAGGTATCCGTAGAATGAATTCACGAGAATCTTGAACGACGATTGCATCGCGTCAAGCCTGGAACGGTCTATGTCATTTTCCGCGCCGCGCATTTTCTTCTTTGTCTCAAGGCGAAGTTTTGTCAGATGTTCAAGAACGGAATGGAAGACGTGCAACGCATCAGTCCGCGGCACGATATTTTTGGAAATCATGATTGAAGGATACAGCGATTCGACGTCGGCGTGAATGATCGGGCCGAGCACTCCCGTATAGAAAATGTCTGAATACCCGCCGGTGGTTTGCGACCCTGCTTCGGGTTTCGGGAGAGAATAACGCTGCCGTAAGTATTCCCGAAGCAGAAGCGCTTCGATCTTCGATGCTGAACCAAGCCGGGCAACGGTTGTGTAATTGAACGGGAGCATTTCAGTAAGGTAGAAGGTGCTCATCGAAAGGCGATCGCTGAGCGCACGCGTTTCCCTGACATCGTCCAACGCATATTTTTTTAGTGTCTCCGGCTCGTTGTCCCAAGTCCAGGAAATTCTATCGCCCGGTATGTATGTCCTGTCCGCGGGTGCGATTCCAAAATATTTCGCAGCATACTTTAAAGAGTAACTCTCCATCGATCGTTTGATCATATCGTACGATTGAACGAGAAGCCAGGTATCGATGACGTGTCTCCCCGGGACCTCGTAGCTCATGTATTCTACGTCGTTCTCTGCGAAAGACGTACGAGACCGCACTCCTCGCGGGGAGGAGTGATCCCTTCCGATGGAAAAATCGATTCGATGGAACTCGCAACGCTTTAACAAATACGGCAGATCGAAATTAAAAATATTATGCCCTTCAATAACATCGGGATCCTTCTTCTGTATGATGTCTATGCACTGTGTAATAAGCTCTTTTTCCCCCATCTGCTTATTCCCCAGGATTGTTTCCCATCCGCGGTTATCGGAAAGGGAAATCAGAATAATTCTGTCTTCCGGCCGTTCGGCGTTGCTGAATTTATAGCCCTTCGAATAAGTTTCGATGTCCAGTTGTATCCGGTAAATGTCTGCGAACTCCATTCCTTTGAAAAGAGTCTTTCCCGACTGCATCAAGAATTGTGTATTCGTGTCCGGCCGGAGGAAGATATGTTCGGTGTCGGTGTACGAATCAATTCTTCGTTCCATTGATTGATTGACCTTTTCTAGGATATACCGCACAGCGTCCCACATATCGTGCACGCGTTGGAAAGCGCAGACGTACTGATAGAAATTGTTTCCCTCAAGTTTTTTTAGCCAAAACGTTTTCGAAAAGCCGTCAATAAACCGGCTGTCGGAAAGATGAAAGAACGGAAAAAATTCTTCGTCACTGTGTGTCACAGTCATGCCATTCCGTTTGTACACCCGCACGGTAGATTCATCCAGCGTATGCACGGCGACAATATTCTGCTCTTTGTCATGTCCGAAGAGGAGGGTATCCATGGTAAGAAAGTAGAAAAGGGGAAACAAAAAATCAATTCATAGAGGAAACACGCGACCGTCAGCGAGGATGAATACGCTCAAGTCCCTCAAATGCGTATAGAAGGAGTGGAGACCACAATCATATTGCGGAGAGGGTGGGATTCGAACCCACGATACCGTTACCGGTATACCACCTTTCCAGGGTGGCCAATTCAACCGCTCTTGCACCTCTCCGAACAATATTTAGGGATCGAGAATTGGCTATCAAGCCAAGCTCTTCCCGTTCCGCTTTTTAGAAATAATTCTCTTCGTCGAGCCTGAGCAAGAGTTGAGTGCTCTTCAGTATATATCGCTATCCAGGGTAATCCGCCGCTCGTAAACCGGCTTCTTCCCTCATTATGTTCGCGAAAGCGTCGGTGAAAATTTTCGGTGCTGCCGACATAACGCTTCTGCAACTTCCTGCTCCAGAGTACGTAGACCGTAAACATATCCCCCCTTGAATTTGCCAATTCTGCGCCGAAGGCGCATGAGCCTATGGCTCAAACCGCTCTTGCACCTCTCCGCGGGGAATGCTTGGATTTACAATATGGTGCTTCTAGTTTGAAAAACAAATTCTAAAAATCTTCGAGCTTTAGAGTTTCTATCCTGCTTGTCATTTCATCAAAAATGGCGCGGGAAACATAGGAAATGTGAATCCCCAATTTTCTGTCCCGTCCAACAAGCGCCAAAACGATATATGAACGATCAAATTTCCACAATACGTATTTTTTTGCAAATCCGAGCTGGATGCTTTCGATAGTGTTTAAATACGATTCGTCCACTTTGGAGAATCCGCTGCGGACGGGTTTTCCATATTTTGTCTCCAAGATCGTCCTGTAATTTTCGAATGAATCAAGGAAATCAAATTTGGAGGATGCCTTTACCTTCGGTGTCAACCGGACAATGAACAGCCGGTCGTTGTCAAATTGGTAGTCAAATATTGAGTTCACTCCTGCCAATGAGCCGGAATATTCAAAACCGTTCGTTACATCCTGAATGTCATTGCCCTTCACTTCGTCGTGGTCGACAAGATACTTGCGGACTTCTCGAGGCGTCATTCCCCATTGGGCATCTTTATAGCCGTTCGGATCCACCGAACTGGCGGTCGCAGGTACGGCCTGAAGTTCCGGGGAAGATGACTTTGTTATCGGAGTCGCCTGTGAAGCAGAATCTCTGCGAATGGCGCCGCGGTTGTTTGCGTTCAAATCATTAAGGACGGTCGTGTCTTTGCGAACTGAGATAGTATCGGTTTCCTTCCTTGAGAGAGTGTCGGCTGATATTT
>Ga0265324_10000268_pt1 | contig 38429 bp, 35 predicted proteins | sample 41419metaG_FD_198634 | JGI IMG/M metagenome (GOLD analysis project Ga0265324, IMG submission 198634) | Rhizosphere microbial communities from Carex aquatilis grown in University of Washington, Seatle, WA, United States - 4-14-19 metaG | ecosystem: Host-associated > Plants > Roots > Rhizosphere...
CAGGTCATCCGTGTGCTCAGTCACGACAAGCATACCGTGGAATTATACCACGACGGCCGCAAAACGATGCAAATCACCTACACCCGTGCGTGACAGCAATCCTGAAAGGATTGCGATCATTCAGCCCAGGGTTGTCCGCAACGCGGGCTACCCTGGGTTGAACATAGCAACATCATCAACCCTGAAAGGGTTGCATCAAATATTCCCCGGAGCGCGAGCGGTCCCCGCTCGCAGCACCTCCCTGCGCCATCAATCTCACAAATAGCTGAAAGCGGTTGGGCGGTCACTCCGTGACGACGCTTTCCTCACAACAGATCCAGAATCACCCAGCCGGCCGCGGCAGCGATCAGGAATTTCAGTAGAACGATTTTTATCATAACCGATTTGAATGTTTGATGCTTACGCGCCCCCCCGCTGCCGGAGATTTTCCTCCTCATGCAACTTCATCCGCGCTGAGAGGATGGACGCCCGCCCGAGGTAACCGACTATCCGCATCGGGTCATTGCGCGCCACCACCGGCAACCGGCCGATGTTGCGATTCAGCATTTTCGTGAGCGCGACTTGCAACGGCTCGTCGGGAAACGCCGTCACCAGGTCGCGGCTGCCCGCCTCGGCCACACTCATCTCCATGTCGTGGTTTTGACGCAACGCACGGACGATGTCTCCCCGCGTGATGATGCCCACCAGCCGGTTCTGCTCGTTCACTATCAAAGTGCCCTGTCGCTGACTGAGGTCGGCATCTCCCCGGGCGATCCGGTCCGATAGTTCTGTGAGTTTCATGCCCGCCGGAACGCTCGGCACCTCTTCGTCCATCACATCCTGCACCCGGGCGAGTTCGAAAGTATCGATGCTGTATTCCCGCGTAACATGATGTCCCCGGCGCGCGAGTTTTTCTGTCAGGATGGAACGGCGCATCAGCAACACCGTCACGCCCAGCGCCGCCACCGAACCGATCAGCAGCGCGGGAAACAGATTGAAGTCGCGCGTCAGTTCCACCGCAAAAACCATTGCTGTCAGTGGCGACCGCATCATGCCCCCCATCATCGCCCCCATCCCGATCAACGCCCAGAGCCCCGGATCACCGGTCGGTATCCATGTACCGACCAATGCGCCCAGCGCGCCCCCGATGATGAGCAACGGCGCCAGCACACCGCCGGAAGTTCCCGAACCCAGCGCGATGGCCCACACCAACGCCTTTGCCACCAGCAAGCCGATGACCACCGCACCCAATAGTTCGCCGCGCAACAGGCTATGGATCGTGTTGTAGCCCACGCCCAGCACTCGTGGCTCGATAAGACCGCCAACGCCCACGAACACCGCGCCGATGGCCGGCCACCACATCCAATGCACCGGCAGCTTCTGGAACAGATCTTCCCATGCGTAAACCAGGATCGTGAGCAGCCCCGCGGCGAATCCCGTGAGCACACCGATGCCGGCGGCGTAAGCGAGTTGTTCCGCGCTTGGCGCAGCATGGGCAACTACCGGAAAGATCGGCCCGGCTCCGAGCAACGGCACGCGCATCATGGAGGCGACAATCGCCGCCACGGCCACCGGAATGAAACTGCGCGGCTTCCATTCAAAGAGCAGGAGTTCCACGGCGAGCAATACCGCCGCGACCGGCGTGGCAAACACCGCCGACATCCCCGCCGCCGCACCCGCCACCAGCAGCGTCTTCCGCTCAGCCGCGCTCAGATTAAATTGCTGGGCCAGGATCGAGCCGAACGCGCCGCCCGTCATGATGATCGGGCCTTCCGCCCCGAACGGCCCACCTGTGCCGATGGAGATCGCCGCCGAGATGGGTTTGAGCAACGCCACTTTCATTTGAATCCGGCTTCGCCCCAGCAGGATGGCTTCCAGCGCTTCCGGGATTCCGTGCCCACGAATTTTCTCCGAACCGAACCTCGCCATGAGGCCGATGATCAGCGCGCCCACGACCGGAACCAGCACCACCCAATATCCCAGATGATGCCCTTGCGGCACCGCCGGGGCAGCGGAGAAACGGTGATAGAAAGCCAGGTTAGTGATGGCCGCAATCAGCCAGATCAACGCATAGGCCACAAAAGAGCTGATGGCGCCTACCACCAACGCCATCGCTGACAACAGCAGCACCCGGTGGTTCGTGCTGAAATCCGCGAGTTCATCTTTAAACAGGACGTGGCCGTTCAAGGCGGGCGGGGCGGCAGATTCAGTTTGCATTTATCCGACGAACATTTTATATCGTAATACGATATTGTCAAACAATGATGGCGATGGGCCGGTTGGTCTGACTGACCTTTAAGCACACTAAGACGCAGGTAAGGAGTGAGACTGCGGATGATTCTCCTTCTCCTCGGGGAGAAGGCCGGGATGAGGGCGAGCTAAGCCTCCTCCCGCGCCAGCGGGACTGATCAAGAAAGGAACTTAGGATGCCGTCCATCGTTGGACAAAGTCATGTTAAACCTATAAACCTTTGCGTGATGGCCAGAACTAAACAACTCGGCAAAGCGGAATACGAAACCCTCGCCGCCTTTCGTTATGCGTTGCGGAAATTCATCCATTTCAGCGAGCAGGCCGCCGAAGCCGCCCGCGTCACTCCCCAACAACACCAGGCGCTGCTGGCCATCAAGGGTTTTCCCGGACGCGACCGCGTCACCGTCGGCGAACTTGCGGAGCGGCTGCAACTTCGCCACCACAGCGTCGTCGGGCTGCTCGATCGGCTGATGAAAGAAAAACTCGTCGCCCGCACCCGCTCCGCCGGAGACCGTCGCCAGGTTCTCATTGAACTCACCAGTCGCGGAGAAAAAACGCTAGCCATGCTTTCCACGATGCACCGGGAGCAACTCCAACGCATCGGCCCCGAAATCACTCAATTGCTCGCCCGGCTCAATTCGGCCGAAGAATAGTCCGTCGCACCGCGGGTCTGCGACCCGCTCTGTGCCCTCTGTGTCTCTGTGGCTAATTTTCCCCGCATCCAGGCCCCGTTCCAATTCGTATCTCTAATTGATGCTGAAATGCTTTACAACCTCAGGGCCTTTATTAAATTCACAGGCGGCTATGAAACCCACCCGATTCCTCTGGCTGTTGCCTGCCCTCGCCCTGCTTTGCTTCATTTCCTGCAAATCCGACGACCAGCAGACCGAACAAAAATCCCAACCTGTCGTCTACCGTTCCGCGCCCGATGATTTCGCGCAGGTGCCCACGTGGACGCCCGATGACATGGCATTTTTCCTCCACGGCTCCATGAGCACCGAAGTCGTGCCGGAAGTTGTCTTGCGCACGTTCATGCGCATCTATCCCGACCTCTTTCCCGCCGGCGATCTCAGCTATCTGGGACTGATTCCTGACCCGCAATTCGGGTGGCCTATCGGTTTCTCCAAAAAAACCGTTGCGCATCTCGGCGGGCTTTCATCCATCGGCATCAACTGCGCCGCCTGTCATGTCGCCGAGATCACTCCACCCTCCGGCGGTGCCAACGTCCGCGTGCTGGGTGTGACCAGCCATTTCGATGCCGAGGCGTTTTTAGGTTCCGTCATCGTCGCCACCTTCCGCACCGAGGACCCCAACAACATGAAAAAGTTTTTGTCCGCTTATCTCGGTGAAACGGACCCCAAGAGCAACGCCAAAACCCAGGACCAGCTCGCGACCCAATGGGACGCGCAACAAAGTAACATCCTTGCCACGTTGACCGCCGACCTTTCCGGCACCAACGGCCTCGCGCCCGGCACGTTGAACGATATCCGTGCAAAAGATTTGCGGCTCGATCATCAAGTCCTCGCCAATGGCGCGGACCTCACCACCATTTCCTATTCGATGCTCAAGTTGTTCCACAACATGCGCGCCTGCCTGCATTTTCCCGATAGCCCGCCGGATAAATTACCGCCGCCCTCCGGTCCCGGTCGCAATGATGCCTTCGGCCTCCTGTCCGCTTCGCTCTTCGGCATTCCACAGCCGCCCGCGCCCGTGAAATACGGCCTCGTGTGGAATGTCGACCATCGCCCCTGGGTGCATTGGGACGGCAACACGCGTTCGCCCCTCGGCCGCAACATTCTCGCATCGCTCGGCCTCGGTGCGCCGCTCATCGGGCATCAAGGCGAACTGGATTTCGCCCTCGTCAAACGCCAGACGGACATCTCCGAAAAAATCCGTCCACCGCGATATCCCTTTGCCATCGACCAAACTGCCGCCGCACGTGGCGCGGGTTTGTATCAAGCATCGTGCGCGCAATGCCATGACGGCGAGCAGACCGATGCCCGCCTCTATTCGCCCGCCCAGGTTGGCACCGACCCGCAACGCGCCATCGGCTTCACCCAACAACAGGCCGACCTGTTCAATAAATTTTTCGCTGACCTTAAGATTGATGGCTACACAGCACCCACGAATCCGCCCATCCGCAGCACTGGAAAATATATTTCCCCGAACCTCGACGGCGTTTGGGCGCGTTCGCCGTATCTGCACAACGGTTCCGTGCGCACCATGCAGGAATTGTTGATGAAGCCCGCCGACCGCGCCAAAACCTTCCATCGCGGCTCCCGCGCCTACGACGCCACCACCATGGGTTATCTCGATGGCGGCTCGTTCCAATTCGACACCACCGTCCCCGGCAACTCCAATTCCGGTCACGACTATGGCAGTGAACTTTCCCCCGATCAGAAGCGGGACCTTATCGAATATTTGAAGACGTTGTGAACGGGGGCGAAGCCATTGGGGAACTTTTCAACCACGGATTAACACAGATAGACACGGATGGGGAAATATTGGTTTAAATCCGTGTTCATCCGTGCCCATCCGTCGTTAATTCAATTTCGCCGCCGCATTCTCCGGCACGATATCCAATTCCAATTTCTCCGTGTGCCGGATCACCGTCATGCGTGACTGCACACCCACTTGCGCACCTGTCAGCAACTTGTGCAGGTCATCAATGCCCGCGACCGCCTGGCCGGCAAACTCCACCACGATGTCACCATCGCGCAATCCTGCCCGATACGCCGGACCGTTCGGCTCAACTTGCAACACCAGCATTCCCGTATCATTTGGCAGATTGAAAAACCGCACCACGCGCCGATGTATCTTCGTCGTTTGTCCGCCCAATCCGATATAGCCGCGACTGACCACCCCATCCTTGATCAACCAGCCAGCGATAACCTTCGCCGTGTTGATCCCGATGGCAAAGCACAACCCTTGCGCCGGCAGAATCACCGCCGTGTTCACACCGATGACCTCGCCCCGCGAATTAACCAATGGCCCGCCGGAATTGCCCGGGTTCAACGCCGCGTCCGTCTGGATAATATTGTCCATGAGCCGGCCAGAGTCCGCGCGGAACGACCGTCCCAACGCGCTCACCACACCTGCCGTCACCGTGTATTGGAACCCATACGGATTCCCGATCGCGATGGCCAGTTGCCCCACGCGCAATTGGTTTGAGTCGCCCAATTTCACCGGCTTCAAGTTCGGCGCGTAAATACGTATGACCGCCAGGTCCGTGTCCGGGTCTGTGCCCACCAAATGCGCATCCGGCTTGCGACCATCAGCCAATGTGACCTCGATGCGCTCAGCGCCATGCACCACGTGGCTGTTCGTGAGAATGAAACCATCCGGCGTGATGATGAAACCCGACCCGCTGCCGCCGGCCTCCTGGCCGCGACGCGCACCCTTCTTGCGCACATCGATCTTCACCACGGACGGGCTCACCGTATCCGCCGCATTCGTGACCGCATTGGAATAGGCGTCCAGCAACGGCCCATCCGAAACCGGTGCGCCCTGCGCCGCCGATTGGCCGCCCAACACATCCTGCTCACTCAGGACCGGCACCACATAATTCTCAGCGATTTTCATAAATCCATCCCGCCTTTCCCGGGACAAAAACACCATTAATGCCAAACGCAATTCTGTCAAATCAGCCTCCATCCGGTAGTCGCCGACGTCAGTCGGCGCATTCTTCTCATTGGATGTTGGTTGTTGGATGTTCGATGTTGGATGTTTTCCGCGTCATTTCACTTTGCCTCCACCACCATTTCCGGCAACCTCCCGCCGGATAATTCAGCAATAGTACCAACAGCGCCCATGACCAACAAAATCGTCTTCCTGTTCGACGTGGATAACACCCTCCTCGACAACGACCGCGTCATTGCCGACCTCCACAGCTATCTCCAGCGTGAAGTCGGCCCCGAACGCTCCGAGCACTATTGGACCATTTTCGAAAACCTCCGCACCGAACTCGGCTATGCCGATTATCTCGGCGCTTTGCAGCGTTACCGCATCGAACACCCGCACGACCTCCGCCTGATGTCCGTCTCCAATTTTCTCGTCAATTATCCCTTCGCCAACCGCCTCTATCCCAATTCGCTCGACGCCGTCGAACATGTCAAAAAATGGGGCCCGGTCGTCATCCTCTCCGACGGCGACGTGGTTTTCCAACCGCGCAAAGTGGAACGTTCCGGCCTGCTGGAAGTCTTTGAAGGCCACGCCCTCATCTACGTGCACAAGGAAGTGGAACTGGCCGACGTGGAAAAACGCTATCCGGCGGAGCACTACGTGATGGTGGATGATAAACTGCGCATCCTCACCGCCATGAAGAAAATTTGGGGCGACCGCCTCACCACCGTCTTCCCGAGACAAGGCCACTACGCGCAGGACACCAAAGCCATCGCTGGATTTCCACCCGCCGACATCACCATCGAACGCATCGGCGATCTAGTGAATTACGATTTATCCAAATTTGCGTAGCCGCCGACGTCAGTCGGCGCAAATTTCCTTACGCAGACTATCCGACAAATCACTCCATTTCCCGCCGTGGCAAAACTCTCTTTTCAACATTTGCTTCCCGCACCAAATAATAATGTTTCCAGAACCAAGGCCAATAATCGCCCCTGAACGGATTCACATTGGGATAACCAGGAATCACAGCGCCTGAAAAAGGCCATTCAGCGGGGCTCTTCACCAATTCCTCCTTTACCGGATTGAGCAACACATACTCAGCACACGCCAATCCAAAAAACTTTCGCTGCCGCTCTTCGGTCTTAAGCACGTGATCATGTGCCTGATGTTGGAACTTTGCCGGTTTTAGATATGGTCCCAAATGCGCACGAAGAAATTTAATTCCATTTCGCTGGTCCGTGCTGATTCGCAGCCCCATCCAGACGAAGTGAATATGGTCCGGCATCAGACAATAGGCGGGGCAAAGCAATCCTTCGCGCACCGCGGTGTGCAACATCATTTGCTGAAAGGCCGTATGGAACCGTTCATCCAGCCAGCCCTTTTGGCGAAGATGGATGGGCATCGTCCAAAACACGACTGCATCTCCCTGGTAAAACTCTCGTTTCAGGCGCGGCAAATAATGGGAGAAAGGAGAACGTTTTCCGTCGGAAAATGTGGATGCCGGATTATCTTGCATCGCCGAAAATCTAGCGCGGACTCACGTCCGCGACTACTTAATTTACGTAGTCGGCGCTGATCCTTCTTGCGAACACTCAAGACTATCTAAGAAGAACCGCTCCCCATCACCCCAACCGCCAAACGATCCGCGCCTTCGTCAGATCGTACGGGGACATCTCCATTTTCACGCGGTCGCCGATGGTGAGACGGACGAAGCGCTTGCGCATCTTGCCGGAGATCGTGGCCAGCACCTGATGCTTGTTATCCAACTCCACGCGAAACATCGTCCCAGCCAGGACGGACAGGATGTTTCCTTCTATTTCGATATGGTCTTCCATGAATCCCTAAAGAAAATAAAAAGCGGGGTTCGGGATCGCCGAACCCCGCTGTACTAAAGAACTCTTAAATTCTTAGTAACGGTCACGGCCGCCGCCGCCACCGCCACCGCCACGGCGAGGTCCGCCGCCACCACCACCGCCGAAGTCACGGCGTCCACCGCCACCGCCGGGAGGACGTTCTTCGCGAGGACGGGCGACATTCACGGTCAAAGCGCGACCATCGATGGATGCGCCGTTCAAAGCTTCGATAGCCTTCTGGGCTTCTTCAGCAGTGCTCATGGTGACGAAACCGAAACCGCGAGGACGGCCGCTCACGCGGTCCATCATCAGGTTGGCTTCCACGACCGTGCCATGCGCCGCAAAAGCGTCCTGGAGGTCGTTTTCAGTGGTGTTGAAGGAAAGATTTCCTACGAACAATTTATTACTCATGTGATGTTTGTCCCTAGACCAAACTTTGCTTAGACCAGACCGTTCCCGACTACCGGGTTTCAAATCATCACTGAACCGAGTTCACTTGAGATTCACCATGCCTTGTAAGCGACAAGCTATCTAACAGACGCGCGTAATTTGACTCAACTCCCCCCAATTGCAAGCCCTATCGGGAAAAATTTTTATGCCATCGAAAAACCACCTTCTTTTCATCCTTTTACGGCATTTTTTGCCTGTTTTGGTGATTCATCATCACCTGCCATTGCGCCAAACCAGCTGGAATTCCATCATAACTGCGCCATGGAAAAGAACCGGTTGGAAGACCACCAACGAATCGCCCGAAGCGTCCTGGTGTGCGCCTGCCCTCTGGCGCTTTCTACCCCTACAAACTACCCTGAATTGGTTTGAATCATCCTGACCACAATTCGCGAAGCGAACTTTTCTTATGGAGCCACTGACTTGTGGCGGGCTTGGGAAGCCAAAAGGCCGGTATCACTCGATACAAGTCGGTAAGAACCCGGTAAAGTTCCGCTTACGTTCTTCCCAGCCAAAAATATGACATTAAAAAAAGAGCCTAAATTTGGCTAAATTTACCTAAATTCGTGCTTGGCCATTTTCACAAAATCCGGCCATTTTTCGTTATTTTCAACCTTCTTTTTCCCGCCGCGCCAAAGCATAGCCCAGGCGGAGCACGGAACACGAAACGTGGATCCCGCATCGCTTATCCCTTTTTCCCATGTCAAAGAGCTAAAAGCAGAATAGTGGAAAATATTTTATTTGTCAAATAAAATGTTTTACTCATCTAAAACCAAAGGGCACCCTACAGGACTAACATATGCAGCCTATTCGGAATATCACGGCACAGGGAACTCTTCGATTGTCTTGCCGTCCTGATCTGTTCGCCACGCTTTTTGCAGCTTCCATGAACTCTTTGCTGAAGCGCGAATCACGGTGTAATGACACGTCGCCAGCTCGCCCTTTTTCCGGGCTTTAACCGTGGCCGAGTTGCCCGTCAAAGTGACCGTCACACCGCTCGGTGGAGAGCACTCAGCTTTTGACCAGCCGGGCAGCCGGCCCTCGTTTTTCAAGTCCTTCAAAAAGTTCACTGCACTCGCCATCGCGGCAGCCGACACGTCCACCAGCAATCGACCGGTGCTCGTGCGTTTGAGATAAAGCGTGTGCCGGGGAAAATCTAGGGTGACCAAATGCCTTGCCAGGAAGTAGATTCCGATGCCGTTATGCCCCGGCTCGCCCGTCGTCCATGGCTTGCCCCTCTCTAACCACATCTCAGGATACGTCTCTCCGCCGAGTCGTGCCTCGGGCTGATGAACCTGGCCTGCCATGAGCGGCAGCGCCTGATTGGTCCATTGCTCGAACAGCTCAGGCACCAGCCAGCCGTCGCCCAGGCAACCGAGGTCTATCGCTGTGAGTGAACCTGCACCCTGGTTGCCAACCAGGTTATTGCTGATATAGATCCCTTCCTCTGGAGGCCCGGTCAGCACGAACGATTGCCCTAACTCTGTTGCGGGCGTGTCCGGGTCAAGGAAGCGTATCCTCCGCGTGGTGAAATCCAGTTGGACACAATATTGTTCCAGCACATCCATGCCCAGGATGCCCATCACTGGACGGCCAAGAAAGGCGGACAACCACTTGAAATCACAGGTGCAAATGTTCGTGCCCGTGTGCTGTAGCAGGGCGCCGCCCAGATAAAGCCTGGGTGTCTCATAGATGCTCACTTCGTGCACGGCACCCATCGCCGAGATCGACCCCGTGTCGCAACGCTTTCCTAATTTCGGCTCCAACGATTGATCAAGAATGGTGTTAAAACATCCGGTGTCCACTACGCAGGGCAACTTCTGGCCGTCTTCCAACTCGAGGGTGACGAATATTAGCTGTGAGCGCCCAGCATCCTTGTTCATCGCCACTGATGCTGGCAGCCGCGAACGAAGCGCATGGTCCGTCACGCAAGAACACCAGAGCAGCAGGCTTAACGTGATAACGTTTTTACAAGCCTTCAGGACTGCTTTCATGGATCTTTTTCCCGGCAAACCTAATGTGCCCATTGCCCAACCCTCTGCGCCTTTGCGTTAATGTCCCCACTCCACAAAATTACACAACAACTTTCGCGCGACCTCCGCGCTCGTGTCCGTCGCCGTCAATTGGCTCGCGATATCCAGCGTGTTCACGATGATCTTCCCTTTGCCGCACGGGATGATGCCCACCGCCGTGCCCAGGTTCATCGGGTAACAGTGCCAGCAACCGGCCACGAGCTCCTCGCCCTCCAGCAACAATCCTGACCGCGTCTTCCCGTTCCGCACCACGGCCTGATACGGCCAATCCATCGCCACATTCACCGGCAGGCCTTTGAACAACGGATGTTCCCGCACGAAATGCAATCCACCCAGCCACGCTGTGCCGATCTGGAATGTCCCCGCATACGTTGCCGTGGTGTTGTTCGTGATGAGATTCATCCAGGTCTCCGCATTATCCAGGATGATCAAGGTCGTGCCATCGTTCCGCACCCGTGTGATGAGCTTCTGCAGATCCGGCCCGCCGGTTTCCGGCGGCGCCCAGAGCAACTTGCATCGCGCGGCGCCTTTCCGATGCCAATATTCCAACCGCACGGCCACCGCCTTGCCGGCCTCTAATGTGACCCGCCCCCGATTGATGATGTTGTCGCGCGTGTAATAATCGTCGAACAACAATTGGCCGTTCACCCACAAGCGCACGCCATCGGTGCTGTCGGTGGCGAAGGTGTAAAGGCCGGTGGACGGCGGCACAATGGTTCCTTCCCAAAGCACGCCGTAATTCTCCATCACGCTGACCTGCGCATCCGGCACCGCCCCGTCAGCCACAAAAAAATCCACCGTCCGGTCTGACCGCTGGTGGATCTGGTTCTGAAAGCCGTCATCGCTGCAAAACGTCGCCGTCAGCGTTTGAAAGCGTTCGGCGGGGATCTCCACCGGCTCACCCTCGTGGGCGGGACGGGTGACGACCACCCAATCCAGCCGCCCGAGGTCATCCCGATAACTATCCGCCGTCACACCCTTTTCCTTCGCAAGAAAATTCTGCACTTGCGGCTGACTTTCCCACGTCGCGCCCTGTCCACCGATCTTGTCGCTCTTCCAATCCACCGCCAGCACTTCGTCGTGGCCCGACGCCACTATTGACCCCTTCCCGTTATTTGCAGCGATTTCCGAACCGCCAGGCGTCGTAGATTTGCCAGAGGTCTGCGTACCATTCTCCCTCTCCCCGGGGGAGAGGGCCGGGGTGAGGGGTAGCGCATCCCCCCTGCTTCCCCCCTCATTCGAATGCGCCTTTCCCCGAAGGGTGAGGGCCGCTTCGATGCGGAACATCCCCGTCGCACCGACCACTGGTATCTTCACATCGCTCGCGAGTAATTCCCCATAAACCTCGCCGCCGCTCAACGTTACCGGAATCTCATTCGTGAAAATCGTGTGCCCCGCCGGGTCGCGCACCTTGACCATCAACGTATGCGCCCCATGAAGGTTCTTTTCATTGATGGCGTAAAAATCCACTACCACTTCACCCGGAATCTGCGCAAACTGGCTGCGCGGCATCACCGCGATGTAAAGCGGCTGATTGTAATACGCCATGATCGCCGGGTCGCCCTTGGGGTTGCGCCAATCGTCGACGATGCCCGAATGATTCTCCACGCTCTCCGCCTCCCAGCCATTCACCGCGTAACCATCCGCCACGTCGGTCATGCGCATCACCTCAATTTTCCGCCCCTGATGATACAGCGACACTGTGCCCATGGAGGTCGTGAACGCCTCCACATTCTTGAACGCCCCGCGCAAATCCTTCCGCGTCAGGAAATCATCAAAGCGCTTGTACCAATCCAGATACAACCCGCCGTCCCACCCTTTGGTCGGCGAGGCCTCCAGCGCGTCCTTGATCTCCTGCAAACGCGGCGGTGTCGAAATCGCACCCTCCTCGCCCCAGTAAATGATTTCCGCCCGATTCGTCGTGCGGTTGTAATAGCTCATCGGCGAACGATACAAGGTTTGCTTCCACACCTCCGGGCCGCCTGCGTGATGATTGTCATACCAGCCCGTGAAATGGATTTCGCTGTCGAACGGCCGCATGTGCGCCTTGATATCCTGCGGCTGGTCCACCAGCGTCGCCCACGCTGAGGACAACGTTATCACGCGGCTCGGGTCAAGCTTGTGCGCATCCGTCATGTCCGTCCTTTCCCGCTCCTGCAGCCGCTGCCCGTTCCGCTCGTTGATCATGCTGTAGATGACCAGGCTGGGATGACTCCGGTCGCGCCGTACCATACGCAACAATTTCTCGCGCGCCAGCGCTTCGCCAAAACTACCCTCCGCAGCTTTGTACGCGCCCGGCTCTTCGTAATATAACAACCCCTGCTGGTCAGCTTCATCCAAAACTTCCGGACTCCCGATGCACCGGTGAAAATTCAGCATGTTCAAACCGAGCGCTTTGGCGGATTGAATCTGCTTCGCTGCCAGTTCCGGCGTCGGAAAAATTCCATTGATCGGCCAGAACCCCCAACTGATCGCCGTCCGCAACACGATGCGTTTGCCGTTCAAGCGAAAGACCGCGTTCGACCCCACATCCTCCGGCGCAAACCAGCGGAAACCGAAGGTCTGCTGCGCGCTATCCTTAGTTCCTTTGCGGTCTATCGAGACTTCACAAACGTAAAGATTCGGATGTTCCAGATCCCATAGTTTTGCGTTCGGGACGGACGCAGTTAGCGTCACCACATTTTCACCGGGAGCAAGCATGACATTCGTATTAGCCTCGAGCGAAAGCATGATCGTGTAATCGACGAGCTTTTCCGTCTTAAGCAAGTGATCCAAATGATCCACCTCGGATTTATCTGTAAGAGTTAGCTCGATATCCTGCCGCTCAGCCTTGTCGCTCGTATTCTTCACCGTAACAATGACATTCACATTCGTGATGGCCGGCGTGTTCTGCACATAAACATCATCGATATAAACGGGGTCGCATGCCACCAGCCGCACCTTCCCGATGATGCCGCCAAACGCATGGCTCATGGGAATCGAGTAATTACCCCAGCTAAACGAAGAACTATCACGCCAGTCATAATTCCCGCCAGGGTCCGTCACTCGCACCTCCAACTCCACTTCATCGCCCGGTTTCGCCGCATCTGTGATATCCACCTCGAACGGCGTATTCCCGATCACGTCATAACCCACCAGCGCGTGGTCCACGAAAACCTCCGAACGCAATCGAACGGCATCGAAGCGCAAAAACAACCGCCGGGCGCCGTTCGCCCTGGGAATCTTGATTTTGCGCACCCACCAGCTCACGCCTTTGATATCATCATCGGGCCCCCCACCTTTGCTCAGGTATTGCTCCACCGTTCCCGGCACCGAAACCGGCATCGCAGCGTTCAGTTCATCCCAGCCGCCCGTCGGCAGATTCACCGGCAGTTTTGCCACCTCCACCGGCGGCAGAAAAAGTTCATCACTCTCCCATTTCGCGTCCTTGTCCAGCCACAGCTTCCAGCCGGTACCGGAGAGGTCGAGTTCAGTGCGCGCCTCCGCAACGCTTCTGATTGGAAAAAACGCCAACGCGCAAACAACAAGGGCGTAAAGACAACGCAAAGGCTTCATCCCCTGATTCTGTCGCCTCGCGCAAAGCCACGCCAGCAGAAAGGCCCCTCAAATTCTACAAAAAACTCTTAAATATGTGCGATGTCATCTGCATCTCTCGCCAAAACGAATCAACCGAAAGCCACACTTCTTCCCCACCTCGCTATGCGTCTTGGAGCGCGGTAGTCCTCTACCGCTTCCCCATAACCAATACCCGACGCCATGCCAAACCCCGCCAGAAATTCTACCGGCGGCCGTTGCTCCCCCTCTCCCATCCGATGGGAGAGGGCCGGGGTGAGGGGGAAACCAACGCTCACTTACGACCCTTTCTCCACCACACCCTTCAAACTCGCCAACCCCTTTTCAAAATCTTTCCCCACCATTTTATCGATGTCCATGACCATGTGAAACACCTTGCCCATAAAATTATTTTTTCCATTCATCGTCCACGTGACGAGTGTTCCAGCGCCCTCCGGCTTGAACGTGAATTCAGCGGTGTTGACCGCTTTCATCGGCCGGTAAAATTCCAGGCGCAACCGCACCAACTCAACCGGTTTGCTCTCAATAATCGTCATCTGCCCCGCGCCTATCTTCTTGTTGCCGTTCCAATTCATCACCGAACCCACGCTGGATTCCGCCCCGCTGTACGTGGTCCTGGCGTTCGGGTCCAGCTTCTCCCACGGCGACCATGCTTCCCAACTCCGCAAGCTGTTCACGTGCGGGAAAATCGCCTCGGACGTGGCAGCGATGGTCGTCGAGCGCGTGATGGCAAAAGCCTCGGGCCGCCGCACAATGATGATCACCAATAGCCAGATCGCCATCAACACCAGGACGAGAACTCCTGTTAATGTTATTGTTATCGCTGCAATCATTTGGTTTTTTCCGCCAATTGCTTTGTAAAACTGACGCCCCCAAACCTCACGGGATACCGGGCGCGCCACCTTGCCGTCCCCTCGCCCCGCCCAAGCGGGGAGAGGGAAAGGGTGAGGGGTTCAACTACTCGTGTCTTCCTGCTTATTCAGCTTCAATTTCATCTTTTCACAGAACGCCCCGCCAATCGTGCCACCTCCGCCGCGACCCGGTCAAGCGATTGGTTCCAGCCCATGTCTTCGCCGTATTTTTTCGCGACGGACAACGGCGTGCTGCGTCGCAACGTCAACTTGGTCTTGTTCCCGCCATGCACATCAAACGTGATGACATCGTGAAGTTCCGCGGGGAAATCCGCGCCCATGCCAAAATCCGTCGGTTTGCGGATGTCCCCGTTCTCATTCGAGAAATACATCACCCACACTATTTTTTCCGGCGCTATGATTTCCCGGAAATTACCCACCGTCCAATATTCGGTGCCATCCGGCGAACGCATAGCGAAATGAAATTTGCCTCCCACCCGCAAGTCTACTGTCGCATAGGGCGTGGTAAAATCCTTCGGCCCCCACCAATGCAGGATGTGTTTTGGCTCGGTCCACACCCGCCAGACCAATTCGCGCGGCGCGTCAAAGATACGCTCGATGGTCAGCGTTGGTTCGGCAGGTTTCATGTGGGCCTCACTTTCATCGCGAGCATCGGGCGGAACGCGCCGCGATACGCCCACGCCAGATACAGTTCCATCACCGTCACCACGATTCCCGGCGCGATACTCTCCGGTGCCAGTGACGCGTGAAAGAAGAGTATCCCCACGAGCAACGGCGCCAGGAGCGTCAACGCCAATGGCACAAACAGATTCAACAACAACAGCACTCCCGCCAGCAATTGCACCCCTGAGATGAACCCCATCATGTGCGTACTCATGAGCGCGCCCAGGAAATTCATCACCGGCTGCGGCATTTCTTTCGGTGCCGGCATGAATTGGAGAAACCCGTTCAACCCGAACACGGTGAACATCAATCCCAGGAGCACCCGCACGACGTCCGGCACATAACGGCCAAAGGATTTTTTTGTTATTTCAGTTTCCATAATAGTCATTTCTGTTGTTTGGCCAGGTATTCGTCCAATTGCGCAAATGTTCCGGCCCAGCCCTGGTTCATGCCGGGGCGCGCCGTGTCAAATGTCTCGCGTTCTTCCGGCGTCGGGTTCAACGGCACCCATTCGATCGTGAGTTTCGTTTTGCCATGTTCCTCGGTGAAGGTCGTTGTGGAGAGCATTTCCAAAGGCCAGGTCGCACTGAACGGATGCCGGGTCAACCCGCCCTGCGCGTCCGAAAACGAATTGACCAGCACGATGCGCGATGGTGGCACGATCTCGCGATAAACAAACAGGCCCCACATCTCTTTGCCATCCGGCGTGCGCAAACAGTAATGGAATTTGCCTCCCGGTTTAAAATCCAGGTCTGCCGTCGTCATCTTGAAACCTTTCGGCCCAAACCATTCCATCAAGCGGTCGCGTTCCGTCCACGCTTTCCACACCAGTTCACGCGGCGCATCGAACGTGCGTTCGATGACCATTGGTTTAACCAACTCCTTCGCCAGGAACTCGCTGAGCTTCTCCAACGTCTGTTTGCCGCCTTCGATCGCCCCGAATTTCTCCACCACAAAATTCCGCGCTTCGGCCGTCGGAAACACCATGCGCGCCGTCAGACGTGTCTTCCCCGGCGCCAACTCCTCCAATGACCATGTCGCATCAAAATGTGTCCCGCCCTTCCCCTTGCTGCCGCCCGCATTGCCGAATGAAATCTTCTGCAACGGCACGATTTCTTTAAAAATACTTTTGTTCGGATATTCCACCCCGTCCGGCCCGCGCATGATGTGCTCCCATGCGCCGCCCACGCGAAAATCATGCACTTCAATCGTGTCCGTAAATCCGCGTGGCCCCCACCAGTGCACCAGATGCTTCGGGTCGGTCATCGCTTTCCACACTAGTTCGCGTGGGGCGTCGTACGTGCGCGTGATCCGGATCTCACGATCGCTCAATTCAACGAAGTCCTTCAACGCAGTGCCGATAAGTTGTGTCCAGCCTTCCACGAAATTGGTTCTCGCAAACTCAGGCCGGGCCGGGAAAGTCTCCAGGCCTTCATGCGTCAACTTCACCCGCGTTCCATCGCCTTTGGGAAACAGTTCGATCGTGACCAGCGAATCCCCTTCAATCCCTTCGTAACGCCACGTGAAAGCCAGCTTCTTGTTTGGCACCACCGCCGTCACCTTACAATGGTGAACATAATTGAAACCCTTGTGCTCTACCGCAAATCCGAATTCAAACCCGGTCTTCGCCTTGAATTCTTTTAGGTCGAAAAACCAGCGCACCAGGTCGTCTTTGTGGCTGATGGCCTTCCAAACGCGGCCCACCGGCGCTTCAAAAATTCGTTCTACCACTAATGGTTCAGCTTTTTTTATTGAAGTCATGATATTCGTCTCCTGCTTAACTGATTAAGGTTTCTCCTGTTTTTTATCCTTCGCCTGCAACTCCTTTAAATATTCCCCCAACCGGTCAAAGCTTTCCTCCCAAAACCGCCGGTATTCCTCGATCCACTGCGATGCTTCCTTCATGGGAGCAGCCTCTAGTTTCATCCGGTGCACCCGCCCGTTGCGCCGACGGCAGACCAACCCGGCCCGCTCCAACACTTTCAAATGCTTCGATATCGCGGGCAACGACATGGAATATGGCTTCGCCAATTCCGTCACGCAACTGTCTCCGCCCGCCAATTGACCAAGGATCCGACGCCGGGTCGGGTCCGCCAACGCCGCAAATGTGCGGTCCAACAGGCGCGATGAATAGTTAACCATATGGTTAACTATTAAACCAACGCCGCGCACCGTGCAAGAATTTTTTAAGAAAAAGTATTGATGTCCCCTCAAAACCTTGAAGAAAAACTGCAGCCGTTCCTTGCACCTCTCTCCCCTCAACGGGGAGAGGGATTAAGGGTGAGGGGTGAGGCTTTCTCAACCGGACGACTACAGTTTTTACGGAAACACTATAGAGCTGCAGTTCTTCAAGGCGAAACCACCGCCCGATAAAACCGCGCCGGAAAATTCGACGCCGTCACATCCACAAACACCCCGTTGCTCCCCACCACATTCGTGAACGCCAGCCACTGCGGCGACACCAGGTTCGTCGCCGCCTGAAACGTATAATTGCGCCCCGCACTACCTACCAGCGTCAATCGAACCCCGACATTCGTCCGTGTTATGGCGCTCACCCGCGGCGGCACCACCACTGACAACACGCCATTGGTCGCCAACAATGCCACCGCTAACCCATTCTCGTCCGTCGCCGACATATTCGTGAATGTCAGCGGCTCATCATGGTCCGGTGCATTCGAGGAGATCGTGAAAGGCATATAAACCATCACCCCATTGGTCATCGGCAACCTGGAAAGTGAAATCGTCAGCACCCGAAACTGCCCCGGCGCGATGAGGTTCGTGCCCACCAATTCACCCGGCGGCAAGGCGCTGCCACCAACAATTGCTGGAACCCATTGCAGGTAATTCGTGTTGAACAGCAAAGTCAAACTGCGCGCCCGTCACATTAACGTCCGTGAAGAAATTGATCGCGACACTGGGCGTGCTGCGCGGAACTCCATTCGTAGAGACGACAGTTATAGAAGTCGTTGCTACAGCAGCCGAAGCTGCGAGCATGACCAGACCCGCTGCCACCAGATTCCGGGCGCGTTTCACCCACCACTCTAACCCGTTTCTTCGGGCTTTCAACTCGTGGACGCATTAATCCTTTTAAACCGTCCCCCGTACCACCCCGCCATCCACCCTCACCGCCGCGCCATTCGTCGCGCTGGCCAGCGGCGAGCACAAATACGTGACCATGTTCGCGACCTCATCAACCGTCGCGAAACGTTGCAACAGTGACGTTGGACGCACACTGCGGAAAAATTCTTTCTCAAATTCTTCCGGCGTCTGCTTCGCGCTGGACGCCAGTTGATTCACAAAATCCGTCACACCTTCGGATGCCGTGGGTCCGGGCAACACCGCATTCACTGTCACGCCGGTTTTTTTCGTGAGTTGGGAAATGCCATTCACGAGCGCCAATTCCGCCGCCTTGGTCATCCCGTAATGGATCATCTCTTCGGGAATCTGCACACCGCTCTCGGACGACATAAATATCACGCGCCCCCAATTATGTTTGAGCATGTGCGGCAGATACGCCCGCGTCAGGCGCACGCCGGACATCACGTTCACCTGGTAAAACCGCTCCCAATCCGCATCCGGAATTTCCGTGAACGGCTTCGGCTCAAAGATCCCCGCGTTGTTGACAAGAATGTCCACCGTCGGCACGTGCCGGACCAATTCCGCACAGCCCGCCGCCGTGGAAACATCCGCCGCCACGCCGCGCGCCTTGCCGCCGAGCTTCTGCGCCGCTTCGTGTGTTGAATCCTTCGAGCGCCCGTTCACGATGACTGTCGCACCCTCCGCCGCGAGCAACCGCGCGATGGCGAATCCGATTCCTTTGGTTGAACCCGTGACCAGGGCTGTTTTGTTTTCCAGTTGTAGATTCATAAAATGATAAAAACTCCTTTATGCGATTTGCAGAACGAAAACAACCTTACCCGAGAAGTGAAATAATTCCAGTACAGTCAGCCGCGGGGGAGGGATTTCTCCGCGAAGCGGGACTGACTCCAAAGGTAAATTAGGATACTACCTGATCATTTTATTTCCCGCTGCCGCCCGAAACCTGTTTGAAGAACTTCACAATAAGCGCAGGCGCGGCCGGGTTCACTTCGTGACCGCCCGGATACGTGAACGTCACCACCGGCGTGCCCTTCTTGGACGGATACATCGTACACACCTTCTCCCACGGCTCGCCCGTCGCCGCACAGCCATCGATTTTGCGTTCGACATCCATCATCGCCTGTTGCCACGCAAATTTAACCAGCGGATCCTGCTCGCCGGCGATATGCATCACCGGCTTTGGTTTGAGTTGCCGCGCGAACCGCGCCATCGCACCGGAAGGCGCCACGGCCGCCAAGACATCCCCGCGCGCCAGCCACAACAGAAACGTGAATGCCCCGCCATTGGAATGACCCGTGGCGAAGATGCGTTTGGTGTCCACCTGATAGTCGTGCTTCATCCGCGCCAGGACGGCATCGAAAAATTTCAGGTCGCGGTCTCCCTCATCGCCCAACTGCGCCTGCCAGCCCGTCTCGTTGCCCTCCTTGTCAGTCAAATGTCCCGGTGTGTCCAGACCCTGCATGTAGATGGATATTGCCTCCGGCCAGTTCTTATCCATCGCGAAACTGCGCTCCACGTTGCGCGACGTGCCGCCGTGCCCGTGAAAAACAAAGACTACCGGTGTGAGGTTCGTTTTGGCGGATGCGGGAACATAAACCAGCGCCGTCCGGGTCACGCCATCCACAGTGAAAGTCATTTCCTGCAGATCATCTGCCGAAAATCCCCGCCCTGCGCATAGCAGAGTCATCAGCGCCAACAGAAAGCAGAGATACCTTCGCATGATTTTAAGACGAACCGCTGGGCGGAATGTTACATCTCATCCCCCCGCCATCGCACCCACGATCAAAAATGGTTCGGTGCCATTCACGACCTCCTCCGGCAACCGCGTGTCTTCTGGTTCGAGCGACAAATCCTCCTTGCACGCAAAAAACCGCACGAACGGTCGGCGTTTCAGCGTTCCGTGGTCCCGGATCGTCCCGCGCAACGCCGGATACTTCGCCTCCAGCGCATCGAGCACCGCGCGCACCGTCATTGGTTCGGCGACCTCCACCTGCACTTCTTCGCCGACCCGCGCGAGGTTGCGCAGGTGATATGGCAGCACCACGCGGATCATGGCAACATCTGCACTTCCACGGAGTATACCGGCGGCAGGTCCCGCACGATGGCGTTCCAGGTATCGCCATTGTCAGCCGAACCGTAAACCTGCCCGCCCGTCGTCCCAAAATAAATGCCGCACGGTTGCAATGAATCCACCGCCATCGCGTCGCGCAACACATTCACGTAACAATCTTTTTGCGGCAGGCCCTTGGTGAGCGGCTCCCATTCGCCGCCACCGCTCTTGCTGCGATACACCCGCAACTTCCCTTCTGGCGGATAGTGCAACGAATCACTCGTGATGGGCACCACGTAGATGGTCTCTGGCTCGTGCGCGTGCACGTCGATGGGAAAACCAAAATCCGACGGCAAATTGCCGCTGACCTCCGTCCATTTATCGCCCGCGTTGTCCGTCCGCAACACATCCCAATGTTTTTGCATGAACAGCACATCCGGTTTCGAGGGATGCAACGTGATGCGATGCACGCAATGGCCCACTTCCGCGTCCGGGTCCGGCAATTCAAACTGCGACTTCAATCCGCGATTGATCGGCTTCCACGTTTTTCCACCGTCATCCGTACGGAACGCACCGGCTGCTGAAATGGCCACGTAAATTCGTTTCGGATGTTTGGGGTCTTGCAGAATCGTATGCACTGCCATCCCGCCTGCGCCCGGTTGCCACAGCGCACTTTTGGCGGCGCGCAATCCCGAAAGTTCCTTCCACGTTTTTCCCCCATCGGTCGTTTTAAAGATCGCCGCATCTTCCGCGCCGGCATAAACCGTATCGGGATCCGTGAGCGACGGTTCCAGGTGCCAGATGCGTTTGAATTCCCACGGATGCTGTGTGCCGTCGTACCACATGTGCGTGCCCACCTTGCCTTCGTAGACGAATTTATTGCTCTCGCCCTTGGGAAAACCTTCCGGCCCTTTCAACTCCTCCGCGCTGCTGCCCGGCGTGTTCCAGGTTTTGCCGCCGTCATCGGATCGCTGGATGATCTGCCCAAACCAGCCGCTGCTTTGCGATGCGTAGATGCGGTTGGGGTCCACCGGCGAGCCTTTGAGATGATAGATCTCCCAGCCAGCGAAATGTGGGCCGCTCACCTTCCAGTTCTTGCGCTTGCCATCGCCGGTCAGGATGAACGCGCCTTTTTTCGTGCCTACCAATACGCGGATCGAACTCATGATTTCCTCCGTGGTTGAACGTGTTTATACCTTCAACGAAGAAACAAATTTTGTCCACCCGCGTCAAGGATTTGCGCATCGGCCATGTCGCAGCCTCGGCAGAACGCCGCCCCATCGAACCCTTACCGCCGGCCAAAATACCGCTGCCCGCCCAAGGGCCGTGCATTTCCACCTTCGCGATTGCCATTCGGACCGGCTTGCCCGCCCTGGTCGCCCCGTGGTCCGTGTCCACCTTGACGACTCGGGCCACCGTGTCCGCCACGCGACCCGTGACCACCCTGACCACCCTGTCTTCCGTGGCCGCCGCCTTGTCCCGATGAAGAATGGCCTTGCGGCCGCTGTTGTTGATGGCGTTGACGGTCATCCGGTTGGACTCCTTGCGGAGCAGGCATCGCGTAATTGAATCCCTCGGCGCGTTTGCGCACGATGCCGCGTCCAATGAAACGTTCCAGCGCGCGCAGTTCGTCACGGTCCTCCGGCGTCACAAAACTGATCGCATCACCCACCGCATGCGCCCGGCCGGTGCGCCCGATGCGATGCACATAATCCTCCGGGTGCATCGGAAAATCGTAATTCACCACGTGCGAGATGCCGTCCACGTCGATACCGCGCGCCGCAATGTCCGTCGCCACCAACACGCGAACCGCGCCGGATTTAAAATCTTTCAACGCCTGCAACCGTTGGTTCTGCGAGCGATTCGAATGCAACGCCGCCGTCTTGATGCCTTTGCTTGCGAGATTCCGCGCAATGCGATCAGCGCTATGCTTCATGCGCGAGAAAACCAGCACCATGTCCATCTGCGGGTCGCGCAACAGATGCAACAGCAACCCCGGCTTCAGATGCTTCGGCACTTCGTAGAGAAATTGGGTGACCGTCTCGGCCGGATTCGACCGGCGCCCGATCTGCACCAGCTTCGGCGCTCGTTGAAATTCATGCGTGAGACCTTCAATCTCGCGTGAGAGCGTGGCGGAAAACATCAGCGTCTGCCGTTTCTGCGGCAACTGGCGAACAACCTGCCGGATGGACGGCAGGAAACCCATGTCGAGCATGCGGTCCGCTTCATCCAGCACCAGGAATTGCAGCCCGGAGAAATCGCCATTGCGCCTACCCATCAGGTCCAGCAAGCGCCCGGGGCACGCGATGACGATGTCCGTGTTCGCCCGCAATGCGCGGATCTGCGGCACTTCGCCCACGCCGCCGAAAACCGTCGCGATGGTCACTGGCATGTGTTTCGCGTAGGCACGCACGTTTTCTTCAATCTGCAAAACCAGTTCCCGCGTGGGCGCGATGACCAGCACGCGCGTGCCGCGACGTTGCCCCGGAGCGAGCGGCGCGGCGAGCCGCGTGAGGATCGGCAGCGTGAACGCCGCCGTCTTGCCCGTGCCCGTCTGGGCGATGCCGATAATATCTTGCCCGGCGATGATGGGCGGAATGGTGGCAGCCTGGATCGGTGTCGGCTCGGTGTAACCGGCTTCCTGCACCGCTAGTAAAATTTTGGCATCAAGGCCAAGTACGCTGAATGACATAAAGAAACAGCATACCATGCGGCGGACTGATAGCACGTCCTAAAATGCCAACGCGACGAGTGCCTGCTGCCGCCGATTGTTGCCATCTATCATTTACATCACCCTCCCAGCAGGCATACTGGTATTCCCTTCGGAGAAAATTATCATGCCGCAGGCCGGTCAAATCGCAGAAAAAAAGATAAAATTATGGGTGATAAATCCCCGAAGTCCACGCACAAGAAATCCAATCAAAAATCCGCCAAGGCCACGGTCGCTTCTAAAAAGAAAAGCGCTGCCGTAGCCGCGAAATCAGCCGCTGGCAAAAAACGCTGATCAATGTTTCATAACTGTCTCTCCTTGTTTTTATAAAAAGGTGAGACGGTTTTTTTATGCCCACGACCAATTTGGCCGTGGCCTAAAAGCACCAGGTTTCTTACCCTGCCGCAGTTGCAATCCGCCCCACCAGACCATTACGCGATCCTGGGCCTCGACCGCCATTGTACCGACGCGCAGATTCGCAGCGCCTACCGCCTGTTCGCCAAACAGCTTCATCCGGATGTGAATCCGCATTCGTCCGCCGCCACCGCACAGATTCAAGCACTCAATGCCGCGTATAAAACATTGAGCGACCCCACCCTGCGCAGCGAATACGATGCCGAATTGGACGCCAAAATGAAGCCCGCCACGCGTTCGCAAAAAGCCGTCCTGAACATCACCAAAGAAATCCAGCTCGGCATCCTGGATCTTCTACGCGGTACAAAATTAGAAGTGCGCGTGAACGATCCTTCCAGTCCGAACGGCGCGGAAACCTATGAACTCGTCGTACCGCCGGATACCGCGCCCGGAACCCGTTTTCGCCTGCCGCGCAGCGCGCCGTTTGACCGTGGATTTGTTTTGGTGCGCGTGAAAGCACGTCCAGATTTTCGCTTCAAAGCGCGCGGCTCAGACTTGCGCTGCGACCTGAAGATCAGTTTCCAACGCGCTGCGCAAGGCGGCACCGAATCTGTGCGTGGCGCGACCGGAAATTTGCTCCGTGTGCAAATTCCGAAGAAAGTTTCGCGCGGCGAGATTATTAAAATATCTGGTGAAGGTCTGCCCAAATCACGCGGTGGCCGCGGCGATCTGCTTGTGCGCATCCTCTACCGTCCCGAAGTCCGCATCACCCGCAAATAGTCAGCCTTCACTCGCCCCTGATTTTGAATGCAACGGCAACGGCTCCCGCTGCTCCCTTGGACCAGTTCCGGCGTTTGCCATCGGGATTGAATAATTGTGTGGCACGATCTCGCCACTTTTGGCCCGATGCACAAGCAAGTGACTTTTTAAGACTTTGCGGGGCAACTTTGACGATTCGGAGGCCGCGTTGAACTGCCGCGAGTTCGACCATCGCCTCACCCTTGATTGCTTCCAGGCACGAACCAAACCGGCCCGAGGAACATTTCAATAATGCAATAGCTGAAGCTGCGCTCTTGCCCTTGCGGGCGAAAAGGGTGTTGAGACTATGCAACAGTTCAGTCAAGTCGTCGCCCGAACGGACTTGAAACGGAATCGGTCGAATGGCCGTGATGATGAATTTGCCGCCGACGCCCTTCGTCTCCGCAATAATGATGGCGGACCTGGTGGTGCTAATTCCCAGAATCACACGGTCACCATCTTACGCGACAATATTATTTTCATGATTGGAACGTTGGTTTGACGATTATTTTACATTCCAGGATGGCACATCGGTTGCCCATAGCACTATGGGGTGTAACCCCGCTGCCGTTTATTTTCCCGGTGTCCACGACGAGTTATCCAGCAGTTGAATGCCCGGTTTGGTGAACTGGATGCGCCGCGCTTTGTAGAGTTTGCCGATGGCCTGCTTGAACGTCTTCTTGCTCACGCCAAACGTTTTCCGGATGACTTCCGGCGAGCTGTCATCGTCGAACGCCAGTTTCCCACCGCCGGCTTCCAGCGCTTTGACGATCTGGTCCGTGACCGGCGTCACGCGCTTTTTGTAGCCGGTCGGGTCGAGGCTCAGGTCAACCTGCCCGCCGGGCCGGATATTGCGCACGAATCCCTGGATGCGCTGCCCGATCTGCAACGGCACCATCACGTTGTCGCGGTAAAGCAATCCCATGTGCTGGTTCTCAACGATGGCCGGATAACCCAGCGTCGTCGCGCCCGTGATAAGCAGGTTCACCGGCTGACTGTTGCGATACAGTGGCACCTCCGCGCTCAGATGCCGGCGCAACCGCGTCGTCGCCACGATGCGTTGTGACCGCGGGTCGAGATACACAAACACCACCACGCGCTGGCCGGTGCGCACTGGTTTTTCCTGTTCGCGGAACGGCAGCAACAAATCCTTCGACAATCCCCAATCCAGAAACGCGCCCACCCGGTCGTTGATGCTCACCACTTTCAAGCACCCAAACTCGCCGACCGTCACGTGCGGGATTTCCGTGGTCGCCACCAGCCGGTCTTCCGAATCGCGATACACGAACACATCGAGCAACTGCTTCGGCTTGAGGTCCGCCGGAATGTAGCGGCCCGGCAGAAGAATCTCGCCCAACTCACCGCCATCAAGATAGAGGCCGGGAGCCGATGCCCTCACAATCGAGAGCGTGTTGCGTTTGCCGAGAATAGCCATGCAGCCATAACGTAATCCCGCTGCCCGACTGTCGGGAGTAAAATCGGCGAACGGCTGCCACTGGCAAATTTCGCTTACCTCATTTAGCTTGTGCGCTGGCAGCGTTTTAACCCCTGATTGTTATGGCCGAAAAATTTCTCGAACTGCTGGTGACGCCCTCCGTCGCCAAAGCCCAGGAACATTACTATGGACATTCCCAGCACCTGCCCGGCGGCGCGCGACGCGACCCGCTCACCGAGGACGAGATCCAGTTCATCCAGGCGCGCGACAGTTTTTACCTGGCCACCGTCAGCGAATCCGGCTGGCCCTACCTGCAACATCGCGGCGGCCCCACCGGCTTTCTCCACGTCGTCAATCCCACAACGCTCGCGTTCGCCGATTATAAAGGCAATCGCCAGATGCTCTCCACCGGCAACCTCGCCACGAATGACCGCGTGTGCCTCTTCCTCATGGATTATCCCAATCGCACCCGGCTGAAGATCCTCGGCCACGCCCGCGTCGAGGATGCGCGCGAACATCCCGGGCTCGTCAAAAAATTCGCCACGCCGGATGTTCAGCGCCTCGTCGAGCGCGTGTTCTTCATCGACGTCGTTTCGTTCGACTGGAACTGCCAGAAATACATCACGCCGCGCTACACCGTGCCGGAGATCGAAGCGCTTGTGGCGCCGATGAAACAGCGCATCGCCGAACTCGAGCGCCAACTCAAATCCAAAAGCTGACCTGAACTTCAACTCTGTCCGTTCGGCATGAAGCCCAGGTCCAGCGTCTGGCAAAACGGTGTGTTGCCGTCAAAGTTGATGCGATTGAGACATCGTGCTGACGGCAATTTAAAGGCCGTCCGGCCATGAAGAACGGCCGCATTGTCCAGCACCAGCGTTTGTCCCGGTTGCATCCGAAACCGCAATTGATTGTGAGGATTCAGCACAAACCTCTTCATGCTCTCGAATCCCGCGACCGCCGATGATTTGATGTGCAGCGTAGCCGACGAATCCGACCGGAACCTGATGGAATAATTTCCGCCTCTGCGGGAAAGCACCGGACCCGTAAATTTCTTTCCTTTCCGCTCGACGGTCAACGCATCGTCATCGAACAAAGGCTTTAGGTCTTTGCCACCATGAGCGAGAAGCAGCTCCAGCATCGCGGCACCACTGAGGAGAATGGAATCTCCGCCCTCCTCCGCGTTTCGGACGCACTGCAGACACACGATCCGGGGCGGCACCGGGTCAAACGTTCCGTCCGTATGCGGCAGATGTTCGGCATTGGAACACCCCAAATAATCTTTCATGTCCGCATTGAATTCGATGCGCGCAATCCCGTCGGGCGTGGCGCGATCATGCCCATGCACCGAACCAAAGAGCGCCTTTAGCGACAGCAAGCTTTCCACACTCTGTCGCTCCGGAGATTCCTGGATGATGGCAAAACCATACTTCAGGAAAATGCGGCGAAAGCGGTCCATGTCCGGACCCTGCAGGCTCGACAGAGATTCCACCACAAAGGTGCAATCAGCCACATCCAGCGATGCTAAAAAACTTTTGCTCATGAAAATATTCTAAACTTCGAACATGAGCACCTCTCCCCAAATGCCAATAGTTTCATTGGCCCGAATTTGCGCTCCTGCGCAGTGTAAACATCTGCGTTCATTTATACAAACCCAAAGCCCGCCCCACTACTCGCCCCTCTCCGCCATGCCCTCGCCCACGGAGTGGGAGAGGGTGCGGCCCAGCCGCGGGTGAGGGCTATCAGCGAAGCTCTATTCAAAAAGGAGAGGTGGCCCAATCTGCCCACGACAATCGCTTGACGCTCAAAACCGTTTCTGCCACTGCTCTCCCAGGCCAGCCGGATATGAACATAAAAATTCGCGCCATCAAAAAACGGGAGACGCTCAAGGTCGGCTCCCGCGTGTCCAAACTGACCCGCGTGGAATTTGAGCGGCACCCCTACCCTGCCTTGCTGAAAGAGCCCGCGCATTTCTGGGACGAGGTTTTCATCTCTAACGAAGCCTACATTCTCAGCGAGGTCACCCACCCGCGCATCCGCCGCAAACTCGCCTTCGACGCCGCCACACACCAACTGTTCCTCGAGTACCTCGAAGCCGACACGCTGGACGAGCTCGTGCGCAAAGGCATCACACTCAAACATCCCGCCCGCACGCATCGTCTCCTGCAAAGCGTGGCCGAAACCGTGGCCGACATGCACGCCGGCATCTTCTGTGGGCGCCCCATCGTTCACAACGATCTGAAGAGCCGCAACGTGCTCCTGCCCATCGCTGCGCCCGATGAAATACGGCTCATTGATTTTTCACATTCCTACTTTGAGGGCCACCTCCCGCCCTTCATCACGGACAAGAAACAAAATCCAGAAGGCACCGCCATGTACTCTGCTCCCGAGAAGTGGGAAGGAGATTTCACCAAAGGTTTTAAGGGCGACGTGTTCGCGTTTGGCGTCACCGCCTTCTACGCCAGCACCGGCAAATATCCGTTCGATGGCGACCTCGCCGGGATCGAGCGCGCCATCCGCGAATCGCCCACGCCTTCTCCCCTGAAAACCGGACAGAAACTGCTCCGCAACACCGCCGTCATCATCATGTCCTGCCTCGAGAAGAATCCCGATCGCCGGCCCTCCATGGAACAAGTCGCCAAGGTCTACGCCGATTCCGCTTCCCTCATCCAATGAGGAAAGAGCCTTCCTCTCCGCTACGCCCTCGCCCGGTTTGATGTGGTAGCAGGGCGTGCAGTCCTCTGCGCGCCGCTCCTATCTTGTCCCTTACCATCCCGCATCGTGCTTCACGCATCCCGCATCACCTTCCCCTGCCTTCTGCTTTCTTCCCTCACCCCTTCGGCGGCCATTGGACCCCCGCCAATTCCTTCGGCAACTGCGTCGGGTCAGTGGGATAGATCAGCGACATATCCGGCTTCGGCGTTGCGCCCGGCACAAATTCCAATTCCTCCGGCCCACCCACAATCAGCCACAGCACCTCCGCATCCGTGTCATTGAAAACCTGGCGCACCCGATCCGTCGCTACCCACACCCCGCCATGGCGCAGCACCGTCAATGTCTCCTCGCCCACCCGCATCCGCCCCACGCCATCCAGCACAAAATAAAACTCCTCCATCCGCACATGCCGGTGCAGTGTACTCGCGCTCCCGGGCGGCAACCGCCACAGCCGCGCGCTCAAATTCTGGCTCCCCGTTCGCTCCAAAAAATCCGCGTTCGGAATGCGCATCAAGTTCGACGGCCGCCAATGAAGGTCCTCCGGTCTGATGAGAAAATAACCCTTTTCCATTTTCATGGATTTATCCATAGCACAAATCCATCCGCCTGCACGTTCAACCGGACTGGCCGCTCACGGAAAATTTATCCGGTAGAAACGATTGGGAAAATTCGTCCAGTGCGCATCGCCGAAATAATTCGTGCCTCCGGCCAGGGAGTTCGTGCTTACCGGCGACCAGGCCGGGCTGGCCAGATTAGTGCTGGCTTCTATCAACACCACCAGGTTGCTGTTACCGGTGACGTTAAACCCGAATTCGTTATTCCGCACACCGAAGCTCGCACCGCTCGTTTGCACCTGCGGATTCCAGAGCTGAGTCGGAAAATCGTCGAACGTCGTGCCCCAGCCGCTGGCGGTCGGCAGGAAATAGACGACCACATTCGTGTCCCCGGAGAAAACAGTGGCATCATTGTTTACTGCGGGTGGGTTCCCTTGGAAAAACACTACCCTCAAGCTCGTGCAAAAGGAAAAAGCTCCATTCCCGAGGGTGGTGATATTAGTGCCCATCGTGACAGTCGTCAGGCTGGCGCAGCCATTAAACACATTGGGCGCAATGCCGCCGACACTGTCAGGAATAATGACGCTGGTCATACTGCTGCTACCCGCAAACGCACCCACACTGAGGCTCGTCACCGGGAAGCCATTGATCACGCTCGGCACCGTCACCGCACTCACCGAACCACTATAGGCGTTGATGGTGACAGGCCCGCTGCTGGGCGAATAAGTCCAAATGCCGAAACTATTCGTATAGGTATTCATCTTCGCCTGCGCCACTACGGGCAGCATCAACAGCAATACCACCGGCAGCAACTTCGCCAGGTCGAAAATCTTTAGGGCCGAAGTTTTCATCGTTCCTTCAGATTGCAGTCGTTTCGATTTGCCGGGCTCATTGCGTTGACCACATCAAGCTCGCCCAGAAAACCTGGCACACCTCCAAGAATATGAGTAAGTCTGACAGGCGAAGCATTAAAGAACCAAATCATTAAGTCAAGCCGACCTGCTTTAGCATATCCCGCCCTGGAAAGAGCCAGTTCAAACTACCTTGATTTGGCCTACCTCTTTGTGCCCTGGTGACGTTGCGGTTGATCCAATTTTCCCATCTAGCCACTCGTCACCCGCCACACCCCTACAAAGTGGTCGGAATCAGTCGGAATCATCCGGAATTGGTAGGGCGGGCAGTCCTCTGCGCGCCGTTCCCAACCTGACACCCGACACCCGCACTTGACGCTTTCCCATCATCCGCCACCCGTCACATGTCACTCAGAAGTGGTTTGATTCAGTCGGATTCAGTCGGATTTACCCCGCTACCGTGTAGCACCCCGCGTCTCGCGGGTCCGTCGGGGCGTCCCGCCCCGACCCCTCCCAACTCCTCACTTCCCACTCGCCACCCCTAGGAAGTGGTTTGAATTGGTCGGAATTACCCTGAATTGGGAGGGCGGGCAGTCCTCTGCGCGCCGTTCCCGGCTTATCACTACTCACTTGTACCATTCGAAATGGTTGACCCTTTAGTAGGCTGGCGCTGGCTGGAGTTGCCTGAACCCGTTTTTGCATAACCAACTGAATTTGTGTCAGTTCTGCAAAAACATCCAGAATGGCCTTTTTCCCTATTCCCCGCATCATGGATCCCGCATCACCACATCGCGCAAAAAATCCCCTTAATTATCCCATATTATCCTTAATTTGAGCTTGGCCGCTTTCGCGATTTTCGAACAATTTCACCGTTTTTTTCGGTGGGGCGAGGCTACCGACAAGCCGTCCCAATGCTACATCTTTCATAAGCCTTGGCGAAGGAAACGCATCCCGCGACCCGTATCCCGCATCGCAGTTTTAACATTTCAAAGAACTACTTGTCTTTTTACGCCAAAATGGCCAATTAGTCAAGTTTTTATTTTACTATAAAAACACACTAAATGGTAAAGTTTCACACATAAGCCATCCAGTTGAACCCTCCACATCCGACCTATTGGACCTATCCGTCCTATTTCTTCTCCGCAATCGCCAAAATCCCCACGTATCGGGACTGAAGCTGTCTATTAGACCGAAATACAGGGCAACCCCAATCCCAACAATTGGGAGCGAGGTCAAAATGTTTGCTAACTGCAGGATTTTACATCATCTCGATACTCAGTTGCCCTTCGAGTCATTCAGTCAACGTTTCCTTCTCACTTTTATTTGCAACTTCTTGGGCCGTCTGCTCATCGCCAAGTTTAATTTCATAATCTTTGCCCGTTGCATCAAGATCCCGATATTTCTGTCGTGCCTCCTCTATAAAAGTTCGGTCAATAGAGTCCTTTATTTTTTCGGGTTGAATATTCATCTCATTTGCCAGGACCAAGCCACGATGCGAATCCAAACGACAATAGGCAGTTATTACAACTGCATTTCTTACGCATGTTGAAATAAATAGTGAGACTTGTTTAAGGGCGTCGGAACTGTGCTTATCAAAGCGATGTCGGAAGATTCTAAAATCTTCCTTTGTGAGTAAACCTCCCAAAGCCGTGGCGTAGGTTGATTTTCCACTTCCACTTCCGCCTAATACCAGCAGAAATGATGACTCTTTCAGTCGCAACATTGCAAGCTTGGCCAACTCATCAGGGTAGCAAATTAAAGATGTGCTTGGCGATAATGGCCCAAATTCGACAAGCTCCGCGGGCTTGGGTGACGATTTGTAATCTAGAGGCTGAAATGCGCCAAACGGAAAGCTAATCCCTTTTGCAGCGTAATCGGAAGCAATCACCATGGTTGCATACCAACATCTCCGCGCAATTTTTTGTTCTGAATGAATGATGTTGTTTGCGTGAATCGCCGAATGATGAGTTGGACAAACCAGAAGCAGGTTCTCTTCAGTATTGTCCTGAGTTTCCGAATAAGGAGCAACATGATGAATCTGATATGGACGAGAAGAATTACCGTCGTTGCAGTAGCAACAGGCAGCCCCAGATTTTGAGAGAACAGTCTGAATTATATCGTCTGGGATAGGAAGTCTATGAATCCTCGATTTAATCTTGTCGGTTTCTTCCTCAGAATAGAGCTTACGTAATTCTCGTTTCGAAAAAGCCCTCAATAACTCAATTGTGTGACCAAAACTCGCAATTTTATCGATCAGTTCGGAATCAAGACCATATCCGAGCAGAGCATTTCGAGTTTTCCCATGCATGGTCGTTGTATTAATTGCAGCACATCAGCATTCATACATCTGCGCCTTTCCGACGAAATCCGCCAGATTTTTCCTCCGGCACCCGCAATGCCAACAAGAGCTGTTCGCTACGCGAAGCCACGTGAAACGTGGTGAACTGCGCAGTCAGGCATTGAGGTTTATGGGGACGTGGACCCAGGGTAGGTTCGTAATGCGAACCAATCCCGCAGGGCGGGACTGAATGGTGGAATCCCTTTAGGATTCTTAAAAATATGCAGGACTTTTACAACTTCAACTGTCACTACATCAACGCCGCCTTTGTCAACCCCATCATCTCGTCCTTCGACCCGGGCACGGTCCTGAAACTGATATTGAGCCGGTTCCGAGAGTTCCACGTCCGCCATTCAATTTGGGTAAAGCGGCAGCTTTGCCCTACCAGCTCTCAGTATTTTGCACCGTGGTAAGTCTGGCCGGATCGTAGGCGATGACCGTGAATTTCACGCTGCCCAAATTGGTGACCGGCCCGACCCGCACCGGTGAACCCCAATCGGCCAGCGTTCGCCAGACCGCGTTGGTTCCCATCGTGCCGTTCGTTTGCACCCATTGGGGCGGAGTTGCGTCCGTATAGATCGCATACCTCACCGCGGCGCCATTGCCGTTCGCATCGATCTTCAAGTCCAGCGTCAGAGCATTGGTGTTGTAGTTGCTTAGCGCCGTCCGGCCGGGCTTGTGCGGCAGCGGGTTGGTGTGGGCCTTGAAGAAATCATAGATCGCCGTGAGGGTCGTGAAGTTCGTCGTCACATGGTGCCGGCCCAGCCCGGTCACGACTTGATGCGCCACACCCAGGCTCGTCAGTTTTGCCTCCATCAACTGCGCCTGATACACATACCACGCGGCATCGTCGGTGTTGTAGCTCAGGAACACCGGCGCGGTCGCGGACGTTGCCATGTAAGCGAGCGCGCCCTCCGATTGCCACTGGGCCAGGTTCGTGGCCGTGGGTCCCCATGCCGTTACGAAACGGTTATAGATATCCACCTGCGTCCCTGCCGTATCGCCCGTCATCGTTCCGCCCGCGTGTGAATAGTCATAGATCCCCGAACCGAGCAGGACGGCCTGAACATGACCCGAAAGCGCGGTCGAGTATCCTGCCGAATCGATCGGCACCGACGCCAGATCGCCCGCGGCCAGGGAACCCGCCGTGGAACCGCGCGAAAAACCGTGGATCATAATATTGCCCGAGAGCCCCACCGTCGCGCCCACTTCACGCAACACCCGCACCGATGACCGCACCTTCTTAATGGTGTCCGGATTCACCTCGAACCCGCTGTAGAGCGTCGGCGATCCCCAGGCGCGATATTTCGGATGGTCCGCCATCGCCCAGGCGATCCCCGCCGCCGGTGCGCCTTCCAAAATCGTGTCGGTGGTGCCCGTGAAAGCCTTGCCATTGTTCATCCGGTCGTCCTCGTTGCCGAAGTAGCTGTTCGCGGTCGAATATTCCAGGACGATCGGCACCGCCCGCGATGGCTGCGATGGATACGCGATATCCATGTGCAGTTCCGCGCCGGAATCCGACCCACTGTAAACCGCCGGGTCATTCAGGTAATACGGCACGTTGCGCATCAGCCGGTAGCCTTCGCAAAGGATGTAGCACTTGTTTTTCGCGGCGACCAGTCCGGTCGAACCGGGAAACACCCCCGTGCCGATGTCGTTGCGGATCTTCAAGACATCCCAATTCAGGAACGGCGACGTCGCTTTGGCGTCACCGGCATAGTCCAACGTCACCACGCGGTAACCATTCGTCGTGAAGCCCGCGATGATCGATGCGTCCGACTCCTGCCCGATGCGCTCACAACTGAGGTTTTTGAGATAAATAATCAACGGCGGTGTGCTGACCACTGGATCCGGCTCGATGACCGTGGCCGTGATCGCCCCACCCGTCGCGGCGCTCGTCCAGGAAACCGCCTGCGCGCTGCTCAATCCCACCAACAGAATTCCCGCCAGCAGTAGATCAAGGCGAAGAATTTTCATTCGGGGGTAGGGGCTTTCGATAGCGGTACGTCTGGCATGACAAAGCTTTTCCCAATCCCGACGCCGGGACAACCTGCACACTTGTATGGTTTTGGCAGAGCGGCATCATGCCTTCGCGTAAATCTTCGTCGGGCATTTCCTTGCGAGGATCACGCAGCTTTCTCAACTACTTTACCGTTTTGCCAGACAATCAAAGGCAAGTTAAGAGCGCGATTTTGAGTTTTAACGTTGCGGGCGGCACGACGCATAGCGCGTTCAGCGCGCATCACGAAGGCCGGGGTTTTCGGAGACTTGGAGTGTCCGTTTTTTTTCATACGTCAATCAACTTTCCAATTGATGTTATATCATGGGTTGAAGAAATAGCGAGTCGTTTGGCCGGCAGTACCCGGCTATCCCAAATCACCCATCGGTTCGCCAGGGAAAGATAGTCGTTCAGGAGATGATCAAGACTGCGCCTAAAGCGGCGGCGGATATCAGCAACAGGGACATTATGCCCTCCCTGTTTCACGCGCTGCCGAACACGCTCGATGGCATGCGTTGGGCTGGAGAGCCAGAGATAATTTAATTCAATCTCATAACCGAGCCGGCGCGCCTGACGAAAGAGGCGGATGTAGGTCTTGCCACTTAACGTAGTTTCCAGCGCAAACGTTTCACGCTTACTAAGATTTTCTTTAATTTGCTTGAGCAGCAAACGGCCTGCCTGCATCGCACTGGCGCTAGGGTCGAACGGGGAAAGCCCCCGGGCAATTTCGTCTGCGTTCAGGAAACGCAAGCATTTGACCTCCTTCGGCAAAAATTCTTTCGCGAAGGTCGTCTTGCCCGCGCCGTTGCAGCCGGCAATCAGATAAATCGTTGGCTGCGGCGCTGGCATGCATCACGCCTTCGCGTAAAGCTCCGCGCCTTTATCCACAAACTCCTTCGACTTCTCTTCCATCCCCTTTTGCAATGCTTCCGCTTCGGAAATCTTCTGTTCTTCGGCGTACTTGCGCACGTCTTCGGTTATCTTCATCGAACAGAAATGCGGGCCGCACATGCTGCAGAAATGCGCCGTCTTCGCGCCTTCCTGCGGCAGCGTTTCATCGTGATACTCACGCGCCGTGGTGGGGTCGAGGCTGAGGTTGAACTGGTCTTCCCAACGGAATTCAAACCGCGCTTTGCTGAGCGCGTTGTCGCGGTATTGCGCGCCCGGATGGCCTTTCGCGAGGTCAGCGGCATGGGCGGCGATCTTGTAAACGATGACGCCGTCTTTCACGTCCTTCTTGTTGGGCAGGCCGAGATGTTCCTTGGGCGTCACGTAACACAGCATCGCGCAGCCGTACCAGCCGATCATCGCCGCGCCGATGCCGCTGGTGATGTGGTCGTAACCGGGCGCGATGTCCGTCGTGAGCGGCCCGAGCGTGTAGAACGGCGCTTCGTGGCACCACTCCAATTGCTTGGCCATGTTTTCCTCGATCATGTGCATGGGCACGTGGCCGGGACCTTCGTTCATCACCTGCACACCCTTGGCCCAGGCGCGCTTGGTCAATTCACCCTGCACTTCCAGCTCGCTGAATTGCGCCTGGTCGTTCGCGTCCGCGATGGAGCCGGGACGCAGCCCGTCGCCGATACTGAAACTCACATCATACGCCGCCATGATGTCGCAAATATCGTCCCAATGCGTGTAGAGAAAACTTTCCTTGTGATGCGAGAGACACCACTTGGCCATGATGCTGCCGCCGCGTGACACGATGCCCGTCATGCGCGAGGCCGTCATCGGCACAAAGCGCAACAACACCCCGGCATGGATGGTGAAATAATCCACCCCCTGCTCTGCCTGCTCGATGAGCGTATCGCGGAAAATTTCCCACGTCAGTTCCTCGGCCTTGCCGCCTACTTTTTCCAACGCCTGGTAGATCGGTACCGTGCCGATGGGCACCGGCGAATTGCGCAAAATCCATTCGCGCGTCGCATGAATATTCTTGCCGGTCGATAGATCCATGACCGTGTCCGCGCCCCACTTCGTGGCCCAGCGCATCTTTTCCACTTCCTCCTCGATGCTCGACGCCACCGCGCTGTTGCCGATGTTCGCATTGATCTTCACGAGGAAATTGCGCCCGATGATCATCGGTTCCAGTTCCGGATGATTGATGTTCGAGGGAATGATGGCGCGGCCGGAAGCGACTTCGCTGCGCACGAACTCCGGCGTGATCTGCGCCGGAATGCGCTGCGGAAAACGCTTGAAAATCGACGGCGTGTACGGGCTGCTTGCCAGTTGCGAAGAACCGGCGTGTTGTTTGTCCAAATCATTTCGCACGATATCCTTCGCCATGTCAGAAATCTTCGCGCGCCCCATGTTCTCGCGGATGGCGATGAATTCCATCTCCGGCGTGATGATGCCGGCCTTGGCGTAAGCCAATTGCGTGACCACCTTGCCGTGCTTCGCGCGCAACGTACGGCGGCGTTGGGCCGTCAGGCCCGGAAATTCCACGAGCCGGTTCTTCTCGGCCTTGCTGGCGTACTCCGCATGTTTCTCGGAGAGATAACCGTCGTCCTGCGGCTTGGGCGCCCGGCCTTCATATTCCTCCACGTCACCGCGGGCACGGATCCATTCGGCGCGCAAGGCCGGCAAGCCTTCCTCCGCCGTGCCGGTGAACGACGGGTCGCCCCAGGGACCCGAGCAGTCATACACGCGCACCGGCGCATTCCCGGTGACCGTGCCGGTGTAGGATTTGGTGGGCGTGACCTCGATCTCGCGCATGGGCACACGGACGCCCTGGTGCAACGTCCCTTCGACGAAAATCTTTTTGCTGGCCGGTAGTTGTTCACTGCTGTGCGGTTCGAACGAGTCTTTGGTCGCGATCATAAATGTTATTCTGGTTTCAGTTCCAGGTATCGGGTGGGAAGTTGAAGATTGGCCTGGTGGCCGTCCGCAAGGACTTCCTACGCCAGCATTACCTGGATCAGGTTCGTGGGTCGCCCGCACTTACGGGCCTCTCAGCCGTTCCACACAGCTCCCCATGGACATGCAAACTCTAGGGCGATAAGTGAATGCGGTCAAGTGCCGTCACACCGGCGTTCCACTCATGATCTGGTCGCAATGGTGAAACAGGTCACCAGGCCGGTGAGGTGGCCGCGGGTTCAATGGATATCAAATATGGGCAACCCGAATGTCCAGGCAATGGCCCGTTGCACCCGGTCATTGAGATGATCACTATGCTTGCCCGGCGGCTCGTAAAATGTGCAACGTCCCGGCCGTTGCACCAGCACGTCATAGATCTTCCGCGCTCCAATATTAGCTCCATATTGATCCGCAGCGGCACCTTCCAGGTACACCGATTGGTTCGGATGAAAGGCGTTTTTATCCCGCTGTACAATCGCCAAGGGATCATTGTCCAACCAACGTTGCCACACCTTCTCGCGAAAACTACCCTGCGCGTCATAAAGCCACTCAAACTGTCCCGGATGCTTTCGTCCCACGGGCGCGTAGGCCGCGGACAGGCCAAGTGCGTAGGTCAAATCCCCGTTGGCCGGGCGCGGCGACTTCATTTCGGGTTCCATGTACAAGTTAACCTGCGCCAGCGATACGTTGGTGACACCGGGTCGTTTAACGAGGGGCAGGTGAGAATTTTGAAAATCGGAATCCGGACTTAAGGCTATCACGCCATCAAAAAGCCTCGGATGCAACATCGCCAGACGTAACGCCCCAAAGCCGCCGCTGGAATGGCCGGCGATGATGCGGCGCGGTGGTTTTTCCGGGACCTGGTAACGTGATTCGACCTGCGAAACGATGTCATCGCAGACATAATCCGCATAATTGCCCTGCGCCGGGGAATTCAGATACTGGCTGCCACCCCAGCGATTACGGCAATCCACCACCACGAAAATCACCGGCGTGGTTTCATTGGCGAGTTTTTGCGTGAATGCCTTATAAGCCTCTGCATTTTGGATGAATTTTTCGGATGAGGATCCGTAACCTGGCAGCCAATAGATCACCGGGAGCGGAATCCCATTGGTGATCTGGTCCGGCACAAACACAGCAATCCGCCGCTCGACCGGGTCGTGCAGCGGATTGTTTTTAAGCGCCTTGCCTGAAAAACTGATGACCTCGAGCTGCGCTGCCCGGCTGCCTGACACAAACATGAGAAGCGCGGCCAAAAATATGCTGAAGAAATTCGTAAATCTCATGACTGTGATGGGAACGCTCCATCTGACCGGAATTAAATCACGCCAGTGCAGAATAGCTATTGAACTAATTTGCCTTTTCCCTCCCATGGCAAT
>Ga0265324_10000270_pt1 | contig 38411 bp, 31 predicted proteins | sample 41419metaG_FD_198634 | JGI IMG/M metagenome (GOLD analysis project Ga0265324, IMG submission 198634) | Rhizosphere microbial communities from Carex aquatilis grown in University of Washington, Seatle, WA, United States - 4-14-19 metaG | ecosystem: Host-associated > Plants > Roots > Rhizosphere...
CTCGGCCGGGACCTGGTTCCGTTATGGATTCTCCTATCTGGCATTTCCACAATGGCTGGCCCTTATCCTCTGGCTTTGTCCCATCGTGATTTCCCTGGCCCTGGGGGTCATCGTGTCCATTTCCGCCCGGGCTTCCTCCGTCCAATCGGCCATGCAGCTCAGTAGCCTGATGGTGGTCCCGATATTCTTCCTGCTCTTGAGCCAAACGGCCGGAAGCTTGGCGCTGGGCCCCTCGCGCATCTTCGGCCTGGGGGCGGCGTTGCTGGCGGCGGGGGCGATCGTATTGTGGAGGGTCTTGGCTGGTCTCGACGTGGAAAGGCTGATTTAAGAGGTAACCTCTGTGTTACCCAAGCCTCTCCGCCAGCCATGCCCGGATGTCCCCGACTTCCTCCGGCAGCATGGTGTGCTCTTTGTCGTATGCCTTGAAAACGAGTTGGAGGCCTTGGGCCTTCAGGAAAGCGCATTGGGCCTGGGTGGCGCGGAAAGGCAGCAAGGGATCCCGTAACCCGTGGGTTACCAGGAAGGACTGCTTCTGCGCGGCGGGGGAGAAAGCGGCCGGATACTCTTCCTGGAAGGCGAGCCACCCGGATACGCCTACGATTCCGCCCAAGCGCTTCCCGTATCGCAGTCCCGCGTCCAAGGCCATAAGGCAGCCCTGGCTGAAGCCGAACAGGAAGGTATCGGCGGCGCCGACCCCCTGGGCTTCGAGTTCGCCCAAAAGCCCCTGGATGAGGCCGCGCGAACGTTTGATGCCGGCGATGGCGGCGCCCATGTCGGCCCCGCCCCCGGTGAAATCGAACCAGCTATAGCCCCCGAAGTAATCGTCCGGGGCGTTCACGAGCAGGTAGGACAAACCGTCCAGGCCCAGAGCGGACGGCATCCAGGTGAATCCATTTAGCGAATCGCCCAGGCCGTGGAAAACCACCATGACCCGCTCGCGCGGGCCCGGGACCTTGGCGGGTACGTATTTGTGCGTGAACAGAGCGGTCGTCAACATGGAGGGTACCCCTTAGCCTTGGGCCGCTTGCAGGCGCGCGATGCGTTCTTCGAGCGGCGGATGGGTGGAGAGCAGCGCGAACAGCCCGCCGTGCCCGGAGATCTTCAGCGTGGCCAGGGCGGCGCCGCGGGGATCTTCGACCCGTCGCTCATAGGCGCGCTGCAGGGCCTGCAAGGCCCCGATCATCCGGCCGCGGCCCGCCACGGCGGCCCCGCCGGCATCGGCGCGGAACTCGCGCTGCCGCGAAAACCATGCGACCACGAACATACCCAGGAAGCTGAGCACGGTCTGGAGCAGCATCACCAACATCCAATTGCCACCATTCGACCGTTCCCCGTCGCGACCGCGCCCGGAGATGGCTGCGGCCAGGATGCGGGAAAAGAAGATCACGAAAGCATTGATCACCCCTTGCAACAAGGTCATGGTCACCATATCGCCGTTCGCGATATGGGTGATTTCATGCCCCAGCACGCCCTCGATCTCGTCGCGATCCATGCGTTGCAAAAGGCCCGTGGAGACGGCCACCAGGGCCCGCCGCTTTGTCGGCCCGGTGGCGAAGGCGTTCAGCTCCGGACTTTCGTAGACTCCCACTTCGGGCAGGGCCGGCAGGCCGGCCTCTCGCGCCAGGCGATGGACCGTTTCCACCAGCGCGGAAAACCTCCCGGGGTTGTTCGGATCGATCACCTGTACACCCATGGCGAACTTGGCCATGATGCGGGATAGGCCCAAGGACAAGAAGGCGCCTCCGAACCCCCAAGCCAGGCAGGTCAGGAAGAAGCCATCATAGCCGCCCCCCATGCCGGAGAGGTAGCGGCTGAGGCCGGTGAAATGAAGGATGAGGGTGAGGGTCAGGACCACCAGGATGTTGGTGAGGATCAGCAGGAAGATGCGTTTGCTCATGATGACGAAATGCTCCTATGAACCACGAAAGTATTATTTTGGCCTGTTCCGTACCACGCGCATCGATGGCATGGTTCCAGAATGAAACGAATCCCCCGATTTCGCGGGCTCTCCGGGTAAAGATGCAAAACCGGAGCCAGGAGGATGAATGCACGCTCTGACCAATCCGCAAACCTGGATCAGCTTGCTGACGCTTACTCTGCTGGAGATAGTCCTCGGCATCGATAATATCGTGTTCATCGCCATCCTGGCCGGCAAGCTGCCGGCCGCGCAGCAACCCAATGCGCGCCGATTAGGCCTTGCCGCCGCCCTGATCACCCGCTTGCTGCTCTTGGCTTCCTTGGCTTGGATCGTCAAGCTGACCCATCCGCTGTTCGCCATCGCGGGCCGGGAAATCGCCGGGCGGGATCTGGTGCTCATACTGGGCGGCCTTTTCTTGCTCTACAAGAGCACGACGGAAATCCATGAGAAGATGACGCTTGAGGAGGACATCTCGGGTAAGGCCTCGAAGCCGGGATCCGGAAAAGGGGCCTTCGCGGGCGTCATCATCCAGATCATGTTCTTGGACATCATCTTCTCGTTGGACTCGGTGATCACGGCCGTGGGCATGGTCGACAACCTGTACGTGATGATGGCCGCGGTCGTGCTCGCGGTGATCCTGATGCTGTTGGCCGTCAATGCCATCAGCCGCTTCGTGACCGAATATCCGACTATTAAAATGCTGGCCTTATCCTTCCTGATCCTGGTGGGGGTAGCCCTCATCGCCGAAGGCTTGGGAGTCCATATCCCGAAGGGCTACATCTATTTCTCCATGTTCTTCTCCATGGCGGTGGAGAGCCTGAACATCCGCGCCTCCAAGACGAGGACACGAAGGCACTGAGCCGAATCGAGCCGTTTTATTGCTCAGGAATCCCGGGCGAAGACGCGGATCGGTCTTTACCAAATCCCCGGGAAAGTTACCTTTTCCTCCGTGTCAAAGTTACCTATACCTCCGTACCGGAATTCCTTACGTTCTGAATCAGGCTTGGCCCGGGCCGATTCGGCGGGTGCACGGCCCAGAACGGGATTAGGATGATCTTGAGCATGCGCGGACCTGGATTAAAGACCCGAACTTCGCCGCCCGTTCGCTTTGTCATGGCGGCCGTCGCATTATTCGCCCTGATTTGCATATCCGCCTGCAAAGTCCCCGAGCAACGTCAGGCCTTCTACCCTAACGGCTTCCTCAAAGAGCGGTACTGGGTCTACCAGGAAGGCGGGCGCGAGGTGATGAACGGGCTCTACACGGGTTTTTTCCCCAATGGGGAGCCCCAAGTCGAGATCCTCTACCGGGACGGTTCCGAAGTCACCAAGACTTACTTCTCCGAGCAAGGCGCCGTGGTAGGTACGGTCGACCTCGCCTCCCTACGCGACCCTTAATACTGGTTTTTCCAGGGTAGCTTCGCGGTTACCCGATTGCCTGAGCGCCCTTCGTATGCGCGAGAGGCGAAGCAAGGCGGGCCGCCGCCGCGACTCGCGGGCGATGGCATGGGAAACCATATATCGGTGTAGAACTTGCGCAAGTAAAAAGGACACGAAGCGGGAAAGCGGTGGGTGCTTTTTGAGGGGGCGGCAAGCGTCTTCGTGAGAGCCTATGGACCCATGATTTCAAAAGGTAAAATCATGGTAAATTGTGCCGTGCCACCCTGTGGGTTTGCAACGCGATTTCGCTTACTTTGACTCACAAATATCGTGCGCGATTCGGGGAGGCTTACGAGGGGTAGCCTACAGGTTGCGGGGGCTGGAATCGCATTCCAGGCCCTGAATTCCCGCGACGACGCATCGGCTGAGCAACTCTTTCCGGTTCACAGCCTGGCCGGACTCACCACAAGCATGCAAGCGAGCAGGGATTACGACATTGAGCAACAAGTTCGAGAACGGCAAAGGGGCTTCTATGGGCGGCTTTGCGACCCGTTGGGATGAGCAATGGGTGCGCCAGTACGGCCACCTGGTGCGATACCGGCTGAAGTACAATGATTCTTGGCCATCAACCCTAGAGGAATTCCCCAAGGGCAATCGGCTGGGGCAGTGGGCGCATCGCCAGCGCGATCTACATGGCCGCCGCAAACTTGAAACCAGCCGGGTGAAGCTGCTGAACAAGTTGGACTTCCCCTGGGAAAAGCCCGATGAGCGCGAGTCGCATTGGACCCGCCAATACCAATACTTGAAGGACTATCGAAGGGCCCATCCCGGCGAGTGGCCTTTCGCCCGCGAGGAATTTCCCAAGGGCAATCGCCTGGGTCTGTGGGTGTGGCGGCAGCGTCAAAACCACGCCCGCAGGAAGCTCGGGAAGGATCGCCAGCAAATCCTCCTCAAGATGGGTTTCCCGCTGGTCCTGCCTGACAGTTGGGAAAGCCATTTCCAGACCTTGAAGGATTATCGCGCCAAGCATCCGGGGCGCTGGCCCAAGGCCCGCGAGGAGTTCCCCGCCGGCAATCGGCTGGGGCTATGGTGCCACTTGCAACGCTGCGCCTTTAAGGCGGACAAGCTGGACGCGGATCGCGCGGCTAAGCTGAACCGCATCGGCTTCCAGTGGAGCGTGAAAAACCTCGGATGGATGCGTTACTACGAGATGTTGAAGGATTACAAGAAGCAGAATCCCGCCAAGTGGCCGACCTTGGAGGCCGCCGCGCTGGAGGACAAGAAGCTCATTTCCTGGTGCAGCGCGCAACGCCACAAGCGTAAGCTGAAGAAGCTCGATAAGGAAAAAATCGAGCTGCTCAACAAACTCGGATTCCGCTGGTAAGCGGAATCCGCGCTTCCGTTGGCAAGTTAGAATCCCGCTTCCAGACTGAATTGCTGCCCCCCGGCCAGGGGGGCATCCTCATCCAGGCCGAACTCGAAGGCGTAGTCGAGGGATAGGCGCATCCTCAGCCCCGCCTCCTTGAGTCCATCCGTGTCCAATCCGAAGCCCACGGAAATGGCGCGCACCGTTTCGCGCCCGAAGGTTTCGTGCAGACCTCCGCGCAGCGCCAGGAAGTCCCATAACGTTTGCTCACCGCCCACTCGCAAATGATCCGCCTGATCCGCCCAGATCCCCTTCTGCCCATCGAGGAGGAAGATGAGGCCGTGATCGGCCCGGTAGGCCGCGCCGACCTTCCATTCGATGGGTAGGATCTCGCCGTAGGATCGATCGGTAAAGGTATTCTGGTGGCGCAGAAATCCGAAAGCGTCGCGCACGGAAAGGGCGGCCGTGATGCGCTCGCTCAAGGGCGCCTGCATGCCGAAATCCCATCCCATCCCGTAGCTATGCCCGGTGGACCGATCCTCTCCGGTTCCGTCCATGCCTGCCTGGGCCAGGTAGAGCTTGGCCTGGGCTCCGATCTTCACGCCTTCCCAGGCGGGCCCGAGTATCCCGAGATCGCAGGCGAGGGTCCCGAACAAGGTGGTTTCGTTCGCGAGGCCATCGCCTTCGTATTGCGCGCCTAGACCTTGGTGCCAACCGCTGAAAAGCGGCCCGGCGTATGCGACGAAGAAGGAGGGCGTCCCGTCGGGCAGGCTCCGCTTGGCCATGACTACGTTTTCCCGCTCGGCTTGTCCCACGCCGGCCGGATTCATGAGGAGGGAGATCCCGTTCGCGACGGCAGCCACCCCTGCACCGCCCATGGCCGCGAAGCGCGCCCCGAGGTCGGGGGAAGCGAAGAAGCCGCGCAGATAAGAGGAAGGGCCGGAGGCCGATGCCAAAGCCCGCGCGGGCGCGGACGAATTGTCGTCGGCGCCCAAGAGTTGGCCCTGCGCATACGCTAAAGCCGCGCCGGCCGCTAGCAGGCCCGCGCCGGTCCAACCGGTGCGGGCGCGGTGGTCTATGGAATCCTTAGGGTTGAGCCAGGGAATGGAACGCCAGGCGCCGGAGGCATAGAGGGCGCCCTCGGGAGCGCTGTCGGGCGCGGCCAAGCGCAGTCCCGCTTCCCGCGCGAAGGGGATAAGGCCGTCGGGGACGGCTTTGGACCAAATCTGCAAGGCGCATCGAATACGTCCGCCCGGGGCGTCGGCCAGCACCAGCCGCAGCACCCATTGCCCGTCGCGCAGGGCGAGATGGGACGACAGCACGAGGGGGACGGGGGCGGAGGCCGCGGCTCGTGCCACGCAGCGCGCTTCGAAGCAGGCAGGGGGAAGTCTTCCGCCCGGCCAGGCTTGCGTGGCTGCCTCTTGGGTGAGGATACGGAAACGGCCGGACTCGGCCAGCCCCAGGCGAAGGCCCGCGGCGGCTTGGGCCAAGGCGCCGGTATCGGACCCGGTTCCGGCTATGGGAAGCAGGATAAGGCCCGGAGCGGCTCCGGAGTCGGCAATCGGCTCATCGGCGAGGCTGGCTGGCTTATGGGGGGCGACTATGGGTGTCGATACCGCGCTGTCGGTAACGGAGTCGAAGGCGTCGAAGCTTCCGATGTCTTCGCTATCGGACGGCGCGGCTGGGGGCGGGAATTGGGCTGGGACCGGTTTCTGGGCCGGAGCCGGGTCGTCCCAGGCCGCCAGTCGCGGGTCTTCCGCCGCTGTCCGTCGGGCTTCCGGTTCGGCGCCCGAGACGGTCGCGAATACGGACCAAGCGGCGATGAATATGCCGACCCGGGTGGAAAAGCCGCGTCGCCGGCTCACCGGAACACCACCACCGGTTTCAAGGTGTAACGGGTGCGCGTGGATCCCGTGGCGTTCACGGCGACTTCCAGCAGATACCGCCCGTTGCGCGCCCAGCGTCCTCCGTCGGCTTTACCGTCCCAGTAGAAATCCACCGGCCCCTTGGGAACGGTTTTATGATCGACCAGGGTCCGTAGCAACTCGCTGTCGAGGGTATAGATCTTCAGCGTCAGGGTAACCTCGGAGCTACGGTCCGATTCGGGTTCCACGCGGATGCGGGCCCCGTATTGGGTATTGCCGTCCCGGGAGGCGAGGACCAACGGGCTGAACGGGTTGGGGGTGATGCTCACCTCGCCCGCCGTGAGCGGCCGCGAAGCGCCCAGCAGGCCGTAATAGCTGCCGTCCAGATCGGCGATGTCGGCGGAGAGGACGGCTCCCCCGAAGCTGTTGGTGTCGGCGACGGCGGAATCGGCCAAGGCCATCCAATCCAACTTCAGGGAATAGAAGCGCTTGAGGGTATGGGCCCGGCCTCCGGGCGGGATCCCGATGGAGATGCGTGGTTTCTTTGCGAAGGCGGCTCCCAGGGGATTGGCGATTTCCCAGAGCGGCCCGTCGACAGCGTAGTCGCGGCCACTGGCGAAGGATTTGGCCACGCTCCGCCGGAACAGGCGCAAGGTGGCTTGGGGCTTGTCCGCGAAGGCGGAGTCGGGCACGCGCAGTTCGAAGCGTTTGTCGTGGAAGAAGAAACGGGCGCTATCGCCGGCGCGCAGCGACTGGCCTACGTTCAGGCCGCGCGTGGTGGAGTCGCGTTCGGCGCCCAACTCGGTGGCCGCTTCCGATCCGTCGGGATTGGCCTGGCGCGCGATCACCCGCACAGGCCCGATAAAACGGGGGTCGAGAGCGACGCGCATCTCGGACACGGTTCCGGCTTCGGGAGGATCGAGGCTGAAGGCGGGATCGGCTACCAGGGCGACGGGAGGCGTCAAGGTGGTATCGAAGGCGGATACGAACAGGCCGAAAGGGGCCGGCGCATTGATGGCCTGGGTTTGGCCCAGGCTGGCAGAAAGGACAAGCTTGTTGGCCTGCGCATCCACCACGTTCGTAGGCAGGCTCAGGCTCTGTTCCACGCCCTCCAGGGTAACGCTCACGCGCAGGGAATCCCAAACCGCCTCCGCGGCGCGACGGGACTCGCTCCGTTTGGCGGCGGGCCGGATGGCCGGGCCCGAAGTAGGCGCGGAAGTCTGGTAGGTCAAGGTGCGCTTGGAACGTTTATCGAGCTTGATGGACAGGGCCGAGTCGGCCTCCCAATGGATCTCTCCCTGGGCATCGACCAGGGAATCGAGGCGGCGCCCGGCGGCATCGTAGGCATGCAAGTAGAGATGGCCTTTGGTCCGCGCGGGGAGGCGCAGGCTGTCGCCGGAGGACAATTTGAGGAAAGCCAGCTCGTGCGAAGGCTCGACATCGGCCTGGAAGCGCCGCGCGGCATCCTCGTTGGAATAGAGCAGCCCGCCCGACTTGATCCGGAACCAATAGGTCAGCCGTCCCCCTTGGGGCGCGGGCCGGAATTTGAAGGAACGCGGGCCCGCGGGCCCGAACAATTGCGCCGACGGCACGCGGAAGGTATCGGCGGGAGCGCCGTAGCCGTACATGATTTGGACCGAGTCCAAGCGGGCCTGGGATTGCAACGCCACCTCGACCTGGCCGTCGCTGAACGCGAGCGGCACGGGATGATGCGCGAAGGGAAAGGCCAGGTTGATGGTGGTATCGGGGGCGCCGGCGGCGGCCAGGGAGAAAGCGTAACGGGAGAGCGGGATCAAATCGGCGCTGTCCGGAGCGGCGTCAAAGGTATAAGTGCCGCCCGCCGCGGGCCCGAATTTCACGCCAGTGGCCACTTGGGCCGCTTGCGGGGTGATCAGCCGAACGCTTCCCTTCACCGGCTGGCCTCCGGCCGCGAAGGCGAAGGTCAAGGTCTTGGTGGCCTTCTTAAGGGTCAGATCCTGGCCGGTCTTCCAAACGCCGTCCTTGATGATCACCGTGGGCTCGGCGTCCGGGCCGTAGCCGCGGATGCCGCAGGCCAGGCGATAGGTTCCGTCCGGCACGCCGTCGAGGGAATAGGCCATGGCGCCCGTTTCCCCGGGAACCGGGGCCGACTGGGGTACGGCCGTAGCCGCCACGGCCAAGGTGGCGGCGTCGAGCAGGGATACCGTCACCGCGGCGGGATCCAAGATCGTATCCGGGGTAACGTGCAGGGTACCCTGCACGGAAGCGAAGCCTGGCAGGGATAGGTCCACCCCGTAGGTGGAACGCTGGGCGGCGACCCGGAGGACGGCCGAATCGGGGAGGCCTTTCCCGGCCTTGCCGGCGCGGACCAGGTACACGCCCGTATCCGCGGAGAAGGCGAATTCGCCGTGTAGATCGGCATCGGTCCTTTGCTCTCCCCCGCGAACGCGATCGATGAGCTCGACCGAGGCCCCGGGCAAGGGCGCGGATTGGGGCGCTGCGGCGGTTTGCCAGGTAAGTAAGGAGATCCGGCCTTTCACGAGCGAGGCGCCCGAGGTCAGGGTGAAGGCCAGCGAGGCGGCATCGGTGAGTTGCACTGCCTTGGTATCGGAGGCGAAGCCGGCGCGGGCGGCGGTGACCACGTAGGCGCCGGGCGATAGGAAGGCGGAAAAGCTTCCCTTGTCGTCGCTACGCAGGGCGCGGACGACGGCGTTGGCCGTGGTCTTTACCGTCACGTCGCAACCGGACAAGGGCGCGCCTTTGTCATTGGAGACCGTGCCGGTCAAGGCGGCCTGGGCTTGATCCAGGACGAGTTTTCCCAGATCCAAATCCTTGCCCGCAGCCACGGTCACCAGGGTATCGGGCCGGGACTGGTAATCGGGCTTGGCGACGGAAACGGCATAGGTCCCGGGCGAAACGCCCAGCAGGAAAAAGCCCTGCGCATCGGACTGGGCGCTGATCGCGCGGCCGCCGCCGGTTGCCGTGGCCGTCGCATTGGGAAGGTCGGAGCCGGCCTTGTCGGCCAAGCGTCCGGTGATGCGGCAATCGGCCGGCGCCAGGGAAATGGCCAAGGAAAAGGGCGCGTCCGTTCCCAGGTTCACGGTCCGCGTCTGCGCCAGGAATCCGTCCTTGGCGAAGGTGAGCGTATAGCCGCCCACCGCCATGTCCTTTTCGGCAAAGCCGTCGTTGGCGGTGAAGAGCGGAAGCGGATCCGCGCCGCCGTCCGTGGGGGCGATGGCCACGCGCACGTCGGCCAAGGGTTGGCCGTCGGCGGCGGAAGTGACCTTAACCGATAGGGTCTGAACGTCATTGCGATACTGGAAGGAAGTGGTATCGCCCACCGTCCCCGCCCCCGCATCCGAAATGGCGAACACTTTCCAGACGTAACGCCGGGTGAGCAAGACGCGCCGGCCGTCGAGTTGGGCCGTGGTGTCGGTGACCTCGGTGCGCCAAATGGGGATGAGTACGTCCACGCCGGCTTGCGCTTCCAAGGAGTAGACGAAAAGCTGGTAGGTGTTGGCCGCGCCGCCTCCCGTCGCGGCTTGCGCCCGGGTCCACTTGAAATCCACCACGCTGTCCTGGGGCACGGAAAGGATTTTGCCGGGGGCGGGCGATAGGTTCTTGGGCGGCGCCAGGGCGGGCCCCGGGGGCTGCACCGTAAAGAGCTTGAGCGCTTGCGCCTTGGAGGAGGAGGCGAGGGCGCTGCGGCCGTCGTAGTTATCGAGGATGACGAGGTTGTAGGGAACGCCCGGGGAAAGGGGCGGAGCCGGCACCTGGGCGAAATTTCCCGAAGGGTCGGGAGTGCCGTAGGCGATGGAAGTCTGGGTCGTGATCGCCTGCCAGATGATACTGGCCCCCGAAACCGTTCCCTTGTTGGCATCGATATCGATGGCCTGATCGGAAAGCAGCAGATGGTAGGCCGGGACTCCCGGCACCGGGGTCCATGCGATGTTGGGGCTGGACGAGGTTTCCTGCGCCTTGGGCGATAGGAAGGTCGGGGCCTGGCGGGTCGCCACCCAGAGCGGCGCCTCGGGCGTGGTCTTCCCATCCCCGCAATAGCCGAGCACGTAATGGAAGCCCAAGCCCAGCTGAGGCCCGGTCTTCCCCGAGTCGCTGTCCTGCGGTTTGAAAACGTAGACCCATCCGGTCGAGTCCGGGGTGCGCGACTTGGCCGCGCGGATCTTGCCGGGATGGGTTTCGATGCGGGTTCCGGAGGGGACCGGGCTATGGTATAGATCGCAACTATCCGGCGCATGCGCCGGCGGGATGGCGGACACAACGATGCGCACGCTGGAATCGGAAAAGACCTCGGCGCGCGGGAAGTCGGAAAAGAGCAGGGTTTGCGACCAGGCGGGAAGGGCGAGGCAGAATACCGCCAAGCCCGCGGCCGCCAGGGTCGGGACGTGGCAGCGCCCGAAGGCACGGGCGGGTGCGCCGGTCGGGGTTTCAGAACGCATAGGCGATCCCCGAGCGCACGGCGGGCAGCGGCGAGATGAAGAAATCGACCCGGAAAACCAGCGGATGGCCCCAGGTAAATCCGAAGTCCAGGATGGGTACGATGGGATCCCCGTCCCATTCCAGCGGCGAGGCCCCGGAAAGCAGATGGCCTTGCTTGCGATAGCTGACGTTCAGGCTATGCGCGCCGAGATCGCCGTGGAACCATCCGAATCGGCCGTTCAGGCAGATGACTTGATCGGGGAAGAGATCGAGATCGACGAAGCCTTCCGTATCCACCGCCCCGCTGTCGGCCGCCGCGGCGTGGCCCGACGACTCGGTGTGGATGGAGACATGGCCAAAAACCTTGGTGTAGCTGAGGGCCAGCTTTCCCGGCCATAAATCGACCGTGAGCGTATGCGATTGCGGCAGGGTGAGGATCAGGCGATCGTTGATATGCAGGTTACGCTTCGCGGTTTCGCCATCCAGCAGGCGCCGCAAGTTGTCCGTGGTCAAGAAGGAATCGGGCGCGGTGAAGCGCGGCTCGAAGGTGTCCGGGTCGATGAAAAAGGGGACACTGTAGGCCAAATCCAGATGGCCTCGCGCCGACATGCGCACCCCCATCCGCGAGATGAGGGACACGGGCCCGATGCGGATGGCCACGTCCGGGCTCCAGGCATCGCCCTCGTACTGCCCTTGGGCGGTGCCATACACCTTGTCATCGGGATACTCAACCTGGAAGGATGCGTTACCGGCGTCCCCTCCCACCGCGATACGTCCGGAAAGGTCGGGGCGCAAATCCCCCGCGGTATGGGCGAGAAAGGTGTGCTTATGGATTTGGAATCCCAAGGCCACGTAAGGCGTGGGCTGGAAGGCGTATCCGAAAGTAAGCGATCGCCACTCCATGTCGAAGGCCAACGGCATATGGATGGCCCCGCGCAGGAGGATAGACCCGGTATTCTCCAAGGTCGTATCCAGATTAAATCGGGCGTCCCCCAGGGCCCCGGTCACCGACAGGCTGGCGTTCTCGCGCGCGGCGAAGAAAGCGATGCCTCCGAACACGGGCGCGGAGATGTCGACATGGGCGTTCACGCGTTGGGAAACGCGGGCGAAGAAATCGGGGATGACCACGGTGGAATCCGAGGTCGATCCCAGGAAGCGGTTGGCCTGCGCCGAGGCGCGGAACGGCAGATTGAAACTGGCATTCGCCAGCCCCTCGTCGAAGGGACGGGAAAGGGGCGAAGTCAGGAAATCGTAGGAGAAAGCGCCGGAAATCTCCGCATTGGATTTGCCGATCAAAAGCAAGGGTTGGGCCTGCGTCTGGAAGAGGAGCAGGAAGACGGGGAATAGGAAGCACGCGATGCGGGCGGAACGCACGGGTTTAGTGTAGCATGGCGCGGCGCTCCTCCGCACGTCCTCCGGCTGGGTCGGCCCGCGTCCCGGGGCTCAGACGGCTCCGGGCTTGGCTATTCGATCGGATGGGTCGACGGCCGGGCAGGATGCCGGGATCGGTCATTAATCCCTCCGTAACGCGCACGCGGAAGCGATGAATGAAGTCATTGCGGGCGCTGCCGGGTTTCACCTGCCCGGCCATGCCGGCGCCCTCCGCCGATTCGCCCCCGGACTCTTGTCCGCCGGACGTGGTCCGCCCCGGCCTGTTCGCGCGGCGGAGAGCCGACCCATTTGGCGGAGGCCAGGTGATGTCTTTGATCGGAGGGGAAGAAAATGCGTGGGTCTGTGGGGCTCGCCGCGGTTGGGGAGATCGAAGAGTGGAGAACCGCGCGGCGCTTGGGGTTGTGGCTATCTTGGGGGCGGGCGATTACGGGCGAACCAAGAGCGGATGAAGGTACGGACGGATGAAGGATCGGGATAAGGAGAGCGTATGGCGCAAGTTTTGGTGACGGGCGGGACGGGGTTTATCGCATGCCATTGCATGCTGCGATTGTTGGCCGATGGCCATACGGTTCGGACCACGGTGCGTTCCCTGGCTCGCGAAGGGGAAGTGCGGGCCATGTTGAAGGCCGGCGGGGCCGAGCCCGGAGCCAAGCTGACTTTCGCGGCGGCCGATCTGATGAAGGATGAGGGTTGGTCGGCGGCGGCGGCCGGATGCGAGTTCGTCCTGCACGTAGCTTCCCCGTTACCCGTGGGCGTTCCCAAGGACGAGAACGATCTGATTGTTCCCGCCCGCGCGGGCACCTTGCGCGTGCTCAAGGCCGCGCGGGACGCGGGCGCCAGGCGCGTGGTCCTGACTTCTTCCTTCGCTGCCATCGGATATGGGCATAATCCGCCGCCGGAACGGCCTTTCGACGACCGTGATTGGACTAAACCCGATACGGCGGGCGTGAGCGCTTATGCTCGGTCGAAAACCCTGGCGGAAATGGCCGCGTGGGACTTCGTGGGGAAGGAGGGTATGGGCCTGGAGTTGGCCGTTGTGAATCCGGTGGCGGTGTTCGGCCCGGTGCTGGGGCCAGATTATTCGGCTTCGATTGAATTGCTGAAGACCTTGATCCGCGGAGGCATCCCGGGATGCCCGCGCTTGTGGTTCGGCGTTGTAGACGTTCGCGACGTGGCGGATTTGCACGTGCGCGCCATGACGCATCCCGCGGCCAAGGGGGAACGCTTCCTCTGCGTGGCCGGCGATTTTTTATCGGTGCGGGAGATGGCCTTGATCCTCAAGGACCGACTGGGCGAGGCCGCGCGTCGCGTGCCCACCCGTGAGATTCCCGATTGGCTGGTGCGCATCGCCTCGCTTGTCAAGCCCGCGGGGCGCGCCTACCTGCCCGAGCTCGGGAAAAAGAAGAATGCGAGCGCCGCCAAAGCGCGGACCCTATTGGGCTGGCAGCCCCGGCCCGTTCCGGAAACGATGGCTGCGACCTACGAAAGCCTGGATCGATTCGGGCAATTCTAGCCGCACCCGCCCCCCCATCCTGTCGGATGGAGGGCTCGACCAAAAATCCTGGTTAAAGAACCGGAGTGGGCGGATGGAGGCGACCGCATGCCAGCGGGCCAGGCGGCCCGCGGAACGGGGGATGACCTACGGCCCCGCAAGGGCGCGCAGATGGGGGCTTAGTCGACGAAGGAAGAGGCATCGGCCTGGATGGCCTTGGCTTCTTGCTCGCCCAGCTCCTGGGCCCGCGACTGGGACAGGACCTCGGTCAGTTCCGGAACGTCCCGGATCTGGGTCTTCATGTCCGATGAGAACCGGAATAGGGCCACCTTGCGCCGGCCGAGAGGGCATATCTCGCCGGTGCGCGGGTTCCGGGCCGGGCGGGGTTTACGGACCTTCGTATAGAAGGTGCCGAAACCGCGGATTTCGATGGTCTTTTCTTGGGCCAAGTACTCGCCGACGAGCCGCATAAACTGCTCGGCGACCTCCTTGATTTCCAGTTGAGGGTGACCGCTCGATTTCGCCGCTTCCTGGACCAGATCCTGCTTGGTCACATTCTTCAAATTAACCTCCTACCCCTAGATATTGTGGTTAACACCCTGAAGATAGCACGCCCTATGGGGTCTTTCAAGCACATTTTGAGAATTTTTGCGGGCTAGAGGAAGACGGCCTTGACTGCCCGTGCCCACCGGTACGGGGCTCCCGGTCATGGGTCGATCGGTCGACGATCAAATTTGGAGCGATCGGCCTGTCGATTCTGACTGAAACCTTTAAGCTTTATTATCCTTCGGAACAAGTGCCCGCCGCGTCCGCGCCGCTGGACCTTGAACGATTGGATGCCTATGCGTGCCGCGCTCCTTCCGCTTATGTTTGTTTACGCCCTTTCCGCACCTCCCGCCCTGGCCCAGGGCTGGAAGACGTTCCCGAATCCCGGTCCCGACTTCCAGCTAGGGCACGCCGCCATCGATGGCAGCGATATTTACGCCGAAGGAAATTTCACGAGATGGTATCCGGGGACCCAAACGGGAACCTTTACGGGGACCGGATATAGCCGGTTGGAGCGGTGGGACGGTCAGCGTTGGAACGTCTTGATGGATTCGGCCCAGGGAACGACTCGGGCCCTGCGCATCGTCGGAGGGAAGCCCTATATCGCTTTCAATGACGAGCATCTCCGTGAATCGGGAGATAAGCGGCACTCGGTCATTAAGGCCTGGGACGGCAAGGCATGGTCGACCCTCGCGGTTTCGCCTGTCGACGATGCGGAGATAGTGGATTTCATCCCTTTGGGCGATAAGCTGATCGCCGCCGTCGACCGAGGGGTGTGGTCCTGGGATGGAAAGGTCTGGACTGCCCTGGGGGACCCGGGCTTTTATCCTTATCTCCTCTTGGCCCATGGAGACACCGTGTACGCGGGCGGGAGCTCTCCGGCCGACGACGCCAGCCGCTTGGGGCGATATGCGGCCGGGGCCTGGACACCAATGAACTTGGTCGAGAATTCACACGTCTACGGGCTCGCCTGGTGGGATGGAAAACTCGCGGTAGGCGGAGGGATCTGGAAAGGCTATGACGGGGCGGATTCGGGAACCGCGTTCCTGGGAACCTGGAACGGATCCGCTCTTGAGGAAATCCCGCTTCCACTCGCGCGGAAGTTCTCACGCGTGGGAGCCTTGGACACCTGCGATGGCGTTCTCTATGCCGGCATCGAGACCGTCTCCCATGGTTGGGACCTTCCCGGCGCCCTCTACCGCGCAAAGGCCGGGACGCTTTCGGAGGTCACCGGCTGGATAGGCGGCAGCGCTCTCAATAACGGGATGTCCTTTAACTCCCTCGCCTCCCAAGGCGGAAGGCTCGTCGCGGCAGGCGGATTCGCCGGCAAGGACGGGAAGCGGATGCAGAGTATCGCCGTTCTCGCGAACGGGGATTGGAGCGCCTTGGGGGGCGATCCCGTGTTGTCGGGCCCAAGCTCTGGCGGGCTGTTGGCGCCCTACCCCAACGGAGTTTGCGCCCTGGGCGACCAGACCTTCACCGGCGGCTCGACATCCGAGGGGCTCGATTGCTGGGACGGCAAAGCCTGGACGCCAATGGCGGGTTGGAAAAACCGCATCACCCGGGAACGCTATCCCGCACTCCCCGATTACTCGGTCTTCCGCTGGGACGGAGGGCGTTTGCTGATCTCGGGTGATTTCGATTCCCTGGGGAACCAAGCCATCAAGAGTCTTGCTTATCGCGAAGGAGATGCGTGGAAGCCTTTTGGCGCCGGGCCGCCGGGCGCGGTCGAGACGATTAGAACATGGAAGGATACCCTGTTCGCAGCCATCTCCAGCCATCCGGATGCATCGACATGGCATTATGCGCTGTGCAAATGGGATGGGGCGGCATGGACAACCATAACCCCCCCCGCAAGCTTCGGGAATAACTCGATCCTCGGATTAGCCGAGTTCGGCGGCGAACTTTGGATGGCCGGAAATGATCAAAAGGGGAAGCTTTCCCTTACCGCTTGGGACGGCAAGGTCTGGCGGGATGCGCTTGGACCTGCGGCGGCGGGAAAGCCTGCGCTCCAATTCCAGGGCATCCAGGCCGCGGGTGGCCGGCTTTACGTCCACACTCGGGATGATTCCACGTCGATTTTCCACCAATGGGACGGGAAGGCTTGGTCCGAAATCGGCCGCGCGAACTACACCTTGTGCTACATGCTGGCTTCGACGACGCAAATCTACGTGTACGGAACCTTCAACCGCATCGGCGGCAAGGCGATCGATGCGTTCGCCAGATGGGATGGAAGTTCCTGGTTCAAGGTGGGATTGGGATCCGGCCTGGAGTTCCTATCCTGCGAGGGGGGCGCATCGGGTCAGGACCAATTGTACTTGTACGCAACTTACCTCGATGACCAGGGGCGATTCGGGAACGGCCTCATCGCTTGGGATACCCGCGACGATGTCGCCGGTATCCGCGCCCCGCGCGGGAAAGGGCAGGCTCCGCGCTGGCGAATCCTGCCAGGCGGCACATTGGCTTCGCCGGAGGGCGATTGGCATCGCATCGACGGCCGCCGCCGGGCCGGCCTAGGCCGAAAGTAGAGGGACGTCCCTCGCTCCCGGCTCCGCTATAGGTGGTCCGCGGTGGGTCCGATCCTGACGGAATCCCTTCCTCGCTTACAGCGACTGGGTCTCCGAATTCATGGAACCCATGCTTTGCGGCAGGCGATGATCGGGGCCGTACGCGAGGATCTTGGCGCATACGCCTTCGCAATCCGAGCGCGTCCCGTAATAGACGATGGTCTTCCCCGTCATGTCCACTTCCACGGCGCAGCGGAAAGCGTTTTCGCGCGACAGCTTGCAAGCCGAAGTCAGCATTTCGACGACATAATCGTAGGTATGTTCCTCATCGTTGAAAAGCACGACTTTCCAATTCAGCGAGGGCTTGGCCAGGGTCTCGGTTCCGGTTTCGCCTTCCGTCTCCGGACTGGTTTTGCCGGGAAGATCGAGATCGCTCATTTCTCCATCACCTTTTCCCAGAAATATTCCCAGGCCAATTGCTGGTCGCCGGGGGCGAAAGTATGCTTGCGCTTGAAGACGCCGTTCAGGTATTCGTTGATGGTATCGATGGTCTGCCGCAGGAAGAAGGCCTGCCGGCTCTGTACGAAAGCGAGATCGTCGAAAGTGTGGCCGGGCAGGTAGACTTCCAGCGGATTGAAATGCTCCCCTTCTTGCACGCTGGAGAGCACCACTTTCAGGTAGCGCGAGAAGAAAGCGTCCACCAGTTCGCGGTTTTCTTCTTCGTGATCGCCCATCAGCTTTTCGAACAGGCGTTCCCCGGACTGGCCGCCCTTCAGGAGTTGCACGAACAGCCCCAGGGCGGAATCATCCACCTTCTTGGAGAGCTGGAGGAGTTCGTGGGAAGAAAGGCGGTTCAGATCTTCGGTCTTACGGAAACCGGGCCCATCCACCAATCCTGAGAGGTAGATGAGCATCATCTTTTCGTAGTCTTCGGAGAGCATGGGCCGGGGACGCTCCGATCTAAAAGTTCAGGACCGGCGATCGCGCGCCGACGCGCCTGGCCGCGGATGGGACACGCTAGTTAATATAACCTATTGGGCCTTGGCCCCAAGACCGGAATCATAATCCCGCCACCAGCTTCTTGAAAGCCTTGCCCCTTTCCTTGTAGTTCTCGAACAAGCCGAAACTGGCGCAGGCCGGGGAAAGCAAAAGCGAGCCTCGCGGCACGCGTTCCATGAGAAAGGCCACCGCCTCTTCCAAGCCCGCGCAGGTTTCCAAGGCGGGCGATCCGTCCCGGTGGGGAAGCCCTGCCCCGCGCAAGCTTGCCTCCAGGCGCCCGGCCGTTTGGCCGATGAGGGCTACGGCTCTGAGGTGAGGGGACGCGGCCACGACGGCGGCCAGTTCGGAAAAATCCGCATGCTTCTCCGAACCCCCGAGGATAAGCCCGAGCGGGCGATTGGACAAGGCGCGTACGGCCCCGATGGCGGCTTCCGGGCGCGTGGCGTAGGAATCGTTGTAGAACGAGAGTCCGGCGCGTTCGCGCACGAATTCCAGGCGATGTTCGAGCCCGTTGAAGGTCATGGCGGCCGATACCACATGGCGGGGCTCGGCTCCGGCTTCCAGCGCCAGAGTACCGGCCGCGGCGATGTTCTCCAGGTTAAAGGCGCCCGTGAGGCGGGTGGCGGCGAGCGGTACGCGGAACCCGCGCTTGGTCCAGGCCACCGAGTCCGCGTCGATGCGGATTTCGGACTCGGCGCCGAAAGGCAGCTTGCGGGCGGGGGAATGGGCGGCGATCCAGGCGCTGCCCTCGGCATTAGCGCAGAAGGCGAGCGCATCGGAGGGGGATTGGAATGAGACCAGGCGCGATTTGTGCAGCCAATATTCTTCGCGATCGTGGTGCCAGTCCAGGTGCTCGGAGGTGGTGCGCAGCACGGCCGCCAGATGCGGGCTCTGGGATAGGGTGGAGAGCTGGAAGCTGGACAGCTCCAGGATGAGCTTTTCCCCGGCGGCGAGCGCGCCGGCCAACTCGAGGGCGGGAACGCCGATGTTACCTCCCAAGCGGGCGGGGATGCCCGCCTCCCGGAGGATGGCGTCGAGCAGGGAACAGCAGGTCCCCTTTCCGACCGTCCCCGTAACGCCGATGATACGGTCGGTTCCGACCAAGGAAAATGCGAGGCCGGTCTGCGAGGTTAGGGTCCCGCCACCGGCCAGGAATTCGGCCAGGTGGGGCAGATCCGGGCGTACGCCCGCGGAGCGGAACACGGTGCGCATGGATTCCAGTCCGCGCAAGTAACCGGTGGGGGAATCGTCACCGTTCCCCGCGTAGTGAGCGCCTGGATCCAATTCCTTTGGTGGATTCCGATCAAAGACGGTGATATCCGTGAAGCCTCGCTCGAGTAGATAACGGCAAGTGCTGGCGCCCTCCACGCCGTATCCGAGGATACCGATAGGCTCGGTGAGCGCGGGCTGCGCGCTTTCCAAGGTCGCGGAAGGGGGCATCGCGCCGAAAAATAGCAACCCCCGCGGCTTGGAGCCCCCCGCCCCTGATTTTATATTCAGGCTCGCTTTCGAGATACCTCGTCGAAGGAGCGTGGATGAAGAACGACTTGCTGCTGCTGACCCTGCTTTACGCCGTCGCATGCACCGCCTTCATCGGCGCGATCAATGCACGCGGCCCCGCGCGGGTCGTGCTCTCCTACTTTCTCGCCATCCTCACCCTCTGCGCCGCCGTCTTCCATACCAGCCAATTGGTGGCGGGCGGCGATTTAGGCAAAGGCGACGTGGTGGTCGCGCCTCCCCCGGCCCCTGAGCCCGTAAAGCCGCCCGAGCCCCCTCCGGGCCCGGATACCGCTTCCATCAACGCTTCGCAGCGGGATGCCGCCGTCGCGGAAGGCAAGAACGAACTCAAAGGCGTCTTGGAAGCGGCTCGTCATACCGCTCGCAGCCTGGCTTCGCTCAACCTGGGCGCCGTCGCCGATATTTCTGACGAGGAATACGAGGGTTTGCAGAATCGCGCCATCGGTTACCTGGCGGAAGCGCGTAAGGACAAGGACAAGCTCGGCGTCGTGGCCGCCAAAATGCCGCCCCAGTTGAAGGGCGCCGTGGATGCGCTTTCCAAAGGCATGGAGTCCCTGATCGCCGCCGCTTACAACGCGGAGCGCTTCTTCAAGGCCGAGAACGATACCGAAGAAAAGCAGCATGCCGCCGCCTTCCGGCACGGCGCGCAGGAAGCCAATGCCGACTTCAAGAAGGCCGGCGAGATGCTGGGCTCCCAGGATTCCGGCGATTAGAGCCCATTATACTAGGGGCTCTTAGTAAGTACCGCCCGCACGGCGGGTTTTAGAGGAGGACGCGATGTCCCTTGTTCCCGATGGATTGAAGTACACCAAAGATCATGAATGGGCGAAGTTCGAGGGCGCCGTCGCCACCATCGGCGTCACCGACCATGCCCAGCGGGAGTTGGGTGATATCGTCTTCGTCGAGCTGCCCAAGGTGGGCGCGACCGTGACCGCGGGCAAGAGCTTCGGGACCATCGAAGCCGTAAAGACCGTGGCCGAGCTGTACGCGCCGGTTTCCGGAACCGTGGAAGCGGTGAACACCGCCCTGGCCGCCGATGCCGGCGTGATCAACCAGGATCCTTACGGCAAGGGGTGGATCATCAAGGTGAAAGCGAGCGGGGGACAGGAAGGCCTGCTGGATGCAGCAGGCTATAAAGCTCTGATCTAAGCCCTGATCTAAGGCGTCACGAGCAAGCTCGGAAGCCGCGGCCCTTCCGCCCGGCCCGGGATCCCGTCTTTCCACCAACGTCCATCGGCCCGGAAGGATTTCATCGCTTTCGGGCGCAGGTCCAGGCGCGGGCCCGGGCGTAGCGCGGTCGTACCGGTCTGAGGCCAGGCGCGGCCGGGGATCTTGAGATCCAACGAATACATGCCGCCATCCCCGGTGCAATACAAGGTCTTCCAGTCCTTCCCGCCGAAGTGGCAGTTATCGACGTTGCCCTGCTTGCCGGAACGGGCATCGTACGGGGAAGGTTGGCTATTGAAGGCGATGCTCCCGACCTTGGTTCCGGCGGCATTGACCACGAATACCGTGCCTTCGCCGTAATCGGCCAAGTAGAAGTTGCCGTGGCTGTCGACTTCGCAGCCGTCCCCTACGTTGAGGGTGTAAAAGCTACGCGGATTGGTGAGCGCCCCGTTCGCGCCCACGTCGTAGCGGCGATTGCCGCCGGCCATTTGCACGTTCAGGATATTTTCGTCCTCCAGCCATTCGATGCCATTGGCGTTGTTGATCCCGCTCGCCACGATGGTGGTCGTTCCGTGCGTGTCGGCATAGAAGATGTTGGTCCCCAGGTCGGTAAAGAAGAAGGAACCGTCCTTGCCCATGCTGAAATCGTTGGACTGGTTGAAGGTGGCGGTCTTCCCGCTCGTCGCGAGCTCCGCATCGACGGTGGCGTCCTTCTTATAGCGGACCACCTTCCCCTTCTGGGCGGCGATGACGCGCCCCTCGCCGTCCACGAAGAGGCCGTTGCTTTGGTTGCTCGCCGTGATCCAACGCGATCCCGTATCGCTTGCCACGGCCGGATCGATGCGCCAGATAGGCCAATTCAAGGTGCTGTTCGAGAGCTGCTCGGTGAAATACGCCATGCCGCTGGTCGGATCGATGGCCGGGCCCTCGCAGTATTGCGGCACTTTCTTGACCCATTTCATCTGCGTTCCGGGGGCCATGATACTATCCGGAAGCGTCAGGGTCGGCGGGGCGAAAGTCTGGGCGAAGGCGGAAACGGGTAGGGCAAAGGCCAGGGCAAGGCGATGGCGCAAGCGCGAATTGGACATGGATGATTCTCCCCGATCCCCTCGGATGGCCGAAAGGCCGGATGGCCCATCGGAGTAGGGAATATAACGCGGCGAGGAGGGTTTCGGGGCGTCCTATCCGTCCGATTATCTTAAGAGTACGATTCGATGGGCGGACAGGCGCAAACCAGATTCTTGTCCCCATAGGCCGCATTCACCCGCCCCACCGCAGGCCAGAACTTATGGGATTTCACCCAGGGCAGCGGGTAAACCGCCTGCTCCCGGGAATAGGCATGCTTCCACTCGTTGGCCAGGGCATGGGCCGCCGTATGGGGCGCGTTCTTAAGGGGGTTGTCCGATTTGTCCGATTGGCCCGCCTCGATGGCGGCAATCTCCTTGCGGATGGCGATGAGGGCATCGCAGAAGCGATCCATCTCGGCCTGGGACTCGCTCTCGGTAGGCTCGATCATCAGGGTGCCGGCTACGGGGAAGGAAACCGTGGGGGCATGGAAGCCGAAGTCCATCAGGCGCTTGGCGATATCTTCCACCTCGATGCCGGCGGTTTGCTTGAACTTGCGGCAGTCGAGGATCATCTCATGGGCCACGGTGCCGTTCTGGCCCACGTACAGCACGGGATAATGCGCCTCCAGCCGCTTCAGCATGTAATTGGCGTTGAGGATGGCGACCTGGGTCGCGCGCGTCAGGTTGGCTCCGCCCATCATACGGATATAGGCCCACGAGATCGCCAGGATGCTGGCACTGCCCCAGGGGGCTGCGGAAATCGCGTGGATGGCTTTTTCGCCGCCGGTCTTGACCACGGCGTGGCCGGGCAGATAGGGCTTGAGATGCGCGGCCACGCAGATGGGGCCCATGCCCGGGCCGCCGCCGCCGTGCGGGATGCAGAAGGTCTTGTGCAGATTCAGGTGGCAGACATCGGCGCCGATGGTGCCGGGGCTGCACAGGCCCACTTGCGCGTTCATGTTGGCGCCGTCCATATAGACCTGACCGCCGCACTCGTGCACGATGGCGCAGACTTCCTTGATGCCCTCTTCGAACACGCCGTGGGTGGACGGATAGGTGGCCATCAGGCAGGAAAGATTGTCCTTGTGGGCCAGGGCCTGCTTGCGCAGGTCCGCCAAATCGATATTGCCTTTGGCGTCGCAGGCGGTCACCACCACCTTGAAGCCGGCCATCACCGCGCTGGCGGGATTGGTGCCGTGGGCCGATTGCGGGATGAGGCAAACGTCGCGATGGCCTTGCCCGCGGCCCTTGTGGTAGGCCCGGATGACCATCAGGCCCGCGTACTCGCCTTGCGAGCCGGCATTGGGCTGGAGGGAAACGCCCGGCAGGCCCGTGACGGCGGCCAGATCGCGCTCTAAGTCGGCGAACATGCGGCGATAACCTTCGGCCTGATCGGCGGGGGCGAAGGGATGCAGGTTCCCGAATTCGGGCCAAGTCACCGGGATCATCTCCGAGGTGGCGTTGAGCTTCATGGTGCAGGAGCCCAGGGCGATCATGGAGTGGGTCAGAGACAGATCCTTGTTCTCCAGGGACTTGATGTAGCGAAGCATTTCGGTTTCGCTGCGATGGCTGTTGAACACGGGATGCGTCAGCACGGCGTCCGCGCGGATCAAGGCCTTGGGCCAGGCGAGGGAAAGGCCTTGCGCCCAGGCTTCGGCGGCGCCCTGGGCCGGGGCCGTTTTCCCCAAGGCTTTGGCGAAAACGCCCGCCAGCGCGGCCACGTCCCCGATGTCCGAGCTTTCGTCCAGGGTAACGCCCACGCTACCGTCGTCCAGGTAGCGCAGATTGCGCCCGGCGGAAAGCGCTTCGGCGCGGACCTTGGCGGCTGACCCGGAATCGAGGGCCAGATGCAAGGTGTCGAAGTAGGCGGAGTTCAGCTGCTTGATCCCCAGGGTCGCCAGCCCCTTCTCCAGGGCGCGGGCCAGCGCGTGGGTGCGCGCGGCGATTTGCTTCAGGCCCTCGGGGCCATGATACACGGCATAGAATCCGGCCATCACCGCCAACAGAACCTGCGAGGTGCAGATGTTGCTCGTGGCTTTATCCCGGCGGATGTGCTGCTCGCGGGTCTGCAAGGACATGCGGTAGGCGCGTTGCCCGTGCACGTCGACGGAGACGCCGATGATGCGGCCGGGCATCTGGCGCTTGAAGGCATCCTTGGTGGCCAGGAAGGCGGCATGCGGGCCGCCGTATCCCATGGGCACGCCGAAGCGCTGGGCCGAGCCCACCGCCACGTCGGCGCCGAAGGATCCCGGCGAGGCCAGCAGCATCAAGGCCAGGAGATCGGTGGCGACCGCGACCTTGACGCCGGCGGCATGCGCCTTCCGGACCAGTTCCGCATACTCGGCGGCGTTGCCGAAGGTATCCGGATACTGCAAGAGCATACCGAACGCGCCCGAGGCGGACGATGGGCCCGATGAGCCCGCGAGCGCGGCGGTCATTTCGCTATCGTCGACGATTTGCAGTTCGATTCCCAGGGGTTCGGCGCGCGTACGCAACACGTCCAAGGTCTGCGGGTGGCAGCGCTTGCCCGCCAGGAAAACCCGGTCGGCGTCGTTCTCGCGTAGGGCATGCAACATGGTCATGGCTTCGGCGGCGGCGGTGCCTTCGTCGAGCAGCGAGGCATTGGCGATTTCCATCCCCGTCAGATCCATTACCAGGGTCTGGAAATTGATCAGGGCTTCCAGGCGGCCCTGGGCGATCTCGGCTTGATATGGCGTGTAGGCGGTGTACCAGCCCGGGTTCTCCAACACGTTGCGGAGGATCACGCCCGGCGTCACCGTGCCGTAATAGCCTTGCCCGATATGGGATTTGAGGACCTTGTTCTTGGAGGCCAGGCCGCGTGCTTCGCGCAGGAAGCGCTCTTCATCTTCCCAAGCCGGCAAGTCCAAAGGCGCGGGCAAACGGATGGAAGCGGGCACCGTCTTGCGCGCCAGTTCGTCCAGGCTTGCCGATCCCACCAGCTTCAGCATGTCGCTGAGTTGGGACTCATCGGGTCCGATATGCCGGTTTACGAAAGCGCCTCGGTTCTGTACGCTCAATTCCATGGGTTTCTTTCCTGGGAGAGGTCGGCCTGTCTAATCGGGAACGGACCCGGTGCATTCCGGGAATCCGCAACAATTTATTAAATTCCGACAATTACCGCAGCCTCGGAAACCCCGCGGCTATGGACCGCCCGGGCTTTTCCAGGGCTCATTAAGGAATGGTTATGGGAGTCAGGGTCGCGATCATGGGCGCCACCGGCGCTGTGGGCACGGAACTTTTGGACATCTTGGCAGAACGCAAGTTCCCCGTCTCGGAATTGCGGCTCCTCGCATCGGCGCGCTCCGCCGGAAAAAGCCTCAAGTACCAGGACGAGGACATCAAGGTCCAGGAACTGAAGCACGATTCCTTCCGTGGCATCGACCTGGTGCTCGCCTCAGCCGGCGGAAAGATCAGCAAGGAATTCGCGCCTTCGGCCGTGAAGGCCGGCGCGGTCGTGGTCGACAACACCTCCTATTTCCGCATGACCGAGGGCGTACCCTTGGTGATTCCCGAAATCAATCCCGAGGATATCGCCAAGCATAAGGGCATCATCGCCAATCCCAATTGCTCGACCATCATCATGGCCCTTCCGCTGTTCCCGCTGCATAAGCGCTACAAGGTGAAGCGCGTGGTGGCCGCCACCTACCAGGCCGCCAGCGGCGCAGGCGCGGTGGCGATGGACGAACTCGTCCAGGAGACGGCCGCCTATATCCAGGGCAAGGAATTCAACCGCACCGTCATTCCGCACCCTTATGCTTTCAACCTCTTCCCGCACAACTCGCCGATGACGGACAACGGTTATTGCGAGGAAGAACTGAAGATGGTGAAGGAGACGCAGAAGATTTTCCACGAGCCGAATATCCGCATCACCGCCACCTGCGTGCGCGTGCCCGTGTTGCGCGCCCATTCCGAAGCCCTCAACATCGAATTCGAGCAAGAGCCCGATCTCGACGAGGTCTATCGCATCCTGAAGGCGGCCCCCGGCGTGGAAGTGGCCGAGGATCGCGGGAATAACCGCTGGCCCATGCCTCTGGACGCCTCGGGCCGCGACCCGGTGCTGGTGGGCCGCGTGCGCAAGGACCTCACCCAGCCGAAAACGCTGGATATCTGGGTGGTGGGGGATCAGATCCGCAAGGGCGCGGCCTTGAACGCGGTGCAGATCGCGGAAAAGTTGTTTTCCAAATAAACCGAGGTTTTAGTCCGCTTGCCCGACCCCGGTCGGGCGTCGTACACTCATCGCATGTCCGTCATCCTCGGCCTCCTCATCTTCTGCCTCGGCTTGTATTTCCTCAGCCTGTTCTTCCAACTCGCGCGGCTCGAAAAGAGCATGACCGAAGGGGTCACCTTGCTCGAGAAATTCATGATGGCCAAGTACTCCCTGGGGGACGACGGTAAGTCGAAAGCGGAAGCGGCCGCCGCTTCGGCAGCAGCGGAAAAAGCCCTGGCCAAGGAAGCCGCCGCGTCTAAGCAAGCCTGATAGGTCCAACGCCCCTGGCGGAACGTCGGCGCTACGGCCCCGGCCCGCCCCGGCGGCCCTGCCGGGCCAGGCGCGGGATCCCCCGGGTTTCCTTGCTATCTTTCCGCGCCGGAGGATACCCGGCCCATGAAGAACCTGCTCACCCAGATCGGCTCCCTGCCGATCCCGCAATTGGCGCAACGATTCGGGACGCCCGTTTTCATCTACGAGCGCGAAGTGATCGAGAAGCGCATCGCCGAGCTCAAGGTTTTCGAGGTCATCCGCTTCGCGCAGAAAGCCTGCTCCAACATCGCCATCCTGGCCCTCATGAAGAAGAACGGGGTGGTGGTCGACGCGGTCTCCGCCGGCGAAATCTACCGCGCCCTCAAGGTGGGCTACACCGGGCAGTCGATCGTATTCACCGCCGATCTTTTCGATGAAGACGCCTTGAGTCTCATCCGCGAGCATAAGATCCCCGTCAACGTGGGCTCGCCGGACATGATCGCGCAATTGGGCCGGGCCTGCCCCGGCGCGGAAGTCACCCTGCGCATCAATCCCGGTTTCGGCCATGGGCATTCGCGCAAGGTGAACACCGGCGGCAATTATTCCAAGCACGGGATTTGGCATACCGAAGTGGAAGAGTGCCTGCGCTTGGGCGAAGCCGCCGGCGTCAACATCCACGGGCTGCACATGCATATCGGCTCGGGCAGCGATTACCACCATCTCGCCACCGTCTGCGATGCCATGGTCAAGACCGCCAAGCGCATGGGCCCCCGGCTCAAGGTCATCAGCGCGGGAGGCGGACTTCCCATCCCTTACCACAAGGACCAGGCCCGCATCGACATCGCCGCCTATCATGGCCTGTGGGACAAGGCCCGCAAGGCCATCGAACGCGAGATTGGCCATGCCGTTTCCCTGGAAGTGGAACCGGGGCGTTACCTGGTGGCCGAGTCGTGCTCCCTGCTGACCCAGATCCGTTCCGTGAAGAACACCGGCGGAAACGTTTTCTACCTGGTGGATGCCGGCTTCGACACCCTCATCCGGCCCGCCATGTACGGGGCCTATCATGAGATCTCCATCTGCCCCGCCGACGGCCGCGTGCCCGAACAGGCCCAGGACGTCATCGTGGCGGGCCCCCTCTGCGAATCGGGCGACGTATTCACCCAGGAAGAAGGCGGCGTAGTCACCACCCGCAAGCTCCCGGAAGCCGCGGTAGGCGATTACCTGATCCTGCACGATGCCGGCGCTTACGGCGCGGCCATGTCCTCCAATTACAACACGCGCAAGCTGGCTCCCGAAGTGCTGATCCAAGGCGAAGGCGCCGAAATCATCCGCGAGCGGCAGACCTTCGAGGCCATCCTCCAGTTCGAGCGAATCCCCGCGAGCCTGGCCTAATCCGCTTCCGGATTTCGGGCGCCGCGGTCGTGCTCTAAAGCGTCGCCGGCGCTACCCAGGGGGCGAACCGCTCCCATGCGGTCTTGTTCTGTCCAAGGACCGCCCCGCGATTTTCCCCCATCGGTATCCCCGGCATTTATTTTCCCCTTGGGCAAACCTTCCCGCGGAGGCCTATGCGGAAACCCGATTGGCGAAAGCCCGCTTGGGCGGCAGGCGTTTGTATCGCCGCCCTCCTGTGCGGGTCCGGATGCGATAACCCTTTTTCGAATAAAGCGGGCGGCGCCGGAGACTTGCCCGCCGACACGGTTGCAACCGTCCACCTGCCCCCCGACTCCGCCGATACCGGGGTTTCCGTGCGCCCCGCGGATAGTACGATCACCCCCGTGGGATTGGATTCCGGGTTCGTCGCGGGCGGCGGCATCCGCGCGGTGCCGGTATTCGACAAGGCCCAGGTCCCGCTTTCCAATCCAGTCTGGTTCGGAGCGCTCCCGGGCCGAACGGACGCCTATATCGCCCTGGAAGAATATTCGGGGACGGTAGTCCTGATCAGCCGGACCGACAAGGGATGGGGCCGATCGGAATTCCTCAAGCTCGCCGTACGGGGCGACGGGGAGATGGGGCTGCTCGGCATCGCCTTCCATCCGCGCTTCGCGGAAAACCGGAAGTATTACCTGCATTACGTTCCCCAGAGCGGCGACCTGGCCACCGTAATCGAAGAGCGCGAGGCCGATGCCAGCCTGCTGAAGGATTCCGGCAAGCCCGGGCGACTCATCATCAAGCTCGTGCAGCCGCCGCACCCGAACCATAAATCCGCCTTGCCCATCTTCGGGCCCAAGGACGGATACCTCTATATCCCCACCGGGGACGGCGCGAACACCAACGCAGGCCAGGATCGATCCCAGCTATTGGGGAAGATCCTGCGGTTGGACGTCGATGTACCCGACTCCTTCCGGGTGCCCGCGGACAATCCCTTCGTGGGGAAGCAGGGGATCCGGCCGGAGATATGGGCCTTGGGAGTGCGCAATCCCTGGCGTTGGAGCTTCGATGCGGCCACGGGCGAGATGTGGATCGGGGACGTGGGCGAGGACGTGCGGGAGGAGATCGATATCGCGCACGCGGGGGATAACCTGGGCTGGGGATGGATGGAAGGGAATTCCTGCCACCAATCCGATAGTTGCCATGCGGTCTTCCAGGCTCCCTTGCTCGATTTCACCCGCGACCAGCTGACCGTCATCGTTGGGGGCTACGTGTATCGCGGGGATCCGGCCTCACCGTGGTACGGCGCCTACTTCTTCGCCGATTACGCCAGCCATACGCTGTGGTACCTGCGCCGTGGCACCGACGGCAAGCCTACCGATCCGAAAAAGCTCCTGACCCTGCCCGTCTCTCCCGCCTCTTTCGGCACGGACGGGGCCGGGAACCTGTATGTGGTCGGCTACTCGAACGGGGTCATTTATCGATTGGAAGCCGATGCAGGCTCCGTGCCGGGCCGGGGACGCCTCTAAGCGGACCGGTAGATAGGTCCCGGCGCGGCCGGGGGCCGCGAATGCCTAGGTATCACGAATGTTACCCGGTCAGGGGTAGCAGCCGGGTTTCCCGGTGGGCGGCTTCGCGCCGGCGGCATCCGCGATATCCTCGCTCTCGCGAATACCATCTTCTATGCCCGTGCGCAAGCGTTTTCGCGGTTTGCGGAATTCGAGGACGAAAAGCTGAAATCCGGGCGATTGAGGGGGCTGCCCGGGATGAGCGGCCGGAACCGGGACGGGATCCGGCCGCCCGGAGAACGGGTGGCGCAGAATGGGGATGAATATTCCCGCGCTGGATTCGCGCGATGCCCTTATTATATGCCCCATGCTCACCTTGGCTTTCGCCTTTGCTGCCTTGAGCCTGCTCCTCGCCGGGAGCTTCTTCCGTAAATACCAACATCGGGTCCGCATGGAGACCCTGAATGCTTTGCGGTACCATCGCATCGCGGACTATCTCGGCCGACCCATCCCCCTGGCCTTCGAATACCGCCCGGACGGCGGCCCGGCTACGCGGATGGATGTCGACGTGGACGAAATCTACCACTACGGGCGCGATTATTTCCTCAAGGGCCACACGCCCGAAGGCAAGCGCAGCCAGGTTTTCAAATGGAATTGCGTTTCCCGTCCGCGCGTGCGCCACGGGAATCGTGATTTGGCTTCCCTCGACGAACTATTCCAAGCCGCGGGCGGGCAGGCCCGGGCCGCGGCCTGAAGGAGGTTTCCCCAAGGTATTCTGCGTGTTACGTCGGGAAAGGGCGGTGCCACTACCAGCCAATGCCCGGCCAATGCTTGACAAACCGGAAGGCCGACCGCGAAACCGCGGCGCTTCCGGAAACTTCGGGACAGGAACGGTCTTTGCTTCACTTCCAATTGGCGCCCAAAGGCGCCGGCCGGCCCGGCAGAAACGGCCCCGGCCTAGGAGGTCCCATGGAACGGGAAAACGAAGAACTCTGGCGGGCCCTGCTTTCCAATCGGAGACTCCGTTCGCGCTTGATCCGCGATCTCGAGGTACAGTCGATTACCAGCCGTTCGGCGGAAGATCTCGCTTACCGCCGGCGCGATGAAGAACTGGTGCCCCGTAAGGAGTATTCCGCTCAGAATTCCGCCGCCAGGCTGATCTGATACGCCATTTCGCCGGTGATGCCGTCCGGCGTCCAGGGCACGCGCAGTTTCTGCTCCACGCGCAATCCTTTCCCCCCCGGCCAGCTTTGGCGGAGGTCAGCCCGTTGCGCTTGGCCCGGCCGGCGGGCATCCGCGGCCGACCAGGCCACCGTCCAGGTAGAGCCCTGCCAACGGCCCTGAGGCCCGCGAGTCAGGGATAGGTCCAAGGGCATGGGGCGCGATCCGGCATAATCGGGAGCGCGGCTGGACAGGGCGGCCGTTGCGCGCCAAAACCCCTGGCGCCATTCCCAGGCCAGCCCCCACCCGCCCGCCGGCGGGGCTCCGCTTCCGGGCTTGCGCCATCCCAAGCCGCCACCCATAGTCCAGATAAAAGGTCCGTAGGTCTGGATCAGGAAGGCTTCGCCCCGGCCCGCGTCCAGGCCGGCCTCGGAAGCCTGCGCGTCCGCGCCGGCCCCGGCCCAATCCGCGGCGGCCGCGGCGCGCAGCCCGGCCGCGTAACCGCCGGACCTGGCCAGGGGAAAGGAGGATTCGGCCCGCGCCCCGCCCGCCCCTGGCGCTTCCATCGCCCATCCTCCCACGGTATCACGCAAGCTACCCCGGGGGGATTGCAGGGGATCGGCCCATTCCCGGAACGCTTGCCGTAGACGCAACCGCCCGCTGGCTGCTACGGGATCGGCGGTATCCCAATCGGAACGGGAGGTATCCTGCGCGTTCCGGTAGGACAAGGCGGCTTCCGCGTAGGCCCCCAAGCGCCCGAGCGGTTCCCGGGCCGGGCCTGCCGAGATCGCCGCTGCGCCCCTGACCGACCAATCCCCCGTCCGCGCCGCCGCTTGCGTTCCCGCCATCCCGAGCCAGGTCGCGGGCGCCCCGCCCGTTTCCAGCCGTAAGGCCAGGATTTGCGCGCGGAGATCCGGACCCTCGGCACGGGTATGCGCCAAGCCCGCCGCCAAGAGGCCGGCGTCCCTCCTTGGCGTATCCGGAATGTTACCCTGGAGCGGCGCTCCGGCGAGGCGGTTCCACGCGCAGGCGGCCTGCGCGCGCCAAGGCCCGGAGCGTCCCGAAACCGCCAAGCCGTCCAGGCCCGGGTAGCCCGAGGCCAACGGGCCGGAGATTCCCGACGAACCGCCTTCGCCCGCGTAGGCGGTGTTGCCGGCCACGCAGGCGATGCGGGTGGGTTCCAGGAACCGGCCCAGGTGGCCGGCTTGCGCCTCGAAACCGCCGACGCCGATGCGCGCGGAGCGACGCCGCAATTCCCCACTTCGTCCGGAAACCTCCAACGCGGCCTCCGCATCCCGGCCCTTCGCCGACCATCGCGTCGGGGCCGGGCCGTCTTCCCGGGGGCGGGCCGACTGGGAGGCGGAAAGATCAAGCGCGGGGCCTCGGTGAGGCCGCCGGTCGAGGGGACCGTCGCCGTTCCGGGGTCCTGCCCCGGGCGCTTCCGGACAGACGGCGCGCAGGCTTTCGGCCCAGGCGGCATCCTCGGCGGCCCCGCCGCCCGCTTCGGCTTCGCCCCCTTCCAGCCATTCCTCGCAGCCGCTTTCCGGATCCGCGGCCAGCATCCGCAAGGCTTCCTGGTAGGCGTCCTCGCCGCCGCGCCCGGAGGCGATGTGGTCCCGCAGGGATTCCAGCAAAGCCTCTCCTTCGGGCCCGTAAGCCTGCACAGGCGCGATGCCCGTCAGCCACCCTAGAGCGAAGGCACGGACCCAGCTTTTTGGGGATTTCGGGAAGGAATGCAAAACTTGCCCCTTTTGCGGTCCAGCCGCTATGATGGGGAAAACCTAAGGATCGGCCTCCCGCGGGGCCGGGATGCAAATCACGCCATGCCGAAGATCTTCGCCACATTGCGATTCCAGTTGCCCGCCGTCGTGCTGGGCGTGTTCGTGGGCATCCTCTTCCTGCTGATGTTGTTCTTCCATGAAATGACCATCATCCTGGTCAAGACGCGGCAATTGGCCGAATCGGCCGAGGTGAACGACCGCGTATCCAGCTGGATCAATACCCTTTCCGCGAGCGCGCGGGAACGGACCAAGCTCATGTCCCTCGGGAACGAGAGCTACCTGCGCTCGTTCCAGGTGACCTTGAACGAAGCGAGCGATATCTACCGGGAAATCGAAAACATCGGTGCGGATACGTTAGCGGGCTCCATCCGGCAATTGCATGAACTGCACGATAAGCATCTGGAGTACATGGAACTGCTCGACGGCTTCGCCAAGGACCAGGCCATCCGGCGCCTGACGGCCCGGGCGGATTCGGCCCGGGCGGCAGCGGCGGCCGTTAGCGCGCCCTCCCATCTTCAGCCGGGGAAGGAAGGGCTTAAGCGGGGCGGGAAGCATACGAAGGCTTTGCGGATGGCCTCCCGGTCGCCGCGTCCGGGCCGGGTGCGCGGGGGGGCCAAGGGGACCCCCTCGCCCATGCGAGCGACCGCGTTGTCCATGCGAGGAGGCTCCGCGCCCAAGCGGGTGGCCATGCCGCCTCCCGAACCGCCCAAGCAGATCGAGTTGGACTCGGCCACCAACGAGACCTTTAAGAACTATGAGCAGGTGCTGCGCGAAGGCCTGTCGGCGGCCCAGGAACTGATGCGCGGGGAACGCAAGGATAAGCTGACGAGCTTGCGCAACAGCGTGGGCCGCGCCAAGGACCGCCTTATCTATTCGCTGCTGCTGCTGTTGGCGATGGTAGGCTACGTGGCCGTCATCCTGAAATGGAAAATCCTCGATCCCATGGGCAAGCTCAAGCAAGGCGCGATGGAGATCGGCAAAGGGTCTCTGGGCTATCAGGTGAACGTGACTTCGCGCAACGAGATGGGAGAACTGGCCGAGGTCTTCAACCATATGTCCCTCCAGCTCGATCAAAAGCGCAATGCCGAAGTACGGCTCCGGCGCCTGGAGGCCATCGAGCAGATCGTGCGGAGCGTGAACCACGAAATCAACAACCCGCTCATGATCATCAGCGGCAACGCCGAGTTCCTACTGGCCGTGCTGGAGAACGCCGACGACAACCTGCGGTCCAAGCTGGATTCCATCATCGCCGAGGTGCGCCGCATTTTCCTCGTGACCCAACGCCTGAAGGAGATCCGGGAGCCGATTACGCAGGACTATATCGGCGACAAGGATCAGATGATCGATCTGGCGCGGGCCAGCCAGGTGCGGCCAAGGGAAGTTTGATGCGTCGATTGCCCTCCTGCTTCCGCCTCTCCTTCCCATTTTCCGCGGCGCTTCTGTCCGCCTTGCTTTTGGCCGCCTGCGCCACCGCCCCCGCGACGGCCCCCGCCGGGGAGTCCGCGCCACCCTCGCTCGATCGCGCCCTGGCGCGTACGGCCGCCAAAGGCGAATGGGATAAGACCTTACGCATGGCCGACAGCGCCTTTGCTACCGGCAAGGCGCCCGAACGCGAAGCCGCCGCGTATTGGAAGGCGGTGGCTTGGCTCTATCGCGATCAAACCGATTCGGCCCAGGCCCTGTTGGAGGCCTCTCAGGGCAAATGGACGCCGGGCCCACGCAAGGTGCACGCCATGCTCCTCTTGAAGCTGGTGCGCGAATCCTGCGCGGCCCACGCCCCGGCCCGCGCCCGCCCGGAAGAACCCGAAGCGAAGCCGGTGGCTTCGGATCGGGCCTTGCAGGAACGCGTCGAGTCCCTGGAACGGGAAAGCACCGATTTGCGCGCGGAGAACCAGCGGCTGGAGACCGAAAAGCAAAAGTACCAGAAGCTGTTGAAGGACCTGGAGACGATCCGGTAGCCGCTCCCAGGCGGTCCCTCGCTGATCCCGGGTGGGCGACCCCTGCATTTTCCCCGCCTCTGATCTAGATTGTCCCCCGATGGACGACATCCGCAAAGACCTCTTCCGCTCCTTGCACCGCCTGGTCGTGAAGGTGGGCACCAAGATCCTCGTGGACGAGGACAACGCCATCTCCAAAGAGCTCGATCACCTGGCCGGGCAAATCTCCCTCCTGCATGATCGCGGCTTCGCCGTAGTGCTCGTGACCTCCGGAGCCGTAGGCGTGGGCATGGGGGCTCTCGGTTACGCATCGCGTCCGCAGGAACTGCCCGAGAAGCAGGCCTGCGCCGCCATCGGCCAGATCCGCCTGATGCATATGTATTCCGAATCCTTCGCCCGCCGGGGGAAGACGGTGGCCCAGATCCTCCTTTCCGGGGACGACTTCCGCGATCGCACCCGCTTCAACAACATCCGCAAGACCGTGGGGACCCTGCTCGACAAAGGCGTCATTCCCATCATCAACGAAAACGACACCATTACCACCGAAGAGATCAAGGTCGGCGATAACGATAAGCTGAGCGCGGACGTGGCCCATTTCCTGGAAGCGGATCTGCTGATCATCCTTTCGGACGAAGCCGGGCTCTATACGAAAAATCCCAAATCGCATCCCGACGCGGAGGCCATCGCCGTGGTCCCTCGCATTACGGCGGACATCCTGAAACTGGCCGAGGAAAAGCCGGGATCGAAGGTGAGCGTCGGGGGCATGAAGGCCAAGCTTTTGGCTATCCGTCAGGCCGCGGAAGCGGGCACGCCCGCGGTCCTGACCCGCGGCCATGGGGCGCGTCTGCTCGATCTGGTCCAAGGCGAGGCCATCGGCACCCTATTCCTGCCCAATCCCGACAAGATCGGCCGCGACAAGCGCTGGCTGGCCTTCGTGTCCAAGGCCCGCGGCCAATTGCTTCTCGACGAAGGCGGCGTCCGCGCCATGAAGACGCGCAAGTCGAGCCTTTTGCCGGCGGGCATCCGGGAATGCCGGGGCAATTTCAAGGCCGGGGATTTCGTGGAGGTTTGCGCGCCGGACGGGGAAGTGATCGGCCGAGGCCGGGCCGCCTACGCGGCCTCGGAGGTGCAGATCATTCGCGGGCAGAAGAGCGCCCGGATCCCGGAGCTGTTGGGCCGCAAAGGGCCGGACGAGGTGATCCACAGGGATCAGCTCGTGATTTATTGAGCGCAATCCCTGATGGCCCTCCCGAGGCCTGCTCTCTTCGAGGATACCTTCCCGCCTAACCCCTTCCTAGCGCCCCGCCGCGCCTTTCCGTCCGCCCGGAGCCTTCTTACATTGGCTTTAATGGAAGATCTCACCGCCTACGCCCGGGTCCTGGGCGAAAACGCCCGGGAAGCCTCCCGCCAGGTCCGCGGGCTGCCCCGCGTCAAACGCGATGCCGTCTTGAAGGCGGTCGCCGCCGCTCTCCTCGCGCGCCAAGAGGAAATCCTGGGCGAGAACGCCAAGGACGTGGAGGAAGGCAAAGAGCGCGGCCTTTCCCCCGCCATGCTCGATCGCCTGTTGCTCAATCCGGCCCGCATCCAAGCCATCGCCAAAAACGTGAAGGACATCGCCGGCCTTCCCGATCCGTTGGGCCGGGTGCTGAGCCGCGTGAAGCGGAAGGATGGCCTCAAGATCGCGCGCGTCAGCGTGCCCATCGGCACCATCCTCTTCATCTTCGAGTCGCGTCCCAACGTGACCATCGACGGAGGCGCCCTCTGCCTCAAGAGCGGCAACGCAGTGATCCTGCGCGGCGGCAAGGAGGCGGCCCGCACCAACGCGGTCTTCGCGGACATCTTCCGCACGGCCCTTAAGGCCAAAGGCGTGGACGAACGCGCCGTGCAATTGGTGGCGAAATCCGATCATCTCCTCGTCGACGATCTCTTGCGCGACGTTAAGCACATCGATTTGGTCATCCCCCGGGGCGGCGAGAGGCTTATCCAATCCGTGGTGGAGAAGGCCCGCATCCCCGTCATCAAGCATTACAAAGGCGTATGCCACATCTACATCGACAAGACCGCCGACATGCCGGCGGCCGAGCGCATCGTGGTGAACGCCAAGGCCCAGCGTCCCGGGGTCTGCAACGCCATGGAAACCCTGCTCATCGACGGCCACATCAAGCCCGCCCAGGTCAGGCGCATCCTGGACAGCCTGGTGGAGCACAACGTGGAGCTGCGCGGCGACGAATTCATCCGTAACCTGCATCCCAACGTGAAGCCGGCGGTGGAAGCCGATTGGGGCGAGGAGTACCTCGATCTCAAGCTGGCGGTGAAGATGGTGGACGGCGTGGACGAGGCCATCGCGCATATCGCCAAATACGGGACCGGGCATACCGACGCGGTGCTGGCCAAGAGCCCCAAGGTGCGCAAAGCCTTCCTCGCCGGCGTGGATTCGTCCTCGGTGATGGTGAACGCCTCCACGCGCTTCGCCGACGGTGCCGAGTACGGCTTGGGCGCCGAGGTGGGGATCAGCACCGACAAGCTGCACGCGCGCGGCCCCATGGGACTGGAAAGCCTCACCACCTACCGCTGGGAAGTGGAAGGGAACGGCCATGTCCGCCAGTAACCCCGCCGTTACTCCCGATGCCGAGGCCCTCCTGGGCGCGGTCAAGTTCGGAGCCGACGGCCTGGTCACCGCGGTGGCCGTGGACGATCGCGACGGCGAAGTGGTCATGCTCGCGCATATGAACCGGGAGTCGCTGGCCCTGACCCTTTCCACCGGCTTCATGACGTATTGGTCGCGCTCGCGCAAGAAACTCTGGCTCAAAGGCGAGACCTCGGGCAATACCCAGAAGGTCGTCTCCGCGCGCCTCGATTGCGACGGGGACGCCCTGCTGTTCCGCGTGCTGCCCCAAGGCATCGGCGCGGCCTGCCACGAAGGCTTCAAGAGCTGCTTCTTCCGGGAACGCAAAGGCGCGGCCTGGGAGGTCCAGGGCAAGCCTCTGGCGGCCCCGGACGCCGGCTAAGCCCGGCCTCGGCGTCCCTTCCGCGAGGATCGAATTCCCCTGACCTGATTATGCTCCCGAATCCCGCAATCGAAGTTTTCGAATCCGCCCTTCGCGCCGACTGGGCGCGCCGCGGCTGGGATCCCTCGGGGCTCTCGCTCCTCCTGTGCGTCTCCGGCGGCGCCGATTCCATCGCCCTCCTGAACGTCTGCCATCGCCTGGCTCCCCGCCTCGGCTTCCGTCTCTTAGCCATCCATATCGATCACCGTCTACGCCGCGAATCCGCCGAAGACGCCGCCTTCGTCGCGCGCGCCTGCTGCGATCTGGGAATCGACCTGGAAACCTTCGTTCTCGATCCCGTGGTCCGGGCCCCGCGCGAATCCGTGGAGATGTGGGCGCGCCGTGAACGCTACGCCCGCTTCGAGGCCGCCGCGGCCGGGACCGGGGCCGATGCCATCCTCACCGCCCATCACCGGGATGATCTCGTCGAGACTTTTTTCCAGCGCCTGTACCGCGGCACCGGCCCCCGCGGCCTCGCCGCCATCCCTTTCCGCCGCGGTCGCATCGTCCGACCCCTGCTCGATCGATCCCGCGCCCAGATCCGCGCTTACGCCGGCGCCCTGGGCGCCGCCTGGCGCGAGGACGCCAGCAACGCCGACGTTACCCTCAATCGCAATTGGTTCCGCCACCGTTACCTGCCGGCCCTGCGCGCCCGCGTGCCCGATTTCGACGCGCGCGTAGCCGCCATGGCCGCGGCCATGGCGGCCATCGGCCCCGGGTTCGACTCCCTGGAAGCCATGGACGGGGCCATGCGTTGGGATGTTGCGGACGTGCCGTATCTCGATCCGGCCGTGCTTGCCGGAAAGGTCCGCGGGGAGGATCGGGATTCGCTCCGCTACTGGTTACAAGCCTTGGCGCGCGCAGCCGCGGTTTCCGCCGGGTTGGCAATCGCGCCGACGGTTACGCCGGCGATACTGCGGGAGTTCCTGCGGCAATGGGTCCGTGATTCGGATGCGCTCCGTGTGCAAATCGCGCCGGAGCTCGCCTTCGTCCGGGAAAAACGCGGGATTTATTGCGTGCGCGCCGGTTCCATCTCGGAAACCGGCCTATGGCAGGCAAAAAAAACCTGCTCCCCCCAGGCCCAAAGGGTTATACTGGATAATGGCTCGGGCTTGGCCGCATGGCGTTGGGGCGAGCGGACGTATACCTTGACGGCGCGCCGGTATCCCAGGCCCGCGGACCTGGTGTTCCCGGCGTCCTCGGAGGAGAGGGCGATCTTTGATGCGGACCGTATTTCGTGTACATTACAGGTACGCATCCGGAAGGACGGCGATCACTTTTCTCCCTTGGGAACCCAAAGCCGGTCGCGCAAATTGAAGACTTTTTTCAACGAGGAGAAGGTTCCTGCCGCCCTGAGGGATTCGCTTCCCATCGTCGTGTCATGCCATGAGGCGGGCAGGACGGAGGATGGCGAATCCGATAAGCACTCCGACGATGCCGGAGTCCCAACGGGAGATCGAAGCGAGGGAGAAGTCCCCGCTTGGGTTCCCAATTACAAA
>Ga0265324_10000274_pt1 | contig 38053 bp, 30 predicted proteins | sample 41419metaG_FD_198634 | JGI IMG/M metagenome (GOLD analysis project Ga0265324, IMG submission 198634) | Rhizosphere microbial communities from Carex aquatilis grown in University of Washington, Seatle, WA, United States - 4-14-19 metaG | ecosystem: Host-associated > Plants > Roots > Rhizosphere...
TCTCCGTCCTCAGGACCCGGGCGCCCAGGTGCGCGAGGACAAACCCGCCTTCCCTGAGAATCGCACGCTCCCCGGCCGACCATCCCCGCTCCGGGCCGAATGCGAGCGTCAGCGGGAAGGTCGCCTCCGCGGCGACAAGGCGGCGGGTGGCCTCGTAGTTATCGAGCGCAATCCTCGCGCCACCCGCGGCCAGGCCCGCGACGGCGTCCGCGAGCCGGGCGTCCTGGACGACCTCGGGAAGCCTCGTGTCAAAGGCCTGCGCGGCCCCGTCCATGAGGTGGCGGCGCCACTCGCCGGTCTTCCACAGGGTGCTGGTCGCGTATCCCGGCTCCCCCCTTTCCGAGGGGAAGAACCGCATCGCGGCGACGCCGAGCGAGGCCGCCTCGTTCAGGATCTTCCGTGCGGTCTGGGGCCTGGGGAGCGCCACCAGGAGGGTGATCGGGTCGGGAGGGGACGGATCGGCGGTGCGTTCAAACGTGAAGGCGAGGTGCTCCGCTCCGATTGAAGTGAGGGTTCCCCTGCCGCGGGGTCCGTCGACCAACCCGGCGTCGAACGAATCGCCCTCCTTCCGCCTGAGGACCCCCAGGATGTGGGCCGCGCGCGGGTCGCCGAGCGAAAGGGGCCGGCCGACCTCCGCGGGCTCGAAGAGGACGAGGTTCACCGTCGCACCCGGGCCGCGCGGGGGGATCAGGCCAGGATGGCCTCGATCGACTTCAGCTCGTCGGCGCTGAAGGAAAGGTTCTTCAGCGCTCCCAGGTTCTCGTCGATCTGCGAGGTCTTGCTGGCGCCGATCAGGGCCGTCGTCACGGCCGGCTGGCGCAGCACCCACGCGAGGGACATCTGCGCGAGGGACTGGCCGCGGGCCTTGGCGAGCGCGTCCAGCTTTCGGATCCTCGCAAGCTTCTCCTCGGTGATGTTCTCGGGCTTGAGAAAGCGGGGGTCGTGCGAGGCGCGCGAATCCGCGGGGATCCCGTTGAGGTACCTGCCGGTCAGCATCCCCTGCGCCAGCGGGGTGAAGACGATTCCGCCGATTCCCTCGCGCACTAGGACGGAGAAGAGGGAGCGCTCCGGGCCCCGGTCGAACATGTTGTACCGGGGCTGGTGGATGAGGCACGGCGTCCCCATGTCCTTGAGGATCTTGGAGGCGCGCTCCGTCAAGGCCGCGTCGTAGTTGGAAAGCCCCGCGTAGAGCGCTTTGCCCGAGCGGACGGCGTGGGCCAGGGCGCCCATGGTCTCCTCGAGCGGCGTCTCCGTGTCGGGCCGGTGGCTGTAGAAGATGTCGACGTAGTCGAGGCCGAGGCGCCCAAGGCTCTGGTCCAGGCTCGCGAGGAGGTACTTGCGCGACCCGAAGTTGCCGTAGGGCCCCTCCCACATGTCGTAGCCGGCCTTGGTCGACACGATGAGCTCGTCGCGGTGCGCGGCCAGGTCCTCCTTCATGATCCTCCCGAAGGTCGCCTCGGCGGAACCCGCGGGCGGCCCGTAGTTGTTCGCGAGATCGAAGTGCGTGATGCCCCGGTCGAACGCCCTGAGCACCATTGCCCTTGCGTTTGCGTAGTCGTCGACCCCCCCAAAGTTGTGCCAGAGCCCGAGCGAGAGCAGGGGAAGCTTCACCCCGCTGCGGCCGCAGCGGCGGTAGAGAGAGGGGTCGGAGTACCGGTCGGGGGAGGGGACGTGGCTCATCTGGGTATTTCGTAAAGGGATGGGTCCATGCCGGGGCATCGGCAAACCCAATCTCTCCCCGGAGGAGCCTTCCGCCATAGGAGGCTTGACCGGGCCGCCCCCCATGGGGAGCATCCCCACCTCGCAGGAACGCGGGCGTAGTTTAGTGGTAAAACTCCAGTTTTCCAAACTGGCCTCGGGAGTTCGATTCTCCCCGCCCGCACCATCGCAGAGGGTGCCCAGAGACGTCTTCGTCCCCTCACCAGGAGGCGATGGCTCCGAGTCAGAATCTTGGCGGACGCGCAGGCCTTGATGGCCGCTTTACGCCGGGAATCATTCGGCACCAACGAGTTCGTTGGAAAGCGGGCCGCCGGCGGGGGCAAGAACTGCGGCAGATTTGCCAAGAGATGCGCAAGTGAAACATCGGGCCCGCGTGTATCACCCTCCGACGACAAAACATCGTCCGATTCGATCAACGACACAAATCCCATGAAACACTCCATTCATTCACTCAAGTTGCTTGGGCTGGGTTCGCTCCTGGCCCTCGCTTTCGCCCTCACCCCAACATTCCTGCGTGCCGGGCTTCCCCAGCCGGCTTCGCATCGCGCCAATTCCTCACCGGCGGACGTCTCGGCCGTGAATCCCGGCGATACGGGTGCCATGACATGCGGCGCGTGCAGGACGATATCGATCACCGAGCGCCGGCAGCTTGAGGGCACGAAGGCCGGCACCGCGCTGTTCACGACGGATTCCCGCCACGAGTGTGCAATGTGCCGCGGCGCCATTGTGACGGTTAACGGGACAACCGTGGACACCATGCAGCGCGACTGTCCCATGTGCGCCAAGGGCGCAGCGCTCTGCTGCGCGGCGCCTGTCGCCGCCACGAGGAGCTAGGCGACCAAAGATACAGGGTCACGGCGCCGCCTGGGCTTATCCCGGCGGCGCCCAGCATTAGGGCAGGGCGGTTCGCGGGCCGGGCCGGTTCCCGTCTTCCGATGCCCGAGTGGGCTTCTGCACGTGGGGTTGTATTTGGATTGCAGTGAATAGCGCATCCAAGGCCTGCCTGAATCCCAGTTCGTGGGACCGGTGGCACATCCCCTGCTAGAGGGTCCGTCGATGATCACAACCGAGGATGCAATCGATCAGGAGCTCGAGTTGACCCATGCGCGCCTTCTCCTGGACTTGGTGAGCGTGGGGGGCGGGCAGGGCGTCTATATCCTGAATCCTCCTCCACTCGACGATCCCGAGTGAAGGCACGGGCGGGACCCCTCCCGCAGGCCGAGTCCTGCGGTTCGGCTCGCCGTCAATAATACGCGAGAAACAGGGCGTGCCGACCGACATGAACGCGACCTCCGGCCATCAGGTGCGTCCCTATGGGCCGCCCCCAAGGGTGTTCCCGAAGCGTTTTGGTCATGGCCGACATCCAGTTGGTTAAATTCTGTCAATCTTTGCCTTCGGCAGATGGCGGCGCCTCTTGCAGGAATTTTTCGCTGACGTATGACCCAGAGTGCCAGCAGCTAATGAACCTGTCAGAGGGAGATCCGAAATAAGTGAAATTGAGTGCGAGCTTCTTGCATCTGTCCGGCGAACAGTTCAATTTCCGGCCAGGAATGAGGAACACCATTTTTGCAGCCTTTTATACGCTCGGGCTCTCAGCATTTTTTCCGCTGATGATCGTCAATCACAGGAGCAACGCGGCGTGGCCGATGTTTCTCGCACCGATCGTTGCGGCCGGCTTGGCGGAGGTCCTCTCGAGGACGATGAGGCTCACCAAGGTGAGGTCGGAGAACAGGGCGATATGGCTGATCGCGGCCTTCGTCCTCCTGTCGCAGATTGCCAAATACACGCTCGGCTTGGACGCGGGTGACGGCTTCACCGAATACCTGGCATTGAACGCGCTTTACCAGATCGTGCTGGTCCTCGTCTTCGCCATATTGGAGAAGCGCGGAACCAAGGGGCCGGACATCGGCCAGGGTCAAGCGGTCTGAGGTCGGATCTGGGTCGGCGCCTAGATTTTTGGGGCAGGGATGCTGTGCCCTTCTTGGGCCGCGACCATGGGGGTCGGGATGAATAGCAGCGAATCCAATAAATTGATACGGTCGTAGGAATGGCTGCTGCGCAGAGCCATCCAGGTCGCACCCGAATCAGGCTGCACGTGGAATGACGAGGTCGCCCATGAGTCTGTACCGCCAAAATCGGTCAAGGGAGGGGTGCGAGCTACGGCTCCCTTTCTCCCGTGACGATATCCTGGTTTCGGATGATCACCCCGAACAACGGACGCCCGCGACATCCACGGACCCACATGCAATTAATTTTCATGTATCTCGCGCAGATTCAAATAACATGCCAAACGAAGTAAAAAGACAGTAATTTGCATCTTCCAATTGCCGATTGTTTCGGTAGACGTCCCACACATGAGAGGCCACATCCAGCGGGTTTTTTGTCCGGTTTTTCTTTCGCTCGTGCTCGGGTGCCCAGGGGTTGCAATCGCCCAATCCAATTACTCGCATCCCTATTACTGGCAAACGCTTGCAGGGGTTTCCAAGTTTGGATTCAGGAATGGTTCCGCCTTGTCCTCGCAGTTCGCTCTTCCCGGCGCAGTGTGCGAGTCGTCTACGGGGATCGTCTATGTGGCGGACTCGACCAACTGCGTGATTCGTAAGGTCTCGGGCGGCGTCGTGACCACACTGGCGGGGATGCCGGGGGTGCCGGGATTTGCCGATGGAACGGGCTCCGGCGCGCAATTTGCCTATCCGAGCGGCCTCGCCATTGACGCGAGCGGCAACCTTTACGTGGCCGACACGGACAACGAGGTAATCCGCAAGGTGACCCCTGCCGGCGTGGTCACGACCATCGTTGGGACGCCCGGGGTCCTCGGCAGCTCCGACGGCACGGGACCCTCGGCAAGCTTCTGGAATCCCGCGGGGATCGCCATCGACTCCGGCGGGAATCTCTACGTCACCGACAGCGACAACATCACGGTTCGAAAGATCACTCCCGGGGGCGACGTCAGCACGATCGCCGGGACACTGAGGGTGTCGGGCAGCCAGGATGGCACCGGGAGCGGCGCCCAGTTCGCGTATCCGTACGGAATCGCCGTCGACGGCGCAGGGAACGTCTACGTGGCCGACATCCAGAACAACAACATCCGAAAGATCACGCCGGGGGGCGTCGTTTCGACGTTCGCCGGGCTCGCGGGCACCTCGGGGAGCACGAACGCGACCGGCACGGCGGCGCGGTTCCACTCGCCGAACGCCGTCGCGTCCGACGCCGCCGGCAATCTCTACGTTGCGGACACGGGCAACGACACGATTCGCATGATCACGCCGGGAGGGGTGGTGAGCACGCTGGCGGGGACGGCGGGCGCCGAGGGAAGCTCCGACGGGACGGGCGCCGCGGCCAGGTTCAGCGCGCCGGCCGGCGTCTCGGTGGATAGCTCCGGGAACGTCCTTGTCGCGGACACCTACAACTCCACGGTCCGCGTGATCGCGCCCGGCGGGGGCGTGACGACCGTGGCCGGGATCGCGGCATTGGCGGGGTCGGCGGACGGTCCGCCGCTCGTGGCGCGATTCAGCGGGCCCTGGGGCGTGGCGCGGGACGGGGCCGGGAACGCCTACATCGCGGACTCCTTCAACAACACGGTGCGCAAGGTCACGGCCTCGGGGACGGTCTCGACGATCGCGGGGACCGCGGGCGTCACGGGAACCCTCGACGGGACGGGCCCCGCGGCGCAGTTCAATTCGCCCGCGGGCACGGCCGTCGACGCGGGTGGCGTCGTCTACGTCGCCGATTCGGCAAACCACACGATCCGAAAAATCGCGGCGGACGGCACGGTCACGACCTTTGCGGGAACGGCGGGGGTTGCGGGAAGCCACGACGGGACCGGCACCGGGGCCCAGTTCAAATTTCCCGAGGGCATCTCCCTCGACCGGTCCGGAAACCTCTATGTCGCCGACTCGGGCAACGACACGATCCGGATGATCACCCCGGGCGGCGTCGTGACGACGGTCTCCGGCACGGCGGGGATCACCGGCACGACCGACGGGCCCGCAGCGGGTGCGCTCTTCTCCGGGCCTGCGGGCGTCGCGGTCGACGGGTCGGGGAACATCTACGTCGTCGATTCGGGGAACAGCTCCGTTCGGTTGATCTCGTCCGCGGGGCAGGTGTCCACGCTTGCCGGCTCCCCGGGGAGCTTCGGCGGAAGCGCCGACGGGAGCGGCGCCGGGGTCGGCTTCTACGGGCCCGAGGGGATCGCGGTCGACGGGTCGGGAAATGTCTACGTCGCGGACTCGTTCAACAACGAGATCCGCAAGATCTCCCCGGGAGGGGCCGTGACGACGCTCGGCGGCGTCGCCGAGGTCGACAACGAGATCGACGGGATAGGGGAGACGGCGCAATTCAACACACCGATAGGGATCGCCTCGGATGCGGCGGGGAACCTCATCGTCGCGGACTCCTTCAACAACGTCATCCGGACCGGCATCCCGTACAACCCGGTGTCGATCCAGGGCGGGCCGCTGACCCAGACCACGAACCAGGGGGGCACCGTCGTCCTCACGGTCGCGGCCTCCGGGACGGGGTCGCTCGCCTACCAGTGGAAGTTCAACGGCGCAATTCTGTCGGACGGCTCGGGCGTCTCCGGGTCGAACGGTGCGACGCTCACCCTCACCAATGTGCAGCCGGGCGAATCCGGCGCCTTCTCGGTCACCGTCACGGACGGATTGGGCCAGACGGCGTCCGCGTCGGCGACCCTCACGGTCGTCTCTACCGTTCCGGTGATCTTGGCGCAGCCCTCCTCGCAGTCCTCCCAGGTGGGTTCGCCCGCGACCTTCACCGTGGGTGCAAGCGGAGGCTCGGCCCTCTCGTACCAATGGTCCGTCGACGGCACGGTCATCGCCGGCGCCACCGCCTCCTCCTACACGATCTCCAGCGTCCTGGTCTCGGACTCGGGCTCCTACTCGGTCACCGTGACCGACGAAGGCGGCAGCGTGACGAGCCAGGCTGCGTTCCTGACGGTTTCGTCGTCGTCGGGCGGCCCCTCGGTTGCCGCCCAGCCGTCGTCGTTCACCACGGTCTCGGGGGGAACGGTCGTCCTCACGGTCGATGCGAACGGCGCCACGACGGCGAATGTCGCCTCGGTCCGCCTGCGAACCAACGCGTCCACGTTCACCTACCAGTGGTTTTTCAACGGGGCGGTGCTTGCGGATGGCGGCGGGGTCGTCGGGTCGCGCACGGCGACGCTCCTCCTGACACACGGCGCGGCGAGGGCCGGGGGATACGCCTGCCTCATCTCGAACACGGCGGGTTCGGTCCTCAGTCAGACGTCGAACCTGGTCGTCGCGTCCACCGCGGATCCCGGCAGGCTCGTCAATCTCTCGACCCGCGCTGCCGTGGGTTCCGGTGCGAACATCCTGATCGCGGGATTTGTGAGCGGCGGGGCCGGGGCCTCGGGGACGCAGACTGTGCTCATCCGCGGAATCGGGCCCGCCCTCGGCGGATTCGGGCTGTCGGGTGCCTTGGCCGACCCCCAGCTGACGCTCCTCCAGGGAACGACCTCGATGGCGGCGAACGCGGGCTGGTCGGGCAGCGCCCAGATCACGGCGGCCGACGCGTCCGTCGGCGCCTTCGCCCTCGCGGATCCCTCGAGCGGCGATTCGGCGCTCTTAGTTTCAAGCCTGGCCCCGAACGCCTACACGGCCCAGGTCTCTGGAAAGAGCGGGGACTCGGGGATTGGCCTCGTCGAGGTCTATGATGCCTCGCCCTCCGGATCCTACACGCCCACGTCCGCGCGCCTCGTCAACATCTCGGCAAGGGCGCGGGTGGGGACGGGGGCCAACGTGATGATCGCAGGTTTTGTGATCGGCGGCTCGACGTCAAAGACCGTCCTCATTCGGGCCTCGGGCCCCGCGCTTGCGGCCTTCGGCCTCGCGGGGACGCTTCCCGACCCGAAGCTTCAGCTTTTCCAGGGGACGACGGCGATCGCCTCGAACACGGGCTGGGGCGGCGACCCCCAGATCGCCTCGGTGGCGTCGGCCGTCGGCGCGTTCTCCTGGGGAAGCGCCGCGACCGCCGACTCCGTGATCCTCATCACGCTCCAGCCGGGCTCGTACACGGCGCAGGTTTCCGGTGCGGCCGGGGACTCCGGACTGGGTCTGGTCGAGATCTACGACGTGCAGTAGGGGGCGACGCTCGCCGATTTAGCGCGGCCTTAACGGCCCGCGCCCACTCGGCAATTCATGCGCGCGCCCGGGGAAAACCGCCGGACCGGTTGACGAAGAATTAGCGGAATCCCGCCCGAACTTAACCCGTCCGGAAAGGGCGCTGGCGCGGTACCTGCACGACATGGCGGCACACAGCTTCCGCCATGCATTCAACCGAAATCATCCAGATCGCACTCTTCTTCGGCCTCGGCATCGCCCTCACCCCCGTGGTGGGCCGGTTCATGGCCCGCATCTACAACGGTGAGAGGACATTCCTCCATCCGCTCCTCTCGCCGCTCGAGCGAGTCGTCTACAAGCTGAGCGGCGTCGATCCCGTGCACGAGATGTCGTGGCTCGAGTATTTCTGGGCCGTGCTGGCCTTCACGACCGTGGGCTTCGTTTCCCTGATGGCGATCCTCATGACCCAGGCCTGGCTGCCCCTGAACCCGCAGAAGCTGCCGAACTGCTCGTGGGACCTCGCGTTCATGCAGGCCTGGAGCTTCACCTGCAACGCCGACTGGCAGTCCTACATGGGCGAGTCGACGATGAGCAACTTCTCCCAGGTGATCGGGCTCATGGTTCACCAGTTCCTGAGCGGGGCGGTGGGTCTGGCAGTCCTCGTCGCGGTGGGCAGGGCGCTCAAGCGCGCGACCGTGAAGACCGTGGGGAACTTTTGGGCGGACATGACGCGCGGGCTCACCTATTTTGTGATCCCGCTTTCAATTCTCTGGGCGATCCCTCTCGCCTGGCAGGGCGTGCCGCAGACCTGGAAGCCCTACGAGACGGCGGCGCTCGTCGAGCCTTACACGACCCAGGTCCAGAAGACCGACGACAAGGGGAACCCGGTCACCGCGTCCGTGGCCAAGGTCGACGACAAGGGCAACGCGGTGAAGGGTGCAGACGGGAAGCCCGTCATGGTGGACCAGCCCGTCATGGTGGACCAGAGGGTCGAGACCCAGTCGATCCCCGTGGGGCCCGTGGCCTCGTTCGTCTCGATCAAGCAGCTCTTCACCAACGGAGGCGGGTGGTTCGGGGTCAACAGCGCCCACCCCTACGAGAACCCGACGCCGCTCTCTAACTTCCTGGAGCTCCTGGCGATCATCGTCGTGCCGATGGCGCAGGTCTACATGTTCGGCCTTCTGATCGGGAACAGGAAGCACGCCTGGTGCCTCTTCAGCGTGATGCTGGCGCTCTTCGTGGGTTCGTTCGCCGTGGCGTGGTGGGCGGAGTCGCAGCCCAATCCCGTCGTGCAGAACCTCCAGCCGCTCATGGAGGGCAAGGAGCAGAGGTTCGGCGTGATGAACAGCGTCCTATGGGGTGTCAGCTGCACGGCGATCGACAACGGCTCCGTGAATTCCATGCACGACAGCTGGATGCCGATAGCGGGGCTCATGCCCCTCTGGAACATCCTGATCGGCGAGATCATCTTCGGAGGGATCGGCTGCGGCATGTACTGCATGCTCTTCCATGTCCTGATCACGGTGTTCATCGCCGGGCTGATGATCGGGCGAACGCCCGAGTACCTTGGGAAGAAGCTCGGTGCCTGGGAGGCCAGTTGGGCCTGCATCGGGGTGCTGGTGCCCAACGCCGCATGCCTGATCCCTACCGCGATCGCGGTCATGGTGCCGCAGGGCCTCTCGAGCATCGCCAACCCCGGGCCGCACGGCCTGAGCGAGGTGCTCTACGCCTTCGGGGAGGCCGCGAACAACAACGGGAGCGCCTTCGCCGGCCTCAACGCCAACACGGTCTTCTACAACGTGGCCACGGCCATCTGCATCGTCATAGGGCGCTTCGTCCCGATCGTCGCCGCGCTTGCGATCGTCGGGCGACTTGCCTCGAAGAAGACCGTGGAGCCCTCCGCGGGGACGCTTGCGACCCATGGCTGGACATTCGGGCTGAGCCTGACCGGTGTCATCGTCATCGTCGCCGCGCTCACGTTCTTCCCGGTCCTCTGCCTGGGGCCGATCATCGAGCAGGGCCTGATGGCCGCCGGCCGCGCGTTCTGAGAGCCGCACACCCCACGCACCCTTCAACCCTCCTTCACATACCATGAGCACCAAGGTCGCCTTCAGCTACAAGACACTCGCCGGCCAGGCGTTGATCGACTCCTTCAAGAAGCTGCACCCGCGCGACGAGATCAAGAATCTCGTCATGTTCGTCGTCTGGCTTGGGTCGATCCTCACGACGGTCTTCCTCTTCCTGCCGGGGCAGTTCAACTCGTTCAACATCCAGATCTGCATCTGGCTCTGGTTCACCTGCCTCTTCGCGAATTTCGCGGAGGCGATGGCGGAGGGCCGCGGCAAGGCCCACGCGGACGAGCTGCGCAAGATGCGCACGAAGACGACCGCGAAGAAGCTCGTCGACGGGAAGGTCGTCTCCACCTCGAGCTCGGCGCTCAAGGTCGGCGACCTCTTTGTGTGCGAGACCGGGGACTTCGTCCCCGCGGATGGCGAGATCGTGGAGGGGATCGCGACCATCGACGAGTCCGCCATCACGGGGGAGTCCGCGCCGGTGGTCCGTGAGAGCGGCGGCGACCGCAGCGCCGTCACGGGCGGGACCGTCGTCATCAGCGACAGGATCGTGGTTCGCTGCTCGGCCGAGGAGGGGAACTCGTTCCTCGACCGGATGATCTCGATGATCGAGAACGCCCGCCGCCAGAAGACGCCGAACGAGATCGCGCTCAACATCGTCCTCGTGGCGATGACGGCGCTCTTCGTCCTAGTCGTCTTCACGCTTCCGCCCTATGCGCACTACAACGAGAAGGCCGCGGGGCAGGAGCATGTCGTTCTCACCTCACTCCCGGTGCTCCTCTCCCTCATCGTATGCCTCATCCCGACGACGATCGGGGGCCTGCTGAGCGCGATCGGCATCGCGGGAATCGACCGGCTGATGCGGCGCAACGTGCTCGCGACATCGGGCCGCGCCGTCGAGGCCGCCGGCGACGTCGACGTGCTCCTCCTCGACAAGACGGGGACGATCACGCTCGGCAACCGCATGGCGACGGAGCTCATCCCGGCCCCGGGGGTCGACGTGGCGAAGCTTGCGGACGCCGCGCAGCTCGCCTCGCTTGCGGACGAGACGCCCGAGGGCCGCAGCATCGTCACGCTTGCAAAGGAGAAGTTCAACCTGAGGGGGCGCGACGTCGCGCAGAAGGAGATGACGTTCGTCCCGTTCACGGCGCAGACGCGCATGAGCGGCGTCGACGTGGGGTCGTCGAAGATCCGAAAGGGCGCCGCCGAGAGCGTGAAGGCGTGGGTCGCGTCCCTGGGCGGCGCGTACCCCGACGAGGTGCAGGCGGAGGTGAACCGGGTCTCCAGGGCGGGCGGCACGCCGCTCGTCGTGGCGGAGGACGCGAAGGTCCTCGGGGTCATCCTCCTCAAGGACATCGTCAAGGGCGGGATCAAGGAGCGCTTCAGCCAGCTGCGGGCCATGGGGATCCGCACGGTGATGATCACGGGCGACAACCCGCTGACGGCCGCGGCGATCGCCGCCGAGGCCGGCGTCGACGACTTCATCGCCCAGGCGAAGCCCGAGGACAAGCTGGCCCGGATCCGCAAGGAGCAGGAGGGCGGCAAGCTGATCGCGATGATCGGGGACGGGACCAACGACGCCCCGTCCCTCGCGCAGGCCGACGTCGGTGTCGCCATGAACTCGGGCACGCAGGCGGCCCGCGAGGCGGGCAACATGGTCGACCTGGACTCGAATCCGACGAAGCTCATCGAGGTCGTCGAGATCGGCAAGCAGCTGCTCATGACGCGCGGCGCGCTGACGACCTTCTCCATTGCGAACGACGTCTCCAAGTACTTCGCGATCCTGCCGGCCATGTTCGGGCTGCTCTATGCGACGGCGCCCGGGGGCTACGGCCCCCTGCAGACGCTCAACATCATGTTCCTGCACTCGCCCCAGAGCGCCATCCTGAGCGCGGTCATCTTCAACGCGCTGATCATCGTGGCCCTCATTCCGCTCGCGCTGCGCGGCGTGAAGTACCGCCCGATCGGGGCGAAGATCATCCTCAGGAACAACATGCTGATCTATGGCATCGGCGGAATCCTGCTGCCCTTCGTCTTCATCAAGCTGATCGACATGGCGCTCGTGGCCGTCCACCTCGCGCCGTGACCCAGCCCAGACCCACCAACAGAGAACAACACCGACCATGTTTAAGCTTATCCTCCAGTCCATCAGGCAGACCCTCGTCTGGACCGCCATCACGGGTGTCGCCTATCCCCTGCTCATCACGGCCATCGCCCAGACCGCGTTCAAGGACCAGGCGAACGGCAGCCTAATCCTGCGCGACGGAAAGCTCGTGGGGTCGGAGCTGCTCGCGCAGCAGTTCACGGGCCCGACGTATTTCTGGCCGCGCCCGTCGGCGGGCACCTATGCGACGGTTCCCTCGGGCGCCAGCAACCTCGGGCCGACGAGCGCGGCCCTTCAGACGAACGTGGCGAACAACCTGAAGGCGCTGCGCGACGCCCACAAGCTGCCGGCCGACGCGCCCGTCCCCTCCGACCTTGTCTTCACCTCCGCGAGCGGCCTCGACCCGCACGTGAGCCCGGAAGGCGCGCGCTTCCAGGTTGCCCGGGTTGCGGCCGCCCGCGGGGCTCCCGAGGACAGGGTGAGGGCGCTTGAGGAGAGCTTCGTCGAGGCACCGCAGTGGGGGGTGTTCGGCCAGGCGCGCGTGAACGTGCTCAAGCTCAACCTCGCCCTCGACCAGCAGTTCCCCCCAAAGAAATGACGGCGACCGCCGGAGCCGGGCCGCGGCCCGCCTAAGCAGTGAGACCGATGAACCCCAATTCGAAGGTGCTGGTGGTCGACTCGGACCCGGCGATCCAGCGCCTCCTGGCCATCCTGCTGGAGGCGGAGCGCTGCAGGGTGGTGGGCGCAAGGACTCAGGAGGAGGGGTTGGCAAAGGCCGCGGCGTTGGCTCCCGACCTGGTCATCCTGGAGCTCGAGCTGCCGGGGTGCGACGGCTTCGCGCTCCTCGCGGCCCTCAGGAGGCAGGTCCGCGCTCCCGTGTTGGCGCTCTCCGCCCATGCCTCCGTCGGGGATGTCGTCAGGGCGCTCGACGACGGCGCATGCGACTGCGTGCGCAAGCCCTTCAACGGGGCCGAGATGGCGGCCAGGGTCCGGGCCCAGCTTCGCCTGAGGAGGTCGCTCGGCGCGAACATCTTCATCCGCGAGAGCCGCGACCAGGCACCGGCCCCGCGGGAGATCCTGGTGAACGGCCTAAGGCTCGAGCTTACGGCAAAGGAGGAGGCCGTGCTGCAGGTCCTGGCCCGGAGGCCCGGCGCGCTCGTGACGATCCACGACCTGCTGAGCGCAATCTGGGGCAGCGCGGGGGCCGCCCAGCTTCACGAGCTGCGCGTCTATATTACCAGACTGCGCCGCAAGCTCGAGGCCTGCGGCGCGGCCAACCTGATCGAGTCCGAGCGCAACGTCGGGTACAGCCTCTGCGTGGGAGTGGGCCGCGATCCCTAGCCCGGAGAGGCCCGCTCAGCGGGCGCGGCTAAAGAGGAGGAACCAAAGGGCCGTCGCGACGGGCGCGAGGACGGGAACCCCAATCGCCAGGATTGACCAGAAATGAAGGCGCAGGGCCAGCTTGGCCGGCGCCGCATCGGCGAGGCGGTCGCAGCGGCCGGTGACCTCCACGGCGGCCGGGTCGCCCAGCTCCCTGCCCAATTGCCCTGCGGAGGCGTGCCTCGCCGAGGGCTGGCGCTCCAGGGCGTGGAGGACGATCTCCTCGGTTCCCCGGGAGACCTTGGGATTGAGGCTCCTGAGCGGCTCGGGATCGCACACCACGCGGGCGTTCATGACCGCCAGGGCGTTGTCGCCCTCGAAGGGAGGTCTTCCCGTGAGCATCTCGTACATCATGGCCCCGAGGCTGTAGATGTCGGTGCGGGAATCGCCGCGCTTTCCCTTCACCTGTTCGGGGGCCATGTAGTCCGGCGTGCCCATTGCGGGTGTGAGCCCGCGGAACGTGACGCGCCTCAGATCCGTCGAGGTCGCCAGGCCGAAGTCGAGCAGTCGGATAGTGCCGTCGCAGCCCACCATGACGTTGTGCGGCTTCAGGTCCCGGTGGACCACGCCCTCGCCGTGCAGGTATTCGAGGGCCTGGCACAGGAGAGAGCCTATCTTCAGGGCGTCGGCCTCGGGGATCGGCGACATCGCCGCGAGAAGGTGGGCGAGGGTGCAGCCGCGTAGGTACTCCGTGACGATGTAGGGCCGGCTCTTCGGCGTGGTGATGGGGATGAACCTGAGGATGTAGGGGTGGCTCAGCCTGAGCCCGATCTCCTCCTCGCGGCTGAACCGCGTGGCAAAACCCGGGTCGCTCTCGAATTCCATGTGCGGCACCTTCAGCGCCACGTCGGCATTGCCGTTGTTCAGGTCCTGGGCCCGATAGATCAGGGACATGCCGCTTCGGCTGATGAGCTCCGTGACCACGAACCGATCATCGAGGACTTCTCCCGGCTGGAGTGCGCCCACGCCGCTGGCCGAGCAGGGCGGATGGTAGTCGACCACCCGGCGAAAGAAGTCCACGCCCAGGGGCGCGGTTGCCGGCTCGTGTGTCATGCATCCATTATCGCACCGCGGCGTCGCTCCAGGTAGTAAACAATCGGGGCGTATCCGCTAAGAATGCATCAACCCCCGGCTTTGGGACGGGAAGGAGTTATCTCACCAGTGTATCGATCAAATCGTTGACGGAAAATAATTTACCCGCAAGAGGGCAGTCCGGACCCCGGAGGTCCCTTGCGGGTTGATTCTTCCTTCAAGGTTTCGCGGGAGAGGCGCGAATCGTTCGCCTTGGTCCCGTCGGCGATTGGCGACGGTCGGGGATTTGGGCGGGTGTTCTATTCCAAAATCAGCATCCTCGAATCCGCAACGGACCAACATTTTGCGCATCCATGGGCGCCGGGGGCTTACCGTTTTTTGACCCGGGGCCCGGCGCAAAAGGGTTGCGGCGCCACTTGCGCCCTGTTTTAACCGCGCCATGGCACTAATCTCCTCCGCATCCTCCGCACCCGGCGCAACCGCAGGCCAGGCAGGTGCAAGGAAGCCGGGCTCGGATGTCCGCACCGCGCAGGCGCTCGCCAAGCAGAAGTCGCTCGAGAAGAGCGCTAAGAAATACAAGCTCCCCCTGGGTGAGTTGACGATGTTCACGCAGCAGCTCGCGTCGCTCCTGGTGGCCGGACTGCCCCTCGTCCAGTGCCTTGAGGCCCTCCAGGACCAGACGGAGGACCCGAGGTTCCGGATCATCATCCGCGACGTGCGCCTCGACATTTCGCAGGGCAACTCGTTCTCGTCGTCGGTCAAGAAGTTCCCCAGGGCGTTCCCGACGCTCTTCATCTCGATGGTGGAGGCCGGTGAAGCGAGCGGCGGGCTCGCGGAAATCCTGGGCAAGGTCGCCGGATACTTCGAGGCGACCGTGAAGCTGACCAAGAAGGTCAAGTCAGCCATGGCGTACCCGATCGGCGTCATCTCGCTGGCGATCGTGCTCGTCAACGTGCTGCTGATCTTCGTCATCCCGGTCTTCGCCGCCATGTTCGCGGACTTCGGCGCCAAGCTGCCGATGCCGACCCAGCTGCTGATCGACCTGAGCCATTTCATGGGCAAGTGGTGGTGGGCGATCGGGCTGAGCTGCTACGGCGCCTACTGGGTGCTGGGCAAGTTCGTGGCCACGCCGAGGGGTCGCCGACTCAAGGACCAGGCGCTCGTCCGGGCTCCGATCTTCGGGAACCTGGTGCACAAGATCGCGCTCTCGCGGTTCTGCCGCACCTACGCAACCCTCATCCGCTCCGGCGTCCCCATCCTGCGGACCTTGGAGATCGTCGCCAGCGCGAGCAACAAGGTGCAGATCGAGGACGCCTGCGGCGAAATCGCCAAGCACGTCAGCCAGGGCGGCCAGGTCTCCGAGATCCTGGCCTCCAACGAGTTTTTCCCGCCGATGATGAAGCACATGGTGAAGGCCGGCGAGGCGACCGGTAATGTCGACGGGATGATGAACAAGATCGCCGACTTCTACGACGTCGAGTGCGACGCCACCGTGAGCGCCCTTACCTCCCTGATCGAGCCTCTGCTCATCGTTTTCCTCGGCATCATCGTCGGCGGCATCGTCATGGCGATGTTCCTGCCGATCTTCCAGCTGGGAGCCGTCGCCGGTGGAATGGGGTAATTCCCCTAGATTGCTCAAGGAGCGCCCGTTAGCGGGCGTTGTTGACTTGCCCTGATCCAGCAGGGAGGCTCATCCCCCCTTGAATTAGTCATGCCCTCCGTCCTCATTGTCGATGACCTGATATCCATCCACGAGATGCTGGATGCGGTGATCCAGCCGACGGGCTTTTCGACGGCTTTTGCGACGGACGGGGAGAAGGCGCTGACACGGTACAAGGCCGAGAAGTTCGACATGGTCCTGGCGGACATCGACATGAAGCCGATGGACGGGATCACGCTCCTCAAGCAGCTCAAGCAGTACGACCCCAACTCCGTCACGATCATCATGACGGCGTACGCGAGCACGGAGAGCGCCGTCCAGGCCCTCAAGTTCGGGGCCTTCGACTACCTGCAGAAGCCGTTCCGCGTGGACGAGCTGATCGCGACCCTAAGGCGCGGCATCGAGTTCCGCGAGATCCAGGCCCAGCGCAACCTGGCGACCGCCGGGGCGGGCTTGAAGCTGGACGACGTCGAGGGCCGCCTGGTCGGCAAGAGCCCGCAGATCAAGAAGCTGATCCAGCAGGTCAAGAAGCTGGCCGTCGTGCGCACGCCGGTGCTCCTGATCGGGGAGAACGGCACCGGCAAGAGCTCGGTGGCGGAGATCCTCCACAGCGCGACCGGGGCCGACCACGCCCATTTCGTCCGGATCGACTGCTCGCTCAGCTCCGAGAAGAGCTTCCGCGACGGGCTCCTCGGCCAGGGAGGGGAGGGCGGCCCGTGGACGCGCGACGCCAAGGGCGGCACCCTCTTCCTCGAGCACCTCGAGTGCCTGGCGGCCCCCGTCCAGCAGGAGCTCGTCAGTGTCCTGCGCAACACGGCGCACGGCTTCCGGCTCGTGTGCACGACGACGGACGACCTTGAGAAGATGGTCGATCAGGGCAAGTTCAACGACGAGCTGTTCTACCGGGTGGCGTCCCTGCCGCTCCAGATGCCCGCCCTTCGCGACCGCAAGGAGGACATCCCCCTCCTGGTCAAGCACTTCACGAATCGGGCGACCAACCCCCTGATCGACCCCAACCTGATAGAGTTCACGGACGACGCAACGGCGGTCCTGACGGCCTACCACTGGCCGGGGAACCTGACCGAGATGTACCAGGTGGTCTCGAAGATCGCGTCGACGACCGAGACCCGGGTGGTGACCTCGGAGCAGCTCCCCCTCAGGATCCGGGAGCTGAAGCACTGGCCGACCCTTGCCGAATTCACCGCGGGCCAGGAGAAGCAGTACATGGACCGGGTCCTCCACGCCTGCCGCGGGGACAAGGCCGTGGCGGCCAAGGTCCTCGGGGTCGACGTTTCGAAGCTCGGCTAGGACCAATTTCCCTTGCGGCGGGTTTGGGCGGCGGCAACTGTCGGAGGAATCCACGCGCACCGAAAATGCCCAAACGCACCGACCTCGAGTCCATCCTGATCATCGGCGCCGGCCCCATCGTCATCGGCCAGGCGTGCGAGTTTGACTATTCAGGGACTCAGGCTTGCAAGGCGTTGAAGGAGGAGGGGTTCCGCGTTATCCTGGTCAACTCGAACCCGGCGACGATCATGACGGACCCGGAGTTCGCCGATGTCACCTACATCGAGCCGCTGACGGTCGACATCGTCGAGAAGATCATCGCCGCGGAGAGGCCCTCGGCGCTCCTGCCGACCCTGGGCGGCCAGACGGCCCTCAACCTCTCGATGGAGCTCCACAAGAGGGGCATCCTCGCCAAGTACAACGTGGAGATGATCGGGGCGAAGCCCGACGCGATCTCCAAGGGCGAGGACCGCGAGCTCTTCAAGCAGGCCATGGTGAAGATCGGCCTGGACGTCGCCAAGTCGAGGACGGTCAGGTCCTCGGACGAGGCGCGGGCCGCCTCGGACGAGATCGGCTCCTTCCCCCTCATCATCAGGCCGAGCTTCACGCTCGGCGGGCAGGGCGGGGGCATTGCCTACAACCGCGAGGAGTACGAGCGCATCGTCGCCAATGGGCTCGACATCTCGCCGGTGCACGAGGTGCTGGTCGAGGAGAGCCTCCTCGGATGGAAGGAGTTCGAGATGGAGGTCATGCGCGACCACAAGGACCAGTGCGTCGTGATCTGCTCGATCGAGAACTTTGACCCGATGGGCGTCCACACGGGCGACTCCATCACGGTGGCGCCGGCGATGACGCTCACCGACAAGGAGTACCAGGCGATGCGCGACGCCTCGTTTGCCGTCATCCGGGAGATCGGCGTCGAGACCGGCGGGTCCAACATCCAGTTTTCGGTGGACCCGGACACGGGCCGCATGATCGTGATCGAGATGAACCCGCGGGTCTCGCGGTCATCGGCGCTCGCGTCCAAGGCGACCGGCTTCCCGATAGCCAAGATCGCGGCGAAGCTCGCGGTCGGGTACTCGCTCGACGAGCTCAGGAACGACATCACCCGCCTTACGCCGGCGAGCTTCGAACCGACGATCGACTACGTCGTCACGAAGATCCCACGGTTCACCTTCGAGAAGTTCCCGGACGCGGACCCGACGCTCACCTCGTCGATGAAGTCCGTCGGGGAGGCGATGGCCATCGGGCGCACCTTCAAGGAGTCGATCCAGAAGGCGCTGCGCTCGCTCGAGATCGGCGCCAGGGGCTTCGGCGGCGGCGGCAAGCTCGGGGGCGACGAGAAGCCGGACGACGCCACGATCAAGACCAAGCTCGGGACGCCGAACGCGGAGCGGATCTTCTACATCAGGTACGCCTTCAAGGCGGGCTACACCGTCGACCAGGTGTTCGACCTGACAAAAATCGACCGGTGGTTCCTGCACCACCTGCGCGAGATCCACGAGATGGAGGACCTCCTTGCGGCGCACGCGCTGACGGACGTCGACACCGGGCTCCTGCGCCGCGCGAAGCAGTTCGGGTTCTCCGACGCCCAGCTGGCCCACCTCCTGAAGAGCGACCTGGTCACCGTGCGCGCGGACCGCAAGGCGCGCGGCATCAACACGACGTTCCGCCTCGTCGACACCTGCGCCGCGGAGTTCGAGGCTTTCACGCCCTACTACTACTCCAGCTACGGCGAGGAGAACGAGGTGATGCCGTCGGCCAAGAGGAAGATCATGATCCTGGGCGGCGGCCCGAACCGGATCGGCCAGGGCATCGAGTTCGACTACTGCTGCGTGCACGCGAGCTTCGCCCTGCGCGAGATCGGCTTCGAGACGGTCATGGTCAACTCGAACCCCGAGACGGTCTCGACCGACTACGACACGAGCGACCGCCTCTACTTCGAGCCGCTGACTCTCGAGGACGTGCTCGAGGTCTACCAGCAGGAGGGCTGCGAGGGGGCCATCGTTCAGTTCGGCGGGCAGACGCCGCTCAATTTGGCCAGCGCCCTGAAGGCGAACGGGGTCAACATCATCGGGACCTCCCCCGAGTCGATCGAGGTCGCCGAGGACCGGAAGCTCTTCGCGGCGGTCCTCAACAAGCTGAAGCTCCTGCAGCCGGCAAACCGCACGGCGCTGAGCGAGGGCGAGGCGGAGGCGTTCGCCCTCGAGGTCGGATACCCGGTTCTCCTTAGGCCCTCCTTCGTCCTGGGCGGGCGCGGGATGTTCATCGTCTACAGCGCGGAGGACCTCAAGAACGTCGTCCGGCAGGTCTTCGAGGTCATGCCGGGCAAGCCCGTGCTTATCGACAAGTTCCTCGAGGACGCGATCGAGCTCGACGTCGACTGCCTCTCCGACGGCGAGGCCAGCGTCGTCGCGGGGATGCTCGAGCACATCGAGTTCGCCGGGGTGCACTCGGGCGACGCGGCGATGGTCATGCCGCCGCACACGCTCAGCCGCGAGATCCTCGACACGGTGCGGGCGGCCACGCACGCGCTCGCCAGGGAACTCAAGGTGATCGGCCTGATGAACGTCCAGTTCGCGGTCAAGGAAGGCCTGCTCTACGTGCTCGAGGTCAACCCCAGGGCGTCCCGCACGGTGCCCTTCGTCGCCAAGGCGATCGGGGCCCCGATCGCCAAGATCGCCGCCAAGGTCATGGCCGGCAAGAAGCTCTCGGAGCTCGGGTTCACGCGGGAGGTTGCCCCGAGGCACTGGTGCGTCAAGGAGGCGGTCTTCCCGTTCGTCAGGTTCCCGGGGGCGACGATCGCGCTCGGCCCCGAAATGCGCTCCACGGGCGAGGTGATGGGCCTCGACGCGGACCTGGGCATCGCGTTTGCCAAGGCGCAGGCCGCGGCGAAGCCCGGGCTCCCCACCGAGGGCAACGTCTTCCTCAGCGTCAAGGATGCCGACAAGGTGCACGCCGTCGTGCTCGGCCTCGCGCTCGAGGCCATGGGATTCACGATCTACTCGACCAGCGGGACGGCGAAGACCCTGGCGGAGGGCGGCGTCGCCGTGAAGCGGATCGCGAAGATCAGCGAGGGCCGGCCCACCGCCGTCGACATGATCAAGAACGGGCAGATCCAGCTCGTGATCAACACGCCAGGGGGGCTCATCCCGAGGCGCGACGAGAACTCGATCCGGGCCGCCGTCTACGCGCACAGCGTGTGCATCATGACGACCATCATGGCGGCGCGGGCCGCCGTGGACGGGATCCGGGCGCTCAAGACGAAGCCCGTTGGGGTCCTCCCCATCCAGAAGTACAAGGGCAACGTCGCGTACGTCTAGGGGCGTTTCCGGATTTACAGGGGCGCGGCCTTTTGCTTGAGTGGCCGTTTCCCGCAGGAACAACCCATCGCCAATGACGACTCCCGACACCCCCACAGACGCCAAGACAGCCCCGGTCGCGCCCAGCCACGAGGAGACCCTGAAGCAGGCCTGGGATCGTTACGGCAACACGATCTACATGATCTGCGGCGCGGTCGCGCTCGGCATCCTGGCCAAGGGCGGATGGGACTATCTCAATAGGCAGAAGGAACTTGGGATACAGAACGAGTACGCGCAGTGCGTGACGATCGAGTCGTACAGGTCCTTCGCCGCCAACCATCCCGGGCACCCCCTGACCGGCGCGGCCGAGGTGGTGGTGGCCGACATCTCCTACGGAGCGGGCAAGTTTGGCGACGCCGTGACGGCCTATTCCGAGGCGGCCTCCGACCTGCCCGCCGGCCCTGTCCAGGCCCGCGCCAAGCTGGGGCTTGCGATGTCCCTGGCCCTGACCGGCAAGACCACGGAGGCCGAGACGAACTTCCGCCAGGTCCTCAACGACACGACCCTCCTGAATTCGGCGCGGTGCGAGGCGGGATACCACCTCGCGGCGCTGGCGGCCTCCAGCGGGCGCCCGGGCGACGTCCAGAAGCTTGCGGAGCAGGTGATGCAGATCGATCCCGAGAGCCCCTTTGCCGAGCGCACGTTCGCGCTTCGCTCCTCGCTTCCCACGGCGCCGGCCCCGACGGGCCTCGCCGTCCCCGCGAAGCCCTGACCCTACGGTCCGGCCCTGACGAGGATCGTCCTCAGCGCCGGCTGGGCGGCGCCGTAGTCGGCGTTCCCCTCCTGGGTGGCCCTCACGGTGACCTCGCCCGCCTGGGCCGTCAGCGTAGAGCCGATGAGGGTTGCCATCCCGGAGACGAGCTCGAAGCGCACCGGCAGCCCGGACGTCGCGGTCGCACTCAGCTGGAGGGGCTGGCCGGCCGCGGCCGAGGCCGCACCCTCGAAGCTGATGCTCTGGCGCCGCTTTGACACCGTCACGCGCGCGGGGGCGCTCGTTTCGGAACCCGAGGCGTTCGTCGCCACGACGTCGTAGGAGCCCGAGTCGGGAAGGGCCGCCGTCATGATGGTGAGCGCGGCGCCGGTCGCCCCCGCGACGGGCCCCTTGTCCCTTCTCCACTGCAGGTCGGGCTTGGGCTCGCCCGACACGCCGGCGGTCAGCACGATCGTGTCGCCGACCTCGACGGCCCCGCCCTGGGGCTGGCGCGTGAACCCGGGAGGCGCCGGCCTCGGGTTGACGGCGAAGGCGCGCTCGGTGGGGGCGGCTGGGGCGAAGAGGGGGTTTCCGGCCTGGGTCGCCCGCACGATGACGAGCCCGGGGGCGTCCCCGAGGGTGACCTTCCGGCCGTCGATGGCCGCGGGCCCCGCGATCAGCTCGAGCGAAACGGGCAGGCCGCTCGTGGACTTCACCTGGATCTCGAAGGGGGCGTCTCCCAACGCGTGCGCCGGCACCTCGGGGAACACGATCTCCTGCTTTCGCCTCGGATCGTCGGCCGAGCGCAGGGGCAGGAGCGCCGCAAGGGCCAGAACCGCCAGGATCCGGTGCGCCCGGGCGCGTGGCGCCTTGGGTCCCATCACCCCTCCTCGTTCACGTGCACGACCGTCGCCGGCGGGAAGCCGTTGAAGTGGGTGGACGACGCGTGGCTGTAGGCCCCGATGTTCTCGCTGTACACGAGGTCGTCGCGGTCGAGCTCCGGGAGGTTCTCCGCCATCGAGACCACGTCCAGGGCGTCGCACGTGGGCCCGTAGACGGCGCTGATCTTGGTCGGTCCCTTCTTGAACGCCCGGACAGGGTACTTGCAGTGGTCGAAGATGACGCCGGAGTACGAGTGGTAGACCCCGTCGTTGATGTAGTAGCTCGGCTTGCCCTCCCGGACCGCCTTGCCGATCACCTTGGAGACCGTGTAGGCGGCGTTCGCGACGAGGAAGCGGCCCGGCTCCGCGAGGATCTGGATGTCCTTCGGGAAGAGCCGGCCCAGCTCGTTGTTGATGACGGCGGCCAGCTCCTTGAAGGGCTTGACGGTGTCGTCGTAGCGGGCGGGGAAGCCGCCCCCGATGTCGACGAGGTTCATCTTGTGGTAGCCGCGCTCGCGGGCCTCCTTGAAGATGCTTGAGCAGAGGGCGAGGGCCTGGACGTAGTTCTCGAAGTTGGTGGTCTGGCTTCCCACGTGGAAGCTGAGGCCCTCGCACGTCAGCCCGAGCCTCTCGGCCAGCAGGATGAGGTCCACGGCCTCGCCCGGCGCCGCGCCGAACTTCGAGGAGAGCTCCACCATGGCTCCGGTGTTGGCGACCTTGATGCGAAGCGCGACCCCCGCCTGCGGGGCGTGCTTGCGGATCTTCAGGAGCTCCTCGGCGTTGTCGAAGGTGACCAGGGGCTTGTACCTGTTGAGCTCCTCGAGCGTCTCCACCGGCTTGTTCGGGTTGGCGTAGATGATCTTGTCCCAGATCCAGTCCTGGCGCTTCTTCGCCGGCATCGAGCGGATGTTCGCGTAGACGATCTTGAACTCCGGCATCGACGCCACGTCGAAGCTCGCGCCCTCCCTGTAGAACGTGCGGACGATCTCCGGCAGGGGATTCGCCTTGACCGCGAAGTAGGCCTGCACGCGCGGCAGGTACCTCTTGAATTCGCGGTAGTTCTTCCGGAGCGCCTCGTGGTCGACGACGAAGAGCGGCGTCCCGTGCTCGCGCCCGAGTTTCTGGAGCTGCGCCTTGGTGATCATGATGTCGTGTCGGGTTCCCACTCTGGCCCGTCGGAGGGCCCCCGCCTAGAAGAAAACGGTGCCGGGAAGCCGGGGGCGTCCTGGCACCTTTCTCGGAGGCGAAGCCAGACCAGTCTCAATCGCCGTCCTTGACGAGGAAGTTCTTGAACTGCCACGGGTCTTTAACATCGAAGTCCGGCTTGTTGAACCCGCTGAACGCGTTCTTGTAGTCGCGCAGGGGCGTCCAGTCGGAGCGGGTCGAGATGAAGTTCCCGAGGTAGGGCTTTGAAATCCCGAGGACGTACTCGTGCGGGAGCTCGTCGGGCACCTTGATGCCCTCGGCGGGGTTCTCGATCATCCACATCGTGGCGGCCACGACCGAGATCGCCACCTGCATGGTCGTCGCGTTCTGGTGCGGCACGAGGCGGCGGGACTCCTCGATCGTCAGGTCGGAGCCGACCCACCACGAGTTGAAGGCGTGGCCCATGATGAGCGCCCCGAGGATGTCGGCGCCCTTCGTGATCTCGTCGTTCATGATCCGCAGCTTCGGCTGGAGCTCGTAGTTGTAGCCGCGCAGCTCGTTGAGGGAGACGATCGCCTCGTCGCAGGGGCAGTAGGCGTAGTGGACCGTCGGGCGGTACACTGCCTTCTTGCCCTCCCACACCGTCAGCTTGTCGGAGATCGTGAAGGCCTCGCCGTGACGGACCACCATGCCCTGGATGGTGTAGTTCGGGACCCAGGAGCGCACCCAGGTGTTGATGCCCATCCGGGCGATGCAGATCTGGTTCTTCGGGCCGTTCTTGTGCTGGTATCCGAAGGCCGGGAGCGTCTTCTCGTGGGTGCCCCATCCGAGCTCGGAGGTGGTCGTCCCCTCCTCGCGGAAGCCCTCGATGCTCCAGGTGTTGACGAACTCGTCGATCTGCTTCGGGACGTCGGTGATCTGGGTGTCCCGCTCGCTGCAGTGGATGACCTTGACGCCGAGCTCCTTCGCGAGGTGGTTGAACTTCTGGGCGGTGACGAGGTCCTTGAGGGCCTCGGCCTTGCGCCCCTTGACCTTCTTCTCCTCGAGCGCCGCGCCCGCGATGTCGAGCAGGCCCTGCTTGGTGAAGTGCGAGATGAGCCCCGGGTTGGCGCCGTGCTCGACGACCGCCGTGGCCCCCTTCTCCTTCCACTTCCCGTGCATCTTGCGCACGTTCATGTGGCGCCAGTAGAGGGTGCGCTCGGTCGGGTGCTTCCTGCCGCCCGCGTAGGGGTCCCAGACCTCGACCGATGTATTGATGTAAAGGATACCGTTGTCGTGGCACCACTGGAGGATCTCGCAGGCATCGATGTTCCAGGCCAGGTCGATCAGCACGTCGCCCGCCGACAGGTGCTTGCCGAGCAGCGAGTGCATGTTCTCCTCGGTCACCCGGTCGCGGATGTAGCGGACCCCCTTGGACGTCCACTGCCTGAGCTTCTCCTCCTTGCTCTCAAAATCGATCACGGTGACGTTCTTCGGGGCCACCTTGATGTGCTTGAACAGGATGGGGAGCGTGCATTCGGCGACGGCGCCGTAGCCGACAAACAGTATCTTTTTGCTAAATTCGATCATGATTCGCTGGGGAGGTTAGGCTGGGTATATCTGTACAGTTGTTTGCGGGAACAAAAGGCTATGAAGGTTACGTTTTGGGGCATACGCAAGAAAGAGCGGGGGGATCGCCCGGACTTTTTGAAAAGGGGGCGGGGGCCCGCGCCTCAGGGCTTCGCGGCCTTCTGGCCGAGCGCGGTCCCGAGGCCCTGGCAGATCTGCTCTGCAAGCTCTCGGGAGCCCTCCCCCTCGGTGGGGAAATGGCCCGTCCAGAGGGTCGCCGCCTGCTTTGCTCCCACGAGCTTCACCACGATCTCGGCGCCGGTGTCGCGGCCGGCGAGAATGTAGTCGTTGCCGGCCTTGGCCGCGGCGGCGGCCAGGGAAGCGTCATCCTGGGCGGCCGCGTCGGCGGGCACGACCTTGACCTGGGAGGGATTTGACTGGGAGAGCTGGCTGAACACCCGGCTGAACACCTCGTCCGCGAGCTTCCCGCCGGCGGCGTCGCCGGGCGCGGCGTTGAAGGGAACGAGCCCGAGCTGTCCGGCCCAGGCCGCATCGTCCTCGACTTCGCGTGAGACGGCGCGCGCAATCTCCACCCCCGCCTTCGCGAGGCCCGCCCCCAGACCCGCGGATCCGGGTTCCCCGGCGAGCTTGTCGAGCTTCCCCACGGCCTCCTTGAGCCGCGCGGACTCCGCGTCCGATTTCTTTCCCAGCTCGACTACGGGAGACTTGATGCCGCCCTCCGGGGAAGTCGTGTAGGTCCTGCTGCAGGACTTGAACAGAACGCCGAACAGGAGCCAGAGGACGATCAGGAAGCGCACCCACCTGGGGAAGCGCTGGAATATTAGCCACGCGGTCGAAAGGACCCACCACACGACCTCCGCAAGGTATCGCAGGCGGTCCCGCCGGTCGGGCGGGCGATGAGGAAAGGGGGGCATGGGCGGCGGCCCCGTGTGCCCGGCGGGAGCCGCGGTCGAAACCGAAGGCGGCGCAGCCGCGGGCCTGCGCGCCTGGGTGATCGAGGGCGGGGCGGCGGCCGGAACGGCGGAGTGCTCGCCGGAGGCGAGCCTCGCAGCGAGCGCCGCGAGGGACGGTGTGGAGCTACCGCCCGGGCACCGGAGCCATTGCACCAGCGTGAATTTTTCCGGAACGCGGGCGCCGGCCTCGGTCGTCGCGTCGATGGCCACCGGTATCAGGAACATGGCGTCGTCCGCCATGTCGTGGCTGCGGTCGACGGCCAGGCGCCACTCGCGCCGGAAGTATCCCTCGCGCCTCGCCTCGGTCTGCGCCGAGATGACCGGCATGAAGTAGGTGCATTCCCGGATCTGGCGGCGGATCTTCTGGTCCCACGCGTCGCCGCCGACCAACTCGCTCTCGTCAAACCAGACCTCGAGGCCGGCCGATTCAAGGATGCCCTTGATCAGGCGGGCCGCTTCGCGGTTCTCCGAGGCGTAGCTTATAAACACCGACGACCGGGGTGCCTCCGGGGACGAGGCAGGATTCTCTTGAGGGCTGGGCACTCTGGAGGGAGAGCACGGCCCACGCCGAAAAGTGGGTCAAGCATTGACTCGAACGCAGGAGCAATGGGGACGGTAGGTGCGGGGCTTATGGGGCCGGGGACGCACCTTATTGCGCCAATCAATGGCCATTTGACCGCGGCCGCCCGCGAGCCGCGGGGCGGGGCCGTCCGTAAAGTGGTCGGGGCGACAGGATTCGAACCTGCGACCTCCTGGTCCCAAACCAGGCGCTCTACCAGGCTAAGCTACACCCCGAGGTGAGGGGCCACCGCACGCCCCTTTGAAGGGAGTGTCAAGACGGGATGTCCCGGGCTGCGCAATCTGCTTGCCTACCATGGTTTTTGGGTCTCTCCTAAGCCCCCTTAACTTACTATCCATGGATACCATTTCTCGCGAAAATAACAGCCTGCTCCCGATGGGCGGCGTCATCATTGGTGCCGTTGCGCTCATTATAGGCGGCTATGCGGCGATCAGCCTTTCAAAGGTGAACCGCACACTCGCCCAACAGGCTGACAAAGTCGCGAAAATCGACGACATCGCCTCCCAGGTCGCCTCCGCCTCCGCGGCGAGCGACAAGGCCGCGAGGGACATTACGACTCTTCAGAACTCGACCCAGGCGGCGGTCAACCAGCTCGGAACGGAGCTCGCGACGCTCGACGAGAAGATGAAGCACATCGAGGAAGCCCGCGCCTCCAGGCCCGCCAAGGGCGTTGCCAAGGGAGAGCCCGCGGTGGCCGGCCCCGGCGAATACATTGTCAAGGCGGGGGACACGGGCGCGAAGATCGCACGGGCCAACGGCTGCAGCGTGTCCGACCTCACCTCGGTGAACCCGGGCGTCAGCTGGTCCCACCTGAAGGTGGGCGAGAAGCTCAAGTTGCCCGAGAAGAAGTGATCACCGGGGAGCCTTCCCGGTGGGTGCGCGAGGCTGAGCGGGTGCTCGTCTCGACGCGTGTTTTTGATCTTAAGAGCGAGCGGTTCCGACACCCCGTGAGGGGCACGGAGCGCGAGTTCATCGTGGCTCACGCCCCCGACTGGGTGAACGTGGTCGCCCTCACGCCGGACGACCGGATCGTCATGGTCCGCCAGTTCCGGTTCGGCTCGAACGAATTCTCGCTGGAGATCCCGGGCGGCGTCATCGAGAAGGGCGAGGACCCGGTCGCAGGCGGAGTCCGGGAGCTGATGGAGGAGACGGGATACGGCGGGGGCAAGGTGCGGCTCCTCGGCAGCGTGCACGCGAACCCCGCGATCCAGGACAACCAGTGCCACATCGTGTTTGTCGAGGGGGCCGTCCCGTCGGGCCCCATCCACTGGGACCATGACGAGGAGATCCAGGTTTCAACGGCTCCGGTCGACGAGGTGCTCGCCTGGGCGCGCAGCGGCAGGATCACCCACAGCCTCTCGGTCGCGGCGCTCATGCTCTTCGAGGGCACCCGGGGCGTTTGACTTAGCGCTCCAGGCGCGTTATCTGGGCTTCACCTCTTCCCTGATCCGACGCATCCCATCCGAATGAACCCCCCGCAATTCGCCAATACCCCGGACGCCCTCGGCGCGCCGGGGGCCGCGGGGACCCTTCCCGAGACCCTGGAGCGGGAGATCCGCAGGATCTACTCGAGGAGCCCGATCTACGGCCGGCGCTTCCCCCTGCACCGGGAGCCGCTGCGCTGGTCGTGCTACCGCGAGATGCCCGCCCTCTCCAAGCGGGAGATCGTCGAGCGGGGCCACCAGTCGTTCTTCGAGGACTACTCCCTTGTCGAGCGGGGCCTGGCCGACCGCCGCTTCGAGTACGAGAACACCTCCGGCACGACCTCCGCCCCGATGACCGTCATCATGGAGGACGGCTGGTGGGCGGCCCAGACGCTCAGGGCCTACCGGGCCTCACCGATCCTGCGGGAATTCGCGGGCAGGCCCCACCGCAAGTGCGTCCTGGCCCCCGTCGGGTGCTCGAGCAACCTCTGCCCCTACGAGGACCATCCCTTTCCCCACCGCTACTTTGACGGCACCGTCTACCTGAACCTCTCGAGCGACCCGTTCGCGTTCTCCGAGGCCGAGTGGGACCGGATCGTCGTCGAGCTCCAGGCGACGCAGCCCGAGATCATCGAGGGCGAGCCCGTCTACCTCTCGCTGCTCGCGAGGGCGGCCGCGAGGCGCGGCGTCACGGTGCCGAGCGTGCGCGCGGTCATCCTGACCTACGGAAAGGCGAGCCTGCAGCACAGCCGGCGGATCGCCGAGGTTTTCCCGGCCCCGCAGGTGGACCTCTACGGCTCCACCGAGGCCGGATACCTGTTCGTCGGCGAGGCGTTCCGCGACAACTCCAGGGTGATCGACGACAACGCCTTCATCGAGCTCGCCCCGTGGCGGCCCGGGGTCGAGGGGGTCCACCAGATCCTCGTCACGACGCGGGGCAGGGAGGCGATGCCGCTCCTGCGCTACCACACCGGGGACATCGTCATGGAGACGCCCGGGGGGTTCCGGATCCTGGGGCGGGAGAGGGACCTTTACTTCAGGCCGGACGGCTCGCTCGTGTCGGCCTCCGACGTCGACGCGGCGCTTCCGGCCGGCTTCTCGTGCTGGCACTACTCGCTCGCGCAGACGGGCGACAGCCGCTGGGATTTCCTCTACGTCGCGGACAAGACGGCGGACCACCGCGCGGTCGGGGAGGCGCTCTCCCGTCTCCTCGGTCCCGGCGTCCGCGTGAACGCGTTCCGGCGCAAGTCGATCGCCCCCGCGGCCAGCGGCAAGTTCGCGCTCCTCAAGCCGCTCGCCAGGGACGCGTGACTTATAGGCCTGATTAGGCCCGCTTATGCTAGGACCACTTTCCCTCCGGTCGGTCTTTACTCGCGGCGGCGGTGCCCTTGGACTTCATCCCCGCGACCCCAAAAGATGGACCTAGCCCGATACCTCTTCCGAAGCTCGATTGGCAGGAAACTCGTCATGGCCGCCACCGGCGTGGTCCTCATCGGGTTCGTGGTGGGGCACCTGGTCGGCAACCTCCAGGTGTTCGAGTCGCCCGACCGGATCAACGGGTACGCGCATTTCCTGCAGTCCCTGGGCCCGGTGCTCTGGGCCGTCAGGGTGTTCCTCCTGGCCTGCGTGGCGCTTCACATCTGGGCGGCCACGGTCCTCGCCCTCGAGAGCCAGCATGCCCGGGGCGACGAGCCCTACCGGGTGAAGAGGTGGATCAACGCGACGCTCGCCTCCCGCTACATGCGCGGCACCGGCTACATCGTCCTGGCGTTCATCCTCTACCACCTCGCCCAGTTCACGCTCGGCTTCGCGCAGCCCGCGTCGTTCAAGGCGAACATCCCCCACTACACGATGATGGGCGACTACCACGTCATGGGGGTCACGGTCGCCGCGGCCGGCACCGAGGTCCTCGACGTCCGCACCATGATGATCCGCGGGTTCTCTAATCCGGTCGTCTCCCTCTTCTACATCGTCGCCGTGGGGCTCCTCTCGCTGCACCTCCTGCACGGCGCCGAGAGCCTCTTCCAGACCTTCGGCTGGCGCAACCACCGCTGGGAGCGGGGCCTCAGGGTCGTCGTCACGCTCCTCTGCGCGGCCTATTTCCTCGGCAACCTCGCGATACCGGGCGGCGTCCTCCTCGGTATGCTCCGTTAGGCACGGCAAGCCATGGCAAAACTAGAATCCAAGACACCCTCGGGGGAGCTTTCCGGAAAGTGGCTGCGCCACAAGGCGGACATCCGCCTCGTGAACCCGGCCAACAAGCGCAAGTACGAGGTCATCGTGGTGGGCGCGGGGCTAGCCGGGGCCTCGGCTGCGGCCTCGCTCGCCGAGCTCGGCTACAAGGTGAGCACCTTCGTGTTCCATGACAGCCCGAGGCGCGCGCACTCGATCGCGGCGCAGGGCGGCATCAACGCCGCGAAGAACTACCAGAACGACGGCGACAGCGTCCACAGGCTCTTCTACGACACCCTCAAGGGCGGCGACTACCGCTCCCGCGAGGCGAACGTCCACCGCCTGGCCGAGGTGTCGGTCAACATCATCGACCAGTGCGTCGCCCAGGGCGTCCCGTTCGCCCGGGAATACGGCGGCCTCCTCGACAACCGGTCGTTCGGCGGCGCCCAGGTGTCGCGCACGTTCTATGCCCGCGGGCAGACCGGCCAGCAGCTCCTTTTGGGGGCCTACTCGGCGCTCTCCAAGGGCGTAGCCTCGGGCGGCATCACGCTGCACACCCACTCGGAGATGCTCGACCTGGTCGTCGTGGACGGGCACGCGAAGGGCATCATCGTGCGCGACCTGGTGACCGGCCGCCTCTCCCGCCACTCGGCCGACGCGGTCATCCTCGCGACGGGCGGCTACGGCAACGTCTTCAACCTGTCCACCTACGCGAGGGGCTCGAACGCGACGGCGATCTGGCGGGCGTACAAGAGGGGCGCGTGCTTCGCCAACCCCTGCTACACGCAGATCCACCCGACCTGCATACCGGTGACGGGGGACTACCAGTCGAAGCTGACGCTCATGTCCGAGTCGCTGCGCAACGACGGGCGCATCTGGGTGCCGAAGAAGAAGGAGGACCGCCTGAAGGCGCCCGCGTCGGTCCCGGAGGGCGACCGCGACTACTACCTGGAGCGGATCTACCCGAGCTTCGGCAACCTGTGCCCTCGCGACGTCGCCTCGCGCGCGGCGAAGCGCGTGTGCGACGAGGGCAGGGGAGTGGGGGTAAGCGGGCTCGGCGTGTACCTCGACTTTGCGGACGCGATCGGCCGCCTCGGGGAGTCGGGGGTTCGCGAGCGCTACGGCAACCTCTTCGACATCTACAAGGAGATCACCAACGAGAACGCCTACAAGGCGCCGATGCGGATCTTCCCCGCCGTCCACTACACGATGGGCGGCCTGTGGGTGGACTACAACCTCATGTCCAACGTCCCCGGGCTCTTCGTCCTCGGGGAGGCGAACTTCTCGGACCACGGGGCGAACCGCCTTGGCGCCTCGGCCCTGATGCAGGGCCTGGCCGACGGGTACTTCGTGATCCCCTACACGGTGGGCGACTACCTCGCCACGCAGAAGCCGGCGTCGCGGCCCGCCCCCGACGCGGCCGAGTTCAGGCAGGCGGAGGAGGGCGTCGCCCTGATGACGAGCCGCCTGCTGACCGTGAAGGGCAAGGAGCCCGTGAGCCATTTCCACAAGCGCCTCGGGCACATCCTGTGGCAATACTGCGGCATGGCCCGGAACAGGGAGGGCCTTGAGAAGGCCCTTAGGGAGATCCCTGCCCTGCGCGCGGAGTTCTGGGAGAACGTCACCGTCCCCGGCTCGGGCCTGTCGCTCAACCAGTCGCTCGAGTCGGCGGGAAGGGTCGCGGACTTCCTGGAGCTCGGCGAGCTCCTCTGCCGCGACGCCCTGGCCCGCGAGGAGAGCTGCGGCGGCCACTTCCGCGAGGAGCACCAGTACCCCGACGGCGAGTGCAAGCGCGACGACGCCAACTTCGCCCACGTGGCGGCCTGGGAATACGCCGGCGAGGGCAAGGTGCCCGTCCGCAACGTCGAGCCGCTCAACTACGAGACCGTCAAGATGAGCGTACGCAACTACAAGTGATGAGCACGACGACCTTCAGCGTAACCGTCCGCGTGTGGCGCCAGCCCGGCCCCGGCCAGCCCGGGCGCTTCGTGGAGTACCCCGTGGCGGGCGTCAACCCGGACATGTCGTTCCTCGAGATGCTCGACGTCCTCAACGACGACCTGACGAGGAAGGGCGACGAGCCGGTGGCGTTTGCGCACGACTGCCGCGAGGGGATCTGCGGCACGTGCTCGCTCGTGATCGACGGCAAGCCCCACGGTCCGCACCACGGCGTGGCCTCCTGCCAGACGTACATGCGCAGCTACAAGGAGGGCGATGTCATCGTCGTCGAGCCCTTCCGCGCGAGGCCCTTCCCGGTCATCAAGGACCTGGTCACCGACCGGAGCGCCTTCGACAAGATCCAGCAGGCGGGCGGTTTCATCTCCATCCGCACGGGCTCGGCGCCCGAGGCCAACTCCGTGCCCGTTTCCAAGGCCGTCGCCGACCTCGCGATGGACGCGGCCCAGTGCATCGGGTGCGGCGCCTGCGTCGCCGCCTGCAAGAACTCGAGCGCGATGCTCTTCGTGGCCGCCAAGGTCTCGCACCTCGGCCTCCTCCCGCAGGGGCAGCCCGAGCGCGACCACCGCGTGCTCGCGATGGTCAGCACGATGGACGGCCTCGGCTTCGGAAGCTGCACGAACCAGTACGAGTGCAGCGCGGCCTGCCCGAAGCTGATCTCCCACGACTTCATCGCCCGCATGAACCGCGACTACGCCAAGGCGGCGTTCCGCTCCGCGTTCAAGCCGGTGGCGGCCGGGGCCGGGGACTAGGCCGGCCTTTCCGGCGGATTGCGCCGATTACGGCGCAACTTTTCGGGGCGGGGCCGTGTTCTCTTGGAAGCTTAACCTTCCAATGAAAACAAATACCAACTCCCTTCCCGCCAAAGTCCTGTTAGCCGCCCTCGTGGCGATCATCGTCCTGCCCATAGGGGCCGCCGCAGCCTGCACCGCCTTCACGGCGACCGGAGTGCTCAGCGTCTTCCTGGCCGACTACGGCCGTTCGCTCGGGCCCGTCGGGGCTCCCGCCGAGGTGGTCCCGTTCGGCGCCCCCCATTGCCCCGCCACCGAGCAGCGCATGGCGGCCTGAGCAGCGTCCCCCTGTAACTTTTCCCCGCGAGCCGTGTTCTCCTAAGTGCAAAGACACAGGATCGAACATGAAGACTCACCTCCTTTTCTCCCTTTCAACTCTGGCCGTGGTCGCAGCGTACTTGGTGTCGCATGCGACCACCGCTTCCTCCGGCATCGCCTTCGTGGCGGCGGGGGTCCTCGCGATGCTCCACGCCGACTACGGGCGCAAGGTGGAGCCGTTGCAGGCCCGGGCCAGTGTAATCTCCATCGGGGAAACCCGAGGCCGGCAGCCCGAGTATCGGGCCGCGGCCTGATCCAAACGCCCCGGGGGGCGCTGCGGCGCCCCCGGGGTTGAGAGCCCGAAGATTCCGGGGTTATTCAGACCTGAGCGCGGTCACGGGCTCGACCCTTGTCGCGCGAAGCGCCGGAAGGATGCAGGCTGCGAGGGCCACCGCGACAAGCAGGGCGACGTTTCCCGCGAGGACGAGCGGGTCGTGGGCCGTGATCCCGAAGAGCATGCTCCGCAGCAGGCGGGTGAGCGCAAGGCATCCGACAAGGCCCAGGCCGACGCCGAGCGCGGCGAGCCTTAGGCCGCCCCGCAGGACGAGCCCCAGGATGTCTCCCCGCTGCGCGCCCACGGCCATCCGGATGCCGATCTCCTGGGTGCGCTGCGTGACCGAGTAGGCGATGACCCCGTAGAGGCCGATCGCCGCAAGCGTGACGGCGAGCGAGGAGAAGACGCCCAGGATCCGCGTGATGAGGCGCCGGGGGGCCACGGCGTTGTCGATGAGGCCCTCGAGCTCGTAGAATTCGCTGGTCGGGAGGTTGGAGTCGTACGCCGCAAGCGCGGAGCGCACCTCGGGCACGAGGGATGCGGGCGCGCGCGCGCTCCTGATCACCATCTCCATCGCGTTCCAGTCGTCCGACTGGCGGAAGTTGAAGTACATCTCGTTGCTTCCCTCCTCCTCGAGCGACCCGTGACGCACGTTGGCGACGACGCCGATGACCTTGGTCCCGCCGTCCTGCGTGATCGACTGGCCGACGGCGTCGCGGTCCGGCCAGAGCTTGCGGGCGAGGCTCTCGTTGATGACAACCGCCCTCTCCGAGGTCGCCGTGTCGCGGTCGTCGAAGTAGCGGCCCGCCTTCAGCGGAATCTGCATCGCCTGGAGGTAGTGCTGGTCAACCATGCGAGGGAAGGCATAGGTCCCCGAGCCCGGCGGGTACTGGACGCCCACGGCGGCGACACCCCATGTCCTGTTCCTTCCCAGGGGGAGGGTGTCGCTCAGGCCGGCCGTCTCGACGCCGGGCAGGGCCGTGACGCGCCGCTCGGCGCCGTCGAAGTATTGCACCGCCTCGGCCCGGTTGTTGAAGCTGCGGGGCGCGTCGACCCGCCACACCATCGCGTGCCTGGGCTGAAACCCGAGGTTGACCTGCAGGAGTGCGCTGAAGCTGCGGAAGAGAAGGCCCGCGCCGACAAGGAGCATGCAGGCGAGAGCCAGCTCAGCGACGACGAGCGCGTTGCGGACGGCGGCGGCCGACCGGCCGGCGCTGCGCTGGTGCGTCGACTCCTGGAGCGCGTTGCCGCGGTGGGAGCGCGCAACGTGGAGGGCGGGCAGGAGCCCGCAGGCAACCCCCGCCAGGGCCGTGATCCCGACGGTGAAGGCGAGGGCTGCGGGGTCGATCGCGGCGTTCTGCAGGAGGGGGATTCCGAACGTCTGGATCCGGGCCATGGCCGCGGTGGCCCACATGGCGAGGAGGACGCCGAGCAGCGAGCCCGCCGCCGCGAGAAGGAGGCTCTCGGTCAGGGCCTGCTTGATCAGGTGCATGCGTCCGGCGCCGAGGGCGATCCGCACGGCGAACTCCTGGCGCCTCGAGTTGATCCTGGCGAGCTGGAGGTTCGAGAGGTTGACGCAGGCGATCGCGAGGACGCAGCCGACGGCGCACGCGAGGATGAGGAACGAGCCGCGGAACCCGCCGCGCATGGCCTCGTCAAGCGGGCGCACGTACGCGCCGAATCCCCCGACGTCCTTGAGCGTGGTCTGGTGCAGCCGCTCGCTGATGACGGAGAGCTCCGCCTGGGCCTGCTCGACGGTCGCGCCCGGCCGGAGCCGGCCGATGCCAAAGACGGTGTTGCCCTGGTTGGCGACCTCCACCGTCAGGGGAAGGGGCTCGATCATCTCCACCCCCGAGCCCGGAGTGAAGACCGAGGCGAAGTCGAATTCGGGGGGAAGCACGCCGACGATCGTCGTCGGGTTGTTGCTGAGCGAGATGGTGCGTCCGACGGCGGAGGGATCTCCGCTGAAGTGGCGCATCCAGAATGCGTACGTGAGGATGGCGGCATGGGGGCCGTTGAACGCGCACTCCTCCTTTGTGAAATTGCGCCCGTGGAGCAGGCGGACGCCCAGCGTGGGGAGGAAGTCCATGGAGACCGCGTACGAGCGAAGGTTCTCGGGTTCGCCGGACCCGGTCAGCGTCCTCCTGAAGTAGTCGGAGAACGCATAGTAGGCCCCCATGGACGTGAAGCTCCTGTTCTGCTCCTTCCAGCCGTTGAAGGTGTCGACCCTGCTCGTGCGGCCGGAAAGGCCCCCGTGGTAGATGTTCTCGATCCACACGAGGCGCTCGGGCTCATGAAACGGGAGCGGCCTCAGAAGCACCGCGTCCACGATGCTGAACATCGCGGTGCACGCGCCGATGCCAAGCGCGAGAGTCGCCACCGCGACGACGGCGAACGCGGGAGATTTTGCTAGCTGTCGGAGCGCGTGTCTGAGGTCGGAGAACAAGGGGTTTCCTTGGTTTTTTTTGGGCCGTGCGCGATGGCTCTAGGCGAGGCGTCGAACCATTAAGCACCCACGGTCGTGCACGAATCTGCACGTCTTGTGCCATGGCAAAGTGATTTTATAAATACATCTTTATAACCATGTTGTGAAATTTAAGTTTTCCTTCGTCTCCCCGGAGCATCTCGAATCCGAGACGCCCGTTTCCCGAAAGCGAGACGGTGTCGGGATGCATCCCATCCCGGGAACGGACCGACCGACGGAGCACGACGACCATTCCTCATTTCGCCGTAACTTTCCGGGCCGGGCCCGTGTTCTCATGGCAACACGAACCTCTCAAAAATGAACACAACAATCCTCCCCGTCATCGCATTCCTCGCCGCCATCGCGGCCTTCATCCTGCTGCCCGTCGGCGCCGTCGCCGCGGCCATGACGCTCACCGCAACCGGTGTGCTCGCCATATTCCTCGCCGACTACGGCCGCGCGATGGAGCCGGTCAAGGCGACCGCCGAGATCGTCGAATTCGAGCCGCAGGGCCGCCACGGCGCCCTGCGCAACGCGGCCTGATTCCAGGCGCCTCGGGAAAAATTGCCCGGAACCTTTCAGCCCGAACGCGTTCTCTCTGGCCGCAAGAATTGGACTGAACATGAAGACACTCGTTTCAATAACCCTTTCAACCCTGGCCGTGGTCGCAGCCTTCCTCGTGATGATTGCGAACACCGGCGCCGGAGGCCTGGCCTTCACGGCGCTGGGGGTCCTCGCAATGCTCTACGCCGACTACGGCCGGAAGGTGGAGCCCATGCGAGCCCGGGCCAGTGTAATCTCGATGGACGCGGCCGGCGCGAATCCGCGCGAGGAGCGCGAGGCGGCCTAGGTCAGAACATCGAAAGCGCATGGGCGCTTTCGAGGACCACCCAGGCTCCGCCGCCGGCAAGCCCGGCGATGAGCGCGTACCGGATCACCTTGCGGCCCCTGAGAACCGCGTCCTGAAAATCGGTGTTGAGCGTCTTCCGGTTGCTCTCGGAGATGAAGCTCACGAACCTAGGGTCCCGGTACTTCCCACGGGTGTCCCTTGCCAATCCGAAACGGATCGCGGGGCGGTGGAAGAGATATTTGAGGAGGGACTGCACGGGGCTTCAGGGTCAACTATCGGTATTTTGAGGTCGTTTTTTCAAGGTGAAACTCGCTAATCTCGGCCTTTCACGGAATTTTACCAGCAGCCCAACACGCCCTCCCATGCACCATTTCCGATACACCGGCCAGAACCTCCACTGCGAATCCGTCGATCTCGCCGAGGTGGCCAAGCTGTATGGGACGCCGACGTACGTCTACAGCGCGGCGACGATCGAGGACAACTACACCCGGATCGCCGGGAGCATGAAGGGCCTCGATGTGCGCGTCTGCTATGCGGTCAAGGCGAATGCCAACCTGGCGGTGCTCAGGCACTTGGGCAACCTGGGATCCTCCTTTGACTTCGCGAGCGCAGGGGAGATGCGCCGCGTCGTCGCCGCGGGTTCGAGCGTCAAGGGGAGCGTCTTTGCGGGCGTCGGCAAGACCGAGACCGAGATTCGGCTGGCGCTGGAGGCGGGCATCTACTCGTTCCACGTCGAGAGCGAGCCCGAGCTTGCGAGGATCAACCACGTGGCCGGCAAGCTGGGGGTCAAGGCGTCGATCGCTATTCGCGTCAACCCCGACGTCGACGCGCACACCCACGCAAAGATCACGACCGGCACGAGCGCGAACAAGTTCGGCATCCCCCTGAGGCAGGCTGCGGCCGCGTACGAGGCCGCCTCGAAGTACCCGAACATCGCGATAAAGGGCGTCCAGTCGCACATCGGCTCGCAGATCACGCAGGTGACGCCCTTCGTCGAGACGCTCGAGAAGCTCGCGCCGCTGGCCGCCGAGCTGAAGCGGAAGTACGGGATCACCTATATCTCGATCGGCGGCGGCATAGGGGTGGTCTACAAGGACGCCCTCGCGAGCGGGCCCTTCACGTGGTGGGAGACGATGCCGGAGGCCAAGCGCCCACTGACGCCGGAGGCGTACGGCGCGGCGCTCGCCCCGGCCCTGAGGGAGCTGGGACTGAAGGTGCTTCTCGAGCCCGGGCGATCGATGGTCGCGAACGCGTGGGTCCTCCTCTCGCG
>Ga0265324_10000275_pt1 | contig 38013 bp, 27 predicted proteins | sample 41419metaG_FD_198634 | JGI IMG/M metagenome (GOLD analysis project Ga0265324, IMG submission 198634) | Rhizosphere microbial communities from Carex aquatilis grown in University of Washington, Seatle, WA, United States - 4-14-19 metaG | ecosystem: Host-associated > Plants > Roots > Rhizosphere...
CTGGATCACGGCAGCATTGTCACGGGCGGCATGACGAATGTGTTCCAATTCTTCGGCCAGCACACCAAGCCTTAGCCGGAACGATGCAGTTGAAACCACGGATGGACACGGATTAACACGGATAGAACCAGGGGAAAGAACGCTTCCGCTGACCGCACCCAGCGCCATCGTTCGGCGACGGGGCGTCGGGGCTACTTGGACTGCACCAGCACGCGGAAGGCGCGGCCCAGGTGTTCGGGATGCGTGAGGGTCTGGAACTGGCGGACCTGTTTCGCGTCCAAGCCGGCAAAGGATTTTTCCGCCACCGCCTTTTGCAAAATACGCGTGAGGAATTGCGGCTGGGTGCAAAAAGTTTCCGTCCGCAAACCCGCTTCCTCGCCGGCTTTTTGGATGGCGGAGAAATTGACGTGCGCGGTCAGATCCTGTTCGCCCGGCTGCGCCAGCAAATCATCGCTGACTTGGTGACGGTAGTAGGCGCGCAGCGTGCCGGACACGCGCGCCGGGGAAAATTGTTCCGCCGCCGTGAAGCCGTAGTCAATGGCCAGCAGCTTGCCGCGCGGGAAAATCCCGGCGGCCGCGCGCCACCAGGTTTCGGCGGACGGGCTGGTTTCAATTGTGTAGCCATCGGGCAGCACGGCCAAAAGCGAAGGTGGGAGATGGAGGATGGAGGATGGGGCACAACCCCTCACCCCGGCCCTCTCCCCGTCCGACGGGGCGAGGGAGCCAGCCATTCGCGTCCAGGCAAATTTTTCGCCGGCGAGGGTGACGCCCCACTCGAACCACTTTTTCCCGGCGGCATCCCAGCCAAAGCGGTGGACGGGAAAGGCGTCGAGCAGTTCGTTGCTGAAGATGATGCCATTCAATTGCGGAGGGCGGAGGGCGGAAGGCGGAGTGTCCGCGGCGATTGATGGAAAGCCCGCAAACCAGCGGACGTTGGAAAATTGTTTCAGCGTTTCCCGCTGCCACGCCTGCCGCCGTTCAGACGGTTCGATAATGACGTATTCGATTTCGGAAAACAGTCTGGGCCGGTGGGTTTGCAGCCAGCTTAAAATGTCGGCCGCCAGCTTCCCATCATGCGCGCCGGCCTCGACAATCCGCAATCCGCAATCCGCAATCCGCAATTCCCCGAGCCATTCCGCGAACTGGAACGCCAGCAGTTCGCCGAACAGGCTGCCGGTGCTGACGCTGGTGATGAAGTCGCCACGGCGGCCCACGTTGTCCTGATTCCGTTCGTAATAGCCGGTTTCAGGACAATACAGCGCCAGCTCCATGAAGCGCGCGAAAGAAATCGCGCCACATTTCTGGATTTCTTCGCGGATGGCGGTGGTCGGCATTTTCATTGCTTGCAGAGCGGCATGGCTTTGTTTAGTGTCGGTTCAACAGAGAGGACTTATGGCCAAAATTGACGCATTTTTCAACCTGATGTTCGAGCAGAAGGCCTCCGACCTGCACATGGCCTCCGGCAACCCGCCGATGATGCGCATCCACGGCGAGCTGCAGCGCGTGGATTATCCGCCGCTGGAAAGCGATTCGCTCAAGGCGATGCTCTACGAAATCGCGCCGGATTACAAAATCAAACAGTTCGAAGAAACGGGCGACGTGGACTTCGGCTACGAAATCCCGAACATCTCGCGCTTCCGCGTGAATTTTTTCAACCAGAAAAACGGTGTCAGCGCGGTGTTCCGCCAGATTCCCAGCCGCGTGCTGTCGTTTGAGGATTTTGAAAAGCTGGAGGCGCCGCTGCCGGCGGTGTTCAAAAAATTCGCGATGCTCAACCGCGGCCTCGTGGTCGTCACCGGCCCGACGGGCTCCGGCAAATCCACCACGCTCGCGGCCATCGTGGATTATTGCAACCGGAACCGCAAAGACCACATCATCACGGTGGAAGACCCGATCGAGTTCGTCCACGAAAGCAAAAACTGCCTCGTGAACCACCGCGAGGTCGGCGTGCACACCAAGTCGTTTGCTTCGGCGCTGCGCGGGGCGCTGCGCGAAGACCCAGACATCATCCTCGTCGGCGAAATGCGCGATCTGGAAACCATCGAGCTGGCCATCACCGCCGCCGCAACCGGCCACCTGGTTTTCGGCACGCTGCACACGCAGAGCGCGGCGAAGACGGTGGACCGCATCATTGACGTTTTTCCCGCCGACCAGCAGAACAAGATCCGCCAGACGCTTTCCGAAGCGTTGAAGGGAATTGTCGCGCAGACATTGTTCAAGCGCTGCGACAAAAAAGGCCGCGTGGCGGCGTTCGAGGTGCTGGTGTTCAACACCGCCGTCGCCAACCTCGTGCGCGAGGGCAAGACGCACCAGATCCAGGGCATGATCCAGGTCGGCAAGAAATTCGGCAACCAGCAGCTGGACGATCACATCATGGAACACGTCCGCATGAAGCGCGTGACGCCGGAGGACGCCTACGAGAAGGCGCTCGACAAGAAAAAATTCCGGCCGCTGCTCGCGCATCCGCCGGAGGACGACGACGCCTAGAATATGCGCCGACCGGAACTGGATCAAATTTTGACGACGATGCTGGCCGCGCAGCCGGAAGTGTCGGACTTGAACTTCACCGTGGGGCGGCCGCCGCAGGTCGAGGCCTACGGCGAACTCAAGCCGGTCATCCTCGACCCACCCATCGAGAAACTCACGCCGTTCCAGATCGAGACCATCGCGATGAACATCATCGGCGACAACCACTGGCACATCGAGGATTTGCTGCGGCACGGCTCGTGCGACGCCTCCTACGCGCTGTCCGACCAGGCGCGTTTCCGCGTGAACATTTTTTCGCAGCGCGGCAGTTTTTCCATCGTGTGCCGGCAGTTGAACGCCGCGATTCCGACGCTGGACGAATTAAAATTCCCGGCGATCTTCAAGGAATTACCCCGCGAAAAAACCGGTCTCATCCTCGTGACCGGCGCGACCGGCTCCGGCAAATCCACCACGCTCGCGGCGGTGCTGGACGAGATCAACCGCACCAAGCCGGTGCACATCGTGACGCTGGAAGACCCGGTGGAATACCTGCATCACCACCAGAAGGCCACGTTCAACCAGCGCGAGCTCGGCCAGGATTTCGACAGCTACGCCAGCGGCCTGCGCGCCGCGCTGCGCCAGGCGCCCAAGGTGATTCTCGTCGGCGAAATGCGCGACCGCGACACGGTGAAGATCGCGCTGAGCGCGGCGGAAACCGGCCACCTCGTTTTAAGCACGCTGCACACCATCAACGCCGGCGAAACGATCAACCGCATCCTCGGCATGTTCGAGCCGGACGAGCAGGAGCAGGTCCGCACCCGGCTGTCCGACTCGCTGCGCTGGGTGGTCAGCCAGCGGCTCGTGCCGCGCATCAGCGGCGGGCGTTTTGCGCTGCTGGAACTGATGGGGACCAACCTCCGCACGCAGGAAGCCATCCGGCTCGGCGAGAGCGAGGGCAAAACTTTTTACGAGATCATCGAGGCGAATTATCCGTTCGGCTGGCGCACGTTCGACCACGCCTGCCTCGAAGCCTACGAGAACGGCGTCATCACCGAGGAGACCGCCGAGCTTTACTGCACCAAGCGCAGCGTCGTCTCGCGCGGCATTGACAACCTCAAAAAGGCGCGCGGCGAGATGAGCGCTTCCGCCAACACGCTGCGCATGAAAAACCTCAAGGGCGGCGACGGCACCGCCGCCCCGCCCATCCTAAAGATAAAATGAGCGCCACCTTTGATTTCGTCAGCAACGCGGACAAGCCCGCGTTGATCGCCTTTTCCACGCCCGAATGGCTGGAGGAAGTGAAGAACGCGCTGCAGGAACTGGGCTACAAGGTCCACACCGCCGCCACGCACAGCGATTTTCTGATCCGGTTCAGCCAGGCGCAATATCAGGTGGTGGTTCTGGAGGAATTGTTCGCCGCCAACACGCCGGACGAAAACCTCACGCTCAAGGCGCTGCAGAACATGCCCATCAACCAGCGCCGCCACGCGACCGTGCTGCTCGTGGGCAATTCGTTCCAGACGTTCACGCCGATGGAGGCGTTCAAGCAGAGCGTCCACGCCGTCATCAACAGCTCCGAACTGTTCCTGATGAAACAGCTCGTCGAAAAGGCCGTCGCGGACAACAACACCTTCCTGCACAACTTCCGCGAAGTCCAAAACCGCGTCTTCACCAGCGGCACCAAGTTCTGACCGTGACCCGGCTTGATCAGGCGCTCGTCGAGCGCACCCTCTGCGACAGCCGCGAAAAGGCCAAGCGACTCATCCTCGCCGGCGTCGTCCGCGTCAACGGCCATCCCGCGAAAAAAGCCAGCGACAGCATCAAGCCCGCCGATGACATCGTCGTGGAGGCGCCGGAGAAATTCGTTTCGCGCGGCGGCCACAAGCTCGAACACGCGCTGGAACATTTTCAACTCAACGTCGCCGGCCTGACCGCCATTGACATCGGTGCGTCCACCGGCGGCTTCACCGACTGCCTGCTCCAGCGCGGCGCGGCGAAGGTTTTTGCCGTGGACGTCGGCCAGGGGCAGCTCGCCTGGAAACTGCGCAGCGACCCGCGCGTCGTCGTGATGGAAAAAACCAACGCGCGCTTTCTCAAGCCGGAAAATTTCGCGTCATTCCAGGTTTCTTCCCCCCCGCCCCGGCAAGGGGAGAGGACCGGGATGAGGGGACAAATCACAAAACCAGCCGACGAATTTTCTGGCGGACAGAAACCATCGAACCCCTCACCCTCAATCCCCCTCCCCTTGCCGGGGCGAGGGAAGCAGGAGAGCGAACCGCCGGCCGACCTCATCGTCGCCGATTGCTCGTTCATCTCGCTGACGAAGATTCTTCCGCCCGCCGTGCCGCTGCTCAAGCCGGATGGAAAAATTGTCGCGCTCATCAAGCCGCAGTTCGAGGCCGGCAAGGCCGAGGTGGACAAGGGCCGCGGCGTCATCACGGACGCCGCCATCCACGAGCGCGTGCTCGCCGAGCTGCGCGATTTTGTTGCCGCGCAGGCTGGCCTTTGCTGGCGCGGTGTGGTTGAATCCCCCCTGCTCGGCCCCGCCGGCAACAAAGAGTTTTTGGCGCTGATTGAAAAAGTCCGCTGACCATTTCCAACGCATCGGCCTCGTCGGCAACGCGGAGAAACCCGCCGCCGCCGCGCGCGTCCGCGTCGCCGCGCAGCTTCTCCGGCGCGCCGGCAAAATTGTTTTCGGTGACGCCATCACCGCGCAGCACGCCAAAATCAAATGTGACATCCTGCCCGATACCGCGTCGCTGGCGCGGGCGGTGGATCTGCTCATCATCTTCGGCGGCGACGGCACGATGCTGCACACCGCGCGGCAAATCGCCGGTTCCGACACGCCGATGCTCGGCGTCAACCTCGGCGGCCTCGGCTTTCTCACCGCCGTTCCGTCCGACAAGCTTGCCGCCGCGCTGAAACTTTTGTGGGCGGGGGAATTTCGTCTCGAAGCCCGCGCGCTCATCGAGGCCAGCGGCGTCGGCAACGGCAAGATCATCCACACCACCGCGCTCAACGACGTCGTCATCAGCCGGGGCGCGGCCTCGCGGCTCATCGCGCTCGACGTGAGCGTGGACGACGAACCCATCACGCGTTACCGCTGCGATGGTTTGATCGTGAGTTCGCCGACCGGTTCCACCGCGTATTCGCTGGCGGCGGGCGGCGCGATTGTGTTACCGACGGCGGAAGTGTTTGCGCTCACGCCCATCTGTCCGCACGCCCTTTCCAATCGCTCCATCATTTTGCCGCTCTCGGCGACCATCCGCATGAAGGCGGTGAAGACCGAGCCGGCGACGTTTCTGAACGCGGACGGCCAGATCGTCGGCGAACTTGCGAACGGTGACGAGATCACCATCCGCCGCAGCCGCAGCACGGTGCGCCTCGTGCATCTGGCGGACAGCTCATTCCTGGAAGCCCTGCGGCAGAAACTTCACTGGCGCGGAACGTATCTCTAATTACACATGGTCAGATTAAAAGACATTGCCCAACTCGTCGGCGTCTCCGTGATGACGGTTTCCAAGGCTCTCCGCGACGAACCCGACGTCTCCGCCGCCACCAAGGCCAAAATCAAAAAACTCGCGCTGGACATGGGCTATGTGCCCGACTCCAGCGCGCAAGGGTTGCGGACGAAGACGACCAAACTCTTCGGCCTGGTCATCCCGGCGGTGACAAATCCCATTTACGCGCGGATAGTCTATGCCATCGAGGAACGCGCGTTTGAACTCGGCTACGACGTGCTCATCGCGCAAACGCTCAACAAGCCGGAACGCGAGGATCACGTCCTGCGCCGGTTTCTCTCGCGGCGCGTGGACGGACTGTTCATCACGCCGGTCTATCGCTTTGAGGCCGAGGCGCGGATTTATCAGGAGATTGTCGCGCGGAACATTCCGACCGTGCTGCTCGGCTCGCCCGCGCCGTTCTGCAAAAACTTTCCATTCGTGGAAGCGGAAAACCTGGTCGCCAGCTACCACGCCACGAAGCATCTCATCAGCCTCGGCCACAAGAAAATCGCCTACCTCACCGGCCCGGCCGCCGCGCCGTGGGCGCATGAACGATTCGAGGGTTTCCGCCGGGCACTCCGCGAGGCAAACCTCGAACTCGACGACAAGCTCGTATTCCAGTCCGGCAGCACCATCGAGGACGGCACCAAGGCCGCGTTGCAAATGCTCAATGAAGGCGCGCACCCCACCGCCATCATGGCCGTGAACGACCTCGTCGCCATCGGCTGCGCGGAGACGCTGCTGCAACAGGGCGTGAAGATTCCCGAGGACCTCTCCGTGGTGGGCTTTGGCAACGTGCTCGCGGCCGAATATTTCCGCGTGCCACTGACCACCGTGCGCCAGCCGAAATTCCGTCTGGGCGTCGCCGCCGTGGACACGATGATGAAGATGATTCGCGGGGAAAAATTCGAATTGAAGCGCCTCCCCGCCGAGCTGGAAATCCGCCGGAGCAGCGCGGCGGCAAAGGGCGGACCGCCCCGGCCATAATTCACGCCGGCGGCCACCGCCCGGAGCGCAGCACTTTTTTCAATTCAGCGCTTGATACTTGCGGGGCGAATCCTAAAACTCACGGCATGTCGCTGCCTGCTGATTTGCATATGCATACGCCGCTCTGCCGCCACGCGACAGGGGAACCAATGGACTACGCGCGCCGGGCCGTGGAACTGGGTCTGGATGAAATCGGCTTTTCCGACCATTCCCCGATGCCGCGCGATGATTTTGACGACTGGCGGATGCGCGACAGCCAGCTTGACGAATACGTCGCGAAGGTGCGGCTCGCGCAGCGGGAATTTCCCCAGCTGAAAATCCGCCTTGCGCTCGAGGTGGATTATCTGCCGGGCCACGAGGACTGGATCCGCCAGCTGGCCGCGCGGCATTCGTGGGATTACTTCATCGGCAGCGTGCATTACGTCTCCGATTCGTGGGACATTGACAATCCGGCGAAGCTCTCCGAGTGGAAGAAACGCGACGCCTTCGCGGTGTGGCAGGTTTATTTTGAGCGGCTGACGCAGGCGGTGGAGTCCGGGCTGTTCGACATCATCGGCCATGCGGATTTGCCGAAGAAATTCGGCTTCCGCCCCGCGCAGGATTGCACGCCGCTTTACGAAAAATTTCTCCACGCCGTCGCCGAGACCGGTTGCGCCATCGAGCTGAACACCGCCGGGCTGCGGAAGGATTGCCGGGAGATTTATCCCAGCCGCGAGCTGCTGGAAATCGCCTTCCGCAAGAACGTGCCGATCACCTTCGGCTCAGACGCGCACGCGCCGGCGGAGGTCGGGCTGAATTTCGCCGAAGCCATCGCCCTCGCCCGCAGCGTGGGCTACACCGAGACGCTGCGCTTCCGGCAGCGGCAGGCCGAGGCGGCCTGGCTTTGAACCATGACCCGCGTGCGACCGGACAAAAAGTTTTTTTTGCTCGCGTGCCTCGCGCTAGCCTTGGGAACCCTGGCGCTTTACTGGCCGGCAACCGGCTGTCCCTTCACCACCTTCGATGACGCCAGTTATATAACCGACAACCCGACGGTCAAGGCCGGGCTGACTTGGCCGGGACTTGTCTGGGCTTTCAACGGCATGCACGTCGCCAACTGGCATCCGTTGACCTGGATTTCACACATGGCGGACTGCCAGTTTTTCGGCCTGAACGCCGGCGGGCACCACTTGGTGAACGTGCTGTTCCACACCGCCAACAGCCTGCTGTTGTTCGCGTTTTTGCGTTATTCCACCAAGGCGGAATGGCGCAGCGCCATCGTTGCCGCCCTGTTCGCCTGGCATCCGCTGCATGTGGAGTCCGTCGTGTGGATTTCCGAACGCAAGGATGTCTTGAGCACATTTTTCTGGCTGCTGACCCTGCTGGCTTATGCCCGCCATGCGCAGAGCCCGGAAGCCGGCAGCCAAAAGCCGGCAGCCAGTAATCCGGCCCACCAGCCGCCACCCATCACCCTCAACTATTTTCTGGCGTTGTTTTTCTTCGCCTGCGGGCTGATGAGCAAACCAATGGTGGTGACGCTGCCATTTGTCTTATTGCTGCTGGACTGGTGGCCGCTCGACCGATTTCAAATTTCAAATTTCAAATCTCAAATCTTCATCAGACTGATTGCGGAGAAGATTCCGTTTTTCCTGCTGTCATGCGCTTTTTGCGCCTTGACCTTCCTGGCGCAACGCAGTGACGGGGCGGTCTGCCCGGTTAGCTGGTCCGCCCGGCTGGAAAATGTTCCGATGGCTTACGTGCGCTATCTTTCAAAGACATTTTGGCCGGAGAACCTTTCCATTTATTATCCCTACGTCTATGACTGGCCGGTGGTAGCCGTCGCCGGTTCAATCTTGCTGCTGCTGGTGATTTCCACGCTGGCGCTGCTGCGGTTTCGTCAGCAAGCGTGGCTGGCGACCGGCTGGTTTTGGTTTCTCGGCACGCTGGTGCCCGTCATCGGGCTGGTGCAGGCGGGGATGCAGGCCATGGCAGACCGCTACTCCTACATTCCGTCCATTGGCCTGTTTATCGTGGTGGTGTGGGGCGTCGCGGAATATTGCGCGGAAAAGGCGAAGGGAAAACGGCTGCTCGCGCTCATCGGCGGCGGAGCCGTGGCGGGCTGCCTGCTGGCGGCGTCCGGGCAAATCTCCCATTGGCAGAGCAACGTCAGGCTGTTCACCCACGCGGTTGACATTGACCCGGACAATTTTGTCGCACTCAACGGCCTGGGCTGCGCCTTCAACGAGGCCGGCCGGCCGGCTGAAGCCCTCCAGGCTTTTAGAAAATCCGTCCGCCTCGGGCCAAATTACTGGCCATCCGAACGCAACCTCGCCCTGACCTTGCTGAACAACCACCAGCCGGAGGAAGCCTTCACGGAATTCGCCACGGTGACCAGACTGCTGCCAAACGACGCCAGCCTGCGCTACGAGCTGAGCCTGTACCTGCTCAAATACGGCCACATCGAGGCCGCCAAAGGCCAACTGGTCGCGGCGGTGCAAATCAAACCGGATTTTTCCCAGGCCCACGAACTCCTGGGAGCCGTCCATCTGCGGCAGACCAATTTGACCGAAGCCATCCCGCAGTTTTCGCTGGCCCTGGCGATTGATCCCGCCGATGCCGAGGCGCATTTCAACCTCGGCCTGGCCCTGGAACAACAAGGCAAATCCGCCGAGGCGGCCGCCCAGTTCCGCACCGCCCTGCGGTTGATTCCGGATTCGGCCTTGATCAAACAATCGCTCGGCCAGATTCTGGCCGCGCACCCGGAATTGAAATTCCAGCCTTGAGCCATCCCGGCCGATTCCAAAAAACATCCGATGACGAACCTGCCCTTCTCCCGCCTTTCACCCCGGCAAGCCAGCATGGTCATTTGTCTCGCGCTGGCGTTCGTCACCGGCGCGCTGTATTCGCCGGTCGCGCAGTTTTCCTTCATTGATTTCGACGACGACGAATATGTCTCCAACAATCCCGTGACGCAGGCGGGGCTGACGTGGCAGGGATTGCAATGGGCGTTTAACGGCATCCACGTCGGCAACTGGCATCCGCTCTCGTGGCTCTCGCATATGCTGGACTGCCAGCTCTTCGGCCTCCACGCCGGCGCGCACCACCTCGTGAACGTGGCGTTCCACATTGCGAACACGCTGCTGCTCTTCGCGCTGCTGCGCGGGCTGACCGGCGCCATGTGGCGCAGCGCGTTCGTGGCCGCGCTGTTCGCGTGGCATCCGCTGCACGTCGAATCCGTCGCGTGGGTGGCGGAGCGGAAGGATGTCTTGAGCACGTTTTTCTGGCTATTGACGATTGCCGCGTATGTGCGGTATGTGGCGTGGTCCAAAGTCCAAAGCCCAAAGTCCAAAGCTTTCTACGCGCTGGCACTACTCGGCTGCGCCGCCGCGCTGCTCTCCAAGCCGATGGCGGTGACGCTGCCGTTCACGCTGCTGCTGCTGGACGTGTGGCCGCTCAACCGATGGCAAATTTCAAATTTTAAATTTCAAATCTTCATCAGGCTGATCGCGGAGAAGATTCCGTTCTTTCTTTTGGCGCTGGCACTGTGCGCGGTGACGTTCTTCGCGCAGCACGGCGCGGGCGCAGTCAGCCCGCTCGCGTGGTCCATTCGGCTCGGCAATGTGCCGGTCGCGTATCTGCGCTACCTCGGCAAAACCTTCTGGCCGGCGGATCTCGCCATCGTCTATCCCTACGTCTATCACTGGCCGGCGACGGCCATCACCGGCTCGGTGCTGCTGCTGGTTTTGGTTTCCGCGCTCGCGCTGGCCCGGGTGCGGCGGCAGGCGTGGTTCGCGGCCGGGTGGTTCTGGTTCCTCGGGACGCTCGTCCCCGTCATCGGCTTTGTGCAGGTCGGCGCGCAAGCCATGGCGGACCGGTATTTTTACATTCCCAGCATCGGCCTGTTCATCGTGCTGGTGTGGGGCGGCGCGGAATATTGCGCGGGAAAAGCGAACGGAAAATTTCTCCTTTCACTCATCGGCGGCGGCGCGCTGGCCGGCTGCGTGCTGGCCACGTCGGCGCAGATTGAAAACTGGCGCAACAGCGCGAGCCTGTTCCTGCACGCGCTCAGCGCGACGCAGAACAACTACGTCGCCGATAACGCGCTGGGCAAGGCGTTCGAGCGCGCCGGCGACAATGCGCGCGCGCTGGCGCTTTACCGCGAGGCCGTGCGCATCGAGCCGCGCTACGCCGTCAGCCAATACAACCTCGGTCTCGCGCTCATCGGCTCCGGCCTCAAGGACGAGGCGCTGGAACATCTCGCCGCCGCCGCGCAACTCGACCCGCGCAACGCCGACGCGCAGTTCAACCTCGGGATTTTCTTTTCGCAAAATGGCCGGCCGGCGGACGCGGGGCGCTGTTTCGAGGCCGCGCTGAACGTGCGTCCGGATTTTGCCGCCGCCCACGCGCGGCTGGCGGAGACGCTGCTGGCGCTGGGGAAATTTCCGGAGGCGGCGGCGCACTTCCGCGAGTCGCTGCGCCAGCAGCCGAAACAGCCGAAGGTGAAGGCGGAGTTGGGCGAACTGCTGGCGGCGCATCCGGGGCTGAAATGACAAAATCCGGCTTGTAAACAGCACCACGCGCCGTTGCAATTCGCCAGCAGTTGCAACATAATGCGGCGCATCCTGACATGAGCCGAAAACCCCATCTGGTGGCGCTCCGGACAAGCCTGCTTTACGGCATCGTGGCGGAGCTGGTTGCCTTGGTTTTCAAGGCGGCAGCCCGCGTGACCGGAGTAACTTCAAACCCGCAACGGCAGCGGTTTTGGGCAGGTTTCCTCTGCCTGCTGGTGGCAGCGTCCGCGCCGGGCCAGACGCGCCGCGCGCCAGCCCTCCAAGTGGTGATGGACGACAATTATCCGCCGTTTGTGTTTAAGGACGGCGACGGCAGGCTTCAGGGCATTCTCGTGGATCAGTGGCAGTCATGGGAAAAGAATACCGGCATCCGCGTGGTCATCCATGCGATGGACTGGGACGAGGCGCTCCAGCGGATGAAGGCGGGCGAGTTCGACGTGATTGACACGATTTTCCAAACGCAGGAGCGGGAGGACTGGCTGGATTTCACCAAGGCGTATGCGCGGATTGAAGTGCCGATTTTTTTTCGCAACGACATTTCGGGAATTGTGGACCTGAAATCGCTCAAAGGCTTCGCCGTGGCGGCCAAGCGGGGCGACGCCGCCGCCGACCTGCTGACCCAGCAAGGGATTGCCCACCAACTTCTGTTCAACAACTACGAAAACATCATCACGGCGGCCAAAGAGCGCAAGGTCAACGTGTTTGTGGTGGACGAACCGCCCGCGCTTTATTTCCTGAACAAGCTGGACATCGCGGATGATTTTCGGCGTTCCACGCCCGTCAACGTTGGGGAGTTTCACCGGGCGGTCAAGAAAGGCAGCGCGGCGCTGCTGAGCACGGTGGAAAACGGCTTTGCCAGCATCCGTCCCGATGAACTGGCGGCCATTGACCAGAAATGGCGCGGCACCGCCCCGGGCAGCCCCGCCGGCTGGAAACATCTCGGCTACGCGGCACTCGGCGGACTGGCTTTGACACTGCTGCTGACCGCCTGGAACTGGAGCCTCAACCGACAAGTCCGGCGCCGGGTCGCCGCGCTCAAGCGGAGCGAGGAAGCCTTGAGCAAGTCCGGGGAGCAGATTCAGCACATCATTGACAACACGCGCGACGCCATCTTCCAGATTGACCTTCAGGGCAATTACATCTTCAGCAACGCCGCCGCCGAGCAGTTGACGGGCTACCCGCTCGCCCAACTGCTCCAGATGAACATGTGGCAACTGGTGCCGCCGGAACATCACCCGCTGTTGAAGGATCGACTGCGGGGCCGGATCGCCGGCGAGGCGCTGGAAAAAAACTTCAAGTTTGAAATCCAGCATCGGGATGGCCACCGGGTCTGGACGGAACTGGCCACCAGCGGCGTTTACACACCGGAAGGTAAACTCAAGGCCATCCAAGGCGTGGCCCGCGACATCACCGAGCGCAGGGCATATGAGGAGCAGTTGGCGCAATCCGTCTCGCTCCTGCGCGCGACCGTCGAGTCCAGCGCCAGCGGCCTGCTGGTGGTGAACCTCCAGGGAAAAGTCACGATCTGCAACAACCGTTTCCTCGAAATGTGGGGCATCCCCGCCGAACTCGCGGCGCAGGCGGATGCCAGCATGTTCCAAAAATTCGCGCAGAAACAATTACTGGAGCCGGAGGCGTTCCTGCGCCGCGTCCAGGAAATTTACCGGCAGCCGGAGATGGAATCCCACGACACAATCCAGCTCAAGGACGGCCGGATGGTTGACCGAGTGTCCCGTCCGCAACGGCTCAGTGACAAGATCATCGGCCGGGTCTGGAGTTTCCGCGACGTGACCGAACGGCACCTGGCGGAAAAGGCATTGTGCGAAAGCCGGGACAGTCTCAATCGGGCGCAAGCCGTGGCGAAGATGGGCAGCTGGCAACTGGACATCCCCCGCAACCTTCTGAAATGGTCGGCGGAAACCTACCGCATCTTTGAATTCCCCGCCGGCCAGCCACTGACGCTCGATGCGTTCGCCGCGTGCATCCATCCCGACGACCGGGAAAAAGTGCTGGCAGCGTGGGGCTCGGCGCTGCACGGCGCGCCCTATGACGTCGAACACCGGATCCTCTGCGGCGGCAAAATCAAGTGGGTGCGCGAGCAGGCCGAGGTGGTTTTCGATTCCGCAGGCAAACCCTGCGAAGGCATCGGCACGGTTCAGGACATCACCGAACACCGGCAGGCCGAGGCCGCCCTGGAATCCGAGCGCCAGTTGCTGCGGACAATGATTGACCTCGCGCCGGACTTCATCTTCATCAAGGACACCGAAAGCCGTTACCTCGTGGCCAACGAATCGCTGGCGAAATGCTACCGCCGGACACCGGCGGAAATGCTCGGCCGCACGGACGCGGAATTTGTCCCCGCAGTATTGGCCACGCGCCTCCGCCGGTCCGAACAGGAAGTCATCACCACCGGCACGCTGCACAGCCATGAGGACATGATCGGTTTCCCCGACGGCCTCACGCGCACCATGGTCACCACCATGGTGGCGTTCCGCGATCCCCACGGAAAGATTGCCGGACTGATCGGCATCGGCCGTGACATCACCGGGCAAAAGGCCACCGAGAAATCCATGCGGCTGCAAAGCGGCTCGCTCAACGCCGCCGCCAATGCGGTGGTCATCACCGACGCACAGGGGAACATCGAATGGGCCAACCCCGCCTTCACCCGCACCACCGGCTATTCGTTGGCGGAGGCGCTGGGCAGGAATCCGCGCGACCTCATCAACTCGGACAAACACGCGCCGGAATTTTTCCGCCGGATGTGGCAGACCATCCTGGCCGGCCAAGTCTGGACCGGCGAAATCATCAACCGGCACAAAAACGGCGAATTATTCGACGAGGAAATGACCATCACGCCGCTGCTGGACGATGACAAGAAAATCACCCATTTCATCGCCATCAAGCAGGACATCACCCGGCGCCGGCAGGTAGAAGAGGCGCTCCGGGAAAGCGAGCACCGGCTGCAGCAGATTGCCGCGTCGCTCCATGAGGCCGTCTGGCTGCGGGACGCCAGCACCCGGAAAATCCTCTACGTCAACCCGGCCTTCGAACAGATCACCGGCCACACCTGCGAGGAATTTTACCAGAAACACAGCCTGGTCCTGGACCTCATCCATCCCGAGGACCGGGAGGCCGTGCAGCGGGACTGGGAAGCCAGTTTCAAGACGAGGGTTTTCGACGTGCAACACCGGATCATCCGCGCGGACGGCCGCGTGCGCTGGGTGCAGGGCCGGATGTTTCCCGTGCGGAATGCCGCCGGCGAAATCCACCGGGCCGCCACCACGCTCGCCGACATCACCGACCAGATCGAGGCGGAACAATCCCACCGGAACCTGGAAATCCAGTTGCGCCAGTCGCAAAAAATGGAGGCCATCGGCCAGTTGTCCGGCGGCATCGCCCATGATTTCAACAACATCCTCACCGTCATCCAGGGCAATGCCGCGCTGTTGCAGGGCCTCGATCTGCAGCCGGAAGAAATCCGCGACTGCTCCAACCAGATCGCCCGCGCCGGCGAACGCGCCGCCAGCCTCACCCGGCAGTTGCTCATGTTCGCCCGCCGGCAGCAGATGCAGCCGGTCAGCCTGGATCTCAACGACACGGCGGCGCAGATGACCCGGATGCTCCAGCGCATCCTCGGCGAAGATATCGCCCTGCGCTCGGAATATTCCCCCGCGCTGCCGCACATTCACGCCGATGCCGGCATGATCGAGCAGATCATCCTCAACCTCGCCGTCAACGCCCGCGACGCCATGCCCGGCGGCGGCAAGCTGACCATCCGCACCCGGCTGGAAAAATCCCGGCCGGCCGAAAGCACGCAAACCCCGGCGCAACCGCACGTCTGCCTGTCCGTGACCGACACCGGCAGCGGCATCGCCCCGGAAATTTTACCGCGCATCTTCGAACCATTTTTCACCACCAAGGAAGTGGGCAAAGGCACCGGCCTCGGCCTCGCCACCGTCTATGGCATCGTGCAGCAGCATCACGGTGAAATCACGGTGCAAAGCGAGCCGGGCAAAGGCACGACCTTCAATGTTTGTTTCCCAGCCGTCGGCGCGCCGGACGCGGGACCCAAATCCGCCCCAGTCCGGCCGGTGCTGCCATGGGGTGATGAAACCATCCTGCTGGTCGAGGACGAGCTTTCGCTGCGCACCTTTGTCTGCGACCTGCTGCAACGCTGCGGCTACACGGTGCGGGAGGCCGAGTCCGGCCCCGCCGCGTTGAAAATCTGGAGCGAACAGCGCGACCACATTCAACTGGTGCTGACCGACATCATCATGCCGGAAAACCTGAATGGCATCGATCTGGGCCGCCGGCTGCTGGCGGAAAAGCCGGCGCTCAAGGTCATCTACATGAGCGGCTACACCGGCAACCTCGAAGGCCGCCACACCACGCTCGTCGAGGGCGTCAACTTCATCCGCAAACCGTTCAAGCCGGAAGTCATCGCGGAAATCATCCGGAAAAACCTGGACGACAGGACGGCGGAAAAATGACAAGCAGCCGGCAGAAGAGCGGAAATTTAATTTAAAGCGCGGGCGGTTGGAAACGCAAGCGCCGGTTGTGAAACTGCGAAAATATTTTTAAAGATTTCACTTGAGTAAATGAGCCAACCAGCCGATTTTCTAATCAGTTCGGATGCTCTTTGTAAAAACAATTTCCCTGCCCTGTGCGTGATTCACAACAGTCCTTGGACCGTAAATAACACGAACTCGGGATGAGCCGCAGACGGTGGCCAACACGTCGGCATTGCGTCCGAAAGTTGTAAGCCATCGGGCAAGTCCCACATATGGAAACATATGTCCGAAGGAGCGAGTTGGACACGGCAAGGGCGGGGGTTCTTTCAAGATTGCCGGCTTGCCTCGGCACCCCGGCAATCAAAGCCCGCCACCCGTGCGGGCTTTTTTATTTCGCCAGTTCCGCCTGCGCGGCGCGAACCTGCTTCAACCCGGTCTGGATGAAGCTCAACACCGCCACCCACGCCACGAAGCCCAGCGCGAAAAACTTCAAGTCCAGCGGCAGATTCAGCGGCGAATCCCACAACGCGTGCATCGCCGCGCACAGCCCGAACACGCGCAAAAACCGGATGTCCCGCAGCATCGCCCACTCGAACTTCCGGTCACCGCGCACGCGCCACAACGCCGCGCCCGCCAGCGCGCACCACAGCACATGGCCGCCGCAGATGCACAACAGCCCGCGCTCCGTGATGTTGTGCAGCATCTCCTGCCGGCCATAATCCATCCCCTGGATAAAAGCGTAGCCCGCCGACTCAAACGCCGCGAAGCCCGCGCCCACCGCCGCGCCAAACAGCATCCCGTTCAGCGTCCAGCGATATTTCAGCTTGTTGACGATGAGCAGCAGCGCCGCCGCCTTGCCCGCCTCCTCGATCAATCCGACACCGATCGCGCTCACCCAGGAATCCGCGCCGCCCCACTTGGTGATTTGAAACAGCACCAGCGCCGTGATGACCGACAGGACGCCGCCGAGAAACAGCAGCTTCAAAAGCTGATATAACGGCACGTTGCGGGGCACATTCACCTCGAAGAAAAAAATCAGCAGCGAGAACGGCATCACGAACGCGCCCATCGTCAGCAGCGCCGGCAGCATCAGGTCATTGTTGAAGGCCTGGTAGATGAAAACCAGCCCGAGATAGACCAGTGCCGCCAGGCCGAAGATTTTCACGAACAGCCACGGCCTCGGCCAGCTCGCGTCCACGTCGGCGACGCGCGGCGTGGTCGTCGGCGTGCCCACGGCAAAATAGCTTTCCATCTCCTCGTCCGTCCGCTTGCGCCACACTTCCGAAAACATCGCGCCAAAACTGAAGCCCTCGATTTTTTCCACGCCCGCCACCGCGCTGATCTTGTTGCCGAGATTGCCCAGAAACGCCGAAAGATCATTCGCACCGCCGGCCGCTTCCAGTTGCCAGAGCGAACGCCCGACGCGCAACTGCTGCCGGTCCTCGATGGTCCCCTGCTCCAGCTTTTGCCCGTCCACAAAGGCCGCGCCACCGCCGACCGCCGTGAAGGAGATTTTCCCATTCTTGAGTTCCAGAAGCAAATGCCGCTCCGCGACGTCCGGATCGTCGCTGGCCAGCTCGCTCGCGCTCGCGCGCCCCAGCGCGGCGGCTTTGGCGGTGACGGCGATGCGCTTGCCCGCATCCGGCCCGGCGATGCAAATCAGGAGAAGTGAATTCACGTTGGCAACCTCGCTCATGCGGGCATATTGCTCCGATTCCTTTTTTGCGTCAACTGCGCGGATGTCCGGATATTTTTTTGGGCAATCGTGCCCGCCGCTGCTATCTTCAAGACCATGGCGCGCGACGATTTGTTTTCCGCTCCGGCTGAAAAACCGCCGGAGGCAAAAGCCGCGCACGCCGCCGAAACCTTCCGCAGCCGCCCGCTCGCCGCGCGGATGCGCCCGCGCAACCTCGACGAATATGCCGGCCAGTCGCACATCCTCGGCCCCAGCCAGCTCCTGCGCCGTGCCATTGAGGCCGACCGCATCCAGTCGCTCATTTTTTACGGGCCGCCGGGCACCGGCAAAACGTCGCTCGCGCAGATCATCGCGCGGCAGACGAAAAGCAAATTTGAAAGATTGAGCGGCGTGGAATCCAACGTCGCCGACATGCGCCGCGTCTTGTCGGCAGCGGCCAATCGCCTTGAAAACACCGGAGCTTCCACGATTTTGTTCATTGACGAAATTCACCGGTTCAACAAATCGCAGCAGGATGTTTTGCTGCCCGACGTGGAGAGCGGCGTCATCAAGCTCATCGGCGCAACCACGCACAATCCATTTTTCTTCGTCAACTCGCCGCTCGTCTCGCGCTCGCAGATTTTCGAGCTGCGACCGCTGACGGAAGAAGATTTATTCTCGTTGCTGCAACGCGCGCTCGCCGATGCCGAACGCGGCCTCGGCTACCTGAAAATTTCCGCCGAGGAAAACGCAGTCCGTCACCTCGCCAAAATTGCCGACGGCGACGCGCGCAAGGCGTTGAATTCACTGGAAATTGCCGCGCTCACCACCGCGCCGGATGCCGACGGCGTTATCCGCATCACGCTCGCCGTCGCCGAGCAGAGCATCCAGAAAAAGGCCGTCGTTTATGACGGCGAGGGCGACGCGCATCACGACACGATTTCCGCGTTCATCAAATCCATGCGCGGCAGCGATCCGGACGCCGCGCTTTATTGGCTGGCGAAAATGATCCACGCCGGCGAAGACCCGCGTTTCATCGCCCGGCGCATCGTGATTTGCGCGGCGGAAGACGTTGGTCTCGCCGACCCGATGGCGCTGGTGCTGGCCAATGCCTGTTTGGCCGCGTCGGAATTTGTCGGCTGGCCGGAGGCGCGGATTCCGCTGGCCGAGGCCACGATTTACATCGCCACAGCAAACAAAAGCAATTCCGCCTACAAGGCCATTGACGCCGCGCTGGACGACGTGCGCTCCGGCCGCACAATTCCCGTGCCGGAACATTTGCGCAGCGCGGCTTACCAGGGCGCGGAACGCCTCGGCCACGGCCAGGGCTATCAATACGCGCACGACGGCAAGGATCATTTCGTGGCGCAGGATTATCTGGGCGTGGACAAAACGTTTTACGAACCGACCGAGCAAGGCGTGGAAAAGAAAATCAAGGAGCGCCTCGAAAACTGGCGGAAGCAATTTGCGACAAATAGGAAAACCACGGATGGACACAAATAAACACAGCTTGAAATCCGACCTGCGCGCGCACATCCGCGCGCGGCTGGAAAACATTTCCGAGGCGGTGCGCGCAGTGGAATCCATCGAGCTGTGCGAGCGGTTGCAGGCGCAGATTCCGAGCGCACATACGATTTTGTTTTTCGCGCCGCTGCCAGATGAGCTGGATGTCTGGCCGATGCTGGAAATGTCGCTGGCACTGGGCACCAACTGCGCCCTGCCCTTTTTTGATGCGGAGAAAAAAACCTACGGAGCGAAGCTGCTGAAAAATCTGGCGACGGACATCGTCATCGGAAAATTCGGTGTGCGCGAACCGGCGGCAAGTTGCGCGGAAATTGCGTTGAACCAGTTTGACTTGGTGCTCGTGCCCGGACTGGCGTTCGATTTGTCCGGCAACCGCCTCGGTCGCGGGCAGGGTTTTTACGACCGGATTCTGGCGGAAGCGAGCGGCATCAAATGCGGTGTGGCTCACAATTTTCAACTGCTGGAAAACCTCCCGACGGAAGCCCACGACGCAAAGGTGGATTTTATTTTTACGCCGTCCCGCGGCATGCGCCGGAATAAATAAAAACCGAAACGAAGCCGTTTCGGTTTTTAAAATTCGCTGTTCAGATTTGCTTCAGCGGTGCTGGTAATCCATTCCGCCGAGCGCGCCATTTTGCTGCCAGCCGGTCGGGGAATTCCACGGACGGACGGAGGCGTTTTCAGGCTCGTCGGTCGCGCAGCCGGAAAGGAACATGGCCACCAAGGCCAGCAACAACAGGAAAAGACAGTTGGCCGCGCGGAATTTCATCTTCAGGTGGCGGGATGCGCCGGGGAAACTTCGTCGCCCTCGATGATGTCACCCAGCTTCCAGCCAGGGACGAGGTTGGCAATGCTGCGGTCTTTCTGGACGGAGCGGACGACCACCTTGGCGACGAGCTTGCCCTGGCGGCTGACCAACAGTTCGCCGTCGGAAATCACGCCCTGATCTTCGCCGACATCCAGCACCACAAAATCCCACTTGGGATCCACGACAATGATTTTGCCGTGCAGGTCGGGGCGCAGGACGATGAAGGTGTTGGTGCCTTCGTATTTGTCGAGGCGGACCTGGAGCTTGGCGACCTTGCGCAGCAGCAGGGTTTTTTCGCCGTTCACAACCTCCACTTCGGCGAGGGCGTCCTTAAGATCCTTGTTCAGCTTGAAAACCTGATCCGGCGTCAGCCCGGTAGCCTTGTAGGCGGCGAGGGAGTTCTGCGCGTCGTCGCGTTCCTGCGTGACCTTGCCAAGCTTGTCGGTCAATTCATCGGCGCGCTTCTGCTGCGTATCGGCCCGCGCAACGGTCTTGGCGAGTTCGTCCTTGGTGTCGGAAAGTTCTTGCTGCGTGGAGGCCAGCGTGACCTGCGTCTTCTTCAACTCGGTCTTGGTCTTGCCGTGCGCGGCGATCTCGTTCACCTTGGCGGTGTGTTCATCGTCGCGCTGTTTTTGCAACGCGGGAATTTTGTCGGAGATTTCCAGATACGAAACGACGCCGGCGCCGAGGCCGGCCAAAATCGCCACGATTAAGCTGATGCGAAGTAACATGGTGTCGAAAGTTTCCGAAGACTAAACCGCGCAGCCATAGGTGTCAACGTCGTTTGCATCTTGATAAAAATCCATTTCCGCGCATCTTCATCGCATGGACGCCCAACGGCTCGCTCAACTGCAGATCGAACCTGCCGCCAAACGCCGCCCGCAACGGCTGCTGGCCGCCATTTTCCTCGTCGTCGCGCTGGTGACAGTGGCCACCGGACTGCTCGCCTGGCCGCGTGCCAGCGATAAGGAACGGAAAATGGCCAAGGCTGATGGCACCAATCTGTCTAATTCAGCCATGGTGCCGGCAAGGGAAACCAATGCCGCGCCCGCCGCCAAACCCGATGACCACACCGCGCTCACCGTCAGCGGCTACATCATCAACCGCGAGCGCATCGAAATCAGCCCGCGCTTTCTTGGCGTGGTGAAATGGATCGGCGTAAAAAAAGGCGACGCCGTGACCAATGGCCAGGTCATCGTCCAACTTGACGATGCCGAATACCTCGCCCGCGTCCATCAATCCGATGGCGCGCTGGCGGCGGCGAAAACCAGCGTCGCCAAGGCGGAATTATTTTACCAGCGCATCCAGAAGCTTTCCGAAAATTCCATCGAGTCCAAGCAAGCGCTCGACGACGCGCGGTTGCAACTGGATTCCGCCCGCGCGGTGGTGGTTCAATCGGAAGGCGAACGGGAACTCGCCCGGACGTATCTCGACTGGTGCACCATTCGTTCACCGATTGACGGCGTGATTTTGGAAAAGCTCGTCCAACCGAACGAACTGGTGATGCCGCAAAGTTTCGGCGGCACGCGCGGCCCCAGCACCGCGCTTGTGGCGCTGGCCGACCCGAAGGATTTGCAGGTGGAGATTGACGTGAACGAGGCCGACCTTTCAAAAATTTCCATGAACCAGAAATGCCGCGTCAGCCCGGAGGCTTACCCGGATAAAAACTATGGCGGCCACGTCGCCGAAATCGCGCCCGAGGCCGACCGCTCCAAAGGCACGCTGCAAATCAAGGTGCAGATCGAAAACCCCGACCAGTTTTTAACGCCGGAACTTTCAGCCAAAGTTGATTTCCTGAAAAATTAATGGCCCCGCCATGAAACTGAACCACGGTCTCCACCTCGCCTACACCACGAACGTCCATCGGGGCGAGACTTGGATGGAAACGTTCAATTCGCTCCAGAAATACACGCTGGCCGTGCGCGAGAAAATTTGCCCACGCGAACCGTTCGCCATCGGCCTGCGCCTGAGCGAACACGCCGCCGTCGAGTTGAGCGACCACGCGGAACTGCTGCGATTCCAGCGCTGGCTCGGGGCGAATGCCTGCTACGTTTTCACCATTAATGGATTTCCCTACGGCCGTTTTCACGGTGCCCGCGTCAAGGAACAGGTTTACCGCCCGGACTGGACTTCGCCCGAACGCGTGAGCTACACCAACCTGCTTTTCGAGCTGCTCGCGCAACTCGTCCCGGCGGGAATCGAGGGCAGCGTCAGCACCCTGCCTGGCTCGTTCAAGGCCTTTCATCCGACCCCCGAAGCGCTGAAAGCCATCCGCCAAAACCTCTGGCGCACCGTCGAGCACATCGCGCACGTCTGCCAACAGACCGGACGGATGATGCATCTCGGCCTCGAACCGGAGCCGCTCTGCCAGTTGGAGAGCAGCGCGGAAACCATCCATCTCTTCGAACATCTCCGCGCCGAACATCCGCACGACCCGCGCCTCGAGACGCATCTCGGCGTCAATTACGACACCTGCCATTTCGCCGTGGAATTCGAGGATCCGCACAACGCCCTGCCCTGCCTCGTCAACAACGGGATCAAGATCAGCAAAATCCATTTGAGTTCCGCGCTGAAGGTTTTGCCCACACCGGACGCGTGCGAGGCGCTGGGGAAAATCACCGACGACGGCTACCTCCACCAAGTCTGCGCCCGCGACGCGGCCGGCAACCGCAGCATCTATCGCGATTTGCCGGAAGCCATCCTCGCCAACCAGCAATCCGTGACCCACAATCCGCAATGGGAAGAATGGCGGATTCATTTGCACGTCCCGTTCCACGCGCCGCCCGCGCCGCCCTTCGAGAACACCAACGACCATCTGCTCGGCATCCTGGACCTGCTGCAAACCACTCCGGAGATTTGCTCGCATCTGGAAATGGAAACCTACACCTGGGAAGTCCTGCCGCCGGAATTGAAAACCCAGGGCGTCGTGGACCAGCTCGCGCAGGAATACACTTGGATGCTGGCGGAACTCGCCAAACGCGGACTCGCCAGCCGGTGAGTTTTTTGTTTTCCTCCGCGCAAACAATGAAGTGCGCCCCGCAACTCCGCACCCTGCTCGTCCTCGGACGCGTGGCGGATTTGCCGACCGTGTGGTCAAACTGTCTCGCGGGCTGGTGGCTCGGCGGCGGCGGAAATTACTGGAAGCTGCCGTTCCTGCTGCTCGGTGCCTCCGCGCTCTACACCGGCGGCGCGTTCCTGAACGACGCCTTCGATGCCGACGACGACCGCCAGCGCCGCCCGGAACGCCCGATTCCGTCGGGGAAAATTTCCGCGCAACTCGTCTGGCGCATCGGCTTCGGCCAGCTCGTCACGGGCATTTTCCTGCTGCTGTTTTGCAGTCAGTTGTCGGCGGGCGCGGCGATTCTTCTTTCACTATTCATCCTGCTCTACAATTTTTCGCACAAATTTTTCAATGCCGCGCCGTGGCTGCTGGGCGTGTGCCGCTTCTGGATTTACGTCATCGCCGGCGCGGCGGGCGCCTGGGGTTTGAACGGCTGGCCGATTCTCGGCGGCGTGGCGCTGGCGTTTTACACCGCCGGCGCGGGCGGGATTGGCCGGCGTAAAAGCAATCTGAAACCAATTTCTCTCTGGCCGCTGGCGTTGCTCGCCGCGCCGGCCATGTTGGCGCTGGCGATGAACGCCGGCAGCTTTCGCACGCGGGCCATCAGCATCGGTGTTATTTTTGTGGCATGGACGACCTGGAGCGTGCGGAAAATCTTCTCCGGCTCCGGCAACGTCGCCCTCATCGCGTCCAACCTCGTGGCCGGCATCGTTCTGGTGGACTGGCTCGCCGTCGCGCCGCAAATTTCCTTCTGGCCGAGTGCTGTGGTTTTCCTCGCGCTGTTCGGTTTGACGAAGTGGCTGCAAAAATTCGCGTCCACGGCTTAACCCACGGTTGGCCGTGGACAAAATCTGTTTTAGGCCGCGCTTGAACAGTAGTCTTAATCAAGCTATCCTTGTCATTCGCTTATGAGCGCTGAAACACCCGCAAAGTTGACGCACAACGAAGAGATCAAGGCCGCCATCCCGACCTTGGCCGGCACCATTGCCGCGACCATCGCCGATCCGACGACCGACCATTTCTCCGAGGACGACAACCAGTTCCTGAAATTCCACGGCAGCTACCAGCAGGATGACCGCGACCTGCGCAAGACGGGCAAAAAATACATCATGATGATCCGCGGCCGCATTCCTGGCGGCGTCATGACGGCCAAGCAATATGGCGTCTTCGATGCGCTCGCCACGCAATACGGCAACGACACGCTGCGCATCACCACGCGCCAGAGCATCCAGTTTCACGGCATCGTGAAAAACGATTTCCGGCCCGTGGTCAAGGCCATCAACGAGTGCCTGCTCTCCACGCTCGCCGCCTGCGGCGACGTGAACCGCAACGTCCTCGCGCCGCCCACGCCCGCCTACACCAAGGCGCGCGAACAGGTTTATGCCGACGCGCACAAGGTCGCAATGGCGCTCGCGCCGAAAACGCCGGCGTATCACGCCATCTGGATTGACGGCGTGCAGCTCGACACCGAAGCGCCGGAGAACAAAAACTTTGTTGATCCGCTCTATGGCAAAACCTATTTGCCGCGCAAATTCAAGATCGCGTTCGTCATTCCGCCGGTGAACGACCTGGACATCTACACGAATTGCCTCGGCCTCATCGCCATCGTGGAGAACGACCAGCTCATCGGTTACAACCTCTGCGTCGGCGGCGGCATGGGCCGCAGCCACGGCAACGAGGCGACGTATCCGCGTCTCGCGGATGTCATCGGTTTTTTCACGCCGGACAAAATTGTGGACGTGGCGAAGGCCGTGCTCACCATCCACCGCGATTTCGGCGACCGCACCGACCGCAAGCACGCGCGCTTGAAATACGTCGTCGCCGAGCGCGGCGTGAAGTTCATGCAGAACGAGGTGAACCAGCGCGCCGGCATCACGCTCGCGCCCGCGAAACCTTATCATTTCACCACGACCAGCGATCTGCTCGGCTGGCGCAAGGCGGTGGACGGAAGCAATTTTCTCGGCGTGTTCGTCGAGTCCGGCCGCGTGAAAGGCGTGCAGAAAAAAGCGTTGCGCGAAGTCGCGGACAAGTTTCCAAGCATCGAATTCCGGCTGACGGCAAATCAAAACGTGATTCTCGCCAACGTCAGCGATGCCGACAAGGCCGGCATCAATGCCGTGCTCGCCGCGCACGGTGTGAAGACGGATAACCAGGCCACCGTATTGCACGCCAACGCCATGGCCTGTCCGTCGCTGCCGACCTGCGGCCTCGGCCTCGCGGAATCCGAACGGATGTTGCCGGGCTTCCTTGACCGCATCGAAAAACTTCTGGCCGAAGTCGGCTTGGCTGGCGAAGAGATCATCATCCGCTCGACCGGCTGCCCGAACGGCTGCGCGCGGCCCTACATGGCAGAGATCGGTTTCGTCGGCAAGGCGCCGGGGCGTTATCAGGTCTGGCTCGGCGGCGACGTGGCCGGCACGCGCCTGAACAAGGTTTGGAAAGACATGCTCAAGGAAGCCGATTTGGAAACCGAATTTCGCCCCGTGTTCACGCGCTTCGCGAAGGAACGCCACGCCGGCGAACGCTTCGGCGACTGGTGTTCGCGCGTGTTGCTCAAGGAGCAGACCGCAACCAACTAAATAACTTCGTTGCCCATGACTCCTGAACAAATCACGCAGGCGAACGCCGAGCTGCGCACCAAATCGCCGCTGGAAATCATTCGCTGGGCCATCGCGCAGGCGAATGGCCGCGCCATCGTCTCGACCAATTACCGGCCTTACGAGGCGGTGATTCTCCACCTTGTCACGCAGGTGCAACCGGATATTCCCGTGCTGTGGGTGGATCACGGATATAATCGTCCCGCGACGTATCTTCACGCCGAGCAGGTGAAGAAGCTGCTCAAGCTAAACATTAAGGCTTACGTCCCGAAGATGACCGCCGCACATTACGACGCCGCGTTCGGCGGGATGCCCGAGCCGACGCCGGAAAACGAGGCGCGCATCAAGGCGTTCAGCACCGCGATGAAACTGGAGCCGTTCCAGCGCGGCATGAAAGAACTCGCGCCGACGGTCTGGCTAACCGCGCTGCGCAAAGTGCAGAACCCGAACCGCGCCGGTCTCGACATCGTCAGCGAGGACAAGAATTTCAATTCTTTGAAGGTCAGTCCCCTGTTTTATTGGACCGACGCCGACATGGAGAAGTATCTCGCCGAGCATCACCTGCCGAACGAGTGGGATTATTTCGATCCCGCCAAGGCGGACGAGAAGCGCGAGTGCGGCCTGCACGCGAGTTGGGGCGGCACGGCCGTTTCCCACGGCGCGGGCATCTAGGTCAGGCATATTTATTCCGTGCCAACCGGCGTGGTTCGTGGCTAAAATAACTTTCCGATGAGTTCATACCATCTCGACCATCTGCAATACTTGGAGACCGAAGCGATTCACGTCATGCGTGAGGTCGCCGCCGAGTTTGAACGTCCCGTCCTGCTTTTTTCCGGCGGCAAGGATTCCATCTGCCTCCTGCGCCTCGCGGAAAAGGCTTTTCGTCCGTCCGACCTCCCGATGCCGTTCCTGAACGTCGAGACCGGCCACGAATTTCCCGAGCTGATCGAGTTCCGCGACCGACGCGCGAAACAGCTCGGCGCGAAGCTCATCGTCCGCACCGTGGATGAGGCCTTTGCCAAAGGCATCGCGCACCCGACGCCGGGACAGGTCAGCCGCAACCAGCTTCAAATTCCTGTCCTGCTGGCGGCCATTGAGGAATTTCAATTCGACTGCGCCATCGGCGGTGCTCGGCGCGACGAGGAGAAGGCCCGCGCCAAGGAACGTTTCTTCAGCTTCCGCGATAGTTTCGGTCAGTGGGACCCGAAAAACCAGCGGCCCGAGATCTGGAACCTTTACAACGCCCGCGTGAATCCCGGCGAAAACATGCGCGTGTTTCCTCTCTCCAACTGGACGGAGATGGATGTCTGGGAATACATCAAGAAGGAGAAGCTCGAAGTGCCGAACATCTATTTCAGCCACGAGCGCGAATGCTATCGCAAAGGCGGCCAATGGTTGCCGGTTCCCCCGCCGCACACGGATGCGACCAAGCCCGATCCTTACGCCGGCGCGCGCCCGAAGGCGAATGACACGGTCAAGAAAATGGTCTGCCGCGTCCGCACCATCGCCGACATGATCAGCACTGGCATGATTGAGTCCAAGACGGAGACGATTGACGACATCATCGGCGAAGTCTCCGCCGCCCGCGTGACCGAGCGCGGCACCCGCGCCGACGACAAAGCGTCCGAAGCCGCGATGGAAGACCGTAAAAAAGCGGGTTATTTTTGATTTCCCATGTCCACTCACTCTCATCCGATTGAATTGCTCCGCTTCAACACCTGCGGGTCCGTTGACGACGGCAAGTCCACGCTCATCGGCCGTTTGCTTTATGATTCCAAGTCGTTGATGGAAGACCAGGTGGAGGCCTTGGAGAAATCCGCCGACATCACCGGCGGCGGCCAAATCAATCTCGCCAACCTCACCGACGGCCTCCGCGCCGAACGCGAGCAGGGCATCACGATTGATGTCGCCTACCGCTATTTTGCCACGCCCAAGCGCAAGTTCATCGTCGCTGATACGCCGGGCCATGTGCAATACACCCGCAACATGGTCACCGGTGCCAGCTCGGCGAACCTCTCCGTCGTTCTCGTGGACGCGCGGCTCGGCGTCATCGAGCAGACGCGCCGGCATACTTACATCGCCGCCTTGCTGGGCATCCCGCACATCGTTTTTGCGGTGAATAAAATGGATTTGGTGGATTGGAAGGAAGAGCGCTTTCAGGAGATCCGCGACGAGATCGAGGATTTCCTGCCGAAACTCGGCGCGTTCCACGATGTGAAGTTCATCCCCATGAGCGCGCTCAACGGCGACAACGTGGTGGACACCTCCAAACACACGCCGTGGTATGAAGGCCCGTGCCTGCTGAATCACCTCGAAAACGTCCACATCGCGAGCGACTGGAATTTCGGCACGTTCCGTTTCCCGGTGCAATGGGTCAACCGCCCGAACAATCCCACCGACAAGTCGCTCCATGATTTTCGCGGGTTGAGCGGCCAGATCGCCAGCGGCATCGTGCGCAAAGGCCAGCAGGTCGTCGTGCTGCCCGCCGGCATCAAGACCACGGTCAAGGACATCTGGACTTACGACGGCTCAATCGCCGAGGCCTTCTGCCCGCAATCCGCCACGCTCTGCCTGGAGCACGACATTGACATCAGCCGCGGCGACATGATTGTCGGCTTGGAGAATCTCCCCGGCCGCGCCTCGGACTTTTCCGCGCGCGTCTGCTGGATGAATTCGCGTCCGTTGCAGACGGGCAAAAAGTATTTCCTCAAGCACACCACGCAGACCGTGCAGGCCGTGGTCACCGCCGTGGAAAACAAGATCAACTTCGACACGCTCGAACCCGTGGACGCCCCCGGCACGCTGGCGATGAACGACATCGGCGGCATCAAGATCCGCACCGCCAAGCCGCTGGTGTTCGACGGTTACAGCAGCAACCGGCTGACCGGATCGTTCATTCTCATCGAGCAGGGTACGAACCTGACCGTGGGCGCCGGGATGCTCGCGCCGCCGACCGAGGCGGTGAAGCCGGAGTATTCCGACTTCGCCATCTGAATATTTTTTCTTTTTAGCAGCACCTAACAGCCTCCAGCATGGAGGCTGTTTTTTTTGCTTTAAAATATCCCCTACTGCCGGAGCTACAAGGCTTCGGAAAGGTCGGCTTACAATATCCTGCCAAAATTCTAATATGCTTTCACCGAATCGTCGCACGGCGCTGCGGTGAATCGTAACAGTGTCCGCTTAATAATCTCCCCCGACAAGAGATTGCCGGAGGCGCTGTCCAATAGAATTCAGGCTTCCGGCGGCTTGCGATGTGCCAACCAACCAATAAATCCAAACAAGGAAAAAATGAAATCAACCAAACATCTGTTCCAACTGAGTCGGCTGCTGGCCGGCGTGGCCAGCCTGTCGGCAACGGCCATGACCGTCCACGGCAGCGTGGCCTTTCTCGGCGTCGCTGCCGGCGATGCCTCGACGCAGGATGCCATCCTGTGGACGCGGGCCGTGGATACGAATGCCCCGGCCAGCGTCGCCCTCACGGCACAAGTTTCAACCGATCCATTCTTCGGCAGCTTTGCCACCTTTGCCACGAGCACCGACACGACCAAGGACTACACGGCCAAAGTCAATGCCACTGGCCTGACATCCGGCACGAAATATTATTATCGGTTCACCGATGGTGTGAACTTCAGCCTTGTGGGCACGTTCAAAACCGCGCCAGACACGAACGCGGCGGTGCCGGTGAGCTTCGCCTTCAGCGGCGACTGCGACGGGCTGATCCGTCCGTATGCGCTCGCCAGTCAGATTCCGGCCAAGAACCTCGACTTTTACATGTTCGACGGCGACACGATTTACGAAACCTCCGCCAGTATCGGTTCGCCGGCGGTGACGAGCACAGCCAGCGCAACGCAGACGCAGTTGTTCAATGATTTTTCCCGCAAGTATCGCGAGCAGTTTCTGCCGGTGAATGCCGGCGGCCAGAAATGCCTGCAATCCTTGTTCGCGGGCCAGGGCAACTACACGACTTACGACAACCACGAGTTGGGCAATAAGCAATACATCAACGGCGGTGCCCCCGCCGGTGGCACGGTCGGCGGCATGTCCACCGGCGCGGGCTTTGCCGGCAAAGTGACCGACGGTGCTGACACCAATGTCAGCGGACCGTTCATGAACAAGTCCACCGGATTCCAGACGTTGCAACAGGTGTTCATGAATTATCAACCGATCAAAGAACGCGGCCTCATCAGCGCGCCTTTGGATCCACGCATGGATGGCACGCGCCAGCTCTACTTCGCGCAGCCATGGGGCAAGAATGTTTTGTTCGTGAATGTGGACGACCGCACCTATCGCGACATCCGTTTGAAATTGAGCGATGGTTCCACCGACGACACCAGCACGCCCCGCGCCGACAACACCAATCGCACCATGCTCGGTGTGACGCAGCTGGCGTGGTTGGAACAAACGCTCCTCGCCGCGCAACAGGCCGGCACGCCGTGGAAATTCATCAACATTTCCGACCCGATTGACGAGATCGGCCCGATTGGCGGCGCGTTGACCTTGAATAATGCGCCGACCACGGCGGATTACGGCACACTCGGCAATATCACGTCCGTCACCACAGCGGCGGCGACCACCAGCAGCAAGACGATCACCGTTGCCAACACCGTTGGCCTCGTGGCTGGCCAGCCGGTCAGCGGCACCGGCGTCCCGGCAAACACCACGATCTCGGCAATCAACACCGACGGCGTCACCTTCACGATCAACAACACTTCCACGATCGCCAGCGGCACCGCCCTCACGCTGGCTCCAGCGGCGAGTACCTACGCGCCGGTCAGCAGCGACGGCGGCAAATCCTGGATGGGTGGCTATCGCGCGGAACGCAATGCGCTGTTGAAATTCATCGCGGACAACCATATCCGCAACGTGGTGTTCCTCGCCACGGACGACCACCAGAACCGCATCAACGAACTCACTTATTCGCCAACCGGCGACACGGGCAACCAAAGCAGCTATGTGAAAGTTCCTTTTTGCTTTGAAGTTGTCTGCGGTCCGCTCGGTGCGACCGGTCCGGACTTCATTCAGAACCACACCTTCGCGCTTTCGAAGAAACTCGCGGACAGCCTTGCCAATGCGCAGACGGCGGCGGGCGTTGATCCGATAGGCCTGATTGGTTATCCGGGTTTGCACAACGTCGCACGCGAAGGCGATGCCACGGCGGCGATCACGCCGCAGCCGGTGGATTTCTACAGCCCGGACACGTTCAACTACAATAAATTTGACGTCACGCCGGATGGCAAGACGCTCACCATTGCCAGCTACGGCATCAATTCCACGGTGCAAAACAGCTTCCCGGAATATGACGCGGTTCACAATCCCGAGCGCCAGATCTTCAGCTTCCAGATTGATGCCGCGAGTGACTTCGCCGGCATTGACCATTTCATCGTGGTGTATCAGGAGAACTGGAGCTTCGATGCGCTCTACGGCAGTTTCCCCGGTGCGAATGGCATTGCCAGCGCCAGCCCGGCTTCGCTGAACCAGCTTGACCGCATCACCGGCAACCCGATTTCGTCGCTGCTGAATTACGATCCGGCGGCGAACATCATCCCCACGCAAAATCCGCCGGTGCCGCTGAACGGCACGCAGGACGTGCGTTTTCTCACGAATCCCAGCGACGCCAACAGCCCCACGGTCGTCAACACCCTGCAGCCTTACGGACTGGAAGCATTCATTGATCCGACCAACCTCACCGGCGACATCGTGCATCGCTACTGGCAGGAGCAGTTCCAGATTGACCACGGCAGCAATGATATGTTCGTCACTTGGAGCGATAATCCCGGCCTCGTGATGAGCCACTTCGACGCCAGCCAGATGCCGGAAGGCAAGATTGCGCAGCAATACACCATGTGTGACAACTTCTTTCACTCGGCCTTTGGTGGGTCGTTCCTGAACCACCAATTCCTGATCGCGTTGCAGGCACCGGTCTATCCGAATGCCGCCAGTCTACTGCCGAGCGGCATCGCGGTTCTGGACACCAACGGCGTGCTACAACTGACCAACACCCCGAATGCCGGACGGCTGTTCCATGACGGCAATATCACGCCGATTGGCGGCGTGGTGTTTGGCAACACGAACCTGACATTCGGCAAGAACTACGCCGTGAACACGATCTTCTCCGCCAACCTCGCCAACAGCGGCAGCCCGACTGCCGCTGCCTTGCTGCCGTCGCAAAACGACAGCAATCCGTCCGATCTGTCCCGCCCGTTCATCCCGAACATCGGCGACCGGCTCGACGCGGCGGGCGTGAGCTGGAAATGGTATTCCGGCGGTTGGGATCGCGCGCTCGCGCAATCGCCGAACAATCCGGCGCACTACGGCACCACCATGACGGACACCAACATCAGCCTGTTCCAATGGCATCACCAGGCGTTCGCGTTCTACGACAATTACGCGCCATGGACGGGCGGCGTGCGCAATCCGCGTTCCGCCGCGCATATCCAGGACGAGAACAACTTCTTCGCCGACGTGACGAACAACACGTTGCCGTCTGTTGTGTTCCTCAAGCCGCTCGGCCCGGACAACGAACATCCCGGCTATGCCTCGCTGCTGCAAGGCCAGTTGCACGTTTCCAACATCGTCGCCGCCGTGCAAAGCAATCCCGCGCTCTGGGCGCACACCGCTATCATCGTGACCTATGACGAACACGGCGGCCGCTGGGATCACGTCACGCCCCCGGTGCGCGACATCTGGGGTCCCGGCGTGCGCGTGCCCGCCATCATCATCTCGCCGCTCGCGAAGACGAACTATGTGGACCACACGCAATACGACACCACCGCGATTCTCGCCTCCATCGAGAAGCGCTTTGGTGTGCAACCGTTGAACAGCCTCGACGCCGCGTCGCCCACGCTCGCCAATGCGTTCGACAGCACCCGCATCGCCGCCGTCTCGGAACCGGACCTGCCGCCCATGCTCGCCCTCAATGCGATGGCCACCCAGTTGAACTGGCCGGCCGGCTACGGCAGCTTTGTGTTGCAATCCAGCACCAATCTGTTGACGGGCTGGACCACCATCAACACCAGTGGCAGCAACACGTTCAACCTCACGCCCGACCGCACGCAGCCCGGCGCGTTTTACCGTTTGATTCGTCCGTAAGCCAACCCTGAAAACACCCCCGCGCGCCGGCCAACGCTGGCGCGCGGGATTTTTTTTGGTCGGAATGCCCGTTGAAAAACTAACCAATCCGCCGAAGCTGTGTCCGGCGTTCCGGCGCGAAGGATTGACGATTAAGGTAATTGTGACGATGCTTTCGGCGGTGTAATTATGAAGGCACATTTTTGGGATTTACTCGCGCCGCGCGAACACGAAATCGCGCAGGTCAGGAGATTTGGTTTTCAACCAAAGCGTTGACTCACTAATGGTGCGGGGAATGACCCAGGGTGGCTCGCTCCTCTCAACCCTGGGCTGAACGATTGCCAGCCTTACAGGCTGGCGGCAGTTTCCCGAATTGACGTTCACCGTCATCGGGCTAATGATTGGGGCAAGGTTACTATGAAACTGCCCATCTGGAATTCGCTGTCGCCGCGCCAACGCAAAATCACCGCCTGGGTTCTTGGCTTGTTTCTGTTTTACACCATCGCGGGCTTTCTCATCCTGCCGCCCATCGTTCGCAGTGTGGCGGTGAAACAGCTTTCCACCCAGCTCGGCCGCGAGGTGTCCATCCAATCGCTCAACATCAACCCCTTCACCCTTTCAACCTCCATCCGCGGGCTGCTCATCAAGGACAAGGACGGCGAACCCTTTGTCTCGTGGGACGAAGTGTATGTGAATTTTGAACTCGTCTCGCTGTTCACGCATTCGCTGACGTTCTCGAAAATCAGCACCACCAAGCCGTTCGTCCGGGCGGTGATGAACAAGGACGGCACTTTTAATTTCACCGACCTCATCACCAAGTTTTCCACCAACAGCGCGCCGGCGGAATCGAAGAAGGTTTCCCCGCCGCTGGTGCTGCGCATCGGCCGGCTGCACATCGTCGGCGCAACGGCGGCGGTGGCGGATTTCACGCCGCGCGAACCCTTCAAGCGCATGATCGGTCCGCTGGACATCACGCTGGATGATTTCCGCACGGACCCGGACAATAAGAATCCCTACGCCTTCACCGGCACGACGGACGCGGGTGAGACGATTTCTTGGCGTGGCCATTTCTATCTCTCGCCGCTGCGCTCGGAGGGTGAACTGAAGCTGTTCAATTTCACCCTGAACAAATACGCGCCGCTGTATCAGGACTTGGTAAAGTTTGAGATCCGCGACGGCGCGGTGGCGCTGGACGTGAAATACAAGCTGGAGCTGTCCGCGACGAACCGCGTGGCCGCCGTGTGGGATTCGGCCTTTGGCCTGCGCGATTTCCGTTTGGGCGCGCCCGGCCAGAGCAATGACATCGTCGCCCTATCCCTGCTGGCCGCCACCGGCGCGAGCATGGATTTGCAAAGTCGGGTGGCCACGGTGGATTCCATCATGGCTGATGGCGCGAACATTTTTCTCAATCGCAACAAGGACGCCGCCATCAACGTCGTGGAGCTGTCCAAGCCGGCGGCCACAGCCGCGAATGCGCCGGGCGGCATCCTGCTCTTGCTCCGCTCCGTCACCAACGCGGTGACGATGCTCCTCAATAGCACGAACCAATGGAGCGCCACGCTGCACACGGTCAGCGTCACCAACTGCGCGGCCCATGTGGAGGATCATGTGAATTCCCGTCCGGCGACGCTCGACCTTACGGACATTTCGCTCGTGGCCAAAAACATTTCCAATCTGCCCGGCACAAATTTGACCGCCGATCTTTCATTGCGCTGGAACACGAACGGTTCCATCAAGGTCGCCACCACGGCGGCGTTTTACCCGCCGGCGGCGGATGTGCAGTTGGATTTGGACCGGCTGAACCTCGGCACGCTCGACCCGTATCTGGAACCTAAGCTGGACCTCTACATTCTCGGCAGCGAAATCGGCCTGCACGGCGCGGTTCATCTGCGCACGGCGAAGGATCAGTTGCCGGAGGTGACGTTCCACGGCGACGCGCGGCTCGACAATTTTCACACGGTGGACGGCAGGTTCGGCGAGGATTTGCTGAAGTGGGACACGCTCCAGTTCAACGGCATTGACGCGAACCTGAATCCGCAATCCGTCGCCATCAAGGAGATTTTCCTGAACGGCGCCTACGCGCGCCTAGTCATCGAGACAAACAAGACGATCAATTTGCTCAACGCGTTGCGCCTGACGAACACCAACGCGCCGGTGACGAACGAAACCAAGGTGGCGACGGCCAAGGCCACGAACGCCGCGCTGCCGCAAATTTCCATCGGCGCGATTGTCATCTCGAACACCGTGGCGAGTTTCTGCGACCGCTCGTTGTCGCCGAACGTAAACCTGACGGTGCAGGACGTGAACGGAACCATCGCGGGTCTTTCGACGGAGCAGATGCAGCACGCGGACATCAACCTGGGCGCGAAGGTGGATGGCGTCGGCCCCGTCAGCATCACCGGCACAATCAACCCGTTCATCGGCGTGCAGACGAACACCATCAAGGTCGTCTTCAAGGATGTGGAACTCACGCCGGTCAGCGCGTATGCGGGGAAGTTCGCTGGCTACCAGATTGCGGAAGGCAAGTTGAACCTTGATCTCAATTACAAAATCGTCGGCAAAAAACTCGACTCGAAGAATGTCATCACGCTGGATCAATTTAATTTCGGCGACGCGGTAGCCAGCCCGGAAGCCACGCATCTGCCGGTGCGGCTGGCCATCGCCATCCTGAAAGATCGCGCCGGGAAAATCATTTTGGACGTGCCGATCCAAGGCAGTTTGGATGACCCGAAATTCCGTATCAGCAAGGTGGTCTGGGGCACGCTTGAGAACATTCTCGTCAAGGTCGCCACGTCGCCGTTCTCGTTGATCGGCGCGGCGTTCGGCGGCGGCGGCGAGGAACTCGGCCAGCAGGATTTCGCGCTGGGCAGCGCCCTGTTGACCGCCGATGACACGAACCGGCTGAACACGCTCATCAAGGCGCTGGACGCCCGTCCGGGATTGAATCTGGAAATCACCGGCAGCGTGGACGCCGACGGCGACCGCGAAGGTTTGCAGCGCGCCGCGCTCGACCGCGAAATCCGCACGCGCGTCTGGCAGCATCTCCGCAAAGCCGAACAGGCGACGAACAACGCCAGCACCTTGACGCTTGCGCCGGAAAAACGCGCGAAGTGGGTGAAGAAACTTTATGCCGAGGCCGTCGCCGCCGGCAAGATTACGCCCAAACTCATCGCGGCCAATTCCAATCTGATTACCTACGCCGCGCAAGTGCTGCCGCGCAAAATCGTTTATGAGAAAGGCGCGACCAAGTTGATCAGCCGCGAGAAGACCGCTTCGCAGAAACCCGCCGCCGCCGACGTTTACCAATCCAAGCTCGTGCCGCTGCCCGACCCGACCGAGGCGGTGCTGCTGGTGACGTTTGCCGTGAACGACGGCGATTTGGCCATGCTCGCCGCCGACCGCGCGAAGGTAGTGCAGGCTTATTTATTGGCGAGCGGCAAAGTCACGGCGGGACGGCTGTTCCTCAAGCAAGGTGAGTCGCGCCGCGACGGCAGCAAGGCGATGCTGTCGTTCCGCTGATCAGTGGAACAGCGCGGTGAAAAGATTTTTACCGCCAAAGAGCCACAGAACCGCCGCCGCCGCGATATAAGGACCGTAGGGCATCCGCGAAGACCATTCGCGCTTGCGAAGCAAAATCAAAACGATGCCCGCCACCGAGCCAATCAGTGAACTCGCCATGAGCGAGAACACCGCGCCCTGCCAGCCAATGAACGCGCCGATGGCCGCCATGAATTTCACGTCGCCCAAGCCCATCGCCTCGCGCGGCAGCACGACCTCCGAGCACATGGCTTCCAGATGCGGCACGGTTTCAGGATCAATCTCCTCGTCGCCAATTCTCAACCGGTGCGGTGACAGCCGCAATTTCACATTGCGATAACTGCGGTCAACCAACTCCACCGTGCGCGCTTCCAAAACGATCGTGTCGGACTTGCGGTAAAAGATTTCTTCGTAGGGAATTTCCTGGCCCGGCAGGCACAGCGCCGTTTCGGTGAAGACGATTTTTGTTTCGCCAGCAAGTTTCACCTTTTGCCGGCCGAACAAAAGTTTTCCCAGCCGCAGTACGGCATAGACAATGCCCGCGCCGACGGCGATGCCGAGCAATCCACTTTTCGCGCCGGCAACGGAGGAATTGACGCCGTGTAGTTGCGGCAGAAAAAACGACAGGATGAATCCCACCGCCGCGCCGCCAAAGGTGATTTCGTCGGGAATGATGAAATGCGCGAAGTCAATAAACGTCGCCGTGATGAGTCCGGCGAGGAACAAAGAATAAACCAGCGCCAGCCACGGCGAGGCGTGCCCGAACACCAGCCAGCACGCAAGAAACGCCACACCGGTGAGCAATTCCACGCCAAAGTAGCGCGGCGAGATGGGCGCGCCGCAATTTTTGCATTTGCCGCGCAGCATTAGCCAAGTCAGCAGCGGCACGTTCAGATAGAAGGGAATCGAGTATTTGCAATGCGGACAATGCGACGGCGGCGACACCACGCTCAAGTCCAGCGGCATCCGATAGATGCAGACGTTCAGAAAACTGCCGACGATGCAACCGAAGGAAAAAAATACCAGCGACCAAAAATGAAACGGCACCGCCGCCCAGTTATGCGGGTCGAACACGGTGTCAAACCCCATAAACGCTCCCTTCCACCGCGCGCCGCATCACGGCGACCGGCGCGGGCTGGCCCGTCCAGATCTCAAACGCCTTCGCGCCCTGCCCCACCAGCATGCCGATGCCGTTGGCGGTTTTGCAGCCGGCAGCCGTGGCATTCTTTAGCAAAGTAGTCTCGGCAGGTTTGTAAATCATGTCGTAAACGGCGCGCGTCTGTTTCAGCGAAAACTGTTTTTCGTCCAGCGGCGAACCGTCTTCCGGTTTCAAGCCGAGCGCGGTGGCGTTTAGCAGCAAATCAATTTCCGTTTTCGGATAGCCGACGGAAACTTTGACAGACGGAAATTGTTTTTTGATTTCGCCGGCAATCTCCTCCGCCTTGCTCGCCGTGCGGTTGACGAGAAAAAGTTCCGCCACATTTTCCGCCGCGAGTTTCAACGCCGCCGTGCGCCCCGCGCCGCCGGCACCGAGCAGCAGAACCTTCGCACCACGCAATTCCACCGCCAAATCTTGCCGCAAGGAATTCGCCAAGCCGTCGGCGTCGGTGTTGAAACCGGTGGCGCGAATTTTGCCCGCCGCATCCGGCGCAAATTTGATGGTGTTCACCGCGCCCCACGTTTTCGCCGACGCGTCCAGCTCATCCACCATGTCCACGGCCAGCAG
>Ga0265324_10000279_pt1 | contig 37760 bp, 21 predicted proteins | sample 41419metaG_FD_198634 | JGI IMG/M metagenome (GOLD analysis project Ga0265324, IMG submission 198634) | Rhizosphere microbial communities from Carex aquatilis grown in University of Washington, Seatle, WA, United States - 4-14-19 metaG | ecosystem: Host-associated > Plants > Roots > Rhizosphere...
TGGAACTGGTGCATGGCGTCCGCATCACCGAATATTGCGACCAGAACAGCCTGGATACCGCGCAGCGGCTAAAACTTTTCATCCAAGTCTGCCAAGCCATCCAGCACGCGCATCAAAAGGGCATCATCCACCGCGACATCAAGCCGTCGAACATTTTGGTGACGCAACTGGACGGCGTGCCGCTGCCCAAGGTGATTGATTTCGGCATCGCCAAGGCGATGGAGGAAAAGCTGACCGACCACACCATGTTCACGATGTTCGGACAGTTCATCGGCACGCCGGCCTATATGAGCCCCGAGCAGGCGCAGGCCAGCGCGCTGGACGTGGACACGCGCAGCGACATTTATTCGCTCGGCGTGCTGCTTTACGAATTGCTCACCGGCAAAACGCCGTTCGACCAGAAGGAACTGATGGCCACCGGCATTGACGGGATGCGCCGGACGTTGAGCGACCACGAGCCGCCGCCGCCTTCGAACAAGCTCGACACCCTGCCCCTGACGGAACTCACCATGACCGCGCACCGCCGGCATGTGGAGCCGCCGGCATTGCGCTCGGAATTGCGCGGCGACCTCGACTGGATCGTCATGCGGGCCTTGGAAAAAGACCGCAACCGCCGCTACGAAACCGCCAACGGCATGGCGCTGGACGTGCGGCGGTATTTAGACACCGAACCGATTCAAGCCCGTCCGCCCAGCCGGCTTTACCGGTTTCAAAAACTCGTCCGCCGGAACAAGGTGGCTTTCGCCGCCATCGCTGCAGTGGCGATCGCGCTGGCCGTGGGTTTCGGCGCTTCCACCTGGATGTTTTTTCGGGAACGCGAAGCCCGGCAGGAACAGGTCCGCCTCCGCGAGGTGGCCGACCAGGCCCGCGCGAATGAGGCCCGGCTGCGCGTGCAGACAGAATACCGCGAACGCATCACGCAGGCGGCATTTTTGATCAGCCGGAACCAGCTTGAGGCCGCCAACCTGCTCGTGGCCAAGGTGGCCGAAGTGCAGCCATCCTTGGAAGCCGAAGCCGTGTTGCGCAAGCTGGGCGAATGGCACGCGCTCCGCAACGAATGGGACCAGGCGGCCGACCGCTTCCAGCAACTGCTCCAAGCCGACCAAGGCGACAAATCGGAAAACATCACCACCGACCTGCTCATGGCCGGGCCGATTCAAATTGAGCGCGGCGACATTCAAGGCTACGAGCATTTCCGCCGCGCGGCCATCGCCCAGTTCGCCGGCACCACCAATGTCATTGACGCCGAACGCACGTTAAAGATCAGCCTGCTGCTGCCGCCGGATGCCGAAGTGATGAAGTTGCTGGAACCCTTTGACCGGGCCGCGGCGGAATCCTTTCAAAAGCGTGGCGTCAACGCCGGCAGCAATCCAATCATGGCGGCGTGGCGCTGCGTTTCGCTGGCCCTGATGGCCTATCGTGAAAACTACACGCCCACCGCCAAGGAATGGTGCCGGAAATGCCTGGCGTATCCCATCAAGACTCCGGCCCGCATCGCCACCGCCCACATCATCCGCGCCATGGCCTGTTACAAACTGGACGAACTCGCCGAATATCACTCCGAACTGGCGGAAGGCCGCAAGCTGGTCGAAGCCCAGTTCGCCGCCGGCCTGGGATCGGGCAACGGCGTGCAAGGCTGGTGGTATGACTGGGTGTTTGCCCGCGTCCTACTGCGCGAGGCGGATGCGCTGGATGCCAAACCCCGTGAGGTACATTGAAGTCACCGGGTGAATTCTCCGTCCCGCTTTGGTGCTGCAAACGCCGGGAGAAAACACACCGCCTTGGAATCACGAAACACACGCAAAGACGGGAAAACAAAGAGCTTTTGGCCTCCCTGCGATTTCCCTGATAAAAGTGGTGCCCACGACAGGACTTGAACCTGTATGATGTTACTCACTAGAACCTGAATCTAGCGCGTCTGCCAATTCCGCCACGTGGGCAACCGTGGTCCGCCACCTTACCAGAATACGTGTTGAACGCAAGCATCTGATTCTCGACTGGTGGAATATCCCCATCACATCGCAAAGGATCAGGGCAAACACCAACCCCATTTGGCGATTCAAGTCGGCGCGGGTCCCGTTTAACTTGCACGTCACTTCAGCGCAATAATTGTCTGAATAATCGCCAAATTGGTTTGGTTTATTTTTTCAAGGAGGCAGAAAGTCGTAGTGAATCCAAAAATTAATTCCCTCAACCAAGGAGTCTAATTATGCCAACCAATTCCCGCCCAACCATCTGGGAGCACGCCCAGGCCAAGGGCGTCTCGCGCCGAGACTTTCTCGCGGCGTGCGCCTGGATGACCGCCATGCTCGGCCTGCCGGCCAGCGCCGTCGCGCAAGTGACCAAGGCGCTCGAAACCCAGCCGCGCATCCCGGTGCTATGGTTCCATTTTCAGGAATGCACCTGCTGCTCGGAATCGTTCATCCGCTCGTCGCATCCCGGCATCGCCGACATCGTGCTCGACAAAATCTCGCTCGATTACACCGAGACGCTGATGGCCGCTTCCGGCAAGCAGGCCGAGGATGCGTTGCGCGACACGATGACCAAATACAAAGGCAAATATCTCATGGTTGTGGAAGGTTCCGTGCCGACGGCGGACGGCGGAATTTACTGCTGCATCGGCGGCCGCACCGCGCTGGACATCGTGCAGGAAGCGGCGGCGGGCGCGAAGGCGATGATCTGCTGGGGTAGTTGCGCGAGCAACGGCTGCGTGCAGGCCGCCAAGCCGAATCCGACGCAAGCGACGCCGATTCACAAACTCATTTCCGGCGTGCCGATCATCAATGTGCCGGGCTGCCCGCCCATCGCCGAGGTGATGACGGGCACCATTGTTCATCTGCTCGCATTCGACCGGATTCCGCAACTCGACGGACTGGGCCGGCCGAAAGCCTTCTATTCACGGCGCGTTCATGACACTTGTTATCGCCGGCCGAATTACGACGCCGGCCTGTTCGTCAATTCCTTCGACGACGAAAACGCCAAGCGCGGCTACTGCCTTTACAAGATGGGCTGCCGCGGCCCGGTGACTTACAACGCCTGCGGCGTGATGCGCTGGAACGGCGGCGTGAGTTTTCCGATCCAGTCCGGCCACGGATGCATCGGCTGCAGCGAGGCGAACTAATGGGACAACGGCCCGTTTTACCGGCATCTGCCGAATTTCCCCGGCTTCGGCATCGAGACCACGGCGGACAAAGTCGGCGTCGCCGTCGGCGCGGCGACGGTCGTCGGCATCGCGGCGCACGCGATTTCCACGAACATCCGCAAACGGCATTTGATCAAGGAAGAAATCGCCTCCAGCGAGGACGTGAAGGACTGCCGCGCAGAACAAGGCGGATGCGAAACCAAATAAAGGAAATCATTTATGGCTGCCAAACGAATTGTCATTGATCCGGTCACCCGCATTGAAGGCCACCTCCGCGTCGAAGTGGAAGTGAAGGACGGCTTCGTAACCGATGCGTTCAGCTCCGGCACGATGGTGCGCGGACTCGAAATCATTTTGCGCGGACGCGACCCGCGCGACGCCTGGGCGTTCGCCGAACGCACTTGTGGCGTCTGCACAACGGTTCACGCGCTGGCGTCCGTGCGCTCGGTCGAGGACGCGCTCGGCATCGTCATACCGCCCAACGCCGAACTGATCCGCAACCTCATGTTCTGTGCGCAATACATGCAGGATCACGTCGTGCATTTTTACCATCTGCACGCGCTGGATTGGGTGGACGTGGTCAGCGCGCTCAAGGCCGATCCGAAGGCGACCTCCGAGCTGGCGCAAAGCATTTCCAACTGGCCGAAAAGCTCCGCTGGTTATTTCTCGGACGTGCAGAACCGCATCAAGAAATTTGTTGAGAGCGGCCAGCTCGGAATTTTTGCGAACGGCTACTGGGGTCATCCGGCGATGAAATTGCCAGCGGAAGCCAATTTGATGGGGGTAGCGCACTATATCGAAGCACTCGACTGGCAGAAGGAAGTCGTCAAGGTCCACACGATTTTCGGCGGCAAGAATCCACACCCGAACTATCTCGTCGGCGGCGCGCCGTGCTCGTTGAACCTGGACGAAGCCAACGCCATCAACGCCGAACGCCTCGCCTACGTAGGCAAGCTGCTGGCCGATGCGAAGACGTTTGTCGAACAGGTTTACATCCCCGATCTGCTCGCCGTCGCGTCGTTCTACAAGGATTGGGCAGGCATCGGCGGCGGCCTGAAAAATTATCTCTGCTACGGCGATCTGCCGACAAACGGCTTCGCCGACATCGGCAAGTTCAAGTTCGCGCGCGGCGCGATTCTCGACCGCGACCTGTCAAAAGTTCATCCGGTGGACGGCCACGACGCGCAGCAGATCAAGGAATCCATCGCGCATTCATGGTATCAATATTCCGACGGCGACGCGGCGGCGAAACATCCGTGGGACGGCGAAACCAAATTAAATTACACCGGCCCGCAGCCGCCTTACGACCAGCTCAACGTGGACGGAAAATATTCCTGGCTCAAGACGCCGCGCTGGAACGGCCACGCGATGGAAGTCGGCCCGCTGGCGCGAATGCTGGTCGGCTACGCCTCCGGCCGCGCGGATGTGCAGGACGCGGTGAACATGGTTTTGAAAAAACTCGACGTGCCGGTGGCCGCGCTCTTCTCCACGCTCGGCCGCACCGCCGCGCGCGGCATTGAAACTTATCTGGTCGCGCAGTGGGCGCAGGAATTTTACGGCGACCTGCTGGCGAACATCAAAAACGGCGACTCCCGCACGTTCAACAACGAAAAATGGGAACCCGCGTCGTGGCCGGCAGAAGCCAAAGGCGTCGGCCTCAGTGAAGCGCCGCGCGGCGCGCTGGCGCACTGGATCGTCATAAAAGACCAGAAAATTGAGAATTACCAACTCGTCGTGCCCTCGACGTGGAATGCCTCGCCGCGCGACGGACAAGGGCAACTCTCGGCCTATGAATCTTCACTCATCGGCACGCCGGTGGCCGATCCCGAAAAACCGCTGGAAATCATCCGCACGATACATTCATTCGACCCGTGCCTTGCCTGCGCCGTGCATCTTTACGATCCGCAGGGCCGCACGCTCAACCGCGTCACCGTAGGAGGTTGATATGCAAAAAACCACCCTTGGCCGCGTTTACGTCTGGGAAATCCCCGTCCGGTTATACCACTGGCTCAATGCGCTCTCGCTCGTCGTGCTGTGCGTCACCGGTTATCTCATCGGCGCGCCGCTGGCCATCCAGAAGGCGTCGGAGGCGTCGTTTTCGTATTGGTTCGGCACGGTGCGTTTCATCCACTTCGTCGCCGCCTACATTTTCTTTTTCAATTTCCTGTTCCGCATCTACTGGGGCTTCGCCGGCAACCGGTATGCGAACTGGAAAAACTTCATTCCCTACCGCAAAAAACAGTGGAAAGAAATCAAACAGGTCATCGCCGTGGACGTGCTGCAGGCCGACAACCAGCCGATTGAAACCATTGGCCACAACGCCGTCGCCGGATTCACCTACTTCATGACGTTCCTGGCGTTTCTGTTCCAGTGCATCACCGGCTTCGGCCTTTACGCCGCGATGAGCAAGGCGTGGCTGCCGAAACTCTTTGCGTGGATCGTGCCGCTGATGGGCGGCGACTTTGCCGTGCGCCAATGGCATCACGCGTTCATGTGGTTCTTCATTTTGTTCGCGCTCGTTCATGTTTACATCGTGTTTTATCACGACTACGTCGAGGGCCGCGGCGAAATCTCCTCGATGGGAAGCGGCTGGAAATTCATCGAAAAGGAATTCCATCCGATCTTGAAGGGGCAAAAAACTGCCGATAAATCAAAGAAATGAATTTGTCCAGCACACCAATAAAGCCGCTCATCCTCGGCGTCGGCAATCTGCTGATGGGCGATGAAGGTGTGGGCATCGCGGCGATTCGTCGGCTCGAAGAAAACGGTTTGGCCGACCACGCCGAACTCGTGGACGGCGGCACCAGCGGGTTTCATCTGCTCGGACTTTTTCGTGACCGTCAGCATATCATCCTCATTGATGCCGCGGCCGACGGCAAAACCATCGGCACCGTTTCGCACATCCGCCCGCGCTATGCCAGCGATTTTCCACCCACGCTCACCGCGCACGACATCGGCCTGAAGGATCTGCTGGAATCCGCCACCCTGCTGGGCGATTTGCCGGAAGTGGATTTGATCACCATTTCCATCGGTGAACTCGGCGGCTCGCTGAGCTTGGAACTTTCCCCCGCCGTCGCCGCCGCGCTGCCGCTCACCGAAACATTGGTGAAACAGTGTTTAAAAAAAACTGTCCTTTGCGCCGCTGGCCGATAAAACTTCAGGCGTGACACACGCCGAAGCCAATCAACGCCACGCCGAATTATCCGCTGAAATCCGGCGGCACGACCTCGCCTATTACGTCGAAGGCCGTCAGCTCATCACCGACCGCGAATACGACCAGTTTTTCAGCGAGCTGCAAAAGTTGGAGCAGGATTTTCCCGACCTCGTCACGCCGGAATCGCCCACGCAACGCGTCGGCGGCGCGCCGAGCGAAAAATTCGCCCGCGTCAAACATCTCGTGCCGATGCTGTCGCTCGACAAGGTGCAGGCCAGCGACTCGCCGACGAAGGATGAAGAGGCGGACCGCGACAAACGCAACTGTGCGCAGGATGAAAAAACTTTGGCGGAACTTTGCGCCTTCGACGCGACCATCCGCAAGCATCTGGGCCGCGACCAGGTGCAATACATCATCGAGCCGAAGGTGGACGGCGTGTCCATCGGCGTTCATTATCGGCACGGCAAGCTGGCGCTCGGCGTCACGCGCGGCGACGGCACGGAAGGCGACGACATCACGGCGAATCTCAAAACGGTTCGCGGCATTCCGCTGGAACTGGCTGCCGTAGCGGCTTTCGGCAAAAAGCCGCAAACTTCAGATGGCGGCGCTCTGCCGAACGCCGCTACGCCGGAATTACTGGAAGTGCGCGGCGAGGCTTACATTTCAATAAAAGATTTTGACGCGCTCAACGCCAAGTTTGCCGCCGAAGGTGAAAAACCTTTCCCCAACGCCCGCAATGCCACCGCCGGCACACTGAAACAACTCGATCCAAAACTCGTCGCCAAGCGTCCGATTCGCGCGGTGTTTTACGCCACCGGCGCATGCGACGGCATCGAGTTCAAGACCCATTCGGAAATGCTCGAAACGCTCGCCAAGTTTGGTCTACCCACGCAGAAGTTGTGGTGGGTTTGCGATGGCATCGAGGAAGTATTGAAAGTTTACCGCGAAAAGATCGTCGCGCATTACGACGAGGAAAAAGATTTGCGCCGGCAGTTGCCTTACGAGATTGACGGCATCGTGCTCAAGGTGAACACGCTCGCCGACTGGCCGAAAATTCCCGGCCGCAGCCGGTCGCCGGGCTACGCCATCGTCCACAAACCCGTGCCGTGGATCACGCCCGCCGAGACCGTGCTCAAGGCCATCACCGTGCAAGTGGGGCGCACCGGCGTGCTCACGCCCGTGGCGGAACTGGAACCGGTCTTCGTGCAAGGCTCCACCGTTGCGCGCGCGACGCTCCACAACGAGGACGAAATCCGCCGCAAAGACATCCGCATCGGCGACACCGTGGTCATCCGCAAAGCCGGCATGGTCATCCCCGAGATTTTCGAGGTGGTGAAAACCAAACGGCCGGCGGGCGCGAAGGAATTTGATTTGTTCCAATATGTTGGCGGCAAATGCCCCGCGTGCGGCGGGCCGATTGCGAAGGATAAAATCAAAGCCAGCCGGACTGTCCCCCTCGCCTCCCCCAAGGGAGGAGAGGGCCGGGGTGAGGAGGCGCAACTGTTCGCAACTCACCCCCCCTCACCCCAACCCTCTCCCCGTTTGGGCGGGGAGAGGGAGGAGGAATCAGCCGACGAAGAAGTCGCCTGGCGCTGCCAGAACATTGCGGGCTGCCCGGCGCAACTCACGCGACGCGTCGAGTATTTCGCGCAACGCAAAGCGCTCGACCTCGAATCGCTCGGCGGCAGCGTGGCGGAAAAACTCGTGGAACGCGGCCTCGTCAAGGAACCACTCGACTTGTTCGACCTGAAACTGGAAGTGCTCGGCAAATTGAATCTCGGCACGGACGACGAGCCGCGCACGTTCGGCGAAAAGAACGCCACGAAGATTCTCGAGGCGCTCCAGCGTGCCAAAACCGCGCCATTGTCCCGCTGGATTCATGCGCTGGCGATGGCCGATGTGGGTGAAGCCACCGCCAAGCAGCTTGCCGCCACGCACGATTCGTTGGAGGCGCTCGCCGATTCCGAAGTGCTGCGCGACATCCGCAACCTCGGCGCGAAGGAAAGCGAACGCACGGAAATTAGTCCGCGCTCGCGTAAGAATCCGCCGAAGAGCGAAAACGAAAAAGCCACACGCCAGCAGCGCGATGAAGAACTCAAAGCGGAGATTGCCGCGATTGAATCACGGTTGGAGTCGGGCGGTTTGAAAGCCAAGCTGTTGGAAGTGGGACCGGTGGCGGCGGCGAGCGTGCTGGATTTCTTTACCTCGGCCGCCGGCAAGAAAGTGCTCGCCCGCATTCAGGAACTGAACATCACGCCGACGAGTGAGAAGGCCACCATTGCCGCGACAGCGAAAGGCATATTCGCCGGCAAGACATTTGTGCTGACCGGCACGCTGCCGACGCTGACGCGCGAGGCAGCCACTGCGAAGATTGAAGCCGCCGGCGGCAAAGTGACCGGCAGCGTGAGCAAGAAAACGGATTACGTGCTGGCCGGGGCAGAAGCCGGTTCCAAGCTCGCCAAGGCGCAGGAACTGGGCGTGAAGATTCTGGACGAGGCGGAGTTTCTCACACTGCTTGCCTGAATCGGGCGTTGGAGCTATGTAGCCCTCAAACACGGTTTGAAAGTGGTCTGGCATGAGATTCAAAATCGTTGATCTTGCCTCTTAGAGGTCTTTTTTAAGACCTCTTATTTTTTCGTCGCCACTCAAATATGGGTGTTTCATGTTTGAATTGAATCAGCTCAATGTTTAGGCATCTTCAAAAGTTTTAACGACCGTCCTCACCCCAGCCCTCTCCTCCGAGGAGAGGGGGAAATGGTTCCAGCATCTTTGGAAAAAACTGTGGCTGGGCTTACCACATTGGCATTCGAGTAAACCAAAATCGTGATGGCGCAAATCCAAGTGCCGATTGCCGGCATCGGCGAGGAGGGAAACTAAAGCCTACGACGGAATTCCGCGCAGGCCTTTGCCACGTTCGGTGCGTTGAGGATCGCGGAGACGACGCAAATCCGTTTCGCGCCAGCGGCGAGCACGGCGTCGAGGGTCTGGAGATTGATGCCGCCGATGGCGAACCACGGCACCGTCGCGTGCGCCGCCGCCCAGCGGACGTAGTCCAGCGTCACCGGTTTGGCCGTCGGCTTGGTGCCGGTGGCGTAAATCGGCCCGATGGCGATGTAATCCGCCCCGGCAGCGAGCGCGCGTTGCGCCTGCGCGGGAGCGTGGGTGCTCAAACCAATTTTCAATTGCCGATTGCCGATTGCCAATTGGGAAATATGCGTGTGGCCGGCGTCGAAGAAATCTTCCTGGCCCAAGTGGCAGATGTCCGCGCCGATTTCACGCGCGATGTCCAGATGGTCGTTGATGACGAGGCCGACGTTGGCGCGGCGCGTGACGGGCAAAATTTTTTCCGCCAGCGCGCGGATTTCCGCCGGCGAAGAATTTTTGGCGCGGAGCTGGATCAAGTCGCTGCCGCCGTCGCAAAGCTGTTGCGCGACGAGTTCGGGCGCGCGGCCATGCAGGTAGGCCGTGTCCACGAAGGTGTAGAGTTTGCAATCCGCGAGCGGTTTCATTCGCGGAAATTGAACAACAAAGGAACAAAGGAACAAAGGAAAACCTAAAACCACTTTCCCTTGGTTGCTTGGTTTCTTGGTGGTTAAAAACAAACCGGCGGCAGGAATTTCCTGCCGCCGTTCGCGTAAAATGAATCCTTACTTCAGGCCGGCGAGATAGCCGAAGCGCGCCTTGAATTCTTCGGGCGTCACCTTGATGACGGCGGCGAGCTTGGCGAGCTGCTTGGCGTTCTCGAAGTCTTCGCGTTCGAGGCGGATCATGTAGGCGCAGGCACATTCGTAAGCTTCGCCATCCACGTTCACGCGACGGTTCTGCATCCGGCCGGTCTTGGGGTCGAGCATCTGCTCGAACGGCAGCGGGTTCATCTTGCCGTCCACGAAGCTGATGATGGCACCGTATTTCTCGGCTTCGGGCGAGCGGAGGAATTTCACCGCCGCATAGCCGAGGTCGCGCGTGTATTCGGCGTCGAACGGGATCGGGTCGGCGCAGCGCAATTCATAACCGAGGTCTTTGGCAATGAAACCCACCTTGAGGCCGAGTTTCTCCAGCCGCTGGGTCAACAGCTCTTTCATCAGGCGACCGAATTCGATTTCGCCCAGGCGCAGGTGGCCGTGGTCGTCGCGGATGATTTTGCCAAATTGCGCGAGCTGGCCTTCGGGCAGCGCTTCGAGCAATCCCTTTTCACCGATGCCTTCAATCAAACCTTCCGCGAGCACCGCCAGGCCGTAGTTGGAGCCTTCGGCTTTGCGCTTGATAATGGAGCCGATGATGATGTCGCAGACCTCATCCACCGTGACCGGACGGCCACGAAATTCCTCCAGAATGACCGAGAGCGTGGCGGCGGAGGCCTTGGCGATGCCGAGCGCCAGATGACCGGCGGCGCGGCCCATGCTGATGATGATATACCAGCGGGACGTGGTGCGCGCATCTTCCATCAAATTGCGGACAAGCTGCACGCCATAGTGGCGGGCGGTTTCGTAGCCGAACGTCGGCGCGGTGCCAGGCAGCGGCAAATCGTTGTCAATCGTCTTGGGCACGTGCGCGACCTTGATTTTGCCCTGGCTGTATTTCGCGACGTAGCTGGCGGAAAACGCCGTGTCGTCGCCGCCAATGGAAACCAGCGCGGTGATGCCAAGCTTTTCGAACACCTTGAAGATGTTGTCCATCTGCTCCTTCGACTTGGTCGGGTTCGTGCGCGCCGTGCCCAGAATCGAGCCGCCCTTGAGGTGGATGTCCTTCACGTCGCGAATGGTCAGCGGCTTGATCTGCGTGGTGTCGCCCTGCGCGAGGTATTTGAAGCCGTCACGAAAACCGATGACTTCGTAACCCTGATTGATGCCTTCGATGGTGGCCGCCGAAATGACGCCATTGAGTCCGGGTGCCGGGCCGCCGCCGACCAAGATGCCTAAACGTCCTTTGTTGCTCATAATTTTGAATTTAAGTTGGTGATTGAAAAGATGGTGTATTTTGCGCCGCCGGTGAAAAATTTCAATTTCATTCTTGCCACAATCTGACCACAATTTGCCTGCAAAATGAACCGCGCCGTATTTCTGGACCGCGATGGCACGCTCATCGTCGAGAAAAACTACCTGCACAAACCGGAAGAAGTTGAAATCTTCCCCGGGGCCGGCACCGCTTTGAAACGGCTGGCGGACGCCGGCTTCCTGCTCATCATCGTCACCAACCAGTCCGGCATCGGGCGCGGCTATTACACCATGGCCGATGCCGAGCGCGTGAACGAACGCGTCTGCGCCGACCTCGCCCGCGACGGCGTGCGCTTCGGGAAAATCTACATCGCGCCGGAAGCGCCCGATCAGCCGAGCCGTGTGCGCAAGCCGTCGCCGCAGTTTTTATTCGACGCGCGGGATGAATTTGGTTTGAACCTTGCCGAAAGCTACATGGTCGGAGACAAGCTGATTGACCTCGAATGCGGCTGGAATGCCGGCGTGAAAAAGAGCATCCTCGTCCGCACGGGCTACGGCGCGGAACTGGCAAAGAAACCGGCGGCGGAACTTTCGCGCGCAGCCGTGGTCAGCGATTTGGAAGAAATGGCGGACTGGATTTTGAGCGACAAATAAACTGGTTTGGTAGGGCGGCGCTGCTGCGCCGCCATTTATAAACCAAAAAATAGAATTTTGGCGGAGCAGCAGCTCCGCCCTACCACAAATAAAATATGTGCGGCATCATCGGATACGTCGGTAAAAAATCAGCCTCGCCCATCCTGCTGGAAGGCTTGCGGCGCTTGGAATATCGCGGCTACGACAGCGCCGGCGTCGCCGTGCTGGGCAAGTCCGGCCTCGTCGTGCGCAAGAAACTCGGCAAGATTGACGAGGGCATCGCGCGGCTGCTGAAAGCCGAACCAGTCACCGGCACGCTGGGCATCGCCCACACGCGCTGGGCCACGCATGGCGTGCCATCGGACAAAAACTCCCACCCGCACCTCGACGGCTCCGGCAAGATTGCCATCGTCCACAACGGCGTCATTGAAAACTACGACACGCTCAAGCAAAGGCTGCTCGCCGCCGGCCACAAGTTCAAATCCGACACCGACACGGAAGTGCTCGCGCACCTCATCGGCGATTATTACGAAAAACGGCGCATTAAAAACGGAGCGAACGGCGATGCGCTCACCCAAGCCGTCTGCGACGCGCTGCGCGAAGTCATCGGCACCTACGGCCTCGCGGTCATCTGCGCGGATTTCCCGAACACGATCATCGGCGCGCGGCGCGGCTCGCCGCTCATCATCGGCATCGGCAAGGACGAGAATTTTTTGACGAGCGACGCGAACGCCATCGTCGCCCACACCAAAAAAGTCGTTTACCTGAACGATTACGACGTGGCGACCGTCACCGGCGAACGCTTCGACGTGCAAAACCTCGGCACCGAAACGGCCAACGTCCAGATCAGCAAACTGGAGTTTTCGCAGGAAGACGCCGCGCGCGGCAAACACGCGCACTTCATGCTCAAGGAGATTTACGAGCAGCCGCAGACGGTGTTGAACGCGCTGCGCGGACGGCTGGATTTTGAAGGCGCGACGGCCAAGTTTGGCGGCCTGAACATGACGGCGGCGGAATTGCGCAACATTGACCGCATTGTCATCGCCGCCAGCGGCACGAGCTGGCACGCCGCGCTGGTCGGCGAATATTTGATCGAGGAACTGGCGCAGATTCCGGTCGAGGTCGAGTTTGCGCACGAGTTTTGCTACCGCAACTGCCCACTGGAAAAAAACACCGTGCTATTGGTACTCTCGCAGTCCGGTGAAACCGCCGATACGCTCGCCGCACTCCGTGAAGCGAAACGGCGCGGGCACAAGGCGCTGGCCATCGTCAACGTCGTCGGCAGCACCATCGCGCGCGAATCCGACGGCGGCATTTACATGCATGCCGGCCCGGAAATCGGCGTGGCTTCGACCAAGGCGTTTGTTTCGACCATCTCAATCCTAACCTTGCTCGCGGTGCATCTCGGCCGGCTGCGCAATCTGTCCGCGAAGCGCGCGCTGGATGTTTTGCACGGACTGGAAGCGCTGCCGAAACAGATCGAGAAAATCCTTTCACAAAACGATGCACTGAAAAAAATCGCGAAGAAATACGCGCAGGCGGAGGATTTCTTTTTCCTCGGTCGCGGCTACACGTTTCCCATCGCGCTGGAAGGCGCGCTGAAACTGAAGGAAATTTCCTACATCCACGCCGAGGGTTATTCGGCGGCGGAAATGAAGCACGGGCCGATCGCGCTGATTGATGACCAGACGCCGACGGTTTTCCTCGTGCCGCAGGACGCGATGTATGAAAAAACAATGGCGAACCTCGCCATGATCCGCGCCCGCAAAGGCCCAATCATCGCGGTGGCGACGGAAGGTGACAAAGCCACGAAAAAAGTCGCGGAGGATATGATCTATCTGCCGAAGACTCTCGACCTACTGAACCCGATTTTGGCAAGCGTGCCGCTGCAGCTCTTTGCCTATCACATCGCCGTCGCGCGCGGCTGCGACGTGGACAAGCCGCGCAACCTCGCCAAGAGCGTGACGGTGGAATAACCGCGTCAGCTCTTGCTCAAGCGCTCGACCGGCTTCTCGAAAAACAGCTTGTGCGACTCGGCCAGAATGGCTGGAATGCGGTCGGCGAAGGGGCTGTTTTTCAGCACGGCGTGCAAATCCAATTCCGCTGCCTTCGCCGCGTTCTCGCCGGGAAACCAGTGGTCGGCTTGACCGAGCAAATTGTAGCGCATCTTGCCCCACGCGGTGAGTTCCAGCGGTTTGCCGTAAGTCCACAGGCGCAAAATCTCCGTGATGTTAATCTGGCCGGGAACATCCACATAGTTCGGCAAGCCGTCCTGCCAGCGGGCGCACCAGTCCGCACCGAGAAGGCTTTCCATCTCCGCGCGCCAGCGTTTTTCGATGGGCGCAATCGCCGCCGGAATATTGTCGTAAAAATTCAGCGCGGCGACGTGTTCGTCAAAATCCGTCGGCTTGGCCACGCCGCAGCTCAAGGTGTGGACCTCCGGCCGGTTCAGGCAATAAAGGTCGTTGAACTGCATCGGCGTGAGCGGCGCGGAGAGCGCTTTGATTTTCTCTCCCGGCTCCTGAAGTTTGCCGCCCTTGTCATTCGGGCTGATGATAAACACGCCCATGTCCAGCTGGTTCGCGGCGACGACGGCGGGCCAGTTCAGGTCGTTGACGAAATACCAGTGCAGGTTGACGTAATCGAATTCGCCTGATTTCACGGCCTCCAAAATGATGTCCGTCGTGCCGTGCGTGGAAAAACCGATGTGACGGCAGCGGCCTTCGCGCTGCAATTTCCGCGCAGCTTCGAGACAGCCGCCCGGCTTCAGCGACCAGTCGAGCGTCTCGCGGTTGTTGATGCCGTGCAACGAAAGCAAGTCGACATGGTCGAGCTTCAGATAATTCATCGAAGTCTCGAAAATTTTTAAAAACTCGGCGGCGCTCGCCTGCGGTGCAACCTTCGTCTGCACGATCATCTTGTCGCGCGGCAGTTTCGGCAGCAGGTTGCCGAGTTGCATTTCGGAAGTGCCGTAGCCGCGCGCCGTCTCGATGTGGTTGATGCCGAGTTCGAGCGCGCGATGGATGCACGCCTCCAAATTTTCCTGATTGGCGCGCGGGATGTCCTGCGGGGCGACGTCCTGCCACTTGTGCTGATAGCGCATCCCGCCGCACGAGATCACCGGCATCTGCAGATTGGTCCGGCCAAAGCGACGATATTTCATGGCGCGCAAAGTAGTTTTAGTTGGCGTGCAACGCAAGCGGCGGATGAGGCGGCCGCGCCCTAATTTGATATTGCATCGGCTCCATCCGCCTGTAGGATGCGCCAACTACCAAGACTGGAAGGGAATACTCTATGAGTGAATTTAAGTTTTTGTGCCCGGAATGCGGCCAGAAAATTTTGGGCGACGCTAATTATAGTGGCACGCAGGTCGCCTGCCCCGCCTGTCAAAAAAACATAACCGTCCCTGCCATCCCTCCAGTGCCGGCCGCAACCCCGGTGGCCGGGGCCGCATCGGGCGGCGTGCCGCCACGGCCTTTGTCAATCCCCCCAATGCTCCCAACGGCGGCGCGATCCATGCCGGCAGTTCCAGCCGCCGCCAGCCGCCCGCAACAACCTGCGGATCATTTTTCCGCCCTGGCGGTGGCATCGCTGATTTGTTCGGTGATTGTGCCGCTTGGTTCGATTCCAGGAATAATCTGCGGACATCTGGCCAAGAAGCGGATGCGCCGCGACATTTTTCTGGTGGGGGAGCGCATGGCCAACGCGGGGTTGCTCATCAGTTATAGCATATTGGTGGCGACGTTGACGCTGGCGGGAATCTTCCTTTTGGAACATTGGCAAAATTGCCCGGTGATGGTTCTGCGCGAGTCGCCCACCGCCCTCGCGGCCCTGCAGTCGCGGTTGGTGGATGAAGTGATCATGGGCGAAAACGAGGATGACCATGATGTGGAGGGACAGATGCACCACACGACGACAAGCAAGGGAAAACCTTGTCATATCACAAACCGCGGCGGTTCGTTCAATTACACAATGAAAGTCCTGCCTGACCGGAAAATGACATTGAACTGCCGTTATTCAGGCGATGAGAAGAAAGGCCACGAGTTCGACATTGCCGTGGACGACCAGATCATTGCGACCCAGAACCTCATGGCCATCGCCCCCGGTCATTTCGTGGACGTGGAATATAAGATTCCGGCGAGCCTGACCCGCGGGAAGCCCCAGGTGAAGGTGGAATTTCTGGCACACACAGGCAAGATGGCGGGCGCACTTTACGGCTGCCAGATATTGAAACGGTAAAAAGCGAAGAGATTTTGACCATGAAAACATTTCAGAAATTCTCCCTACTGCTGGCACTGGCACTGACGCTCAACCTACACGCCGCCGGTGATGCCGCAAAATTCGCCGGCACCATCGTGGACCCGCAGGGCAATCCGGTGGCCGGCGCAACCGTGGATTTTTATCAATACCCTGTGCGCATGAGCTTCGGGCGGTCTGATCTGGCAGCAAAACAGCACGCCACGACGGATGGTCAGGGCGCTTTTGAATTGCCGGCGTTTTCAGGCATGGGGGTCGTGGTGGTGAAAAAGGCCGGCCACGCGCCGGTTTGGCGGACGTGGTATGCCGCACCGCCGCAGGAACCCCAGAAAATCGCTTTCAGCACGTCCGCGACGCTGGCGGGCGTAGTGGTGGATGAGGCCGGCCGGCCGGTGGCGGATGCGGAAGTCTGGGTGGCCTCCGCGTTAAACAAGGCCCGGACCGACATCGGCCAGCCAAACTTTGTGTTTGGCAACATCGCCCGCGAACTTTTTTCGGCAAAAACTTCGGCGGATGGAAAATTTCGCATTGAAAACTTTCCCAGCGACGCGCAAGCCATGCTTTTGGTGAAACACCCCGGCAAGGCGCTGCGCCAAACCGCCAAACCGCTTCGCTACGATGAACTGCCGTTTCACGCCGGACAGGAAGACATCATCCTCACGCTTGACCCGGCGGGCATCGTCACGGGAAAAGTCAGCGCGCGGGGAACCGACCAGCCGCTGGCCCACGCGGTGATCGCCCTCCAACCGGCGTCACCGGTGGGGTATTTTTCATTCGACATGAGTGCGGTGGTATCTGCCGCAGACGGATCATTTAAGATTTCCGATGTTCCGACCGGGGCTTATCAAGTTATGACGGCTTTTACCAACGAGCCCATCGCCGACTGGGTGGCAGATCCGGTTCCGGTCAAGGTGGCTGCCGGTCAACCCGCCTCCAACGTGCAGATACAAGCCTACAAAGGCGGCATCGTGGAAGTGACCGTACGGGGGAAAAACAATCACGACCCGCTCGCAGAGACGGGCGTGAGTGTGAATAGCGAGGATTTCAATCGCTCCGGTTCAACCGGAACCAACGGCGTGGTTTTCTTTCGAGTGCCGCCGGGCCAGCTTACCGTGTTTGCCAACAAGCCGGACTGGTCCCAGGCGCAAGCGCCGGCCACGGTAACGGAAGGCCAAACGACCAGCGTTACCATTGAGCTGAAGCCGGCCTTCAAAGTCACCGGCATTGTGCGCGACGCCTCGGGTGCGCCGGTGGCGGGGGTAGATGTCGGAGTGTATCCGAATTACTCGGGATTGGGCTCGGGCGCAAAGACAGACGCTCACGGACATTACGAGTTGAGCTGGCAGCAACCTACGTGGGCGGGATCGCAGAATCGAACATTTTATCTGCTCGCGCGTCATTCGGAGCGAAAGCTCGCGGCCATGCAGGAAATGGACGAGACAACGAAAAGCCTGGATGTGACTTTGAAACCGGCGATGAGCGTGTCCGGTCATATGCAGGACGCCAAGGGCAAACCGGTCACAGAGGCCATCGCCTATATCTCGATTCATCAGGAAAATTCGAGTTATACGATCAGTCGTGAGCCCGTTCATGCCGATGAGCAGGGCCGCATCCAGGCGGAAGCGCTGCCGATGGGCGAGCGTTATGGCTGGTATGTTTCCGCCAAAGGTTATGGCAGCGCCCACCAGGAAATGGAGGCGGCCGACCCAAAGGCGGATCACTATGATTTTTCCCCGCTCGTCCTCAAACTTGCCGACCGCAGGCTCGCCGGCCGCGTGCTCGGCACGGACGGCAAGCCCGCTGCCGGGGTTCAGGTCTGGATGAACGGCGACGGCCAGCCGAACGGCAACGCCATCACCGATACCGATGGCCAGTTTGCTTATGACGCGGTCTGCGCCGGCCCGGTGACGGTGAGTGCCAACATGAAAGGTGCCTACGGTTCGGCCGAAGCGGTGGGCGGCGACACGAACATGGTCATCCGGCTCAACGCCAGAAACACCTATACGCCGCCAACGCCGCAAACCTTGACCGGCACCGTTTATGATTCTGCCGGCAAACCCGCCATCGGTGCCAGCGTGGTTGTGACGCCGAATTGGGGACCGATAGATACCGCCAAGACCGATGCCGATGGCGCATATTCCGTCAACTGGCAACCCCAGACGGGCATGCGCGATGTAAAATATTTCATCATCGCCCGGGATGTGGAACGGAACCTGGCCGCGATTGAAGCCATTGACACCAATAAGACCCAGGTGGTGCTCCGGTTGGTGCCTAGTCTTTCCATTTCGGGAACCGTGCAGGACGCGCAAGGCGCACCGCTGGCCCACGCGAACATCAATTTGAACATGATGGCCGGGAACATGGGCGGCATGGTGGAATACCAGCCGATCAAAGTGAGCGCCGACGGCGCTTTCACCATTCCGGCGCTGCCAATGGGGCAGCAATACCACGTGTATGTTTCGGCGAAGGACTTCGGCTCCGCGAACAAAACCGTCGAGAAAAACCAAAGTCGGACCAACAGCATCCAGTTGTCGCCGTTCAAACTGAAGCCCGCCGACCGCCAGCTCGCCGGCCGAGTGCTGGGCGCCGAGGGCAAGCCGCTGCCCGGCGCGCAGGTCAGCATCAACGGCAACGGCCAGCCGAATGGCAATATGCGAACGGACGAGAACGGACATTTCCAGTTCAAGGTTTGCGCCGGGCCGATCCAAATCTTCGCATGGTCGCAATCCGGTTCGGGACAGAACAATTCCGGCAATACGCAGGCGCGGGGCGGCGACACCAACGTGGTGGTGAAAATGGGCGATCGCCAGCAACCGCAACGCGCGAACGCCATGCGGGAAAATCCGCTGAAGCCCCAGCCCTGGACGCTGAATGCGCTCGTGACGTGGCCGCTGAATCACAAAGCCGGAACGATTGTCCTGCTTTCAGTGCAAGCGGTGGTGCTTTTGGGAACTACCGGCGGGATTTTTTGGTTCACCCGCAAACGGGGATAAAGCAAAGGCGGATGGCTCAATTGGAAAAGACACCCTGCGATTGCCGAAGTTTAAACCGGGCGTCCGCCCGAATTCCCGCGTGACAGCCGGCATTTCGTGAGGCATTGTCCGCCGATGACAACCAACGAAGCCACCCAGTTGCTGGAACAGTTTCGCGCCGGCAAAATCCCGCGCGAAAAAGTCCTGCGCGCCTTCCAGTCCGCACCGGTGGCTGATCTCGGCTTCGCGCAGGTGGACACGCACCGCGCGCTGCGGAAAAATTTCCCGGAAGTCATCTTTGGCGCGGGCAAGACGCCGGAACAGGTTGTTCAAATCGCCACCAAGCTTCAGGATCACAACCAGCACGTCCTCGTCACCCGCATCACCGACGAACACGCCCGCGCGCTCAAGAAGAAATTCAAAATCGCGAAGCATCATTCCCTCGCCCGCTGCGTGACCATTGAGCAAAAACCTTTACCCAAGCGCGCCGGCTTCATCGCCGTGGTCTGCGCCGGCACGAGCGATTTGCCGGTGGCCGAGGAAGCTGCCGTCACCGCTGAAGTCATGGGCAACCGCGTCGAGCGCGCCCACGACATCGGCGTGGCCGGCCTGCACCGCACGCTGGCAAAACTCGATTGGCTCCAACGCGCGAATGTCATCGCCGCCGTCGCCGGCATGGAAGGCGCGCTGCCGAGCGTGCTGGCCGGGCTGGTTTCCAAGCCGGTCATCGCCGTGCCGACGAGCATCGGCTACGGCGCGAGCTTTGGCGGCATCGCCGCGCTGCTCGCCATGTTGAACAGTTGCGCCAGCGGCGTGACCGTGGTGAACATTGACAACGGTTTCGGCGCGGGCTACGCCGCCAGCCAGATCAATGCTTTGGCACAATCATGTAGCGGCGGTCTATGACCGTCGCCATTTGACTATGGAACGTCTTCACCGCTTGGAACAATTACATGCCGAAAATCCGGTCTATTTCGTAACCTTCTGCACAGAAGACCGGAAGCCGATTTTAGCCAGTCACAAAATTCATGATGCATTTGTTGCTTTCTGTCAGGAAGCTTTGAATCGTGCAGTGTTTGTGGGACGTTATATTTTGATGCCTGATCACGTTCATCTTTTCGTCCAAGCGCCACCGCCCTCGGACAATTTGTCAGCCTGGATCAAAAGCCTGAAAAATTACCTTTCAAAAACTTTGCGAAGCGAGTGCATAGCTGCACCTCACTGGCAAAAAGGTTTTTTTGACCACATTCTCCGTTCGGGCGAATCTTATTCCAAAAAATGGCTCTATATGGCTGAAAACTCAATCCGAGCGAAGCTGGTTAAAGACTGGCCTGACTGGCCGTATCAAGGTGAAATCTATCCATTGACCCGAAAATAAATGGCGACGGTCACAGACCGCCGCTACATAGCAATGAAAACGCTTTACCTCGACATTTTCAGCGGCATCGCCGGCGACATGTTCATCGCCGCGCTGCTCGACCTCGGCGTGGACGCCAAAAAGCTGGAGCGCGAACTCCAGAAGCTCAAGCTCGACGGCTATCACCTGCACATTTCGCGCCAGCAAAAATCCGCCATCGCCGGCATCAAATTCGATGTCCACCTCGCGCACGGCCAGGACCACGCGTACACCCATGAAACCGGACACCATCACGAACATGGCCACGAACATACGCACCTGCGTTCGTTTCAATTCAGCGCCACCTCCACTACTCCGCCGGCGCATCACCACGAAGGCCAGCGCAATTTTACCGAGATCAAAAAACTAATTTCTGACAGCAAACTCTCGGCGTGGGTGAAGCAGAAATCCATCGCCGTCTTCGCCCGCATCGCCGAGGCCGAGGGTAAAATCCACGGCCTGCCGCCGAACGAAGTCCACTTTCACGAAGTCGGCGCGGTGGATTCCATCGTGGACATCGTTGGCGCGGCCATCGCGCTTGAACTGCTTGGCAAACCGCGCGTGTTGGCCTCGCCGGTCGTCGAAGGCACCGGCTGGATCAAGTGCGCGCACGGGCGTTTTCCGGTTCCCGCACCCGCCACGCTGGCCATTCTCGGCGCGCGGAAAATTCCCGTGACTCAATGCGAGGAACCGCACGAACTCATCACGCCCACCGGCGCGGCGCTGCTCGCGGAATTTGTCGAGAGCTTCGGCGTGATGGAAAATCTCGTCGCCGAAAAGATCGGCTTCGGCCTCGGCACGCGGGAAAACCAGACGCGCCCGAATGTTCTGCGCGCAGTGCTCGGCATAATTTCCAAAGAAACATCGAACATCCAACATCCAACATCCAACATCCAGAGCCTTGATTGGGAAACGGATCGCGTCGCGGTTCTCGAAACGAATCTGGACGACTGCACCGGTGAAATTCTTGGCGCGTTTATCGAAACCGCTTTGGCCGCCGGCGCGCTGGACGTTTTTCACACGCCGATCCAGATGAAGAAAAACCGGCCGGGCGTTTTGCTGACGGTTTTATGCGCAGAAGCCGACGGCGACAAATTCAGTGAAATGATTTTACGCGAGACGACGGCGTTTGGCGTGCGCAAGACGATTGCCGAACGCCGCAAGCTGCGCCGTGAATTCACCGAAATCGCCACACCGCACGGCAAAGTTGCCGTGAAAATCGGCAGGCTTGGTGGTAAAGTGGTGCAGGCCGCGCCGGAATTTGAATCGGCCAAAAAACTGGCGGCCAAGGCCAAGGTGCCAGTGAAGCAGGTTTACGAAGCGGTAGCGGCGTCTCGACAGAGCGCCGCCGAAGTGAAAGATTAAAGGAAGCGGCTTTCTGCCGAAAGCCGCTACGCCGAAATGATGAGCGAAGCGAACAACAAACTGGAAAAGTTGCAGTCGTTGCTAAAAAGCTACGGCTCGTGTCTCGTGGCGTATTCTGGCGGCGTGGACTCGGTCTTCCTCGCCCGCGTGGCGCATGACGTTCTCGGCGACCGTGCGCTGGCGGCGATTGCCGACTCGCCGAGTCTGCCGCGACGCGAACTCGTGGAGGCACTGGAACTGGCGACGAAGTTCGCCTTTCCCGTCCGCGTCCTCCAGACGCAGGAATTTGCCAACGACAATTACACGGCGAACCCGGCGAACCGCTGTTATTTCTGCAAACACGAGCTGTTCGAGGAATTGACCCCGCTGGCAAAAGCGGAAAATTTTGCGGTGATCGCCTACGGTGAAAACGCCAGTGACATCGGCGATTTTCGTCCGGGCGCGCAGGCGGCGGCGGAGTTCCAGGTGCGCGCCCCGCTCAAGGAAGCCGGTTTGACCAAGGCGGAAATCCGCGAGCTGTCCGCGCAACTCGGCCTGCCGACGGCGGACAAGCCGCAGATGGCATGCCTGAGCTCGCGCGTGCCCTACGGCGAAACGGTGACGCCGGAAAAACTGCGGATGATTGAGCAGGCGGAATATGTCCTGCGCGACCTCGGCTTCCACGACGTGCGCGTGCGGCATCATGAAATGAAAGTGGCAAGTGACAAGTGGCTGGTGACAAGTGAAGTCGCCCCCGCCACACGTCCTCCGTCACTCGTCACTCATCTGGCGCGCATTGAGCTGGCACCGGCGGAAATTCCCGCACTGCTGGCGAACGGCAAGCTGGCGGCGGTGGCGGAAGAGCTGAAAAAAATCGGCTACGCGCACGTCACGCTGGATTTGCAGGGCTACCGGCGCGGCAGCACAAACGAGGTTCTGGGCAAAAAATGAATCCACGGAGGGACGAGTTGCACGAGCCCCCTGACCGACTTTGAAGCATGGGACTCGTGTAACTCGTCCCTCTGAAACTCAGGCCGACGGCGCAGCCATCTTTTCCTGCAAGCGGCGAAGCTGGTTTTCCAATTGGGTCACGCGGCTGTTCAGACGTTCCAAGGTCTTGCGCGTCTCGGCGGGAACAGCCACGCAGTCCTCGCAATGATGGCGCGTGGCGGCGCTGCCTTTGACGGGATATTCAAACTTCCGGCCGCAGGCGCGGCAGGTGCGGGGACGTTCTCCTGAAGCAATTGACTTCAACATGAAACTTGCATGGGCAGCACAACGATTAATTAATCAAACGAAAGCAGCACCTCAAGTTTCAAATTCGCCAGCCATGCCAAACAAACCGGGCTGGATCCTCCGAAGACGTGCGTCTTGGAGAATCCAGCCCGTGAACCAGAGTGCTTTTTAGGGATGGTGCAAACGGTAGAACACGGACGGGCTCGCCGGGTTGACGGCGATGTTCGTGGAGGTGATGCTCTCGCTGCCGGGAACATCCACCCAGTTGGTGCCGAGGCCGACGCTCAAGCTGTTGGTCTGTTCCTGCAAGATCCAGCCGGCATTGGTCGGCCACGCGAGCGTCATGGTGCCAGCCGAGACCGACACCTGGATCTGCGGTGCATTGGGATTGATGGGCGACGGGATCTCCAAACTGCCGGGGCCGCTGAAGTAGGCCGGCAAGGTCGTGCTATTGTAAACGCCCGGCGACTGGCTGACACCGCCCAAGACCAGTGCGCTGATTTGGTTGGTCGTGCTGAAGTCCAGCTTCAACACCGCGGCATTGGTGATGATGACGGTGGAATTGGTCGCCAGCGTCGCCTGCGCGAGTTCCAGCGTGCCGCCATTGACCGTGGTGTTGTTCGTGTAAGTGTTGAGGCCGCTCAACGTCAATGTGCCGGCCCCGTTCTTGGTCAGACCGCCGTCCGGATCAACGCCGTTGTTGACCAAGGCTTGAGCAATGGTCACGTTAAAACCGGCCGTGTCAATGATCGCACCGCCGCCGCGCACGTTGGCCGAGGCGCTGCCGGTTCCGAGGGCCAGGAACGACGCATTGTTGTCCACCGCCTTGAGCGTGCCGCCGTTGAAGTTGAACGTCCGGGTGCCCGCCGTATTCGCGGACAGGATGCCAAACACGGTCAAGGTGCCACCGTTGAGGTTGAAGGTGTTTTGGACGGTTCCGCCAGATCCCAGATGCATATCCACCACGCCCGATCCTCCGACCGTGGTCGCATTGTCACTGTAGAACGTGATGGCACCGCTGTTCAGGTTGATCGTATTGGTGCCGGTGTTATTGTCTCTGGCAAAGCGAATGTCCGTGTTCGCGTTGAGCTTCAAGTTGCCACCGTTCACGTCCAACTCGGAATTCGCCGTATCCCACTGGTTCATGACGAACCAGCGTTTGGTCGTGGTGGCAATGTTCACCGTACCGCCGTTGATGATCATTTTGCCGATGTCGCCACCGGCTCCGCTGCCGGCGAAACCGAGCATAGCGTCACCTTCGCTGTTCAGGGTGCCGCTGTTGACCGTGACGGTGCCCTTGGCGGTGCTGGACGCATTGGCACCACTGCCGACGCGCAATGAGCCAACGGAAACCGAGCCGCCGTTGAGGTTCAAGGCACCTTTGCCGCTGTTGATGCCCACATTCATGGTCGCGGTCAGGGCGGACACGGTGGCGGTGCCGTTGACATTCAGCGTCATGTCGGAGCCATCCGATTCACCGATATGGAAGTTGCCGTTGGACACGATCAACGAAGAGGTGTCACTCAACGTGATCGAGCCTTTGGGCATGTTCGCCGAGTTGCCGCCACTGAAACCGGCGCTGCAGTCCGATGCGGTCACCGTCGCGCCATTGGTCAGGACCAAGTCTGAAGAAACCGCGCCGACACCATTGCCACGGCCAACGGAAAGCCAGGTGGAAATGTTCAGAGTGGCGTTATCCACCACGATTCTGGCGTTGTTGCCCGCGCCGCCGTTGGCCACGACACCGCCGATGACCAATTCGCCGGCCACCGTGTTGGTGCTGCCATTTTTGAAGGCCAGCGTGCCGGACTGGGCGATGAGCGGGCCGCTAAACCCGCCGGAAGTCGCCTGCGCCGAATCCCAGGTGCTGTTGGACGAAATCACCAGCGAGCCGCCGCCCTGTTTGAACAGAGAACCGCTGCCCGAGTCCGAACCGCCCATCATCGTGTTGGCCGTGCCGGTCACCGTGACCAGGTTGCCTCCCTTGTTGACGCCCTGCCCGAGGGTCAGGTTGCCGGCCGCCGCGTTGAAGGTCTGCGCCGCGCTCAACGTGATCGGCACGTTCAAGATTTGCGCGTTCGCCGAGTTGTTGGTGATGCCGCCGGCCAACGTCAGCGTGCTGCTGGTCGTGCTGCCGATGGTAAAGCTCGCGGCGTTGTTGCTGAAGGTCAGGCCGGTCACGCTGTAGCTATTATCCATGTCCGGTGACGTGCCCACGGTACCGGCGAAGATCAGGCTGTCGCCGGACATTTCAGGCGCCCAGCCGACCACCCAGTTCGGATTGGTGGACCATTTTTGATCGCTGCCGCCACCATTCCAGACTTCCGTGGCGGTCACCGCGAGTGAAATGTTGGCCGTGCCGATCTGGCTGTTGCTGTCGGTGATCACCGCCGACAACGTGTAACTTCCGATCGCCGCACTGCCCGGGACGGTGATGGTGTTGGTGTAAACATGAACCGTGCTGGAGATCGTGCTGGCAAGCACCAAGGCCACCGAGGACGGCCCGCCGATGGTGCTGGCGTTCAACACCACGCCAGTGTTCGGATCCACCGTGCCGCTGCCGTTGGTCACCGTGACACTGATCAACACGTTCTGGTTATGGATCGCCGTGGACGGGATGGCCACCCCGCTGCCCGTGGGCGGGTTGAAGGTTGAATAATGCAGTCTCACTTGATTATTCACCGGGTCGGTGACCACCGAGAAATTGGCCGCGTTGACCGGCTGGACATCCCAGACCGGGGTGCTGGCAAAGTTGCCAGTAATGCCAGTGGCGGTGATCAGCACATAGTCGGCGGTGGTGTCCAGACTGACGAGAGTGCTCGGCGCTTTGATATGGAGGGCGTTGCCGTTCAAGGCCAACGTGCCGGAACCGTTGATCTGGTCATTCGCTCCGTTGTAAGTGGTGCTCAAGTCAAAATTAACCGTTGCGCCGCTGCCCAAGGTCAGGCCGCCAGTGAAGAACAATGTGCCAGCCGTGCCGTCCGTGCCCGGGAAAATCTTCGAGCTGGAAGCCGTCACCAGGGCGTTGACCGTGCCATCGCCCAACAGGTTTTTGCCGCTGCCCAAGGTGAAGGTGCTGAGCGACGGATCAAAGGTCGCACCGAGGCCAACAATAATGTTGGTCGAGGCAATTGAACCGCCCGTGGCCACCGCCAACGTGCCGTTGCTGATGGTCGTGTTGCCGGTGTAGGTGTTCGCGTTGGTGAGCGTGAGCGTGCCGCTGCCGGTCGAGACAAGGCCGCCGCTGGTATTCGGTGCCAGAGATCCGCCGGTGATGACCGCCGGAGTCGTCGCACCGCCGCCGCTGACCACAAAGATGGGCGTGGCTGTGTAGTTCACACCCGGGCAGGTGACGATGACGTTCGTGACGACACCCGTCAGCGGATTGATCTGGGCAATGGCGGTTGCGCCGATGCCGGTAGTGTCACCCGCGGCGTTGGTGATGGTGATGATGGGCGGAGCGATGTAGCCGGTGCCGCCACTGGTGACGCTGGCACTGTGGATGCCGTTGCCCGCAGGCGCGAGCAGCGCCTGACCGATGGTGATGGCGTTACCGTTGTTGTCAATGGTGGCGCCGCCGCTGTAAATGTTGGCGCTGTTCACGGTCAAGAACGTGAGGCTGCCGGCGCTGGCCTGCAGCGTGCCACCGTTGAAGCTGACCCGCCCATTGTTCCCCTGATAGCCCCAGGGAGCCCAACTGCCCACAAGATTCACCGAGAGCAGGCCGCCATTCAAATTCAAGATGGAGGTGCCATTTCCCAAACCAACTCCCTGACTGGAAGAATTGACGCTGCCACCCAAAATATTGATGACGGAGGTCTGACCCGAACCAAAGTTGCAGATAAGCCCGCCGCCAGCGAAACTGAGCGAGCCGCTGAACACGTTGAGCACACCGGTCTGAGCCGCGTTGCCGCGCGCCATCACCAGCCAGCCGGTGTCGGTCACGGTGCCGCCATTGACTTCAAAGAGCGCATTGCCGCCGTTGCCGCCCGACGCGCCCCAACTGCCGAGTTGCAGTTCGTTCATGCTGATGGTGCCGCTGTCAATCCGGCCGTAGCCATAGGTGCCGGGCATATGCCCAAGGAAGGCGGTGCCGGTGCCCAAGGATATCGTCCCACCGGTTTGCCACAACGCGCCAACCGCGTTGGTGACGGTGCCAACGGAGATGGTGTTCGTGCCACCGCCCAATGAACCGGAAACGGTCAAAGCCGCGTTGCCGGCCAGGCCGGCCACGGTCACGTCACCGCCGGACACCGATCCGGGAACAGAGAGGGTTCCGGCGTTCACCACGGTTGGTCCGCCGTAGAGGTTGGCCGCCGCGAGGCTGATCAGACCATTGCCCGTCTTGGTAAGGCCGCCGCCCAAGTCCGCGAGGGGCACGTTCAAGGTTTGCGGATTGGCGGAATTGTTGACCAGGCTTCCGCTGCCGGAGAGCGTCAGCGTGCTGGCGGTGGTGCTGCTGATGGTGCGGCTGACCGCCCCGCTGTCAAAGGTCACGGCGGTGACGGTGTAATCGTGGTTCATGTCCGGCGTCAGGCGCGCGCTGCCGGCGAATTCCAAGCTGTCGCCAACGTAGCCGGGCGCGAGCAGGTTGGTCCAATTCAAGCCCGTGCTGAACAAATCGTTCGCACCCGCGCCGTTCCAGACATCGTTGCCAACAACGACGGTCAGCGGAATGTTGACCAGGCCGGTGAGCGGCACGGTGTCAGTCAAGGTCGCCACCAAAGTCTTGCCACCCGCGAGCGTGTCCGGCGTGACGGTCAGGGTGTTGGTCCAGATATTGCCGCCTGCGGCCACAAGCGCAAAGGTGGGGGAACCACCGATCGGGCTGGCGTCCACGGTGACGCTGGTGACGCTGCCACCGGTGCCGTTAGTGGCGGTGACGCTGATGAAAACATTTTCGTTGCGCACGACCGTGGCCGGCGTGGCCGAGCCGCCGCCCTTGGGCGCGGTGGAAGCCGCGTATTGCAGCTTGACGGTGTTGCCGCTGGTCATGACGGAGAAGTTACCGGCGTTGAGCGGCTGAACGTCCCACGAAATTCCCGCGAAACTGCCGGCAATGGGGTTCAGCGATGTAATCAACGTATAATCGGTTGCCTGCAAACTGGCTGAGGTGCTCGGAGCCTTCACGTGAAGGATGTTGTTGTTGAGGGTCAGCGTGCCGGCCACGGTGATGAGGTCGTTGGAACCGGTGGCCGAGGTGCCGACATCGAAATATGCAAGCGCACCGGAGACCAGCGTGAGATCGTTGTTGAAATGGTTCGTGCCATAAGCGCCATCAGTGCCGGCATAAATTTTCGAGCCGGAAGACGTGTTCACCGAACCAACAACCGTGCCGCTGCCGAGCAGGCTTTGGCTGCCGCTCAGGGTGAGGCTCGTGCCAGAAACGTCAAAGGTCGCGCCCACCGCCGTGGTGATGTTGGAAGATGTCAAAGAACCGGTCAGCGCCAGCGTGCCGCCATTGACCATGGTGTTGCCGGTGTAGGTGTTCGCGCCTTGAAGCGTCAGCGTGCCGCTGCCGATCTTGGTGAGGCTGCCCGGGCCGCTCATCACGCCGGAATAGGTTGTGCTCGCATTGTTGTTGCCAATGGAGAGAGCGATGGCATCAGAGCCGTAGGCGTGAGACGTCTCGTTATACCCTTTCAGAACCACATTAGCGCCGCCAGTCAAAGCACCAAGCGTCGCCGAGCCAATGCCCGTGGCGAAAACCACCGGGCTGCTGCCAAACTGCTGGTTGCTGTTGTTGCCGCCACTGAGATCAATTGTTGCATTTTCCATCGCAAGGCTCGAATTGATGCCGATATAGCTGCCGCCATTGTTTCCCGACATCGGAACAATCGTGACGGTTCCTGAATAGGTGTTGGTGTTGCCAAAAAAGACGATCGAGGTGTTCCAAACATTGCCCGTATTAAAGCCGGTTTGCTGGAGCTTCATGTTTCCGCTGCCGCTCACGACACCGTCAATGAACAGACCCTTGTTCACATCACCACCGCCACCGTTCCAGGTCGCCCCCAGCGTGCCGCCGCCCGTGCCGACGGTCAGCGCCCCTTGCAGGTGCATGAAACCGTCCGATTCATAAATGGTGGCACCATTAACGGTGACGGCATTCGGAATATCATATGTCTTGCCATTTTGATTAGCGGTGGAACCGCCGCTGCCAATATCGATTCCCAAATTGAGCAGCGTGCCTGGGTTCATCGTTATCGGCCCGGTGCCGAAAGGGGTGACTGCCCCATACGCGCTGGATCCCGCCCCATACCTGGCAGTGCCGCTGTAACCGAGCGTTCCTGCATTGACCACCGTGCCACCGGTATGGGTGTTTTGATTCCCCAACTTCAAAAGCCCAGCGCTATTCTTGACGAGCGTCACCGGCGTCGCCCCATTGTCCTTGATGATGGCCCAGAGGGTCCAGTTGTTGTCAGTGCCACCGGGAACATACACATCAAGCTCGCCGTTGCCCGCGCCCGAAGTCAGAAAGCCAGCGTTGCCCATGAACCAGCGGCTGGTGTTGCCCGCCATCAGCAAACCGCCGCTGCCGAGCGTGCAGGTGACACCGGAGTTGATGGTGAAATCGTTCAACTCGTTCAGCGAATTGATGGTGGCATTGGCGGTGAGCGTGATGCTGCCGCCGGCATTTTTCCAGTTTTGCGCCGAGGCGCCGGCCCCGGTGGTGGAGCCGGACACGGCAGTATAGCCGGAATAGGTGATGATATTGCCGCCGCTGATGGTCGCCCAGTCGCCGCCGCTGCCACTGATGCCATTGACCGTGGCCCAACCGCCCAAGATGCCGCCGGCATCATTGGCCAGCGTGGAACTGGTCACGCCGGAAGCTGAAAAATCAACCGCCGCGCCGGTGCTGCGAGTCACGGCACCGTTGATGGCGAGAGTCCCGCCGGAGCCGACTTGCCAGAGTTGTTGCCCGCCGGAAAGCGAGAGGGGGTTGTCGATGGTGGTCGTGCCGCTGCCGAGCGTGCTGGCGTCAATGCCGCCCGCGCCGAGCGTGAGCGTGCCGGAGCCGGACACCGTGTAGCCGGTGGTGGTGAATTGGAGATTGGACGCGCTCAAGCTGGTGTTGAGTGTCACCGTGCCGGCCGTGCCGGCAAAGATCGCCGAGTTGGTGCCGGCGGCGGAATTGTCCGCCCAGTTGACATCGCCGCCACCGTTCCACCAGTTGGCGGTGCTGTTGAGATTCCAAGTACCCGTGCCGCCCAGGGTGCCGCCGCCCAACTGATCCCAGTTGAGGCTGTCCGCGCGGGTGGTCATCACACCGGCGGCCAAAATCAGACAGAGTGTGGTTAATTTTTTTAGCATGGGGGTTTTCATATTGGGAAACAAACGGCTGATGGATTTGACTGGCCGTGGGCTAAACGGCATCAGGGATTGCGAGTGCGTGGTTTGGGGTTTCATGGTTGGGGGCTGGCTGGGTTGGGTTACGGCAAAATTCCGGGCGCAAATAAAGATGACAGTTCGACTTTCAATGGGTTGTTCAAAGGAATTACTGAAGAACCTAAATTAACCCCGAACATTCGCCTACCCCTCAATTGAGGGGGCTACCAGGGAAAACTTCCGCCGAGCGAACGACGCCAAACGCCTTGATTTTATTCAGTAATATCACCCGCCGTGCCGCCCGCCAACATCAGGGTGGTTTCAAAAAAATCTGCCGCCGGAGCGCGGCGTTTACGCCGCTTCAACGTGGCCTTGCCAATCCACGTTGAAGCGGGCTAACGCCCGCGCTCCGATGGCGGCGGGCACGCCATCAGTGGCCACGCTTTTAAGCAAACGCTCTAAAAGTCAAAACGGGCTTTGCGATTCCTCGCAAAGCCCGCCGGGATATTTGATGACCGGAGAATTAATTTGCCCGGCGACGCCAGAGCAACAGGCTGGCACCGCCAAACATCGCCAGCGTCATGCTGCCGGGTTCGGGCACGGCAGCCACGATCAACGGGGCGCTCGCATCGGAGCCAAGACTGTAAAGACTGGACACCTGCCCCGCGGTCAGCGCCCCGCTGAAGATGCCAAAGGAATAGGTGGAGCCGGTCAGGGCTGGATCGCCATAAGGCGAGCCGCCATTGATGCCAATGTCGGTCAAAGTGGACAAATTGAAGCCCGGATTCGTGACCGTGGCCGGCAAGCTCGCATAATTCGCGAGCTGCCCGTCAACGTAATAGGTCAGGGTTGTGCCATCATAGGTCGCCACCACTTGATGAACTCCCGGGCTGTCCAGATAGATGCCGTTGGCAAAGTAATCCCAACCGCCGGTAGCGGTTCCACCGGCACCCCTCATCGCAACCGAGGATTGCCATGGATCACCGCCACGAACCGGAGTGGCAAGCAAGTAGTTGCCCTGCGTGCCATCACTGAAGGAGTAAAGGGTGTCAAATTTGGGCCAACCGGTGGTGCAAGTGAACCAGTCTTCAATTGTAAACGAGCCGTTGATGCCCGACACCGCGCTCGAATTCAGCGTCAACATCGGCCCGGTTCCTCCCCACTGGCCACTGGTGCCGCCATTGTTACCAGCGGTGACCAAGGCACCTCCAGTAATAGATGCGCCGCCCTGAAGCGTGCCGTTGGCGGTGCCGACTTGGTCGTTGGCCGTGCCGGTTGAAAACTGATAATAGTGTTCCAAGTCGGACTGGGCGTTAACGGAAACGGCCAAAGCCAGCAGGCTGGCCGTTAATGCAAGGGTGGAAGTTCGATGGAATGTTTTCATGGGTGTTAAGTTTGTCTGGGTTCAAGCGGGATGTTAGCAAGCAGGACTTGGCCGCCTATCCCTCAATTGTGGGGGGAAAGTGGATCAGCGCGCGGCGATGACCTGGATACTCTACAGCTGCGCACCGTCCCTACCACCCGCCCCGATCCGCTTGGTGCCAAGGTTGATGGAAACTGTCACATGTCGTTATTTGGCGCGTTTTGGCGCGTTTTGGCGTTTTTGTCACTGGCTTTTTGTGTGCGCCGGCGGCTGCGAGGATTTGCTCGCGCTGCTCGGACCTTGGCGGCTCGCGGGGACGGTGGCAGCGCCACTGGCAATCGCCCCACCGATCGGCTTTACCTTTTCTTTACCTTTTCTTTACCAAATTAATTTTTTGAAAGGTAAAGGTCCGGCCAGACGCGGCACACCTCATCCGTCGTTCCGACACCTTCTCCCCAGAGCGGAGAAGGACCACGCAGCCGCGCCGCCCTACCACCCCTACCCCTGCCAGTCCGGCATCTGTTCCTGGTATTCATCCGCCGGGATTTTATTCCCGACGAACGGTTGATGGTTACAGGTCACGCCGTAATCAAGAGGTGCGGAGTTCGCCAGCACGAGCGAACTTTAGCACGGGATTTTCTCGCAACGGCGCGGCGGATGTTCGTCGCCCGAACGGCACCCCCATGCGACCACCACCGCACCCCCACGCGACCACAAAATTATCTTCAAAAAGAAATTTGACGGAGCGGAAACCTGAAGCCAAATGCTGACATGCTGAAAAACAAAAAATAGTTGGCAGTCGGCAGTGGGCAGTGGGAGGCGAAATCTGAAACCTGGACCATCTTGGCGGTCCGGCGCAGCGCGGCGACAGGCCGCCAAGTCCCCCAAGGCACCGGGACGGTGCTTTAACCCGCAGCCGGGACGGGCTGCGCTACATCACAACTGGAAACGTTTGGTGACGGCTCATCGTGAGGAAGGCGGTTGCGGGAGGATCGTCCATCTACATCACGGGGTAAATGGCACCTGCGTATTCCATGCGTAACTTGCGAGCCACACCTCAAAACCACGACCTCTTTTTTGGTTTCGCGGCAAACTTCGTGCCGACCGAAAAAACTCCTTGATTCAATCGGCTTTGTTTGGAATCTGCGACCGAACCTTGCGGCTGCGAGTTGAATTTTCCACCACCCCTTCAGGGTGGATTAAATTTTGCAGGTTACCTAGGGTAGTCGCTTCGCTCCAACCCTAGGCTAATTTCCGGAGCGCCTTCAGCGCATTTTAATTCATTAAGGGGTCCCGAAATGAATCCCGCTCCATGATCGTTCCCCAGCCATTTCAATTCAATATCTAGGCCGCCAGCGGGCGCCGGCTCCGTTGATTCTGCAGTTTTAGTCGTGGCCCGCACCGGCCACACCCGCGGCTCCCCGGCCCCGGAGGATTCGGGTTGAAGCTGCAACGGCGGAGGCCGGAAATCATTCCTCGCCGGCTTCCTGCGTTTCCTTGAACCGCGCCACCGCCTCGCCGCGCGAGTGGACATGCAGCTTTTCGTAGATGTGCTTGAGGTGGTCGCGTACGGTCTCGTAGCTGACGCCGAGCTGGCCGGCGATTTCCTTGCTGACAAAACCCTTGGCGAGCAGCGTCAAAATCTCCTCCTCGCGCGGTGTCAGCCGGGTGGCGGCATCGCTTTTCGCGGGCTGCCGGCGGAAGGACGCGATCACGCGCCGGGCGATCTCGCTGGTCATCGGCACGCCACCCTTCAGCACATCCAGCACCGCCGCCTGCAATTCCTCCGGGCTGGAACGTTTCAACAAATAACCGTCCGCGCCGGCCTCCAGCGCGCGGAAAACCGTGTCGCTATCGGCCGACACCGTGAGGATCAATATCTGCGTGTGCGGGATCAGCGGTTTCACCCGCGTGGTGCAGGCGATGCCGCTCATGCGCGGCAGCCGGATGTCCATCAGCACCACGTCCACCTTTTCATACGGCAGACGGCGGAGTGCCTCCTCGCCGGAGGCGAACGTGCAGACGCATTTGAAATTCGGGATGCCGTCAATCAGCCGCGTCCAACTGTCGCGGACGTCGGGCAGGTCTTCCACGAGGGCGATGCGGACGACCTTGCCGGCGGCGGGCGCGGGTTCGGGTTTCTTGTTCATGATTTGGCCGGGGCGATTTTTTCGCGCGCGGGCAGCGGCAGCAGAAAGGTGAGGCAGCAGCCTTTGCCGGGCGCGGTTTTCAGGGTAAAACTTCCGCCGATGTCCGCAAGCCGTTGTTTCATGTTGACCATGCCGTTGCCGCCGGCCCGCGTGTCCGCGGGCGCAAAGCCCCGGCCGTTGTCCTCGACGACGACCTGAAGAACATTTTCCTCGACCCGCACCTTCAGGTTGATCTCCTTCGCGCCGGAATGGCGGGCGGCGTTGCGGATGGCCTCCTTCACGGCCAGCATGAGATTGCGGCGCTGCGGCAGGTCCAGCGGCAGGGCGGGCAGTTCGGCCGCCACCTCCTGCCGGCAACGGATGGCGGTGGAGTTGAGAAATTCCTGGGCGTGCTCCGAAATGAAGGCGGCGAAATCCTTCACGGTGTCGCGGCGCGGGTTCACCGCCCAGACGATCTCATCCATGGAGCGCAGCAGCAGGCGCGCCTTGGCGCACAACTCGTTGAGCCGCGTGCGCGTCTCGCCTTCGTGCGGCGTCGCGCGCAAAACCAGTTCGCCGAGCAGGGTCAGTTGCGTCAGGCCCGAACCGAGGTCGTCGTGAATGTCGCTGGCGATGCGCGCGCGCTCGCGTTCGAGCAGGCGGTGGGCGCGCGCCTGCAAGGCCAGCCGCACGCCCTGCCGCACCCACAGCACGGCAACCGTGAGGCAGGCGAGCAGCAAGCCGGCCAGCACCCAGCCTTCCTGCCAAAAATGGATGTCGAACGGCTGTAACGGCGGCACCTGGATGATTTTATTGGGATGCGACCACCACATCTTGCCGGCATAACCGACCACCTGCGCGGGCGGCCAGGAATCGTCCGCCTGCTTGGTGGTCCGCCAGTTGCGGTCGTTGCCGGTCACGACGCGCCAGGACGGATCGGAAAACACCTCGATCAGCCGCCCGCTGGCCAGCTTGACGCGCAGGCCGAGAATCACGCCGGCGTCCAGCGAGTCGTTGAAGGCTTCCACCGCCAGCACATGATGGCCGGGCGACAGCAGCCAGGTGAGGTCGTATTCCGCGAGGCTGTTCGCGTCGGCGCCGCGCCCGATTTCCCGGCCGTCGAGAAAAACCGTGTAGCTGTTGTCGGCGGTCATCCGCAGTTCGGCGTGGACGACCTGCGCGTTTGGCGGAATGTCAAACGCGCGCCACAGGTGGCACGCCTGCCGGTCGGTCACATTGGTCGTCCAGATCCAGTCGCCGAGACCGAGTTCGGAAGCCGCCGGCGTGGTGCCCATTTCCAGGAGACCGGCCTGCTGCAGCGGCTTCAAGGTTTCGCCCGGCACTTCCAGCACCGTGCCCTGGCCACCGTTAGGCGGCAGGAACATCCCCGCCGAAATGTCCTCCCAGTGTTTCAGGTCGGAAGCTTTCACCGCGCCCCAACGATTCTCGGACATAACGTGGTAGGCCACCACCCTCTCCCCGCCGATCCGGAAGGCCGCCGGTCCTTCGGCGGAATCCGACTCTAGGGCGGGGCCGGGCTGGCCGAACGGCCCGGCGGGATCATCCGCCACGGCCAGCCGCAGATGGTTCATGATGTCGTCCTTGAAGATGAGATAAAACCGGCCGGCGTCAGCAAACAGGGCGGCGTCCAGGACGCTGAAGCCGGGATCATAAAACAGTTTCGTTTCCGAAAAGGTCTGGAAGTCCTTCGTCGTCGTGCCGTAAATCCGGTTGCCGTCCGGCTGGTTGGTGGCACCCGGCTGATTGGTGACGGCGCTGGCCCAGAAGATCAAAAACTGCGCCCGGCGCGCGTCCCAGAAAATTTCCGGGGCCCAGCAGTTCACCGTCGCCGGCTCGTTCGTCATCACGGGAAGGGCCGTCTGCTCCGACCAGTGGACCAGATCCTTCGATGAGGCGTGGCCGATGTAATTGCCGGTCCAAGCCGCCGTCCAGACGAGGTGAAACGTGCCGTCCGGCGCCAGCAGCAGGCACGGATCGCGCATCAGCCGGTCGCCCACCACCGGTTTCAAGAGGCTGCGCCCGCGGTTCATCGCATCCCAGCGGTAACCGTTCAGGCTGTAGGCGAGATGCAAACCGTCGGCGTCGCCGCTGGCCGCGTTGAAATAGCTGAACAAATAACCTTTCGCCGGCAACGCCTTGTCCGGCGCATTCACCTCCAGCAAATTGTCGCCCACATAAACCCGGTAGTCCTTGATGCGCCCGCCCGCATCGCTGCTGCCCGGCCGCGGCAGATAGCGGAAACCCGCGATGGTGCAGGATTTGCCCAGGTCCAAAACCAGATGGTGCGGATGGTTGGGCGCGCCCGTGCTCCACTGCGTATGCCAGAAGGTGGCCGGGTTGCCGTCAATCGCGTTCTCCGCCGAGCCATCCTCCCGGTCCAGTTCCTCGCTGTCGGCGTAGGCGATTTTCCAGCCGTCGCTGTTCACCACTTCATTGGACGCATCCAGCAAATCCAGCTCGGCCACCGCCGCATAAGCCCGGCCGTCGTGCGCCGAAAGCGATTCCAGGCAAAAATACCGGCCCGTGGCCGGCTGGTCGAAGCGCACCTCCTGCGTTTCCGTTCCCGGCAGAAACTGGCCGGTCAGCACCGCGTTCGCCGGGTCCAGCTCCAGCCGGACGGACGGACGGCCAGGGTTGGACACATTCAATACCGGCGACGCCGGCGCAGCAACCGCCAGCGGTTGCTGGCTCCAGGCCAGCGGATGAAAATCGGCGACCCAAACCGCCGCCAGCAAGATTTTTGCAAGGACGGCGCGGCCAGATGCCAGCGGGAACCGGCGTTGGTGCCAGACGGGTTTCACGCCCGACAATTAAATGACCCGGTGCGGTTTGGCAAACAAGTTCGCCAGCAGAATTATAGCAGATCAAAACAACATGGGCGCACCGGCGTTGGTAGCAACGGTCTTTCCACACGCAACGGGAAGCTGTCCGGCAAAAAACGGGGAAGCGCCGGACAGCGGACGGCGCAGCGCACCGTCCCCACCACCCTACCCGATCAGCTTGGTGCCAAGGTTGATGGAAACTGCCATAGATTTCCGGCAGGGATTTCCCGAAGGGCAATGGTCAGCCACGGTTATGAACGAATGAATGGTCGGGCGGTCAGTCCTCTAACCGCCGCTGGTTGAAATGAACAGGCTCTGGTTTGCCACAACGGCGCGCAGAGGACTGCGCGCCCTACCAACTCACGGCGAAAATGCGGTGGACAGGATTTCGCGGGCCGCATACTGTTGCCGCCGTGGAACTTGATGGGCCAACATATTTATGCGTTTAACTTTGCCGACACTCTTCTTTCTCCTTGCACTGCTATTAAGCGGTTGCGCCACCGATAAGCAGTCTTCAGAAAAAGTATCTGGATTTGTTGAAGTGTCCTGCCCATCAGATAAGGCGCTTGTTTATCTTTATCGTGTTCGACCTTGGGTTGGTCAGAGTGAGAACATAATGATGTGCGTTAATTACAAGCCAACCGTATCGCTCAGTGGACACGAATATTGTCCATTGGTTCTTAATCCAGGTTTCACGCAGTTTGGGCATACGTATCAAGACATCATTCCGCCCTATGGAATTCCTGCCGGCACGAAAAACGTGGTGGACTTGCGGGTGCATCTGGAGACAGGAAAAATTTATTATGTTGCGTATCGGTTTTGGATAAACCCGTTCCACCACCCGAGCCCAACCATGGTTTTGGTGAATCGGGACGAGGGCACAAACGAAATGTCAACCTGTTCAATCAAAAAGGCGTTTAACAATCCTCATGAAAATTAAGGCACAACTGATTTGGGTGGCATTCCTATTGGGCATCTTGGGGCTTACAGGATGCACGACTGTCAATACGGCGGCCAAAGCCCAAGGTTCA
>Ga0265324_10000282_pt1 | contig 37609 bp, 28 predicted proteins | sample 41419metaG_FD_198634 | JGI IMG/M metagenome (GOLD analysis project Ga0265324, IMG submission 198634) | Rhizosphere microbial communities from Carex aquatilis grown in University of Washington, Seatle, WA, United States - 4-14-19 metaG | ecosystem: Host-associated > Plants > Roots > Rhizosphere...
GAGAACAAGTCATTTACAAAGCACCGTTTGAAGTGGTCTGGACGGCCATGCCGACATCGATAACGAATGTGGGGCTAAAACTTGTAAGCGTGGACGCAGACAAGCATGTGTTTCTCGCCAAGCATGGAATCTCTGGTTGGAGTTGGGGAGAGAATGTCGCCATCTTTGTGGAAAAAATTGAAACTAATAAGACCTCAGTCGAGGTAGCCACCAAACGAAAACTGGTCACAAACATCACCGCTCAAGAGTGGGATGAGCCGATTTTTATTCATCTAGATGGGATGTTCAAACGGGACTGAAGCAACATTGAAGCCGACACGTCGAATACGGGCGCAAAATCCGTCCATTGAACTTCAAAGTTGGCTTTGTTTCTTCGTTCCTTCGTTGTTAATTTATGCGCATGAATCGCGTCAAATCTGACCAGCTTTTTGCCGAGGCGTTGAAATATATTCCCGGTGGCGTCAATTCGCCGGTGCGCGCCTTTCGCGCGGTGGGCGGCAATCCTTTTTTCGTCAACCGGGCCAGCGGTTCCAAGGTCTGGGACGTGGACGGCAATGAGTTGATTGATTACGTGCTGACGTGGGGGCCGGCCATCCTCGGCCATGCGCATCCCAAAATCATCGCCGCCGTCAAGGCCGCCGCCGAGCTGGGCACGAGCTTCGGCATCCCGAATCCGCACGAGGTCACGATGGCCAAGCTCATCTGCGAACTGGTGCCGAGCGTGCAGAAGGTGCGCATGACGAGCAGCGGCACGGAGGCGTGCATGAGCGCCATCCGGCTGGCGCGCGGGTTCACGAAGCGCGACAAGATCATCAAGTTCGACGGCTGCTACCACGGCCATGTGGATTCGCTGCTGGTGCGCGCGGGCAGCGGTGCGTTGACGTTCGGGCACCCGGACAGCGCGGGCATCCCGGCGGCGTTCACGTCGCACACCATCGTCGCGCCTTACAACAACGTGGACGCGGTGAAAAACATTTTTGCGGCGAACAAAAACGAGATTGCCGGCATCATCGTGGAACCGGTACCGGGCAACGCGGGTCTGTATCTGCCGCAGCCGGGCTATCTGGAATTTTTGAGCGAGATCACCAAGGCACACGGCGCGCTGCTGATTTTTGACGAAGTGATGACGGGCTTCCGGCTCGCGCGCGGCGGAGCGCAGGAGCGGTTTCACATCCGCCCGGATTTATCCACGTTCGGCAAGGTCATCGGCGGCGGGCTACCGGTGGGTGCTTTCGGCGGCCGCGCGGAGATCATGGATTGCCTTGCACCACTCGGCCCGGTGTATCAGGCGGGCACGTTGAGCGGCAATCCGATTGCGATGGCGGCGGGCCTCGCAAATTTGGAGGAATTGGGGGCAAAGCAGGAAAGCGGCAACGCCTACCAGCGGCTCGAACAACTCGGCGCACAACTTGCCGCCGGCATGAGGGACGCGGCGAAGTCGGCAAACGTGCCGGTGCAGTTCAACCAATGCGGCTCGATGTTCTGCGGCTACTTCACGAGCCAGCCGGTTCACAACGTCGCCGATGCAATGCACAGCGACCGCGAGCGGTTCAAGAAATTTTTCCACGGGATGCTGGACGCGGGCGTTTACCTCGCGCCGTCGCAGTTCGAATCGGGTTTCCTGTCCACCGCGCACACGGCGGCGGACATTGATAAAACGGTCAGCGCGGCGGCGAAGGTGTTGCGGACGCTGTAACCTTTGCTTCGGCATCGCGTCTGACCGGTTAGTCCGCCAACCACAACCAAAGGCGGTTTGCACCCGATAAACACAACTATGAAACTGAATAAAACATTGATGATGGCCGCGCTGATGGCCGGCAGCCTCTTCGCCACCGGCTCCTTGCAGGCGCAGGACGCTCCCAAAGACAAGCCCGCCGTGGACGCGACACCCGCCGCTCCGGCTCCCGGCGCCCCCAGTGGCCGCGCGCGCATGAACCCGGAACAGCTCGCCAAGGATCTCGGCCTGTCCGACGACCAGAAGACGAAGTTCAAGGACGCCATGCAGGACATGCAGAAAAAACTGCAGGAAATGCGCAAGGATACCAGCCTCGCGCAGGAAGACCGCCGCGCGAAGTCCAAGGAAATCCGCGACGCCGCCCAGGCGAAGTTCAAGGAAATTCTCACAGCCGAGCAGTTTGCCAAGCTCCAAAAGCTGATGCCCGGCACGCGCAACCGTCCCGGTGCCGACACCGCGCCGAAAAACTAATCGTCGCCAATTCAATTCACGAGGGACGGCCACCTGCCGTCCCTTTTTTTATTTCATCAGCGGCACGGAATTTTTCCGCCAAAAGGAGAAGACTTCCCGCCACCACGCCGCCGGCTGGCCGGCGATGTCGTTGTGGTGCGCGCCGGGGAAGACCTGCAATTCCTTCGGGCCGGCATAGCTGGCGAACAACCGCTTGCCGGTATCGGCTCCGAGAATTTCATCCGCGCCGGCCACGGCAAACTTCACCGGGCCGTGATAGGACTTCAGGCATTCCTCGGGATTGAAGCGGTCGAGCAGAATAAAATACGCGGGCAGAAACCACATCCGCCGCTGCGCCACCGACGCGAGATTGTGATACGGCACGAACAGCGCGAGGCCCGCGATTTCCGCCGAATGATTTTTCGCCAGCTCCGTTGCCACGCCCGCGCCGATGGATTCGCTGACGACGAAGCGCGGCAGGTTTTTCGGCAGCAGTTGAAACGCCTCCTCGGCGGCGGCGATGAACGTGGTTTTGCTCGGCGAACCGCCGCGCGCGCCGTAGCCGGGATATTCCAAAACAAAAACATCCACGTCCGCCGCGTCATGAACCGGCTGCGCCAGATAATCGCGATTCAAGGCGCAACCGGCGTTGCCGTGGACGATGAGCACGCTGGCGGTGGCGCTGGTTTTCGCCAGCATCTTCCAGCCGATGATTTCGCCAGCGGGATTTTTCCACGGCGCAAAGCCGTTCCCGGCGGCAACGGATTCAATCGCATTGGCCGGAATTTTAGTCGGGAAATACAGCAGCTTGCGCTGCAGCGCGCAGCCGCAGAGGCACAACAAGGCGTAGGCGATGGCGACGGTCAGGAACACGCGGGTAAAACTTGCAAGTCGTTTTGAACTCATGGCGAGCGGAGGCGGTAGAAGCGACCGGTGTAATTCGTCCACTGCGGATCGCTGAAATAGGCCGAGCCGGTGGTGAGCGTGTTGGTTTGCACCGGCTGCCAATCAATCAGATTCGTGCTGGCTTCCACCACCACCACCTTCTGTTTGCTGGTCCAGCTGATGTTAAAACCGAATTTATTTTTCTGTCCGCCAAAACTGTTTCTGATTGTTTGCATTTGCGGCAGCCAAGGCGCGGTCGGAACACCTATCAAGGTCGTATCCCAGCCGGTGGCTCCCAGCAAGTAATAAATGGTCACGTAACCGTCGTAGGCCAAATCACCGAAATCAGCCGGCGCATCGCCTTCAAAATAGACACGGGTCATGTTGGTCAAGGAATTGAAGTTCTCAAATCCGATGGTGACCACACTGGCAGGAAAAATAATTTCGTCCAAATTTGCGCAAGCTGGCGGGTAATCATAAGAATAGAAACCGGGATCGTAATTGCCGAACGCATTGTCACCGATGGTGGTGATGCCGCTGGGAACCCAGTAACTGCCACCCCGGCCACCCGGGAATTGAATGAGGACAGTCTGGTTTTTGTTGCACAAAACGCCAGCCACACTGTGGTAGGAGGCATTTCCGGCACTGACATTGATATTTTTCAGTTTGGCACACGCCGAAAAGGCATACGATCCAATGTGGGCGACATGCCTTGGAATTGTAACGTTGGTCAAGCCAGCGCAGAACCAGAACGCCCTGTCCCCAATGCTCTGCAAGCTGTCCGGCAGGAAAATGCTCGTCAGGTTGGTGCTGAAATTGAACCCTGCCTCGCCGATGCTCTTGACACCATTTTGCATCGTGACAGTGGTGAGGCGGCTGCAAACTGCGAATGCCCCCAATCCGAGGTTGGTCACGCTACCGGGAATGGTGACTTTTTTCAGGCCAGCGTAATAGAATGCCAGATCCCCGATATTCCTGACGCTGCCGGGGATTGTGATGCTCGGCAGATTGGTGCACCACGAGAATGCCTCAACCCCAAAGCTGGCAACACCCTTAGACAAGATGACGCTGGTCAAGCCGGTGCAATGAGAAAAGGCATGATCGCCGATGTGGGTGAGGCTGCCGGGGATGGTCAGGTGGGTCAGACCAGGACAGGCACGGTAATCATTAACCATGTAGGGGTCTAGGACGAAGCCATGATCATTCATCCCAAAAGCCTCGTCCGCGAGGTTGGTCACGGTGCCGGGAATCGCATAGCTGCCCGCCTTGGCGAAGGGAAATTGCAGGAGAATGGTTTTGTGTTTGTTGAATAAAACCCCCTGCGCGCTGCTGAAACGCGGGTTGGCGGCCACCACGGATATATTGGTCAGGTTGGTGCAGTAAAAGAAGGCATAGTCTCCAATGCTGGTGACGCTGGCAGGAATGGTGACGGTGCGCAGGCGCAGGCAGGAGTTGAATGCTCCAGTTCCAATATTGGTAACACTGGTTGGAATGGTGATGCTGGCCAAATCAACGCACCCATAGAACGCCATGTCCTCAATGATGGTGACGCTGCTAGGTATGGTAACGCTGGTGACGTTGGTGGTCGAGAACGCCCCGAATCCGATGCTGGTGACGGGCAGGGAATTTATTTTGCCGGGGATGGACACCACGCTGTTGGTGCCCGTGTAGCCGGTGATGGTAAGGGTGCCATTGTTGGTGATATAATTGAACGGCACCGGCGGAATCCATAATGCGGTCGGCAGACCGTCAAACGACACATCCCAGCCGATAGTGCCCGGCAGATAATAGACAATTCCATGAGTGTCATTGGAGAAAACGGTTAGATCATTCGTTAGGGTCGGAGAGTTACCTTGGAAATATATCCCCGACAGATGAGGGCAATACTCGAACGCATCGCTGCCGATGCTGGTGACGCCACTGCCAATCACCACATTGGTCAGGCCATTACAGTCTCCAAACGCGTAGTCGCCTATGCTGGTGACACTGTTGGGAATAGTCACGCTGGTCAGGTGGGCACCGTAGAACGCAAAGCTGCCGATGTTGGTGACGGTGTTGAGCAAGATCACATTGGCTGCCTGCGAACCAGAAAACCAACTGAGAACATTGGGACAGCCAAACGTCACGCTGGTCAGGAAGTCGCAATACATGAACGCAGTGCCGTCGATGTTGGTGACGCCGCTGCCAATCACCACATTGGTCAGGCCGCAGGCGTCAAACGTAAATTCGCCAATGCTCGTTACACTGTTGGGAATTGTCACGCTGGTCAAGTAGTTGCAGCCTGCAAACGCAAAGCTGCCGATGCTCGCAACACTGTTTGGAATCGCCACGCCGGTCAGGCCGTCGCAGCCGTAGAACGCAAGGCTGCCGATGTTGGTGACGGTGTTGGGAATGGAATAGCTGCCACTCAATCCACTCGGACATTCGATGAGATTGGCCTGACTCACATCAAACAGCACACCACCCATACTGCTATACGCCGGATTGTTTGCGGCCACCGTGAGATTGGTCAGGCTGTAGCAATACATGAACGCATCGCTGCCGATGCTCGTAACACTGTTTGGAATCATCACGCTGGTCAGGCCGTCGCAGCCGTAGAACGCAAGGCTGCCGATGTTGGTGACGGTGTTGGGAATGGAATAGCTGCCACTCAATCCACTCGGACATTCGATGAGATTGGCCTGACTCACATCAAACAACACCCCACCCATACTGCTATACGCCGGATTGTTTGCGGCCACCGTGAGATTGGTCAAGCTGGGGCATTCCAGGAATATTCCGCTGCCGATGCTGATGACACTGTTGGGAATCGTTACGCTGGTCAGGCTGGGAGAATAATCGAACGCACCGCTGCCGATACTAGTGACGGGCAGGGAATTTATCTGGTCGGGAATAACCACCATGCTATTGGAGCCGGTGTAGCCGGTGATCATGACTGTGCCGTTATGGATGATATAATTGAATGGCGATGGCGGAATCCAGGTTGCGGTTTGGCAACCGGCAAACGTATTGCTCCATCCGGTTGTTCCGGGGACATAGAATATTGTCGCGGGAATTATCCACGAACCAAACGGATTGGGAGGATAATAGAAAAATGTAGAATCATCCGCAGCCGGAGCATTTCCTTTGAAATAGACACTGGCTAAGTCTTGGCAATATTCGAACGCATAGGCTCCCAAATTGGTAACGCTGCTGCCGATTTGAACCGTGGCCAAATTGACGCAAGAGTCAAAGACCCCGTCACCAATGCTGGCAACCGCTCCGGGAATCACCATGTTTGTGAGTCCGCTACAATTAAAAAATGCGAGTGCTCCAATATCAGCCAAACTGTTTGGCAGCGTGATACTGTCAAGGTTGGAGCAATAGGCAAAAGCGCCATACCATATGCTGGTTATGCCGTTGGGAACGGAGTAGTTTCCATTTCCATTGTAGGGATACTGAATGAGCGTGGTTTGGTTTTTATCAAATAAGACGCCATTGACACTGCTGTAGCAAGGATTGCCGGGACTGGCGGTAAAACTTTCCAGATTAACGCAGGGGTAAAACAACCCAAAAGGGATGTTGGTCACGCCATCCAGAAGGGTGATGTTGGTGATGCCCGAGCAGCCGGTAAAAATGTTGCCACCACTGCTGGAGATGCTGCTGTTCAGCAAAACCTCGGTCAGCCCGCTACAATTCAGGAATGCCTGCTTCCAGATGCTCGTGACCGTGCTGGGTATCGCATAGCTTCCGGCTTTGCCAACCGGACACTGGATGAGCGTGGTTTGATTCTTGTCAAACAAGACACCATCCAGGCTGCTCAATACTGGATTATTGGATGACACAGTTATCGTTTTTAAGTTGGTGGTGCCATTAAATCTCAGGCTGCCAATGCTTGCGCCAACACCGCTTCCATAGGTGATGTTGGTCAGCGAATAGCATAGCGCGAATGCACCACCTTCGATATTGGTGACCGAATCTGAAATAATGACATTTTGCAAACTGGTGCATTCTGAGAACTCGTTTCCCAGGATGCTGGAAATGCCATTACCAATTGTCAGATTGGTAATATTGATACAGCCAGAATATGCCCAGTCTCCCAGGTAGGTGACGCTGTCGGGGATGGTCACACTGTTCATGCTGTAGCTGTCGTTGAAAGCGTAGTCACCGATGTATTGAACGCCGCTGGGAATGACTACATTGGTTAAATTCAAACAGTTGTCAAACGCCCCGCCAGCAATTTTTATGAGCCCACTTGGAAATGTGAAGCTGGTTAGTCCTGAAAAGCCAAACACTTCCACGGCAAGTTCTGTCACGTTGGTGCTCATCACAACATTGGTTAATTCGCTGCACTCGTAAAACGCACCTAATTCAATGTTGGTGACGCTGTCCGGTATCACCACGCTGGTTACTTGGTTTTGATGCACATATGGAGTGGGGTATGGATTAAACGCATACAGACCGATGTTTTTGACTGGATAACCATTAATAACACTCGGAATGATTACATCACCGCCGGAACCGGTATACCCCGTGATGGTGATGGCACCGTTGTTGGTCGTGAACGTGAATTGCGCCTGCACCGCGCCGGGCAGCAGCAACTGCGCCACCAGCAGGCAGAGTTGAAGCGGGTTTCGTCTGAATTTCATGATGATTAAAGCGCCCAAGATTGTAATCCCGAAGCAAACAGCAGCCCCGGTTCCGTGAGCAAACCTTATTGGGGGCAACGGCGGTTGTCCAGAATGATTTATGTAGCGCCGCCATCTTGGCGGCGGGTTCACGGAGCATCCTGCTCCGTGTTTATCGAAACAAAATGCCGACTAACCCGCCGTAAAAAAGGAACGGGGAGCAGGATGCTCCCCGAACCCGCACGCTGGAAGCGTGCGCTACATAATTGGGACGACCCGCAGCTTACTTCACCGGTGCCGAAGCTGGTGCCGCCGGGGCTTCCGGCTTCTTGCCCTTCACCTCGATGTAAAGCTCGCGCAGTTGCTTCGGCGAAACTTGCGACGGCGAATCGGTCATCATGCAGGTGCCTTTCGCGGTTTTCGGGAAGGCGATGACGTCGCGGATGCTCGGCGTGCCGCAGAGGATCGCGATCAAGCGGTCAAAGCCCAGTGCGATGCCGCCGTGCGGCGGGGCGCCGTAGCGGAACGCTTCGAGCATGTAGCCGAAGCGCAGCTTCGTTTCTTCCGGCGGAATGGCGAGCAGTTCCTCGAAAATGGTTTTTTGCACGTCCGGCTGATGGATACGAATCGAGCCGCCGCCGAGTTCGACGCCGTTGACCACGATGTCATAGTGCTGGCCGCGGACTTTCTTCGGGTCGGTCTTGAGCAGCGGGATGTCGCTGGCCACCGGCGCGGTGAACGGATGATGGCTGGAATACCAGCGGTTGTTCTCGCGATCAAAACCGAGCAGCGGAAATTCGATGACCCAGAGGAAATTGAATTGATGCGGATCAATCACGAGCTTGCCCTGCCCTTTCAATACCTCGGCGCAATACAAACGGATCTTGCCGAGAATTTCGCAGGCGTTCAGCCATTGGTCGGCGGCGAAGAGAATCAAGTCGCCTTCCTGAATCTGCAGCTTGGTCGTGAGCGCGGCCTTCTCGGCTTCGCTGAAGAACTTCACGATGGGCGATTTCCATTCGACGGCAGCACCGTCAGCCGATTTTTCGACTTTGATGTAGGCGAGGCCTTTCGCGCCGAAGCTTTTGGCGGTCTCGGTCATCGTTTCGATTTGTCCCTGCGTCGCACCGGCGAGGCCGCGCGCGTTGATGGCTTTCACCACACCACCGGCTTCGATGCACTTGCCAAAAACGCCGAATTTCGAGCCTTTGAATTCCTCGCTGAAATCCACGAGTTCCATGCCGAAGCGCGTGTCCGGCTTGTCAATGCCCCAGCGGTTCAGCGCTTCCTCGAAGCTGATGCGCTTGAACGGCGTGGGCACGTCAATGTTCAGCGCGGTTTTCCAGACGCGCTTGAGCAGGCCTTCGATGAGCGCGTAGATGTCTTCGCGGTCAATGAAGCTCATCTCGATGTCCACCTGCGTGAATTCCGGCTGGCGGTCAGCGCGCAAATCCTCGTCGCGGTAGCAGCGGGCGAGCTGGAAATACTTTTCCACGCCGGCGACCATCAAAATCTGTTTGAACTGCTGCGGTGATTGCGGCAGCGCGTAGAACGTGCCGGCTTCGCGGCGGTTCGGCACGAGGAACTCGCGCGCACCTTCGGGCGTGGATTTGAACAGCGTGGGCGTCTCGACTTCGAGAAAACCCTGTTCGTCCATGTAGCTGCGCGTGGCGATGGCGACCTTGCTGCGCACTTTCAAGTTGCGCGCCATTTCGGGACGGCGCAGGTCGAGGTAGCGATATTGCAGGCGCGTGTCCTCGGCGACTTTCGCGGCGGCTTCCGGGTCGTCAATCTGGAACGGCAGCACGTCGGCCATGTTCAAGACTTCCAGCGCGGTCACACCGACTTCGACTTCGCCGGTGGGAATCTTGGCGTTGTTGGTGCCGGCGGGACGCGCGCGAACCTTGCCAGTGATGCTCACGACGCATTCGCTACGGAGCGCGGCGGCCTGCGTGAACAGTTCCGGCGTCAAATCGCTCGGATCAAACACCGTCTGGGTGCGGCCTTCGCGGTCGCGGATATCGATGAAGATGAGGCCGCCGAGGTCGCGACGGGAATGGACCCAGCCGGACAGCGTGACGGTTTGGCCAATGTGCGCCGGGCGCAGTTCGTTGCAATGATGCGTGCGTTTCATGAAATTGTTCGCAGAGCGAACGGCTATTGTGGCGGCGCGGGCGGCGGATTTCAAAGAGATTTTTCGGCGTAATGCCGCCAAGGGCGCAATCTGACACGTCCACCGGAGGATTCGCCGGAGCGCCGCGCGGTGGTTGACTTCGCGGCTGAATCGCGCATCCTTTTCCAACATCCGGTGTTGGATTAAAGAATATGAATTTGCCGCGCTTTTTTTGCCTGGGAAAACCTGCCCTGATTTTTTCCGCCCTGCTGCTTGCTGCGGGCGTGGGCCTGGCCGATACGGTGACCGTGCAGGTGGCGCCTTACGCGAACTACGGTTCGGTCAGCCCGAATTACAACGGGAAAAATTTGACCGACGGCAAAACCTACAGCATGACGGCCACGGCAAAAAGCGGCTTCAAATTCACCGGCTGGACCGGCAGCACCACCACCAGCAAGGCAAAAATCAGTTTCGCCGCCGCGAATGGCCTGGCGTTCACGGCCAATTTCACCGACACGCAAAAGCCCGTCGTGATCATCAGCACGCCGGCGAACAACAGCACCGTTACGCAGCCCGACGTGGTGGCGATGGGCTCGACCAGGGATAATGACACGGTGACAAATGTTTGCTGGCAGTTAATTTCGTCGAACACGCCCTATTCCACCAACAATTTCTTCTGGGCCTCGACCGCCAACGGCTATAAAAACTGGTGGGCGAATCTTTCGCTGGAGGCCGGCACCAATCTCCTGCTGGTCTTTGCCACCGACCGGAGCGGAAATCTGACGCCCCTCAACAAGGTGAAAATCACCTATGCCGCCGCCGTCAAGAACGTGGCCGGCATCACCATCACCGTGACCAACACAGACAATTATTTCATCACGTTCAGCACCGGCACGAACGGCACGTTCAGCCAGAAAGACGCCGTCGGCACCTATCGCTACCTGAAGACCGGCGCGGAATCCGGCAAGCTGTGGCTGACTTACATCGCCCCGCCCAGCGCCGTTGGCGCCGACACCGCCGCGCTGTTTTTCACCGGCGCGAACACCGGCGTTTTCAGCGATGCGAGCGATTTCACCAACAGTTTCACCTGGGCGGAGACGACCAGCCTGGCACTGACGAATTTGAACGGCGCGCAAATCGTCCTGACCTCGACCAACGGCGATAATCTGACCTTGCTTTCGTTCTTTGACCCGCCGCTGGTTCTGGGCATGGTTGGCACCAACCAGTTTGCCACCAACAATCCGCTGATTCTCGCCCTGTCCACACCGTATCCGGGCAACATCGGCGACCGCGTGGGGGTCCAGTTTAAAATCTGGAAACAGAGCAGCAGCGGCGGAGCCACCAACTATCCGTTCACCCTGACCGGCTCCGTCAACGGCATCAGCAGCAACGCCTTTATCAGCGTGCTGTTCGACGCGCCGCTGTATCTTTACACCAAATCAGCCGGGTTTGCGCCGCAGACCAACGCGCCGCTCAACATCTACACCTGCTATTACACCAACTACACCAGCGCGGACAGCGGCGTGAGCGCCATCGTTTCCGCGCCATTCGCCTACACGAACTACAGCCCGGCCGGCTCGCTGCTGAAACTGAATCGCAATGGGACGAATGAATTCATCATCCTGTCCTTCGACAACCCGACCAATTTTTCAGGAACCTATTATGACGAAGCCTACGGCCTCGGCGTGACCCCGCCGGTGGTGGATGCCGGCACGTTTGGCATCGAGTCGGCCCCGGTGATTTTCACCCAGCCAAAAAATGTCAACACCACCAACGGCGGTCTGGCGATTTTCACGGTCGTCGCGTCCGGCAGCCCGCCGCTGACTTATCAGTGGCGGTTTAACGGCACCAACCTGACCGACGCCGGCAGCATCACCGGCTCAAGCACCGCCAGTTTGACCAATTCCTCCGTGACCTCCGCTGACGCGGGAAATTACACCGTGGTTGTGAGCAATCCCTTTGGTGTCATCACCAACGTCACGCCGGCCACGCTGACCATCGGCTCGCCGCCGGAGATCACCGTGCCAGCCTCAAGCACCAGCGTGACCAATGGCGGCACGGCGACATTTTCCCTCACCGCCACCGGCAGCGCCCCGCTGTCCTATCAATGGCAATTCAACCATTCCAACCCGGACAATTGCACCAACCTAAACAACGGCTCGACGGGTTGGGGCTCCTCGATTACGGGTGTGACCCTCACCAATCTGACCGTCATCGGCGTCACCACCAACGACACCGGTTATTATCAGGTGATTGTCAAAAATAATTACGGCACCGCGACGAATATTGCGACGCTGGGAATTCTGCCGTAGAAAGTTTTGCGCCGGCAGGACGCCCCGGCCGCGTGAAATTCTCAATGTGATTTTCCGCCGCCGGCCCGGCCTTTTTCCTTCTCCGGGTCAAACTTGTCAATCTGCACCGGGATGACGAACGGGTTTGAAAGCGTCTTCACCCGCGCAAAACCGATGTCCTGCGCGCGGATGAGCGATTCCGCAAAATCCCCGAAGTCGTAGTACCGCGCCAGCTCGCCGATCTCGTGCTGGTTGTTCAGGTGCGAGACGAGGATGTTTTCCGTGTTCGCCAGAATGTTCGGATGAATGGACGAAACCTCCTGCGTGGCATACACCACGGCGATGCGCGCCTTCGCGCCTTCCTTCGCGATGGTCGGCCAGATTTCCGTGAGCGCCTCAGTGCGCCCGATGAGGTTGTGCGCTTCCTCGACATAGACCACGATGTGCGGCGCGTGCAGCCCGCGGTTGAACGTCGCCATCGAGCTGTGAAATATATGCCGTGCAATCCGCTTGCCCAGCCGCTCGCGCTGCACCGGGTCGCCGACGGACAAATCGAGGATGACGATTTTCCCGTTCACGAGATGGTTGTAAATCTCGTCGCAGACATCCGTGCTGCGGTTCGGCGCGTGATAATCCTTGAACGGCTGCAACAGCCGGAAGCCGGGAAAATAACCGCCCTGGTCGTTTTTCTGGAGCAGCAGGTTGATCAACACGTTCGTGTCCGGCTCAATCCACGACGCGCCGGTCGTCGTGATGAGTTCGTCCTGGATCTGCCGCACGAGATAAAACCACTCGAACGCCTGCGGCGCGGTCAGGCCGTTGGCCGGGTCCACGGACGGGTTCACCTTGTTGCGGATGCCGGGGTTCACCTCGAAGGTGATCTTGAAATCCGGCGGCAGTTCGTAGCCCGCGCGCGCCAGCACCGCCTGATACGCCGCGAGCTTGAGTTGATGCAACGCCGTCTGGCGCTGGAACTCGTAGTCGCTGCTGCATTCCTCCTTGTTCGGCGGCACGAAATCCATGCTCAAGAACGCCTCCAGATCGGCGGAGCGCGGCAGCTTGCTCGCCTGCAACAGCCCGGCCAGCGTGCTGTGCCCCTCGGAAATCTGCCGGAAAAAATTGTTCAGGATCAGCTCGAACCCCGGCGTCGGCACCATCCGGTAACGCACCGTGGCGCCGGGAAAAACCTCCGCGATGGAACCCATGTCCTGCAGGTTGGCGTTCGCGTATTCGCCGTTCAAGTCGTAGATGATCTGGCCGATCTTCAATTTGAAATCGTCGCTCGTGCGCTTCACCACCGAGACGAGTTTCTTCACCGTGTTGGACTTGCCCGTGCGCGTCATGCCGAACACCGCCGTGCGCCGCGCGAGAAAATCCACCGCGTTCAGGTGGAACACCGCGCGCGCCGCGCCCGCGCCGCGGTGCAGCCGCTCGGTCGAGGCGTAGCGCACCGTGCCGATGGGAAAACGCGGCAGTTCACCCTCCAAGCTAAGCCGCCGCGCCTCTTCCGCCGCCGCCGCCACGCGCGCCGGGCTGACGTAGTTCACAATCGCCTCCAGCGCCGCGCCTTCGGGACGGAACACCGCCAGCCCCGCCGCCTGCGTAAAATTTTCCACGTCACTGCCAAGGCGCAGTTTGCCGTCCTGCAAATAAAACGTGCCGAGCACGCGGCATTGCAGCAGGCCAAACTGGAATTCCTCAATCGTCACTACGCCGCCACCAACCGGCGGACGGCTTTTCAGCTTGTCCAGTTTCGCCAGCAGCTCCGCGTCCGCCGGAGCCTCGGCGGAACCGGTCACGCGCAGCAATAAAATTTCCGCCGCCGCGCCGTCCGCCGCCGCCGCGAGCAGGAAACAATTGTGCGGCACGCCGTGCGCCTGCGCCTTCCACGCGTCGCTCGTGAGCACCAGCGCCCGCGTGTAGTCCGCAGCGCCGAGCCAGCCGACGAACTGGTTTTTCTGGACGAGCTGCGCCAGCGGATCCGGCGAAGAACTTTGGGCGGGGTTGGACATGGCAGCCAGAGCTTGCCGCCTCGCGCCACGGATTTCAAAAGAAATTTATTTGCGGGCGGCCAGCCGCCCGCAAAAAAGGCTCGCGCCCGCGCACGGGTTTTCCCACATTGCCGCGCGTGCATTCGGAACCCAAGCCAACCGATCATAAATCCGACGCCGAATACGAGCTGCCGCTCGCCGGCTTCACCGGCACGCCGGAGGAACAGGACCGGCAATGGTTCGAGCAATGTTATCGCGGCGATTCACAACGGCAGCTCACCGTGCGCGCCGTCGTCATGGGCGGCATCCTGGGGATGTTCACCGCCGTTTCCAATCTTTACACCACGCTGAAGATCGGCTGGAGCTTCGGCGTCTCCATCACCGCGTGCGTCATCTCGTTCGTCGTCTGGAATTCCATCTGCAAGATTTTCGCCGGGCGCGTCTCGCGGATGAGCATTTTAGAAAACAACTGCATGCAATCCACGGCCACCGCCGCCGGTTCCTCAACCGGCTCCACGCTGGCGACCGCGCTCGGCGCATTGCTGCTCATCACCGGCGTGCAAGAGCCGTGGCCGGTGGCGGCGGCGTTCGTGCTGTTCACCGCCGCGCTGGGCGTGTTCCTGGCCATCCCGATGAAGCGGCAGATGATCAACCATGAGCAGCTCCGGTTTCCCACCGGCATCGCCACGGCGGAAACGCTGCGCAGCCTGTATTCCAAGAGCGGCGAATCGCTGAAACAGGCGTGGTCGCTGCTCATCGCGCTCGGCGCGGGCGCGGTCATCGGCCTCCTGCACACCTATGCGGAACTCGTGGAGCAGTTAAAAATCAAAAACCGCCTGCCGCACTGGCTCGAATGGCTTTCCGGCAAACTCTATCTTCCGGATGCGCTGAACTTCACCGGCTGGCTCAATCCGCTGGCGCGCGGACAAATGGTCGGGCTGGCGTTTGAGCCGAGCGTGCTGCTCGTCGGCGCGGGCATGATCACCGGGCTGCGCGTGTCGCTCTCGATGTTCGCCGGCTCGGTCCTGCTTTATTATTTCGTCGCGCCGTGGCTCGTGGCGCAGGACGCCGCGAACGCCGCCGTGACCGGCTTCATCCCGTCCTTTCACGCGACCCCCGACGGCGATTTCAATCCTGTCCGCTGGGCGTTGTGGGGCGGCACGGCCATCATGGTTTTTTCCAGCCTGGTGCAGGTGGCGCTGAACTGGCGGACGGTCATCCGCGCGTTCGTGATTTTCAAAAAAACGGAACGCGACGCCATCCACGATGCCGCCGAAGCCGTCGAAGTGCCGAACTCCTGGCTGTTCCTCGGCCTCATCCCGATCACCGTCGGCCTGATTGCGGTGCAATACTTCGCGTTCCACATTTCCGTGTGGCTGGGGCTGCTGTCCGTGGCCTTTTCGTTCGTCGTGTCGCTCGTGGCCTGCCGCGCAACGGGCGAGACGGACACCACGCCGATCGGCGCGATGGGCAAGATCACGCAGCTACTCTACGCCGTGCTGCCCGGCGCAAAAGGAATTGCCGCAATCAATCTGATGGCCGCCGGCACGACCGCCGCCGCCGCCGGGGCCGCCGCCGATTTGCTGACGGACCTCAAAAGCGGCTACCTGCTGGGCGCAAACCCGCGCCGACAATTTCTCGCGCAATTCTACGGCGTGTTCTTTGGCGTCCTGGCCGTGGTACCCGCGTGGTATTTGATGGTGCCGGACAAAAAGGCGCTTGAAGCTTTTAATCCGCCGGCGACAAACATGTGGAAGGCCGTCGCCGATCTACTGACGCAGGGCGTGAATCACCTGCCGCAGACCGCGCTCGTCGCCATCGTCATCGGCGCGCTGGTGGGGATGATTCTGCCGGTGATTGAATTCCTCTGGCCGAAGGCGAAACCGTATCTGCCGTCCGCGATGGGCCTGGGCCTCGCGTGGGTAGTGCCGTTTCAAAACGCCTTTTCGTTTCTCATCGGCGCGCTGATTGTAACCGTGTGGCAGAAATGGAACCAAAAAAATTCCGACACGTTTGCCATCCCAATCGCCTCCGGCCTCGTCGCCGGCGAATCGCTGGTGGCGGCATTCATCGCCATCGCCTGCACGCTGGTGGGCTTTCTGGCAGTAAGGTGAGTTTGCCGGTATAAAATACATTGTCGCGCTGTGGCCGAGGGTCAATAATCGGTTCACACCATGAAAACATTTCCTGCGGTCATCTTGTCTGCCGCCGTAATGGTCTGTGTTGTGGCCCCGGCGCAAACGGCTCCCAAGCTCGCCCTCGCCGGCGTTTCCGTCGCACCCACGCTGGCGGAGAAAAATCATATTCTGACCGCCACGGACGCAGCTTCGCCCGCCGCCGCGCTTGATTTGACGGGCGTGTGGAATGGCGAGACGCATTTCAATCGCAAGCCGTGGCCGTTTGTGCTGACGGTCACCAAGGCGGCGGATGGCGCGCAGTATGCGGAGTTGAAGAACATCAAGCGCGGCAATGATTATCATTCCACCTCGGTTGCCTGCCGCGACGGCCATGTGACCATCACCTTTGCGGAAGGCGGTGGTTCACAATTTTTGGACGGCCGGTATGATGCCACCAACAACCGGCTGGTGATGTTGTGGAACAGCGGCGGTGGCAACGCCCGCCTCGTCTTGGAGCGTTCACAGTTGATGTCCAGTTCCGCCCAGACCGGCGGCACGGTGGCACCGGTGGTGAGCCTGGACGCCATCACGCACGCGCTGGAGATGCAGTTGGCCGACCGGTTCGGCGCGGAACACCTGTTCACGGTCTTGGAAGGCGACGATTTGAACAACGCCGTGCCGCGCGCGGACAACCATCCTTACAATCTGAAAAATGCCGCCACGGCGGACAATTTCCGCAAGGCCGGCGTCCGTTACCTGCTCGTCACGTCCCTGGAGGACATGAAGAACGAGACGGTGGACCGCGCGCAGGGCCGCTTGGGTTATCAGACGGCCAGCGGCAGTTCCGCCAGCGCGAGCGAGGGTTCGCGGCGGGAAAAAGCCCGCGCCGCCGCCCATGCCGAGATCGCAACCGAAGGCAAATTCGACGCACACCGCGTGATCGACCAGAACGTCTATCTGCTGGTGCGCTGCCGGTTGTTCGATGCCGGCACCGGCGAACTGCTGGACTCGGCGAGCCACACGTTCACCACCAACCGCACCTACATCGCGCTGGCGGCAGGCACGAAGGAGGTTTCCACGTCCGACCTGTTCGAGACGGCGGCGCGCGTCTTGGCCAACCGCATCGTCATCCGCGAACGCGAGGCGCTGTATCCCCTTTCCGTGCTGGAGAAAGAGGGCAAGGAGATCACACTCAACTGCGGCAGCGACGCCGGCTTGAAGGCGGGCCAGGTGCTCAACGTCTATGCCGTCGGCAAAGAGTTAAAAGACCCGGTCACCGGCGAAACGCTCGGCCACGATGAGCAGCTCGTCGGGCGCGTGTCCATCAGCCAGCTCCAGCCGAAGTTCGCCAAGGCGAAGATTTGGGAGGACACCGGCATCGTCACCGGCAACATTCTCCGCCGCGCGCCGGGGAACTGAATCAGCAATCCGCGCGCAACGGCGCCATCACGTCGCCACGAGCTTCGTCTGTTCGGCGGACAACGTCTGCCATTGGCCCGGCGGCAATTCACCCAGCCAGAAATTCCCGATCCGCACGCGCACCAGCCGCAACGTCGGATGACCGATGGCGGCCGTCATGCGCCGCACCTGCCGGTTCTTGCCCTCGACCAATTCGAGACCAATCCAGCAATCGGGAACGGTCTTGCGGAAACGAATCGGCGGCGTGCGCGGGGGAAAGGCCGGCTGCGGCTCCAGCAGCCAGGCGCGGCACGGCAAAGTCTGGTGGCCTTGGATGACCAATCCGTTTTGCAGTTTGTCCAAGGCTTCGCGCGTGGGGATTTTTTCAACCTGCGCCCAGTATTCGCGCTCGTGCGCGTGGCGCGGGTGCAGGAGCGCTTCATTCCACCGCGCCTCGTCGCTCAAGAGCAGCAACCCCTCGGAATCCGCGTCCAGCCGGCCAATCGGATAAACATTTTTTGGAAAATCAAACTCCGCCAGCGGCCGGTTGGGCGAACCGTCGCCGGTGAACTGCGACAGCACGCCGTAAGGTTTGTGAAACGCGATCAGCACGCGGAAAGTTACGGGTTGAAGGCTGAAGGTTGCAAGCCGACAAAATCATCCTCATCCTTCCTATTGGAATCTAACCGGCGAGGATGAGGATGAAAAAAGTTTTCGTGTGTTTCGTGGGTTTCGTGGTTATATCTTTTCCGTGATCCGCAACATCATCTTCGACTGGTCAGGCACCTTGGTGGACGACCTGCCCGCCGTGTTGAAGGCATCGAACTTTGTCCTCACGCAGTCCGGCCGGCCAAGCATGACGCTGGAACAGTTCCGGGCGGAGTTCCAACTGCCGTTCAGCAAGTTTTACGACAAGCACACGCCGGATGTGGCGATGGACCAACTCGAAGACTGGTTCCACGCCGAGTTCCTGCAATCGCAGAGTTCCGTGGTGGAGCAGCCGCACGCGCGGAAGTTTTTGGAATTCTGCCGCGAACGGAAGATCCGCACTTTCCTGTTGAGCACCGTCCACGGCGAGTATTTTGAAACGCAATGCCGCGTAATCGGCTTCGACGCGTTTCTGGACAAGCCCTACACCGATGTCTGGGACAAGCGCGAAAAAATCCACGAGATCCTCCGCGAAAATAATCTGAAGCCCGACGAAACGCTCTTCATCGGCGACATGGAGCATGACATCGAGACCGCGCGGCACGGCGGCATCCATTCCTGCGGCGTGCTGACCGGCTACAACACGCTGGAGCAGTTGCGCGCGGCCCAGCCGGACCTGATCGTGGAACATCTGGACGAATTGAAGCGCGTGCTGCTGAAAAATAAATTCCATCTGCTGCCCATCGAGCCGGGGGACAACCTGGAACCGCCGCTGGCCACGGTCGGTGCTTTGATTTTTAACGCCAAGAACGAGGCGCTGATGATCCGCACGCACAAGTGGTCCGGCAAATGGGGCATCCCCGGCGGCAAGATCAAGCGCGGCGAGAAATCCGAAACCGCGCTGCGCCGCGAACTCAAGGAGGAGACGGCGCTGAACATCACGGACATCGAGTTCGTGCTCGTGCAGGACTGCATCAGCTCGCGGGAGTTTTACCGCGACGCGCATTTTGTGCTGCTGAATTACACTTGCCGCGCCGTCGCCAAAAACCCCCGCGTGGTGCTGAACGAGGAGGCGCGAGAATTCCGGTGGCTGCCGCTGGCGCAGGCCAAAAAACTGCCACTGAACAAGCCGACGAAGATTTTAATCGAAGCGGTGGAGAAAAAACTCAAGTCGGAAAGCCGCAAGCGGAAAGCGAAAATCAAATAGCTCATGGCCAAAATTTCCATCGTTGATTTGGAAGTGTTTTACCGCGTGGGCGTGCCGGACGCGGAACGCGCGCAGCCGCAGCGCCTGCTGCTGACCGTGGAATTGGAAACGGATTTCACCGCCGCCGCGAAGTCCGACGCCATCGCGGACACGATAGATTATTTCGCGGTCACGCAACGGCTGCTGAAGCTGGGCGAAGGCCGCGAATGGAGATTGATTGAGAAGCTGGCGGCGGATGTGGCGGATTTGGTCTTAAAGGAATTCCGTCCGCAGAGTGTATCCATCGAAGTGAAGAAATTCATCATCCCGCAGGCACGCCACGTTTCCGTCACTTTGACGAAGGTGCGGAACTGAACCGCTGGCGGTCCATCGTCTCCACCTTCCAGCCGTGTTGATTTGCCTGGATGGTCGCCGCGCCCGCCGTGCGCGTGTAAATCACCGGAATCTGCTTTTGCTCCAGCCGCTCACGCAACGCGCGGCTGGCCCGGCGCGGCGCGGGAAATTCCGAATCGGCGATGATAATCAGTTTCGGGTGAACCGCCTCCAGCAGCGCGCTGCACAGCGGCTCGCCTTCCGCCGGCAGCCCGGCAACCACAATGTCAGCGGCCAAATCATTCGTGCGCGCGAGCAATTTGTCCTGCCCGGCGCGGCTCAAGTCGGACAGCAGCAAAATCCTGGCGCCGGGGAAATTCCCCATCAACACCAGCGGCTCGTCATCGGCCTTCGCCACGCTGTTGACGGAACCGGGAAACACCACCTGCCAGCGACCAATCTGGTCACCGGCGGTCAGGGTCTGGTGACGCGCCGTTCCTTGCGGACGGCCACCATTTTCAAAAACGGCGACGGCCTCGCGAGCCGTCATGCGGTTGGTTGGCAGCGGCTCGCGGGGACGCCCGCCCCACCAGCTTGACGGGCTGACAGGGGATTTTTCAAAGTGAGCCACCGCCTCGCGATAAGCAGTGGCGCGGAATTTCACCTCACTCGTCCAAAGTTCGCCGACGTGAAACAGCTCGTCCAAGTGTTGCGCACCGCCGCAGTTACGCTGGCTGGCGTCGGTCAAAACGAGCCGGGCAATCCGGTTCACGCCCTGCGCGCGGAGAAAATTCTTCAGGGTGAAATCCACGGCATTTTTGCCACCGCAATTGATGAGCCAATCGTTTTGCGTTCCGTCCGCGTCCACGAAAATCGCGTGGCCACCGTTCACTGGCAGCACGGTCAAAGTGGTTTCGCCGCGCGCCGACTGCCATTGCCAGAAATAAATTCCACCGATGAAAAGAAGGACGATTGCGCCGGAAAAAATCCGCCGCCGCGTTTTGAACCACCCGCTGAAAATCGCGATGACAACGGCATAATAAAAGACGATGGTCGCCAGCGAAGGTTCGGGAACGTAGCAATAGGCACCGGGAATTTTGGCGGCCGCAACGCTCACCCACGTCATCGCCATCATGAAAAACCAGGCGGCGTGGTTGAAGAGTTCGGTGAACCACGGCAGCCAGTGGCCGCAGACGAGCGCGCCGAGATTGGCCATGAGCGCAAAGGTGCCGAGCGGCACGGCGAGGACATTCGCCGGCGTGGAAATGGGGCTGAACAGGTGAAAATATTTGGCCGAGAGCGGCAGCGAGCCAATCCACGCCGCGAAGGACAAACCGGCGTAGCGCAAAACCATTCGGGCAAGCCGCCGGGAGATCTTCTTCCAACGCGGAAGCAATTTGTCGGGCACGAGCGCCTCGGGTTTCAGCAGCCGTTCAAAATAATTGTTCGACGGCGGCAGCATCAGCGCGATGACGAGCATGACAAAAAAGGACAGTTGAAAGCTCGCCTCGAAAAGCTGGCGTGGTTCCCAGGCGAGGATGATGAGCGCGGCGGCGGCGAGGGAATTCAACAGATCGCCGGGGCGTTTGAGCGCCCAGCCGGCGAGAACGATGGTCATCATCACCGAGGCGCGGATGGCGGACGGCTCCCAGCCGGTCGCGGCGGTGTAAAACCAGATGACCGGCACAGCCACCGCGCCACACCACGCGCGAGCGAGCCGCAACGCGCGGAGCAGCGCCACGATCATGCCGGAGAGCAAGGCGATGCGCAGCCCGTCAATCGCGAACATATGCATCGTGCCGGCGCGCAAAAATGGCTCGCCAATGTCGCCGGTAAAAGCCGTGCGCCAGCCGAGGGTCATCGCCCAGAGCAGGCGCAAAGGCTCGTCTTCATTGGGCAGACCGAGCGCGAGCGTGGCCTTGGACCAATTCAAAAAACGGTCGGTGAGCGGCGGCCCGGACAAAATTGGCGCAAGCAGTTGCCAATCGTTCGTGGAACCGGTCTTGAGCTGATAATAGATGCCGCGCGTCGCCAGATAATTTTGAAAATCGAAAAGCCCCCCGGCCAAGGCGACCGGCGGGCGGGCGATGACGCCGGCGATTTCCACATTTTGTCCCGCGAAGAAATTTGCACCGGGCAGGCCGGACGTGAGCGCGAGAATTTCGCCGCTGGCGGGGACAAAGCCGTGGCCGGAATTGATGCCGGTGACGCGGACGCGGGCGACGTTGCGCCAGTTTTCCTGTTCATCGCGGACGGTGATTTTCAGGCGCGGCGCCTCGGCAAGCTGTCCGCGCACAGTGGCGAGCGCGGGTTCGTTGCCTATCAACGTCCGCAAATCATCGGGTAAGATGACGGCGGTGTGGCAGAGAAGATTGCCCCAACCAAGCAACGCGAGCAGCGGCCAGAGCAGGAATGGCCGCAGTTTTTTGAGGATGAGGATGAGGACGAGGATGAAGCCTGACGCGGCCAGCGGCACGACGGGCGGCGGCTGGCAAATTTGTCCGAGCAAAAGTCCGGCGGCGTAGGCGCTGACGACGCTGACGAGCGGACGGTTCATTTTTACCAGCGCTTGAAGATTTTGCCGGCGAGCCAGAACAGCAGCAGGCCGGTGGCGCCACCGGTGGTATCAATGAAGACATCCGAAACGAGCGCCGTGCGCCCATTGACGAAAACCTGATGGAGTTCGTCGCCGGCCGCGTAGAGAAACACGATGGACAACGCCAGTCCGGCCTCGTCCCAGCGCCAGCGGCGGTGATCGTTTTTCTGCGGCTGCCGGATGGCACGCCAGAGAAGCAGGGCAAGCACGGCGTATTCGGTGAAGTGGCCGGTCTTGCGGAAAAAGTGGTGGATGGCGTCCACCGTCGCCGGCGGCATCTGCGGAAACAGCCAGCGCAGCAGCGGTTCGAAAAATCTGGAAGAATGCCGGTAAGATTGCGTATCGCTGGACGCGGAAAAAATCAAAGCCATCCACGCGACCGGCGGCAGCCAGTATTTCATCAGGCTTCGGAATTTTGGCACGCCCGATGAAAGCGGGAATCCGGCGGCGCGGCAACCTGAAATTTGCGGCGCGCGGATTGAAATTGCAAATCACCGCCGGATTTGGCACAGAAATGCACCCAATGAAAAAGATATTTTCCATTTTCGCCGGGCTGCTCGCCGCGGCGGCGGTTCGCGCGGCGCTGCCGCAGCCGGATTTGATCGCGCAAATCCATTTTGCCGGCGCGCAAAAATTCGCCGCCACGCCGGGCGCGGCGTTTTTCACCGGCGAATTTTCCTCCGCCGAGGCGCTGGCCTTGCGCAAGCAAACGGCGGACAAGCTGGCGCCGTGGCTCGCCGGCTGGCTCGCCGCCAACACGGGCAAAGCCCTGCCGGATGGCGCGACGAAACTGCGGCCGCTGCTGGACGACTTGCAGACGAGCGAATGGTTTTTGAAAGCGCGCAATGCCGGCGGCAAACCGAGCGGCGTTTTTGCCATCAAACTGGAGCCGGCGCGCCTGCAATTGTGGCAGGCAAGCTTGCAAGCATTGCCGTTTGAAGTTTCTGATTCGCAGGGCTGGCTGTTCTGCCTGTTCGGCGACCCGGCGGGAAAGCTGGGATTGTTGCAACCGCCCGCGCCCATCAATGACCTGCTGGATTTGGACGTGAACTGGCCGCGCCTCGCGCAATGGTATCCAAAATTGAAGGAACTTGGCTTGCCGGAAACGCAGTTCACCGTAACCACCGCCGGTGAAAATTTCCAGATCAACGGCAAGTTTTTCTTCCCCGAAAATCTCGCGCTCAAGCTCGACCCGTGGCGCGTGCCGACCAACATCATCCATCAGCCGTTTGTCAGCTTCACCGCCGTGCGCGGCTTCGCGGCGTGGCTCCAATCGCAGCCGTGGTCGTCGCCGTACAATATTTCGCCGGAACCGAACGAGCTTTTCACCTGGGCGCTGCCGCAGTCGCCGTTCCAGACCTTCGCCGCCGTGCCGGTGCCCGACGCGGCGGACGCATTGACTCAGGCCTACGCGCGCTTGCAGCCGGCGCTGGCCTCGGACAACGCGGCGGGAACTTTTTTCCGCCCGCTCACGATGACGCGAACGAACACGGAAATTCATTTCGCCGGCACGCCGTTCATCGCGCCGTTCATCCGCACGGTGAATGACGCGTCGGGGCAGTTCCTCATGGCGGGCGTGTTCCCGAACACGGCGCGCTCCAAGCCGCTACCGCCGGAACTATTTGCGCGCCTCGCACAGCCGAACCTCGTCTTTTACCATTGGGAAATCACGGCAGTGCGCATGGGCGACCGGTTTGACCAGTTGCCGCAGTTCACGCAACTGGTGCTGATGCTCACCAATCACCGGCAGCTCGGCGGCGAATCGGCGGCGATGAAGTGGCTGCGGAAATTTTCGCCGGCGCTCGGCAACACCGTCACGGAAGTATTCCAGACCGGCCCGGCGGAAATGTCCTTCACGCGCACCGCGCCCGGCGGCCTGACGGCGGCGGAGATTCTCGCGCTGGCAAGCTGGCTGGAAGCGCCGGATTTTCCCGGCTGCAATATAAAAATCCAGCGCCCGGCGAAGCGCCTCCATCCGGTTCCCGCCGTGCCCACGAAATAATTTCATGCTCAAGCTTGGCGTCAACATTGACCACGTGGCCACGGTGCGTGAGGCGCGTTACCGCGGCCTTGGCCACGGCGAACCCGATCCCGTCGCGGCAGCGCAGCTTTGCGAGGCGGCCGGCTGCCACGGCATCACCGCGCATTTGCGCGAAGACCGCCGGCACATCCAGGACCGCGACATTTGGAAACTGCGCGAAGTCGTCAAGACGCGGCTGAACCTCGAAATGGCCAACGCGCCGGAGATCGTGGAAATCGCGTTGAAGCTCAAGCCGGAGATCGTCTGCATCGTGCCGGAGCGTCGGCTGGAAGTGACGACCGAAGGCGGACTCGACGTGGTTGCGGCGGAAAAGTCGCTGACCGAGACGCGCAAACAAATGAACGACGCCGGCATCGAGGTGAGCCTGTTCATCGCGCCGGACGAAAAGCAGATCGAAGCCAGCGCCCGCACCGGCGCACAATTCATCGAGCTGCACACTGGAAAATTTGCGGAGGATTTTTACAAAGCGGAAAGTGAAAAGCGGAAAGCGGAAACTGAACTGCAACGCCTCATTGCCGGCGCGAAGCTGGCGCACTCGCTCGGCTTGAAGGTGAATGCCGGGCACGGACTGAACTACATCAATCTCGCCACGCTGTTTGCCGTGCCGCATCTGGTGGAATTGAACATCGGCCACAGCCTCGTGAGCCGCGCGGTGTTCGCCGGCATGGAAACCGCCGTCAAAGAAATGCTGGCGGTGATGCAGGGCTATCGCCAATAGTTCCACGCGGTGGCGTGAGGCTGCTTCGTGGAAAACTCGCTTGGGCCCCGGGCTTCAGCCGAAGCGAAGCACGTTGATCACGCAATGAGCGGAATTCCAAAGGTCGTCGAGCAGCCCATCCACGTCCGGCCCGGCAATGCAGACAACACAGACCGGCACATTATCCTGCTGCGATGAAATCAGGCTCAACACGCGGAGTTTCCGCCGACGGGCCGCCTGGCTGATGAAGGTGAAAACATCTTCGCCGCTGGAAACATCGAAGGTGATCCGGGCGCCATGCTGGGGCGGTTCAAAAAAGCTGACAAAGGCGCGAAAGATGTCTGATTGGGTTATCAGGCCGACCAGGTTTTCCCCATGCATGACCGGAAGCACGCCAATTTTTTTCTCCGTCATCCGCCGGGCCGCCGCTTCGATGGGGGTGTCCAGCGGGGCCGTCTCCAGTTGGCGGCTCATGATGTGCGACACCTTGACGGGCGTCAGCGCGGTCTCTGGCCCGGAAACGGCGAACGGGTTCACATCTGGCGGGAAGGCGTGCAGGATGTCTTTGGCCGAAATGATTCCCAGCAGGTGCGTGACGTGCGGATGCTTCTCCACGACAGGCAGGCGGCGGATGCTTTTTTGCGCCATCAGCGCGGCAGCCTCGGCAATCGTGGTTTCCGGCCCGATCGTCACCAAATCCCGCGACATCCACATGCTCAAGATCATTTTCGGGCGGGATTGAAGATGAATCCCTAAATCACGCGGCTTTGGACCCCTGCATCTCGCCGTGGACTTTCACCACGGCCTTGAGCAGCGCGTCCCAATCCGCCTCGGTCGTTTCCCAGCCGGCGCTCATGCGCACGGCGCGATGGGCTTGCGCGGATTTGTAACCCATCGCGGAAAGGACGTGCGACGGCTCTTCCTTGCCGGTCGTGCAGGCGGAACCGGTGCTGACGGCGTAGCCCGCCTTGTCGAGGCGGATGACCCATTGCGATTTGCGGTCGCCTTCGGGCATCAGCGCAGAAACCGTGTTCCACAGGCGCGGCTGGTTCTGGCCGAGAATCGTCGCGCCGGGCAAGGCGCGGAGAAATTGCGCCTCGAAATTATCGCGCCAGACTTTGCGCAGCAGATGTTCGCTGCGGGCAATTTGTTTTTCGCGGACCTCCAGCGCGGCCATCATCGCGGCGATGATCGCGACGTTTTCCGTGCCCGCGCGGCGTCCGCCTTCCTGCTTGCCACCGTGCAGCAACGGCGTGATGGCTTTGCGATGCGGAATTTTCAGAAAACCCACGCCGCGCGGCCCGCCGAACTTGTGCGCCGCGCCGCTGACAAAATCACATTCGCCCAAGCCGGTCATGGGCAGCTTGCCGATGAACTGCACGGCGTCGGTGAAGAACGGAACGGCATAGGCCTTGCAAATCGCGTGCAGCTCGCGCCACGGCTGGATAACGCCGGTCTCGTTGTTCGCCGCCATGACGCCGATGAGTCCCGGACGCTTGTCCGCGAGTTCCATCGTGACCCAATCCATGTCCACCACGCCGTCGCGCGTGACGGGAATCAGTTTTGCGCGCCTGCCGAAATAATGCTTCGCCGAATCGTGAACACAGGGATGTTCGATGGCGGAAATCCAGATTTCATCCTGCGCGCCGAGCGTTTGGGCAAAATGATGCGTGACCATGTTGTTCGCCTCGGTCGCGCCGCTCGTCCAAATGAGGTCCAGCGGATGACAGCCGAGCAACGCCGCGAGCTTCTCCCGCGCGTCGGCCAGCGCAATGCTGGCGCGCGTGCCGGCCTGGTGCATGGACGATGGGTTGCCGCCGATCTTCTCGGTGACGTTGAGCCACGCTTCGCGCGCCTCGCGCATGACGGGCGCGGTGGCGTTGTAATCGAAGTAAATCATCGGCCTAATATGATAATTAAGCATGGACGACTGGCGAGATTTTAATCGGGCGACCCAGAGCTTAGGGTACCTGCCGGACGCGGTAGAACTGCCAGTTGTGGTTGGTGGCCGTGCGATCCGTGATGGAAAATGAAAGCTTGGAACTGGAGTTGGTGCTGATGCAGTTCCACGTCATGAGGTTGGTCGAGGCTTCGACAAAATTGGTCGTGCCGGGCCGGACGCCGATGATGTCCAGACAGAACGCGCCGTTGTTGGTCACGTTGACGGAACGGATGGCCAGCGGCTGGAACAGGTCGCTCAAGTCGGTGGCGTTGGCCGCATCGCCGAGCCAGGGCGACACGCCGAAGATTCCCTGAATCGTCCGCAGCAACGAGCTGTGCGTGTAATGGGCGGCGGTGAAATATCCGCCGCCGCGCGCCAGCGGTGAAAGCAGGATCATGCCAATCGGCCCGTCGCCGACTTCGCTTTCGTCCCAGGTGATGAACAGCGCGCCGTTGTTGGAATAGGCGGCGGAATTGAGAATCTTCGGCACCTCGCTGGCAAGCCAGTCATCGGTCTGCCGGACGGGATTGTTTTGCGGCGGACAGGTGTCGTGACCGTCATCGCACAAGTTGGGCGAGATGAAATTGTAGCGCGCGACGGAATTGTTGGTCAGGTCGCCGGCCAGTTCAGTGCAAGGCCGGATGTGGGTGAGGCCGTAGGCATCATGCGGGTCATTGGTGCCGGTCACATCGTCGAAATACACGAACGGATTGTGTTTGGGTGCGTAGCCATTGATGGCCGACAACGGCACAACGTCGCCGGCAATGTCCTCCTGATACGTTTCCCAAGTGATGCCCGCCCGGCGCAGTTGCGCGGCCAGATGGTTGGTGGTGTTCTGGTGATTGAGGATCGGATCATTGTCGTCAAAGACGCCGAAGTTGGTGCCCGCTTCCAGCCAGAGATAATTCGGCTCGCTCGGATGCAGGCCGGGCGGATTGTAATACTGCTCGCAATGCGACGCCTGCGGCAGCAGCGTCCCGTTGAGGAACGGCGCGTCCGCGCTGCCTTTGAAGTCGGACCAGTCATGGTTTTCCAGCACGATGACGAACACCGTTTGCACCGGCGGCAAAGTTCCTGCGCTCATCGTTGACGCCAGAGTCAGCAACAGGAGAACTGTTTTGAGCGCCTTCATGATTGATGCAAGCTAACGCCAAACGCCGGGAAGTAAAGCACCTCAACGCCCGCTTGGGACGGTCAGGGCGCGCAGCACTTTCCGGTGCGCGCTGGTAAAGGCTAGCGTCTCCATCTGCGCGGGAGTTTTCCATGAGCCGGTGGCTGGGCCGTCCGTTCTTTTCAACGCGACGATGAAGGCTTCCAGCGTGATGCGGTAGCGCGTGATGGAATGTTTCACGGTGCGCAACGGCTGAAGCGTTTTCGGTTTCATACTGAAAAGTTTTTGAAACGCCGCTTCAGCATCCAGCTTCGTGCCGGTGGTTTCCACATTCGGAAATTCCCACAGATGTGCGTTCACCACGCCGGACGGTCTTTGCTGAACGAGAAATTTGCCGTCGCTTTCGACAATAAAGGCGGTGAAATGCCGGGCAGTGGCCGTCTCGCGCTTGCCGAGGTTGGGCAATTCATCCACGCGGTTTTTCTGGAATGCCACGCACAGTTTTTTCACCGGACAAACCACGCACTGCGCGTTGCGCGGCGTGCAGACCAGCGCGCCGAGTTCCATCAACGACTGATTCAGGTGGGAGCAAGCGGGTGATGCTGGATGCTCGATGCTGGATGCCTGGTGGACTAATTCATCTGCCAATACCCAAAGCCGCGCGCTTGTGGCTTTCTCCTTGGGATTTTCCGCGATGCCAAAAACGCGCGTCAGCACGCGGATGACGTTGCCGTCGAGAATCGGCGCGGGTTGGTTGAAGGCGATGCTGCTAATCGCGCCAGCGGTATAGCGTCCGATGCCCGGCAGCGCAAGAATGTCGCCATACTTTTCAGGAAAAATCCCATCATGTTTCTCGACGATGACTTGCGCGGCTTTTTGTAAATTGCGGACGCGCGTGTAATAGCCGAGGCCTTCCCAGAGCTTGTGCAGCTTGTCGGAACTGGCGCTGGCGGCGGCCTCGATGTTCGGCAGCTCGCGCAGCCAGCGTTCCCAAAAGGGAATCACCGTCTTCACCTGCGTCTGTTGCAGCATGATTTCGCTCACCCAGATGGCGTAGGGATCGCGCGTGCGCCGCCACGGCAGGTCGCGGGCGTTCGCGGCAAACCAATCCAGCAACGCGGAAACCAGTTTTGCCGCCGTCGCACCGGAGCGGCGCTTAGGCGCGCCGCGAAGGCGGAAGTTTTTAGTTTTTGGTTTTGAGCCTGGACGCATGGCGACGGGCGTAATTATGGCCGCAAAAAGTCGCAAAAGTCGCAAAAAATCTTTTGTGTCTTTTGCGCTTTTTCGCGGCTAAACTTTTTCCGTGAAGCCGCCGACCATCCACACTTGCAAGCTCACCGACGATCAGTCATCGGCGCTGCTGGCCGCATTGACGGCGCGCAATTGGAAGCCGCGCACGGTGCCGTATGCGCGGTTCGCGTTCGAGTCGGACAAGACGAACATCGTTTTCTACGAGAGCGGCAAGCTGGTCGTGCAAGGCAAGGGCACCGGCGAATTTGTGGAGTTTGTCTTGGAGCCGGAGATTCTCCAGCAGGCGAAGGTCGGCTACGAAACCATTTTGAATCCCGACCTGTTGCTGCCGCGCATCGGCGTGGATGAAAGTGGCAAGGGCGATTTCTTCGGCCCGCTGTGCATCGCGGGCGTGTATGTGAACGAGAGCGTCATCGGCGCGTGGCAGGAAGCCGGCATCCGCGATTCCAAGAATATTTCCAGCGACAAGAAGATTGCCGACCTCGCCGAACTCATCCGCCATACGCCCGGTTGCGTGGTGGATTCCGTGGTCGTGGGCAACGAGGCTTACAACCGGCTTTACGAAAAGATGAAAAGCGTGAACACGCTGCTGGCGTGGGGCCACGCGCGCGTGATCGAGAACCTGATGGGCAAGCGTTACCAGATGAATCCGCCGCCGGTGAAGGCCATCAGCGACCAGTTCGCGGCGAGCAAGAGCGTGATCGAGAAGGCGCTAATGAAGCAGGGCAAGGAAATCCAGCTCGTGCAGCGGCACAAGGCGGAAGAGGACATCGCCGTGGCGGCGGCCTCGATTCTGGCGCGGGATGAATTTGTGAAAGGCATCGCGAAGCTGGAACACCAGTTCTTGATGAAATTTCCCAAAGGCGCGGGCGATCTCGTGGACAAGGCGGCGAAGGAATTTGTGGCGACGCGCGGCGCAGGCGAGTTGCAGAAGGTGTCCAAATTACATTTCCGCACGGCGCTGCGGGCGCAAGGTTTGCCGGAGCCGCCGAAGACGGAATGGCGGAAGCGGTGAGCAAGGCGGCTGCTGGTTGCGCACGGATTATCGCCTTGTCTTTCATTGCCGTTTTCTTGAGTCTCCATCCCATGAATCCTCCATTCGCTCCGGGTCTTAAACGTCTTTTCGCGCTTTCGCTGGGCGGATTGCTTTTGTGTCTGTGCCAATCTTCCGCTCCGGCGGCAGTGCCGCCGTTTGACCCCGGCCCGGAATATCAGCCGGCGGCGGGCGAGTTTGATTTTGTGGGCAAGGCGGTGGTGCAACTGTTGCAAACCAAGGATGCTTCCGGTTTTGCCACGAACCTGGCGGTCAATGCGCAGAACTGGCGGTCGCTCATCACGACGAATCTGCCGCCAAAGGAGGCGGAGCGCCTGGAGTCTTATGCCAGGGGAGCGGATCATACGGCCCAACAATTGGAGGAGAGTGCCAAGGCGCTTTTAAGCCGGGCGGATTCGCTGCATCTGGATTTTTCAAAGGGCGATCTGCAGTGTCAGGTCGTGGCCCCAAAGCATGTGGGGAAAATCTATTTTGCCAATCCGCGAGACGGCGGGCTGACTGCGCCGTATCTGGAAAAATTGGAAATCATTCTCAATCCAGCGGCCCCTGAAGCCGGACAGACGAATCAGGGCGAATTCAAGCTGTCGGTGCGCGGGCTGGAAAAGTTTCCCGGCGGCTGGCACATCAACGGCAGTGTTCAATGGACGGCGTTTCCCACCAATGTGGTGGATGAAAAAACGGTGCGGGAAATGGCCATCATGGAAAAGATTGCCGCCCACAAAGGTATTTCAAGCCAGGACGATCCGTTGCTCTTGAAATTGGGCGAGTCGCTGGTCCATTTTGTTCAGACGGCTGACACGAACCTGTTTGCGAAGGAGGCGCTGATAGACGCCGACCAGGTCTGGGCCATGTTCAAAAAGAGCGGACAGAAGGGGCCGTCGCGGCAGGAGGTGGATGAAGAAATCGGCAAGCAAAACCAGGCGCAGCTTGCGTCCGCCCGGAAAACGCTCCAGTTGATGACGGAAGCAGGCATTGATCTCAAGCAGGCGGACATTCAGATCAAGGAAGCTTCCGTTGACCGGTGTCAGGCGCAAGGCCCCGCCGGCACGCTGGACAATCTGATGGGCGAACAATTCAAGCTGGCGTTGTCGGTCAAAACGGCGGCGAAGGCCAGGAACGGAGCCGGGTTGGCGGGAGATTATGTTCTGGCGGTGAAAATGGTCGCGAAGATGGAGGGCAGCTGGCGGGTCATGGACGATGTCCATTGGGAAAAACTGCCGGGCGGCGTCGTGGACGACAAAGCCATGGCGGCAATGAAGTTTGAAAACCATGTGGCCGAGCATGGTACCTTGCCGCTGCAAACCTCCGCACCGGAAATCGAGTTCACCACATTGGTTGGCGAGAAGAAAATGCAGCTATCCGATCTGCGCGGCAAGGTGGTGATCCTAGATTTCTGGGCGACGTGGTGCGGCCCGTGTCAGGAACCGATGGCCGAATTGCAGACGCTTCGGAGCGGGCACACCAACTGGCAGGACAAGGTGGCCATCGTGCCGTTGAGCATTGATGATGCGCTTGCCGATGTGCGCAAGCACGTGGACCAGCGCGGCTGGACGAATACCTTCAATGTCTGGGCCGGGGAAGGCGGCTGGCATTCCGCTCCCGCCCAAACCTTCCGCGTCACCGGTGTGCCCACGACTTACGTCATTGATGCGCAGGGTAAGATCGTCTGGGCCGGTCATCCAGCAGGGGCGGATTTCGGAAAAATGATTGATCGGCTACTCCAGCACTGACCACGTTTCAAATCGGGAATAGCTTCCAAGCCTCAATGTCGACAGCTGCGTGAGTGTCAGGCGTTTGGTGTGAAAACCACGCGTCTGACGGGTGTCCTGCCCAGGAGAAAGGCTTTGTTTTCAGTGGAATTTCAATTAGCACGGGCCATGCGATGACAAAGGCTGCGCCACCTTTAACCCGGAGGAAATTATGATGCCCATAAAAATCCAATGCAGTTGCGGTCAACGGTATGTCTTCGACACAGAGCCGGTCTGCGTGGTGGATTCCGTGGTCGTCAGCAACGAGGCTTACAACCGGCTTTACGAAAAGATGAGAAGCGTGAACACACGCTGCTGGCGTGGGATGAATTTGTGAAAGGCATCGCGATGCTGGAACACAAGTTCCAGATGAAATTTCCGAAAGGCGCGGGCGATCTCGTGGACAAGGCGGCGAAGGAATTTGTGGCGACGCGCGGCGCGGGCGAGTTGCAGAAAGTCTCCAAACTGCATTTCCGCACGGCACTGCGGGCGCAGGGTCTGCCGGAGCCCCAAAGACGGAATGGCGGAAGCGGTGAAAGCCTAACCAAACAGGCAGGCAGTGTTCGCATAACACCGGGCGACATATTCCATCGAAGGCCGGCGTTCGGGCTTTTTCTCCAGGCAAGACATCGTTGTGGCAATCATGTTCCGGAGGACGTTGCCCCCGAGTTCAATCGGCGACGGCGGCGTCACTTCCCGGATTTGTTTTTCGATCTGGGCCAACTCTCCGGTGAACGGGTATTTTCCGGTATAGGCAAAATAGGCCATGACGCCAAAGGCGAAGACATCGCTTTTCATGCCGTGCGTGTAGTCGCCATCCCATTTTTCCGGTGCCAGGTATTTCGCCGTGCCAATGGGATTTTGTTTCTTGTCGGCAATGAAGGGCGGCAGGTGACCTTCGAAATAAGAGTGGGAGAAATCAATCAGGATGGATTCTCCGGGGGAGGCGCCGGGCACGAGGACGTTCATGCTCTTCAAATCATTATGGATGATTGGACGGTCACACAGGATGCCGGCGTGCATGTCGGCCACCGTCTCCGCCACGCTTTGCAGGATTTTATGAGTCCGACCCGGTTCCTGAAGTGCGATCCCCGCCTTCACCAAGTCGGTCAGAGTCGCGGCCTCGATGTATTCCAGAAAGAGCTGATGGCTCACGGCGTCATACGCCAGTTTTCGCCGGATACGGGGATGGGTCACGCCATCGAGCACATAGGCCTCATTCGCGATGAATATCTCATCCCAGAATTGCTTGGGTTCTTTCAGCAACGCCGGCTGGGGAATCCGGGCGAACTCGACTTTGGAAAGCTTCGACACACCGGCCTCCACCGGCAAGGGCTCGCGTTTAAGGATGACGGGTATTTTCACGGCGACTTTCTGGACGCGGCCCGGATTGGGGCGAATGGTGCATTGATTTCAATCATCGCTGACAGAGCAGTGTCAGAAAGATTTTTCAGGGTCAAGCGCCGATTCAATAGGGCGCTTTCTTCTTCTGAAACTTTTTCTTCGGCTCGTTCCACTCGACGTTGACGCGCAGCGTGCCGTTCAGCGGCCGGGACAGCAGGTCCAGCGCGGCTTGCATGGCCTCGGTGTTTTCAAATTCAAACTTGTGTTTCTTGCCGTCGCGCAGGTTGAAGTTCCAGCGGCCGGCCTGCTTGCCGCGCATGGCAAAAAAGGACGGGGGCTCCACCGCCGCCTCGGTGATCTCGGGGATGAAGACCTTGAAATTGGTTTTGTTCTCGCGCAGCAAAAGTTCCAGATCCTGGCCTTCGGCGCGCTGGAGCAGGGTTTCCGCCTGCCGCTTCGCGCGTTTTTTCATCGCCGACCCGATGAGCACGCCGATGAGTCCGAGCTGGGACGTGAGCACATGCGCCGTCGTGCTCAAGCCGCCGAGGTTGATGAAATAGAGTTCGTCCGCCTGCGCGTAGATGCGATACATGCAGTCCGAGCTGCGGGAAACATATCGGGCATCGAATGAACCGGGGTTTGACATAGGCATTGGCTGGTTGGATTGGAAGGACTTTACCGGCGAGCGGTTTGCCGCGCCAAGCTAAAAGCGGCGTGAAACTTATGCGCTCCGCGTGAGCCGCACGCGTAAAGTGTGAAAACCACGCGTTCCATGAGCATCGTAGATTTAGCAAACAGCGCATTCATTGGGAATTCTCGCTTGGCATGAGCCATGCAATCAACGCCGGCGGAACCCTTGATTGTTATGATGCCCATAAAAATCCAATGCGGGTGCGGTCAACGGTATGTCTTCGACATTGAGCCGGTCTGCGGGCGGATGCCGGGGCGGGTCGCCTGTCCGGTGTGCGGGATGGACGGCACGCGGGTGGCGAACGAAATCATCGCCTTCGCGCTGGCCAGCGAAATGTCCCGGCAAGACACCGGCCGGCAGACGGTGATGGCTTGTGCGGTCATCGGCTGCCTGATCGCCGGCCTCGCGGGAGTCATCAAGGCGGTGAACATGGCCGGCGGGTTTGACGTGCTGCTCTGTCTGCTGGGAGCCACCGGGGCGTTCGGCATGGCGCTATGTGTTTATTTTTGGAAGCGGTGAATCGCATCGTCTTCGGCAACCGTTCGGGATTTGATTGTCGGGCGCGGGAAAATGTTCCACAGTGCTGACCAGATGAATGAAACAATCCAATGGCCGGCGGGCGACTTCACCCTGCCTGCCGCCGTGGCGTTGAACCCGAAGCTGTCCGAAGCCGTGGTGCGAAAACAGCTTTCCGCCGCGCTCGCGGCCAAGACCGTGATCCAGACCCGGAAGGGCGACGGCAAAATCCCCGGCACCTTCCAAATGGTGAAACCCGCCGGAAGTTGAACGGGGCGGTGGTGCATCCGGAGGGACTTGAACCCCCAACATTTTGATCCGAAGTCAAACGCTCTATCCAATTGAGCTACGGATGCCTGAAAGCATTCTGCAATTTATCCGCCGCCTGTAAAGACTGGCCGCGCACATTCCACAAGAGGCTTTGCGGGTGGAGGCAAATTTCGCTAACCTTGCGAAATGGCCAAACCTAATTCCATCGAACTGCCCGGCTGCGACCCGATCCCCATCATCTTTGAGGATCGCTCGGTCATCGCGATTGACAAACCGCGCGGCTGGATGCTCGTGCCGGATTCGTGGCGCAAGACGAACTGGAACTTGCAGACGGCGATTGATTCGTCCATCCGCGCGGACGACTTCTGGGCGCGCTCGCGCAATCTGCGTTATCTCCGGCACGTTCATCGCCTCGATGCCGACACGAGCGGTGTGATGATCTTCGCCAAGAGCGAAGGTGCGATGCGCGCGCTGGGTGACATGTTTGAATCGCGCCGGATGGAAAAAACCTACCTCGCGGTCGTCGAAGGCGTGCCGCGCGAAAAGGAATGGACGTGCGAACTGCCCATCGGCCCGGACCCGCTGAAGTTCGGCCGGATGCGCGTGGACGATTCGGAAGAGGGCAAGGAATCGGAGACGCATTTCCGCGTACTGTTGAGCAACGAACGCTTCACGCTGATCGAGGCGAGTCCGTTGACGGGGCGCACGCATCAGATCCGCCTGCACCTCGCGGAATCGGGCAGCCCCATCATGTGCGACGAGCTGTATGGCCGCGTGGAGGCAGGTTTCCGCCTGGGGCTGCGCGCGGTGCGGCTGGCTTACCAGGACACGTTCACGCGCCGGCCGGTGAACATCATCGCGCCGGCGGAAAGTTTTCTGAAGGAGTTCGGCTTCAAACTCACGCCGGAATTGCAGTCGGCCAAATGGGTGCGCCGGCCGTTTGTGCCCAAGGAAAAAGGGCCAGGCAGCAAGCCGCCGCTGCCCGGAAAATAGTGCGGGTTGGAATCAGTTGGTGGACTGGTTCAGCGCGTTGAGGACGATGCCGGGCGTCAGGACTTCGGGCAGGACGATGGCGTTCGCCGCCGGATTCTTCGGATACACCAGCACCAGCGGCACGCCGGCGCGGTTGAAGCGGTTCAGCTCCGACGTGATGGCGTCGGGAAAATGCGTGTAGTCGGCGAGCAGCGTGATGGCGTTGTTCGCCTTGATTTTTTCGCGCACAGAATCCACTTCGATGCTGGTCTTCTTGTTCACCTGGCAGGTCAGGCACCAGTCGGCGGTGAAATCCACCAGCACCGGACGCCCGGTGGCGCGCGCCTGCAACACGGCTTCGGGACTCCATGGTTGCCAAGCGATGCCGTCGGTGTCGTGGGCCAGACCATTGGATTTCATCGGCGTCAGCGGATCCCGCCAGCGCAGTTCTTTTTCCAAGGCGAAGGCGTAGGAACTGACGAGCATGACCAGAACGACGACGGTGGCGAAGGCTTTGTGCTTCCGGCCGCGCTGGACGAATTCGCCAAAAATCCACAGGGCGAAGGCGACCATCACGAGAAAGATTCCCAGCCACAGCACGCGGTCACCGTAGTTGTCCGCCGCGAGGTTGAAGAGCCAGACGACCGTGAGCAACATCGGAAACGCCATGGCCATCTTGAATTTTTCCATCCACGCGCCGGGCTTGGGCAGGAACTTCAGCCACGCCGGATTCCAGCTCAAGATGACATAAGGCGATGCGAGTCCCGCCGCGACGGTCGCGAAGATCAGGAGGATGACGGCGCTGCTGCTGGCGAAGGCGAAACCCAGCGCGATGCTCAAAAACGGCGCGGTGCAGGGCGTCGCGAGCGCGGTGGCGAGGACGCCGTTGAAGAACGCGCCGGGCAGGCCGCTCTTCGTGGAGAGGTCGCTGGCGACGTTCATCGCGCCGCCGTTGAGCGTGACTTCAAAGATGCCGAAGAGGTTCATCGCGACGAGCGTGACGAGCGTGACGAGGCAGACGAGGAAAACCGGATTGCCAAACTGCATGCCCCAGCCAGCCTTGTGACCGGCGGTTTTCACGCCGATGATGATGGCTCCCAGCACGAGAAAGGAGCAGAGCACGCCGAGCGCATAGACCAGTCCCAAGACGCGGACATGGCGCGGCGAGCTTTTGGCCTCGTTGACGAAGCCGAGGATTTTCAGCGCGATGACCGGCAGGACACACGGCATGATGTTCAGGATGAGGCCGCCGATGAAGGCGTAAATCAACATCCGCCAGAGCGGCTCCGTTTTTTGCGGCGCCAAGGCGCCTGCCACCGGCGGGGGGGTGTCGCCGATGGCAAGCTGTGCTTCCTGGGCACCGGCGGGGGTGAGGAATACGCCGGAGATTTGCTTCGGCCAGTCGCCGGAAAATTTTTTCACGAGCTTGCGCAGCCGGATTTCGCCAGCGGGCGCGGAAAGCTTTTCCGTTGCCCCCTGCACCTCGAAATTGTCATCGGCGGCGGCAGGAAAGAAATCCGCGCCGTCCGCCGCGCCGGTCCACTGCAGGTCCAGAATGCGCGTGTCGCCGCTGGCGGGTTTTTCCCACCACGCCTGCGCAGCGAAGGCTTTGCCGGCGGCGG
>Ga0265324_10000285_pt1 | contig 37544 bp, 21 predicted proteins | sample 41419metaG_FD_198634 | JGI IMG/M metagenome (GOLD analysis project Ga0265324, IMG submission 198634) | Rhizosphere microbial communities from Carex aquatilis grown in University of Washington, Seatle, WA, United States - 4-14-19 metaG | ecosystem: Host-associated > Plants > Roots > Rhizosphere...
CCCCGGTGACCGGCCCTCGCAGGGGCACCTTTGGGCGGAGATTACTACGTTATCTTGCATTCTTCATTCGCGACAGACATCGAAGAAAAAGAGTGAAAACGAAAAGCAATCTACACTATATATGATATTCATTAACTTTTCTCATTTCATTAACTATTCTGAATTGATAGTAGAGATTTCCTTTCCACTTAAATTCTTTTTGTCTGAGCGTAGACTCAAAGTTGATTCTAGAACAAGTCACTTCACTGGCAAATACAACCCATTCTATTTAAGAAGAAATAAGAATTACTCACTCAATAGACTCACTAGCCGAACTCCTCATGAATATGGTATATGCAGCTATTTACATCCAGCGACCTATCACAGAAATTTACCTAAACCAAAGCCTAAATCAGAGAGAGAACCGTAACCCTAGTGCGACCCACCAGCCCTGCCCTGAGAGGAAGAAGAAGAAAACTTACCACGCGGGTTAACTGAGAAGAATGTGTAGGAGCTGCTGAGCATACGCTAGAATCAAACTCACATTAAGCACTTCCGGAACGACTATTTACTGAACTTTCTGAAGGAAGGACTTACTTATCCAGAGAGCTCGGAGCTTAAATCCCTCATCTAGCCGTGGATCCCACCTAGCAAGCGATCAGTCCTCTCCATCAAAAAGGCTAACTCCTGCTAGCAGCTCCTCATTCATTGCTTTCTTCTAAATCGAGCTCCACAACAGATGGTGGGAGATGAGGTCGTATTCTAAGTTTTGGGCAGTTTCTTATTACCAAATGAGATAAGCAAGAACTTTTGCCTTGTCGTCAGTAACAAGAAAAGGCTTTTTAAAAAGCATGCAAGTATAAAGACTAATCAATGGTAGCCAAGCTTTGTATGCTTTACTCTTATTATTCTAATACTTATTTTCTTGATAAATTGAGAAACACTAACTCACTAAGTCATAGAAAGACCACCACAACCGTAGTAGATAGCTTCTGTGCTTCTATGGGCTATTTACCTCATAATGGTTTCAGGAGGTATCTTTCTCGTAATTTAGTTGGGGAGGTTACCGATTCAAAGACTCAAGCAATAGGCAGCAAATAGAGATGTGTCAAAGGCTCCAGACTACTATGGGATAATTTGTGAAATAGTCAAATTGGCTTGAAATAAAAGAGTTTGCTGGGGATACGTGTAGACAAAAAACATGGAGTTTTGAACCTTATCAAAGTACGAAGCCAGCTTACCAAGTCAGTTTTTTTATTTGACTATTTTTCTTATGCATAAAAAAGCGAGATACCTGCCAACGTTCAGAGGCTTACATTACTTCTTTCTATATCAATCTCATACATAACATGGGCTTAAAAAGAACTTACCATTATCAGTAATGGTATTTATCGGGACAAGATGTACGGTGCTCAACCATGCTATAAACCTATGCCAAAAGTATCCAGTGGACAAAATCTCTATCCTTTGTTGTAGCACTAAAATATGGTACGTACTATGATGCGAGCTTCAATCTCTTTTTATAGTCTAGGGGCAGCCTTCCCTAATCGAATGTTAGGCCTAGGGAGGGATACCTATAGCGGCGTAGTAAGAGTCTCCACTGCTATGTCCAAAGTACAGTGCTTTACTTCCTATTTACCTCTTTGGGGTGGGGATCGCTCTAAATAGCTTTTGTCAAGTCTAGTTCCATACACACGCTTCCTCTTGTCGAATGAAAGCTTATTAACCTCTGCCTCTAAATTCCAATTTCATGCTCCTTCTTCAATTGCTCGGTCTCTTATCGAATACCGTGTAATGTCAGTGTTATGGAGAACAAAAGAGCCAGTTTTTCATAAGTTTAACGATCGATGACTTTTGAATATGATATTAAGTCTACTTTGACATAGTTCTTATTTGTTCAAGACTGAAAAAGAGTCGAGTACGTGGCTTAATTACTACAGTCACTTTGCTTACAAACGTTCTTCTTTTCCTCCGCACCGGCTTCAGGTGTGAAGCAGAAGAAGGGGAGTAAGGGAAAACGTTAGGTGGTAGCACTAGGCTCAAGATAGATGAAATATCTCCGCATCACATCATTGCGGGGCACATGGTTGAGTTTCTTATCGATCGTGAAGTAATTCGCTTAACTGATGATTTCAAACAGTTCTCAGCCCCAGGCACAAACTCCACATGTTCTCTTTACATTTTTTCTCCCATTGTGAAGGAAGGTGACACTCTGAGAGTTGAAACGTAATCCAAGACAAGCAAGAACCTCTTACCATTTCACTCACTTCGTTGCTTTTCACCAAGGGATTCCCTTTCCCTTTCAACTAGTCACTCTCCTTTAGGTGTCTTTGTACCGGTGAACCGGGCCAACTATCACATTTTAGCTTGACGAAAAGGCAACTTTACTACTGGATTGGATGGCAGACTAGACCTGATCCTTGGAGCAACGATAAAAGATCTTAAGTTGCTTATTGGCTACCATTTCCCTTTTCCTAATTAATTAGGTCACATAAATAAAACAGTTGTACCTTTTAAGAACCAGATTTCTTTTAGGTTACTAATAACCTTCTTTTTGGAAGTTAGGAAAGGATTATTCTTTCCCAATTTACCTCTCCTGACCTAAAACCAAATCATGGTTTATAAACTTTGTTCCGGTGCTTATCATGTTCTAAAAAGTTTTATTGCATTCGGTCTACTTTATTTCATATCTGGCGTACAGATCAGTGTTGATAGTGTCCACTGTCATTACTTTGAGGAAAGGATCTCGATGAAGGTCTATAATATTTTTTTAGCCGTTAAGTTCCTGTTTCAAGAAAGATTGAGTTTGCAAATTGAAGTACAACGTTGTGTAAATGAAAAAACTAGGTCTCCTCTTGTAATTGGAGTGGAGGGAGTTGCCCTTCTCATCAGGAGGCCGGCTAATACTATTCATTCGGCTACCGGTCAATTCTACATATCCGTAAGTGCAGTTCATCTAAAAAACTTTTTAACTCGGTGCTACATTTTAAACATACTGTCTTGCTGCCATCTCTTCGGTAGTGAGCCAGCTTTAGGTATGAGTGAGCCAAGCGAGCGAAAGGATGTAGCGAGCCATTCATTAAACTCGCTGGGTAGGAAGGCAGTGACTTACAAGATGTCAAAGGGAAAGTAGAACTTCTTCGGTAAAGGGCTAAAAGCGAGTAGGGGTAGCTGATACTACGGGTATAGGTAAGTATCCGGGGCTGGGATTCGCGAAGAGCAAGGCCTTACGATGTTCATGACCGTCAGCATCAAGCAATAAAATGGATGCGCGTTAGCGCCGTGGCTTGTGACTTTCGAACCCGTTTATGCCTTTGATACCACCCTCGGTAAAGCGCTAGTAGACCCCGCTGTTGACTCACGTGGCTTGGATTCAATCGATTGCTTTCCGCATTTCTAGCAACGTTTCAGCCCTATCCTTCTGTCCTTTATGCAGTAGTTGGTTGTTTCCGGCCGGCCAGCCTAGAGACTAGGGAAAAGATCAAGCAATAGCCGGCATTCAATTCTTCTTTACGTCTGCAGCTCCAAGAGGAGAATCATAATTTGCACCTTTCCACCAGGCGGCCGGCCTATAGTCAATTTGGTAAGTTGAGGTTTCTTCTTTTGTTTAAGCTGAGTAAGGGCTCTTTTTTTTCACACAACCGGGAATAAGAATAATCCGAAGCTAGATTAGGAAAGCATAGGATCGAAGTCTTTCACGGCAAGCAGAACAGTCTCTGAAATCGGTGCGATGTTGTCTTCAATGTCCGTCTTTCTTATTGAGGTCATCATTATGGGAAATAACTGGAAAAATGAACCCACCCCAAAAACAAGACAATACAACACGTTAGGGTACCATCGTAAGCAACTCGGTGGGTACCAGAGCTATAGAAGAAGAGCCCCATAAATCAAAAGCTAGTATCACAGGTTGGAATGAATCGCTTTCTCCCTGCCGGTGATGAGAAGGAAGATGAGGCGGATCTGAGTATCCTAATAGTCCAACCGGGAAAAGCCTTATAATTCATTATATACCTATGCACTGAATTTCTTTAGGTGCATATGCAACAATTGCCTTTCTTTCATGTTCTATTTATATATCCTTTATAGACATATGTCCTGATAAAAATACCATTAGTCCATAATGCCGCAGAAGGAAATCAGACATTAGAAATTAACCTACGTATGCGATAAAAGAACTAGTGCAAGAGTTTCCCATGCTATGGGCTTTTTGAGTCCTAAAGTTTAAAATTTGCATTGTTCCTTCAACCGGACCTACTATTATCATTATGTTAAAAAAGTAGTAGATTCACAGGTCTTCCTGAATCAGAAATTCTCGTATATAAAGAAAAAGAAAGCAGCTGCTAGGAAAAAAAGCAATCAGGCCGTGACAAAGATCGAACGCTTCTTAAACATAGACCCAAAGCAATTGGAATCGAACGGGCGCTCCTCCAACGTCGTTGCATAAAAAAAGTGTAGTAGTAAAAAACGCTTCCTTAAGCTCATCGATGTGTACTCCTCGGCTGTGGGCGAAGGTCCCTTGGTCACACACAGGATTGCCTGCTCAGAGAAAAGAAATCAGAGTGTTAAGTTTCAGGGCTCTCAGATGGGGATTGGCTGACTCATACAAGGAAGAGAGATAGGGAACAAAAGGCTTGTCACTACTGGCTGAAAGGATTGCTGCTTGGGGTTAGCTTACTGGCTTGATGGAATGATTTACCGGATACTCGATTCGATTCTAATAAAGTAAGGCTTGGTTACTTGGATAGAGCGGGAGCATAAGTAAGCGAGCGGCATGAACCGATAGTAGGTTGAGGAGAAGCTACGTTGCAAGGAAAAGTAAGGCAAAGACGAGGTGTGAATATTTTGTCATTTCTAGCATTTTAACAGCCCGGGTTTACTATGGAAGAATGTAGACGCCCATTTCCGTTCCAGAGTCAAAACTGAATTCACACTTGTCCCAAACCATAGCTTCGCGCGGGTTGATCCTTTCTATATTGGTGGGAAAGATAGATAGCTGAGAAAGAAAAAGAAAGAGGAAGCGCTAAGGAAGTGAAAAAATAGGCGAGTTATAATGAAGGAGGACGACCCACCAAAGAAAGCTTACTTACCACCTCTCTCTATCAGATCTATCTATATAGGAATATGAACTTCTTAAACGAACTTTATTCTATTATGTATGAAATAAAAAAGAAAAATAAAAGAGAAAATTTGTTGTCGGAAAGAATAACCGGCCTATCCCTGTAGAAATTGGAAATTTGATCGGCTTAACTGAGTTTATTATGGATCGTTGCCTGTTGAGTGGAAGAATTCCTAGTACCATCGGAAGACTTAAACGCAACGTTTTGTTGAACTTTTTTGGAAATAGGTGTTAAGGTCCAATTAATTTATCTGTTGGTAATCTAACGAATCTCTCTGAAGTTCACATGGAAGAAAATTCACTTATACATACAGTAGCATTCCTTACAGCTTTTGAAAGTGGTTGGGTTGTTTTTGAACCTCTCAAAAAAATCTCTTATAGAAGAAGTCCCTAAAGAAAGAGCTCACCGGCTTTTAAGCTCTTGCACTCGCTCGCACTAGATCTGTAAAATAACCTGCTTAGCGGGCCCTTACCAGCCGAGGCCGCCAAGGAGTTCGATATCTGCAATGATCGAAGAGAATGAATGAACGAGCAGAAGACGCGGCTGTTTCAAAAGCATCCGAATTAGCACCCGTAGACGTACGTTGAAAGAGATCCTATTCCCTACGGTCTTTGCTATCGCTTTCAACTTCCCTAAAACCCATAGTGAAAGGGTGCCCATCAAGCTACTTTCTCAACAAGCTCTAGCTTTACCTTACCTACGATGGACGACTTCAAAGACTAGACTAGACGGATTGGTTACCGAATGAAGAGACAGAGCTTTGACATCCTCAAGTCACCGGGGGACTTTTTAGAAATCATGGTGCGAAGCAAAACAAATTCCTTTCTGTTGGTTCTTCCCGGGCGTAGAGACAGACAATCCCATGTGTGTGGGTACCCAGAATGCTCAAAGGTTATCTATTCAGAGAATTAGGTGGAATTGCCAAGACAAGAAGAAGGATCAAAGCTTTTTCTAAGAAATGTGTGGACCAGAAGTAACCATTTTTGCTTTTTACGAAGGTAGGAGAGAGAAGGGCGGGTGGAGAAGTCTCTCTCTTTTATTTAGATTCCTCTTTACGCAATTTCTAGTTGCAAATGGTGAAGAAAAAAACCAAAACAAGACTGAACAATTCGAACAAAGATGAGTGCTCTTCTCGATTCTATTCTAGGCCGATGAGCATTCATTTAGGGAGGCATATTGCTTAGAACAAGTAGCGATGGAAGCATCGGACCAGCACCTCTCTCTCCGGCAGGAATGAAAAGCAGAAAGGAGCAATCACATAGGAAAGAAGAATTCTTGAACTACGACAGGCTTGGCTCACGGAGTTGATCAACTCGCAGTTCCTTACCTAGAATCAATCCGTTCAGTCTGGTAGAACTATCTACAGTCACGACTCCACCCTACTATCTTCACCGAAGTCAGCTATTGAATCAATCATATTTCTTTTTAGTTCAAAGCTAGCCGTGTTAAAGTAACATAAAGCAGGACTAGTGACAATGAAATAAAGCCCTCCAACGCGGCCTTCTGTCTAGACATTTCTTTTCTGGCAAGTAGGAAGTAGTAAGTTCACTTGGCTCACAAACCAACTACACAGGATCAAAAAAGCCTGACTCATTTCCTTTGTCAGCAGCAAATCAAGCTTCTCGCCGCGATTCCCACTTAACTTAAAGTCAGGTCACAAAGAACTAGCTATGAAAAGCTATTTTGAATCATTGTCTTCTTCATTGGAACATGGCAATCTTTCTTATTTGCCCATACATACTAGTGCTTTCATTTTCTGCTATATAAAGATCAAGGAAAAGTAGACTTTTGAGAAAGAGGCTCGGTAGAAGATAAAGAATCTATTTTTTTAGCTCCGCATATACTACTTACTGACTGCATGCATGGAGTTCCGCCGCATTGTTGTGAGTGCTGCCGGAGGAGAAAGACCACCTGGTACACCAGTTCGGGTTGTGGATCAGTAACAGCAGCTCCCGTCTTCTCTGTCACCCCTTCACTCGTATTATCCTGACACACAAAGAAAGCAGTAGTGAACTTCCAAGCAGATAGAATAAGGTGAAAGCGGATAGAATAAGGTAGGGATAAGGAAAGGAGACGAAACAATACTCAAAGTGCGGTGCGCTAGCTTACTAAGTAAGTAAGTAAGGAGACGATACAAGACTAAAAGCTGTACGGGCTGGGTGGCGGACGGAAGATAGATAGTTTTTGAATGCACCTAAAAAAGATTGTTAATGCTGAGCTTCCCTTTTTTAATAGCTTACCCTCTTTTTGACCTAAAGACGAACGAATATAAGAGTCTCTATAGTCTCTTCTTGACCATGATACTTAATCTTTATAATGCCATGATACTTAAATTCTTTGCAAGACAACACCATTACTCCTGAAACAATAAAAATACTGAACTACTAAGCTATCTATTCTATATTCGGATAATACTTCACTTGGCTATTAAATAATCGGGGTTATATAGCTATGGTCTCTGGCCTTTGGCCCAACTGGAGTACCTAGCCACCCACTTCCTTAAACCACCCACTTCCTTATTAACTCTTTTGCCAATACCCTTGCTTTGACTTACAAGGAAGGTTGGTCAAGAACAAGGGACCAACTAATTAAGAACGTACTCCATATATGATATTATGAACGAAGATCCACCATCCAAGCGTAACGTTCTTTTCTAGTGTATCGAATTTTCATATAAGATATAAGAAAGGTAAGATATAAGAAAGGTTGGTGATCAGCATCTTTGTTGGCTAGACACCTGTCTGTTCGCTATTTCCGCTTTGACCTCGTAGGCAAATTAACGTTTCGCTACTAGTACGGCCTTGTGGCCCCTTTTCCCGCACAAATGAAACTCAAGAGATTCTCTTCTTCGCCGCATGAGAGGGGGCTCTTAACCGATTCCTTTTGGTCCTAAGGTCAAGAAATGAACATATCGAACCACAGATATACTTATTTACTCATCTCTTGTCGACGCTCTGGCACTACCTACTTACGAAAAAAGAGAGCGTGTTCGGTACTACTTCGCTGCAGTAGGATAGCCATTTCTTCTTTTACAGAGAAGGAGGGATTTCACACTTGACATATATTGAAAGAACTCAGACCGGGTGGTCGTCTACTATGGAAGACTGGGGGCCCTCCTCGTTGTAAGAAGATCGAGGGGGAGAAAGTTACCCTTCCTTTACAAAGCTTAAAGACTCGACGTGTACCACGATGCTCAGCTACTCTGAACGTACGTACCCACTTTATCAGTTGTTCGTTGATTGCTTTGCTATTTGATCATTTCATGAAAGGCAAGTGAATAAGAAGAAAAAAAACCACCGGGAAATGGTACTTTCCTTGGAATAGGAAGGTTAAGAGTACACAGAAAATGATACTTGGAATCCTCTTCGAATGCAGCTTCTGAAGGAATAATAAACAAAGGGCCACACACAGCTTCATGGATAAAAAGTACGTTGATTGGGAATGGATACCTCATGTAACTAAGAACGTGGAGCCACTACGATAAATAGCGCATCACCATCAGAAAACCTCTTGTCCCGACTTTAGACATCTAAGTGGTAATGTCGCAAATAGAAATGAGGCTTTACTCAGTGACGGTTGGCATGAAAGATTAGGTATGCTTGCAATCTTGAGATACGCAACGGAATAAGCCTTATGCAGCTCAACTTTTATTAACACCGGCAGAGGCGAGTTCATCCAGTTTCACTAACCCGGATCTTCAACCAGGCTGTACCAACTAGAAAATAGTGGATAAGCCCATGGGCAAGACAGAAAAACACTAGCTGAATTCTTACTAACTGCAAATTTATCTATCTATGATATTAATTGAAGCTAATAGTACACCCCTTCCTTTCTATTTAGCAGACATAGATTTTGGAACAGGAAAGCAAAGGGTCCTCGCTCTGCCTTCCCCTATGAAGTTGGGCTAGTCTGCTGCCAGCTTGGCCTTCCAATATTGATGATTGAAAGCATTACATAAGGAAGCGGAATACACTTGGTCCGACGACCCTCTTCTCTTATGCGCATATTTCTTAGATTCGCACATTATCAAGGAAGGATATAAATACCTATCTATTGGTGTACGCAAAAGCATACCTAATTGGAGTAATCCCCTCGGTGAAACTCAAGCCGAAGACACACACCTGCTAGAGTAAATTCAAATAGTGGTGCTCAACAAAATGCTATACCTAGAGAAAAGATTGACCCAGAACATACGCCATCAGAGTCTACGGAATAGACTTAACTTTTGGCAACGCTGAACGAATAAAAGACAGTGGGCATAGCATACTTGAAAGTAGGCATGGCTTGCTTCAAAAACAACAAGTACTTACCAGTTTGGAGTTAGGCTGCCTGCCCAGAGTAATTCCGATACTTTCAGTCGAGTGTGCAAAGTGAGGCTTTTAAGGAAAACTAGATAAGTCAAATCCGGGGAAATCCTACTTAGGCTATTAGGAGAACCCGTTTTAGACTGAACATACAATTCTAGACATTTCGCCTACGGGTAACTCTGCTCTAACAAAAGCCTGAACTTCAGAGTAGTGACGAGTTCCGCTAGCTTTTCAAACCTTAGGTAGGGCCCTACGCTCTTCAGTAGTGGTACCATACATACATAGACTTAGTGGTCCACACTTAGCTTTACTCTCGTTGGGGACTACATCTTCAAAGAATTCATAGGCGTACTTCAAAGTAGTGCTTCTCCGGCTCGTGAATGAGCAGGCTTTTCTTATTCACTCTCAAAGAGTACAAGAAGATCCCTTCCAACACTCACATCCTACACGCTTCACTCACCACATCTTTGACCCTGTGACAAGACCTCCCTCACTAGGTAGGAAGAATATTAAAAAAGGAAGGACCAACGTAGGAAATGATTGGGGCGGGATGAGTCGAGACCAAAAGGACCTAGGTCACGAGCTCAGTAACAAAGAAAGCCTTGTTCCAAAGAACATGAACATAGAGTAGGCGTAGGGTGACACGTATACATTTCAGAGTATATGGAATTTTTCATAACTAATTAAGGGTATCTTTCTTTGGACAGAGACAGAGGGAGGGGGTATCCATTTAGTTTGAAAAGTCTTTAAGGGTGGACGATTTAATTCTTTAAGCTTCAATCTACAGTGCTTCCAGCAGCTATTCTTATCTTGTTACTGCGGACAATTCAGGAGTACTTCGCGGAAGGTAATAAATCTTCCCATGAAAGTGCTAAGCTCAATGAAAGGGAGCGTGGAAGACAAAGTCTTAGTTTAAGGGGAAATAACTGCCAAACATATTAGACTTTCTGTGGACTTTGTCATACTATCTATCTGCTCTTACTCTTGTACGAGGAGAAAAGGCTATAAAGCAGCTTTTGACAAGGAGGAAGGTGGTACAAAAGACTTATTGGCAATTGTATCCTAGTTTAGGTAAATTTATTTAGGAGCGAAATAAGCCGGCTATCCCCTTCTTAATATACGACCCGGCCCACTTATATCTATACTGACTGCTCGGGATAAATCAAAGTAGCAGCAATCCAGATACCGGGCCCAAGGCTAGATAGAAGATAGGCTCGTCCCCATCCCTACTTACTATGGGCAGGTTCTTTCAAAAAGCTATTACAGAATAAGCTGCAGTCCTTCCGCTGCAACAAGAGCAATTTCTGTACTAAAGCTGAACGAAGAACAAGACCCATTTGGAGTCAAGAAGGGACCAAGCCTAAGTCAAAGTACTTGTCTGCGCCTCACTGTAGTTACGAGGAAAGCCTAGCCTAATTAATACCTTCAGCCAGAGTAAGTAAGCCAAACTCACAAGAAAAGTGCCAGGGTAACCAAAAGCTATAGCAATGCTAGTAGTTGTCTGTCATAGTAAAGCTACATACCTCCATAGTCCTAGCTTCACTGTAGTGGAACTCTTTTAATAAGGAAGGGTAATACAATATTATACTTACGCCACTTACAAGAAGTCTGCGGTTACATACACTCACATCCGTATCCCTCCTTTAACTTAACTTCCTAACAAAAGGGCGAGGTTCCTGGTCAACGAAAGAAAGCCATCACATACCTCCTTACGTTCTGCCAAGGCCAAGGAATGAATAGGCTTGGGTAATTCTTCCACCCAATGGAGAGGAAAGCGGGAAAGAATGGATAGTATCGAGAACGGCTGTTAAGTTAAGTAGGGCTAAATAGGTGTAGTTTTCTGCCTTACAAGGGGATAGCTAAAGGGACTCCAGGTACCAGACTTCAATCACGTACTATCTTATCACTGCCCCCATCCGAGTCATACCAGAGTTGGTAAGTAAACTGAATCTTTCAAAGGGACGCTGGGAACTAGCCAAAAGCAAGAGCTTTGAACTAGCGAAAAGAGAAAAACACCAAATAGTATAGCTGGTATAAAAGCAAGAAGACAACATTTAAGCATAGGCAAGCGAAACCTGAAACTCGTATAAGTGAAAGGCTTTATTGGGGTAAAACACAGCAGTTCCCCTTACAAGTAGGAATCTTCCTCATAGCATACATTGACCTTACCTTCCACATCTATATGTGCTGGTACCACCGGAGAGCTGAAAGAACGATTGAGATTTTGAAAGAACAAAGGAGGAAATGCAATAGGGCGGCTCGCTAAATAGGTACCATACACTTACTTACTTGATGAGGTACCATACACTTGGAACGCTCTGTTATGGGCAGATTTTATTATAAGCTATATGCCTAAGTCAAAGCGATTTTAGTTGAACCAAGAGGATAGATAAGTCAAAGCAATAGTAGTCTTCAGTCCGCTTGCTTCAAAGTTTGCTTCAAAGCAGTAGTGATTCCTCTCATTCTCGCAAGAAACTTCCATGACCTCTTAAGTAGTGGTACTATCCTGAAGTCCCCCCATTCCGTGAAAGGTTCGCAACAGGCAGGCGAGCAGAATACCCTACCTACTTGGGACAGGAAAAAGAGGGTAGGTCAGTTACGAGTAGAGAGAACGCCAGAACAGTAAAAGCAGACCAGAAAAGTCAAATCCTTTCCCTGAACATCCGTCGGGGAATACCTCTCTCTAGTTCCGAGAGCTTTTAATTAAGTATTGAACTTTCAGGAACTAGGCAGGTAGTGAATCCATCTGGCTAGATCCTTTGGGTAAATCTCTTAATTCTAAAGGAGTTTCCCATGTAGTAAGAGAAAGCAAAAGGAAGCTTCTCCTATCTCTTTTAGTTAGAGAAAGCCAACTAACCTCTGGCTTATGCAACTTTCTTTAGTAAGAGAAAGCCAACTTGACCTTACTTACTATCGCTTATGTTCTCAACTGTAGTAAGAATCAGCCAACTGTCTTTCCTTCCGTTCAAGTCAAAGTCTGGCTTGGGTTGGAATAGGCTCCGGCTAAGTGTATCTTTTCAAAGAAAGGCCATCATAACCAGTCATCTTCGCCTGTGGTACAAATGCCAATGAGGAAAACTCACTCTCTTTAACTTACCTATAAATTCTTGATCACTTAGGCTTGGCTGGAGCTCAGCTACCTTCACTTCTTTGTCTTAAGAGCAATCCAGGCCATCGCTGCAAAGAAAGATATAAAGCAAGACACCGTCGTCAATTATAGAGACCATCGGTGCCCTATCAACCTTACCTGCCAACTCCCTCGAATGATTGATTCTGTGTAGCAATAGAAAGTCTCAGTCCTTCGCTTCAGGCAGCACCACAGCCACTAGAATAGGTAGCACAGGTCACACTTCGATCTCTCCGAGCCAGGTTCGTTTGCCCTGCGATATGCCGCAGGCTAGCATTAGAGCTTTGAAAGAAAGGAGAGACCGACGAAGCATTGGTCACTGTTGTCGGAAAAATAGATCTTTCTAGTTGCTTACAAGCTGACGCAGATGAATAGCTTTCACCTTAGTATGTATGAAGGAGTGAACCAGAAGCAGAAGACATTCGACGTAGCAATTGAGGGCGCCAGAGCATATAAATAAATTGAATTTCGCCCAGGAAGGAGTCCACGCCGACGCAGTTGCTTACTCACTCGAGTCGAGGTACTTTGCTTACTCACTCGAGCCAACATCTTATGAACTGGGTTGTCCATTCTCTTCGTCACTTGCCCTCTAGGAAAGAAGTGTGGGGTAAGCAGGCTAGGCTAGGCCTAGTTAGTACAGGAAAGAATACCTGCAAGAAAAGCAGTAGATAGGTCTTTTAGTTCTGTTAGGTAGTCAGATCGCTCAGTTGTATCAAGCGCAGTTGGCTCTGTTTGAAACAGCAGAAACAGAATGAATAGCTCCGTGGAATCGTTAGATCGCTCAGGTGGACTAGTAGCAGGACTAGTAGAACGTATAGTTAGCTCTTTACGTACGGGATTAGTTGAAACAAGCTAGACAGGTCAGCCGGCTCCAGCTACTTTTGGACAGCCAACCCCAGTTTTGGAAAGTAGGAAAGTTGTCTTGGAGCAGCCAAGCCAAGCCAAGAGTTTATCTATTTACTATCGCATATCTATCGAACCGGTGTGTTGAGTAAATGACTAGTTTAGTTGGTTCCAAGCCTGGCGAGACAGTGGAATGCCTAGGGACAGCTTGATATGCACCAAGGAAAGTTGGAGCGAAATGGGCAGGTGGCTCAGTTGCTACAGGACTAGTGAAACGAGCAGTCAGCTCAGTCAAGAGCAGGTAATTAGTTGGGACAGCCAAGCAAACAGATGTGCTATTTTGGCTAACGCCCCTTGCATCAACAACTATCCCTAGCTTTCCAGGACCGGGTATATACCCTCTTGTCCTTTCTATTTCATTAGTATGTAAGTACATTATATGTTCCCGAGAGATCTACAACTACTTGAACTATGGTGCCGGCGTGATGCAAAAAGGATAAGAAAGCAGGAGAAGTCAGTAGTTCCTGTTGGACTTTCCTGAATAATAATATCCTCGATTTGGATGGTGGAAAGGCGGAAGCGTGAGATCATGCATTTATCTATAGAGGAACACTTAGAGTACAGCCCACCTCTATTTAGTAGTGCACGCTGTAGTTAAATCCTATATGATTATGTCTCGAGAGATTCTCCTTAAATTCTTTCCACATCTCAGCATGACGTTTGCCACCATCTTCGGGCTTATTAAAAGGATCACCACCGCACACTGTGCTGCAATAGATCTCGTAACATCTAACAATCTCTGTTATTTTGACACTCCAACTTTTTCTCTTAGAATCACTTAAATCCTTTGGCATGAGGGACTCTAAATGTAATCTAAGATATTCACTAGGAATAGGTTCCCCCATTCTGTACAAAGAAGAATAAGTGCTACTGGTCCCCAAGCACTGCTCTTCTATGAAGCGTTCATCATAAGCATTAGAATCTGATAAGTCTAACTGTATGGCCTGTGAAAGAATATTATTATATATAAACTTATTGATGATTTGAAGTGGAGCTCCTAGAGTGGCAAAAACACCTGTATATATATTAGGAATATATCTTGCGTAAAGAACAGTGGTGATGAAATTATCGTGGACCGTGTACACCGCCTCCTGTGTAACTATGAAATGCCTCTACCACCTTCTTAGCTATATATGCATCTTTCTGATGAATAAAGTTAGCGCAGGTAGAGGTTATAGTTTTACGACTATCCCTATTATATGTAGGGACTCGGAGAGTTACCCGATGTTTCTTCTTGGTATGCCTATTATAAACCCAGATATATTCATTTTTGCTACACATATAGTCTTGCACTGTGGTAATATATGAGGTAGAATATAACACTGGTTTCTCCAAATTGGAACAAAACCAACCGATAAGGTTAAGCAAGTTCATCAAATTGACTATATCAGGATATTTATAGCAATAAAAATCATAGCAAAGTTTAGCGAGGTTATAGCATTCTTTAAAAGTAAGTGAGGATCCTTTTTCTGTATTTCGTATATCCTGAACCATGCTAAACACTGTCTTACCATATACAAGTGGCATAAACAAACCTTTGACGAATTTTCTGGTTAACATAGAAAGTACGAGTTTGTGCTTATACTTACTAACTTCTAATCTTTTATCCAAGAATTTATGAAGTTCATCCTGCAAGCACATGTACACGTCTTGGATTTTACCGTCTTCAGATGGAAGAAGATTAGTTCTCCTACCCATTTCTTGGTTAAGCAAGAGGTAACTCATTATTTGATATGCACTAGCACTCGCATCTACGCTAACAGGAACCTTATAATAATTACTATAACCATCCAGAGACAGGATCTTGGCGAGGAACTGAAATGGATCACTAGCTGACTCAGCAAATTGAATTAAACTTTGGTCCGAAGCAAACATTTGACTCTGGTGATTGTTATACCATGTAAGAGCATCATCTAAGCTCTCGAACTTTTGATACTTAAAGGCAGCAGCACATGCTAACTCTTGACTGAGAGTCTTTTCCGACAGGTTGTTTTGTGTTTGAGGATAAACAGAAAAGAGTAACAAACTTTTTGACAAATCACGTTCATGAAAATGCAATACACCAGAACGATATATTCTACCACGGAAGTCCATGAATGCTGGCAAATATAATTGATACCCTTCGTATGCTGACGCAAGTTTGATTACAAAATCTTCGTACCTAGCACGCTGCACACGCGTTAATAATTCCTTTAACAGTATGTGATAACTAGTTAAAGCCTTAATACCGTGGACGTTACTGAAGAAAAAGTCTCCCAATATATCAGTGGCTTCTTTTACATTCACGCGAGCAAGAACATTAGGCATAAGAAGACCCAAATCCTCTAAATAATTACGATTCCTTTTCAGAAAGCTCAAGAGCTTTTTGTTTATTTCAAACGGTTGAGACTGAAGCCCATTCAATATATTACACATATGCGTGTATTCCACTTTATCTAACTTAATAAAGAAGTTGTTAATGTCGCGAGAAGTTAATAGTCTAAACTTATTATAGATATCCCCGGAGGGTGTGCATAAGTAACCACCTATTAGATCAGATAAAGTTTTAGGGTCTGAGAACCTCTCAGCTGGTTGCCAATCCAAGGGTCTACAAACCATCGGCAGATTGAGTTTGATAGGAAGCTGACTTAAGTCAAAATTACACGTCGCATAACAATATTTCTTTATATAAGCCTTACCTTTATTAAGAATAACCTCTGGTTTATCATTTGTTACATCCATACCTGTTGACACATTTATAAGAGCTCTTTCAACCATGAAATGGATCAATTGGAGCCCTATACTATAATATGTACCCTTTTCCTTCTTTTGCTTTTTACCTTTTTTGCTAGAACCTTTGGTAACATCCATATCAGATTCATCCATACTAGTTAATACAGCTTCAACCTTACCACTATTGGATTCGTTGTTAAACCTTGTTTGATCTTTGACAGTTGAATTAAGTTGTTCCAACAATGTAGATACCTTAACAACTGGGTATTCCTGAAGTGAGTTGAATACAACCCCTAGTACATGAATAATGATAGCCTCTAATGTATAGCTACCAAACTTATTAAGCATAGGATAATACGTAGATGGTAGCTGCTTGTATAGATATTCCTTAGCGCTAGGTTTATTTTGATTAATCAATAGCTTTATAATATTAGGGGTCTCCCTAAATATATTACTCTCATCGAACTTCATAGTATAATCTTCAATTTTACTCTGTAAATCTATTAAATATGTATCAGATAATAAAATATTAGGATGGTTCTGTGATTTAATCAACAACTTGAATACCTCTTTATGATACATAGATACATTACTTTTCATGGATTTCTCAGAACCCAATAACTTTGAGTAGTAAACATTCCAGAACTCATCAATACATGAATTATTTGGCAATCTATAACTCTCACTGCTAGAGTCATACCCATTAGAAAAGCAAGGGTCAGACTCATTATCAATGGTCGTATCATACTTAATATCAAATGTAGCGTCAGAATAAGAATCATAAGTATTATCTATTTTGGGGACAGACCCATTAAGTAAGCTAGGGTCATCAGAATTCTTACTGCTGGTGTCAGATGAATATAACATAACATGAGGATAGCAATTTAGATTCCATAACATAGGGAGGTTTAGAAAACAAAAGACATTAAAGACACAACGCTTCTTATAAGAAGAAGTAAACATAAAAGGACTATCTATCCTATCTTATTGGTTCTGCCGTCCTCATATATGAGGAGTGCCGGACTTTGAGCATATGTGGATCATGATTATTTGTCATGATATATAATGAATGGGAATGGAAATGGAAATGGGAATTTAAATGGGAATGGGTATAAAGAAATATCCTTAGAAAACAATAACACCAAGGATATATGTATATCCCTAAAGAGTATAAAAGAGATAGGGGTAAAAGAAAGAAAGAGGAGATTTATTTCATTTTAGGATATAATTTTAGGATGTACTAATTATGTACATTTTCTCCCTAAAAGTATCCGTAAAGTGGGGTAGTCATAAGTGGGTGCTACCGTGGGTTTCAATAACAGCTAAAGAGTAAGCTAGCAGTCAATCAGGGGGTGGGGTAGTCAGTAGTAAGAAGAGGTAAGGAGGGGAAAGGAGTAAGGTAGGAGTATAAGAGGGAAAAAGAAAAGAAAGTCAAACTCTTAGATATTATCCTCGCTTCTTTCAGATCAAACAAAGGAAAGCACATAGAGGAAAACTCGTCATGATTTGGCAAATCCCTGTTCTCAGAAAAGACGTGTCAGGTCCCGCGTAAGTTGGCCACATCGCTAATCACAACTGTATATACGCATTGTCATGGGAAGGCAAAACATATGGGTCTACACACAGTATGTCCACACCAAATCCTACCAAGAGTTCTATCACGCATCCTTGCCAGAAACACCCGGGGAAGGGCACATCAAAAGGAAGCTGATTCCCAGGCACACTCCAGTGAACTTCTCAATCTGATTTTCTTATTGGCGGTAGACCAAAGCAGCTCTGACTCCTTTCAGAGAGGACTTTCTAGATTTCTACATCAATAATAAGCTTTTCAGAGTCTAGATTTCTACATCAATAATAAAGAAGCTATTGACTTGACTAACTAAAAAAACTAATATGCTTCATTTCATAATATGTTCTCTTGGGAGCGATCCTGCCACTGAACTGATCGACTATGAGTAGTGGAGGTAGTGTAGCAGTAAGAATACATAGGTGGGTAAGTCGAGAGCTTCTCTCTCTGGTAACTTCGCTACTAGGTCATAGGCTGGCGAATAGGCTTGCTAGTTCAATTCTGCAATAAGTACTTGTGGATTAGAAGTAGCTATAACCAAGCATCTTGAGTGGAAAAGGTCGAATTGAGTTAGGGATTAGAGGAGATTGTGGCAGCTTTGCGTTCTTTGAGACCGACTTAAAAAAGGGTATGAGCTTGCTTCTATTCAATTGCCTTCATCTCAGCAGAGATTTTGACCTGCAGGCACCCACTTTGGAATGGAAGCAATGCCCCCCGAAAGCTAAGAGCTTTGATTTTCATTTGGCAAAGCATCAGGAATGTCAGCGAATCCATCACAGTCAGAGATAGATTATCCTTCACTTCGTACATCAGGGGTGCCTTCTTCTTAGAAAACTCATTACCATCTTTCAGTTTGAATGAAATGAAGCGAGAATCGGATCAAGAAATTGAGTGGCACCTGACAATTAGGCGCTCTCCTCAAATTCAAGTAGCATAACTCTTGAAGAAGAACTAAGGGGCTAAGGTCGCTCGGTAGATAGGTTACGTAGCTCAACGAAAGCGATTCGGAGAAATGGGAACTAACTAGACTCTTCCCTTGCTTAATGGATTCAAAAAGGAAGGCGACTTAGGCGAGCTTACTTACTAATGACAGGGCCTAGCCTAGGCCGGCCTACTCACGTGCACCTTTTCAGAAAGCAGGGAGGACAGGGTGTAAGCGCTAGAAACTATTCCGATATGGCCGGTCAGATCGAAGACTGCTAAATGGTGTAAATCTCACTCGGATGCTTCCTGCTGCACGAGATTCAACAGTTGGGATGATTGCGCTTGTTCTAATATATCACTCGGAATGGATAGTGGGAATTCTTTCTCGGGCTAGTGTGGAAGTGATTGCTTGGATTGTTGTGTGGTAGTATGATCGATCATCCTCCTCTCTTCCAAAGTCCTTCAACATTCCCTGAATCGAAAGGGTAAGCAAGCCTACTCATCCATCAGCTCCTCTCATAGATCGGTGCGCTTTGACAAAGCAAAAAACACAGCATTTATCTTATTAGAGATTCTATTTTATAGATATCCATAAGCTTTTTGTTCGAGACTTCATATATACCAGCAGTTTGCCTCATTCCAAATCCTCAAAGTCAAATCTCGATTCGACTTCACAGTGTAGTGTTCGGCACGGGTAAGATAGTTATCCACGGGATGTTTTAGGGACCTATGGATAGATCTTTCCACTTTCCCGCATGTTGATAATCCTGTCCAGTCACTGCTTAGATCTTACCTTGCTACGTCCGAGTCTTTTTTCATCCTCTTTTTCTTCGCTCTTCGTACTCGTCTTTCTCTTCTTCCACATGAGGATTCGAGTCAAAAACACAAGTTGAGTTTATGCACCTATCGTTTAGTCCTTACCCTTCCTCACTGGCTATAGCCCTTTACATACGTATAGGCGGGCCCTTTTTGTGGAGGGCGGGGGTTTTACTATACAGGGCAATTCTTTCTCGAAGCTGCCTACTTGATTTCCCTGCTTGCTCATTCGGGCCCTCCCTTTCCTTCCAAACCATCTCTTTCTCTTGTTTCCACTTCTCTTTCTCTTTTTCCTGCCTCTTCCTTCGGTCAAGAGGAAAGGGCTAGTTATGTAGTGGCAGTAGCTGATCCTAGGATATGTGGTTGGATACACAGAGGGAGACAGAAGATATAGAGAATAGTGCTTTGTAGAAGATAGATCGATGTAAGTTGTCCGATCAAACCGCTGTACTTAACTAAACAATAGAAATCAGTAGGAAGTAAGGGATCGGCAGATTCATTGGCAACAGTGACTGCTAAAAGACCATACTTTGATACATAAGTAGTAAATAAGGGCGAAGCTTCTTCATTGGGATGTGAAAAGCACCAACTCCATAATATTAAGCGCCGGGCTCGCCTGTAGCAGTGTAGGCATTTCAGTATAGGAAGGTAGCTCAATTGAGTTGGAGAGGGAGGGGACCTTTGAATGAAAGAGGATTTGACCAGTGCATCAAGGATCACCACTTCTGCCTTCTCAGGATCCGCTAACTCAACTCAGCAAGAAAAAAGAGAAGGAATTAATTAATTTCAGACATAAGCAACACTACAGATAGAAGAGAAGTTCTTAAAGAAAGAACTTACTTTGCTCGGTTCCAAAGGGATGGAATTGGAAAAAGAGACATATCTCATATCTCCTTCATTCCACCTTCGGCTATCTATTTACCTTTGCCTAGACTTCAAGTCCTACCCTGACCTGGAGAACGGTTAAACTCTTGACTATTATCCTTACCTAATTGGCTATCCTTACCTATTGGTTAATAAATCCACTCATATTATAGTGCCACCCAAGCAGTGACCTAGCTGACACCTACTCTATCTATTGGGTGGGCATAGGCAAGGAAAGCTCCATGGCCAATGGCTAGGACACAACCCCAAGCCGAATTTAAAAGATTCCAATCAGTTCTAGACCTCCCTTTTGGTCCTCCGCTTCCATCAGGATCGATTTCACCTAACTGCTTTTTGAGAGTGAATAAATAAGTGACGTAGTTCTTGCTGCCGGGAAGTAGGGAAGGCAATAGGTGGTAATAGGTCAAGCAGCAGGTAACTAAGCTAGATTATGAGAAGTGAAAGGCAGTTTTCCTGCTTTCTTTAGTGAGTTTATGATGTCAACCACTAAGTAGGGACCCCCTCAGCTGGGCTTAGGTTCACCTCCTACCTCCTCCACCAACGCGGCCTTAGATGAGTACCTGAAAGAAAGGCAACTGACCAGAGGGGAAATTGGATGAAATCGCAAGAAAGGATGAAACACTATGCAGACAAAGGGAGATCTGATGGTGAGTTCATAGTCGGTGACCTAGTTTATCTTAAACTGCAGCCAGCAGATTTCAGTGGCCAACAAAAAGCACCACAAACTAAGTCAAAGGTACTATGGTCCTTTCGAAATCACAGAAAAGACTGGCACTTTGGCTTATAGATTGAAGTTACCAGAGGGTTCTTTAATTCATCCTGTTTTTCATGTTTCCCCATTGAAAAAGAAAGTGGGGTGGGGGGATGAGACCTAATTTCCCTCCCTTGCCACTGATCGGTTCTGAAGAGGGGATCAAATTGGAACCGGTAGCCTTTGTTGAGTGAGCGAAAAATGGTTCAGTTAAAAAAGGCGATAATTACACTGTGCTTGTTAAAGTGTGTTGGGAGAACTTACCTGAAGAGGAGGCAACGTGGGAAGATTCCTATTACATGGAGAAGAGGTTTCCCGATTTCATGAGCAGGCAACGCCTTGAGGTCAAGGCGAGTTCTCAAGGAGGAGGGAGTGTCAGAGATCAATGAGAATTTCGGGCAAAGAGACCTATCGAGTTGGTACACACCGATATTTGTGGACCGATAACACCCGCATCACTCGGTGAGAATTGGTGTGGGTGTAGCGAGCATATGGATGAAATGAAGTCCAAGATCCAGATTACTTTCTTTTTGGTGAATTAAATGGAACCTGGCAGCTAGAAAGAAAAGAGGTGAGAAAACTTACTAATAAACGCAAAAGTCATTTGGGATGTTCAATGCTTTACTGACATGATAGGAAGGATCTTCATCCGACAGTGACCGGCTACTACGGCCCCGCAAGGGGGGGCACTCTTGTAGAGCACTACTGGGTATCGAAGTCAACGATTCTCAATCATTTCGTTCCATTTGCTTGGAAGTGCGAATTTGTCTATATATGAAAAAAAGAAGAAGGCGTGGCCCTATTCATTTCTCATAGCTCAAAGGAAGTCGAGCCCCTATTTCATTACCTGGAGCGAATGGACAGACCAAATCAAGCAACTCGGTCTTCAAACGTATGCTTACTAAGTGCTATGAAACCAATGGTGAGGATTGGTCACATAGGTGACCTACAGTTGGGCATATACACAAACAACCTAAAAACGAGAGGAAAGACTCCATTCATCATGGTGTATGGAGCTCTCATTCCCCGGTCACCAGTCTACGATTGGCAGTACCGCATCGATTGGGAGACATAGAAAGCGATCGTTTACACAAATTGATCCACCCAGGCAACCGCCTGTGCAAGAGCAACAGCGTCAAGCTTGGCATGATAGGCAGTGACGTCAGAAACCTATTTTCAAGGGTTACCAGACTTGGGGTTAGCTACACGGAGCATCTCTTTCTTACCCTTCGGGTGGTCACAGGTCAGCTTTCTCATAGATCACTTAAGACAAAGGAAATAAACTACAGCACAGGACTTAAACTGAAGAATACGAACCCAGGAATCAGAGCAGAATGAACCCGGCAACTCTGTTCTCAGTAGGAGAAGACTCGCAACCGGATACGTTCGTTCGGTCATAAGGCACGAACTTCACTGCCCTAGCGGGAATCGGTAACATCCGTAGCCTGTAATAAGAGCAGGGAAGAAATTATGAAAAAGAGAATGGGCCTCACGCGACCTTCATGCAAGACTCCCTTGCCTAATTCAGAGATTCCACCTGTCAAGGAGTAAGAACTTTACTCACTACATACATTATATTCTAAGAGAAAGAAGAGAAAGACTCACTCATGAAGGGGCCCTTATACCCACCAGGAAAGTGGATTTGAGAGGAAGAAATCTATTTGCAAATGCGGAGAATATAGACGAGATACAAAGAAACGTTTGAAACGAGTTTCATTTCAATAGAAATCTAGTCTTTGACGCCGGGCGAGAACAAGGAAAAAGCCATTACCGACTGAGGCTAACGGATTTCTTTTCTTAGGTACGTACTACCGAGCCTCTTCGGCAGTGGTTGTTGGGGCGGTGTCCCAGTCGGATTCTTAAACTTTTAGAACAGAGAATCGATGTAGCATATTTCTTTCCACGCCTAGTCAACCTTGTTTGTGGACGAGTGTGAATTTAACCTTGAGAAGCAAGCTGAAGGATTATATGTGTAATGTTTTACCACGTTTGCAACCGGATTGAAGTTCTTGATTGAATCTTACCACCAACGTTTAACGATCATACCGAAAAAGGTGGTTACGAGCAAACAAAGATGCAGATCACCTACAATTCGATACTAATGACGAGTTTATGATGAAGAAAAGCATCATCCAGATAAATCGAACCTCTTATCTCGGTACCAAAAACCGATGCCTATAGATGACTTTCCTCCCAAGCTCTCTAATCTCTATAGAGAGGCATGTTCCCAATGTTGATGTGGCTTATTCCATTCTGGTGAACCACAGGTTATTTAAGGCGTTTCTTACTAAATAAATAACGAACTCAAAATCCTATAGAGGAAATGCTCTAGATCACCACGCCTTGGGCTTTCTAAACCATACTCGCTGGCCCAGAAGCAGCCAATCAGGCAGTTTGACATTTTAGTAGTAGCCAGTTGATACACCTCATCAGGACATGGGTGAATCGCTTTACTGGAACGGCTCTCAATCTCCGTACGCCGACTCGAGCTGAATTACTTGGATGGAAATGAGATTGAGTCTGAATGAATTCCACTAAAATCTTGGACTTCCCCTACCAAGAAGCAAGATAAGACCTATCGACTCGCAAACCAACCATAAGAATGGCTTTTTTCTGCCTAAGCACCACTACTTTCACTTGGACTTTTCCACTAGAGTGAAATAGAGTCATATTCAACAGGGATAAGGGACTAGACAACTGTCATCAGAATCAGTCATTCTGAGGTTAGTGAAGTGTCCTACTTCCATCTTAGAGGTAGGGGTAGTGTAGCTGGGCTATGTGAAGGAGCCTTATCAAGTGCTGGGCCAGGGCGTGCAGAGAAAGAAGAGAATGGGAGTCTTCAAGATTGGTTTTGATCAGGCGGTTCCAACGTATACGAGGATTGAAAGGAGTCTGTTCGTGATTGGTGTGGAGCACGAAGGATTAAGAAGGTCCTCTTTATTGCCGGAATCAACAAGAAAGACTTAGCAGCCCAAATAAAGTAACCCTTTCCCCCTCCCGGGTCTATCGTATCCATAGTTTCAGTGGGTATCGAACAGCGAAGCGAGGAAGCTTTTTCAATTGTTTCAACGGGCTGAATTTCTTACTTGGTTCTTTCACCAGCCTTGGTACGAAGCTAGGCGATTCAAACTATATAAGCATAAGCAATTCAAACTAGACATTTCGACCTTCATCCCAAAGCTCTAACTATTCCTTTGATTCGCTCCCGGGTGCTCAATTCCATTTCTTCTTTAGCGAGGTATGATTCTTTGGACTCTCAACTATCTTTAGTAAGTAGGAGATTTCTTTTCTTTCTCACATCACAGTTCTTCTTGCTAGCTCTATCTATGCCTTAGAGAAAGACCCACACAGGTCTAACTCCTTACCTTAAGGTTCTCTTTCTCACTCAACCGTGCCTCCTTTGCCTCTTTTAAATTATTTACCTTCTCAAGATCCATAATGCACAGTTTGCAAAGGCTTCTAAGACTCCCTAACTCCGTTATTTGGTAACCCCTTTCCTCTCGAAGAACAAATGGATCCAATTCGAAAAGCACTACCCACTTAAGGTACGCCATACTTTTAGTATAGTATATATGTTGAACTTACGATGTGGAGCTCCCTCGTGCATGCTTATTTTTGCGTATCCATTTACCCACGGCAAAGACCTCAAAGCTATTCCTATTTGACTTGTCTAACAAACCGTTGAGTCAAACGTTGAAATACACCTATATCGCTAATACTTATACCTCTCTCGGCCGGAACCTTCCTTCTACTTATTTTCCTTACCGACTACTTCTCTTTCGTCTTTGCCTACTTTTGATTGTGGAAATGCCTATGTTCTGCTTAAAGCATGCATCCAAACATACTATTCCGGTGCTGACTTGACTTAGCTATCTTGCCCTGCGGCCTTGCCTTTCCTCCTTAGGTAGTTGCTATTCCCTTGCTTCGGGGAGAATGCATCGTACTTTCAATTCAGAAATCTATACACCTGTTTTCAAATCTATAAAGCTTTACTTTCCATTGCCAAATACCTCTGTATACGTTCTGGCTATTCCTTCGCTAAACAGGCATAAAGTCATCCTTTGTTTCAAGCATATCTTCTTTCAACCTAAAGCAGCATATCTCCTCTTTACTACTAATAAATAAAGCCGTCTCCTCAAAAATATACCTATTGCATCAAAGCCTTGTCTTTGCCAGTCTCTTTTCGAAGGTAAGGCATCCCTTGCTTTCCTATGCTGCCGGAAGAAAGTGCCGCTATAAGCAGATTGAGCCGACCTTAACAGACATCAAAAAGCATCCCTTGTGACTGAACTAGATTGATATTTGTTCATAGATTGGCACGCACAGTACGTTCACTGGCAAAGTCAGCATTTACAAAGGAAAAAAGAAACTTAATATAAATATTGCTTAGAAAAGAAAGCAGCGTGGAAAAGTAGGGCTACAGGGCTGTGTATTTACTGTGGTGAAAGGTTTGGGCCATCATTGTCTCAAGAAATTTATGCATAGCAGGTCTGGCACAATGAAGAGGAGCAAGAGAAGGAGCAGGAGGGGCTACCCCTCTATATGGATTCCACCATAGACCAAAGAAAGGGGGTAAAATACATCATCTACCAAGAGTTTATTTATAATAAGATCTACACCCCCATGAGTTAATAGTTGGCAGATTTAACACAAAGAAATAAGACTACTCCGAATTTCTCACCCGCCCGCAGATTTCAGACCAATAATACTACTAAGTAAGTTCTCTTTATGAAGATATGTATGACCGGAATAGGAGTAAGCAAGCGAATCAAATAAATAAGTGATTGAGCTTGAGAACTACGAGTCATCTGCTATGACAGAAACAGGAGTCACCAAGGGAATCCACTATTTAGCTTGAGAACTACGAGGTATCCCTCATAAAAAGAGACCCAACTGCGCAATGAACGAAGGGAAGGCCAAGCAAAAGAAAGCAGTATGGGTAAAGCAAGACGAGACACAGACAAATCTTCCTATCTAGGAGGAGCAGGTTAGTTATTACGTGGAAGTGCGTGCTAGTGGAAGATACAAAGTGTGCTTGAGTTGCTGCCACCAAGTAGTAAGCAAACAGACTCTTCTATATTTATTATGGAAGAGCGCGGCTATGGTTAGACATTAAAAGGTGTATGGTCCTGGCTTAGTGTTCATTCACTTCAAAACTCTGGGTCTGTAAGGAAGATTCTTATACTTACTTTTTAGGGTTAAACACACTCGACTAACACAATAAATAAGCAGTCAAAACAATGCACCCATCAAAGGTCTACTTGTAACCCATACATAATATACTGGATTTAGGCGGGATTGAGGAGATGTACAGCCGTGTACCAGGGTAGGAAGGAAACCTCATAAAGGCAGATCTTCTATATAATAGAATAGAATAAATACCAAAGCCTGCAAATGCAAGACGTATAGAAGCTGCATGGTCTTTTCATGGCTTACCTAGATTCGATACAGCTGGTGTTTTATGTGAATGAGCTTAGTATTTTGATCATCGCACAAATCCCCAGGAACTCCCTCCAATATCAATATCATCGCACCGCGGCAAATCTCCTGATCTAACAACTCCGATTCCGGGTAACATTAGTCCTAGAGAAGCTACAACTTATCCGATGTATTTAGCAGCAGCAAGCATTATAAAGACAAACTTTTTGATACGCCAGTCGTACCATTTCTTTAGTATATCTAATTTCTAAATACCTGCTAGTGAACAGATACTTAATATCCGCAGACTAGTGAAATAAGAGATGTCAAGTTTATTATTTCTTGATTTCTTCTACAAAGACATAAGATTTACTTTGTGCAGTTGTTTCAGCATGCTCGTCACCAGAGGAGTGAAATGAAACTTTAGCCCAGAGAGAAGAGCACCACTCATATATTGAAAAGAAAGTAGATGTAAATGAGGATTGACCCTAGCTGCAGATAAATAAATGTAAAAGACCGGAAAAAGGTGGCATTAGATAATTAAGGCAGGCATTTTCCATTGGTATTAAACTTTTTGATCTTTCACTAGTTTCAGTATTTTATATGTTTCAAAGTAGGAATGCCAGGATTTCCCATGAATTGCATAGAAGTGGGCAGGGTCTGATCGTATGAAATAAATTCCTCCTCGATCAACATCGTAGGGGCAGCAGGTCTACATCGTTGGTTAAGTGGCGGGGAAAAGCTAGTTCTTTCTGGCTTTCAGAACCCACTTCGTTACGAGCCCAGATGCTAGTCTCATCTCCAGGCACTGGAAATCTTGGCTTCATTGGTAACGTCCTTTATTATATCGAACTAGCAGGGGGAACAAGTTCTGTCGCTATCCCAGATTCAGTCCTATCACTTCTTCCTTGAAGGCCTAACTCGCTAGCTATAGCTCTCAAATTCCTTTCGTGAGCCCGTACCAACGGATGAGTTTATGTACAACTCGAAAAATGGATTGGTCCCAGTCAAATCTATCTCTCAACGATTCTTTTCTCAAAGCGCCGCCAAAGAAACGAAGAGCCCAGTCGTTCTAGCAGCGGCAAGAGACCCATAAAAAAGCACAGACAGAAGAAACTATGTACTATGTATTTTTTGGAAAGAATAGAATACCAAACAACTAAAGTGGAGTTGTTCATATGTGCCTACTTTCACTTTCTTTCTTACCAGAATTGACAGAAGCCGGGGTTGGTTGGTGCACGGGAACTCTGACTTCCTTACTCAAAAACTCCTCTTTATCCAGGTATACATCCTTCCGGCTTCCTTTTCGGCCATGTCCTTCCTTGTCGGAGTTGGTCGTTTCGAACGAACCATGCTTTCAAGTTCGCTCAAATTGTTAGCTAGCGGACATCTTATACCGGGTAGCAACATATGATAGGAGAGTGGATCTTATGGTTTCTTCCCTGGCACGACTGGCAACTACCACTCATTGCACACGACGGCGTTAGGCCTTCTATATATAAGAATAATTGGATAGAGCTTGATTGAACACGTTTAGATGGAATTCTTTCTGGGCTTGTGTTTTGACGACTGCTAGAGCGTAGGAATGAATTTTTCGTCTTAGCTTAGCTTCGGTTAGCAATCCTGCTTTGATAGAAGGCCTTTGAAACTCTTTTTCGACGTGAAAGCATAGTACTTATAGCTATATCACTAGTTCAGTCTATTAGTCCTGAAATCAAGTGCTATATACTCTTCCTCGCTTGAATAACCTTATCACCGATTAGTGGCCAGGCTCATCCTTGCCCTGACCTACGCCCAGAAAAGGGACTTGAAGACCAACCCCGGACAAAGCAGCCTTCGCCATACATACCGAATGTCTTTCAAAAGTTGCACACGCACCACCCAGCAGATATAGATTCTCGTTATAGTCACATCACCTTCTTCTGGTCGATACCATTATAATGATCTCTGAACAATATAGGTCCTAGCACCAGCCTGCCTTATGCGCTCGAAAAAGAAAGACAGAAAGTCAATGTCATCTACTTCGGAAGTCTTCGGAAGATCTTCCGCTCAATGCATCGCGAGGAAGGAGTGACGAAAGGACAACCCGAGGAGAACCTCCCCAATCCATCTCCTTGTAAATTCGATTAGACCGCTTCGGTATACATACGCGGCATCTCTTGAATCAGGACCGAAGTCTTTAGTCAAGTATGTTTATGTTGAGGATGCGAGGCTTATTTCCCCGCAAGGGGATGGCGAGATATTCCAAGTAGTACTTTACTTTTGATGGGGGGATCTGTACTAGCTGTCTGGTATGCTTTGTATAGTGACCTCTGGTCGCCTTGCTGAATTGATGGTCGAAAGCCCTATCCGTTCTCGTTCAGAGAGTGACTTCTTACCCCTTACTTCACTTGCTGCTCGCGGGGATCACTTTATCCTCCTTTGACCGGTCGCTACCTCCGTTCCACCCACTCCTCCCGGAAATCCGCATTTCCTTCTCCGATAGCGAATCTACTCCTTGAACAAAGAAGAGCTGTCTCCCGTACTACTCATTTCCAATCAATAAGACCAGATCTCCCCTATTTAGATAACTCTCATTCCTTGATTATCTCTTTCACATCAGCAATTTCTGATATTACGTACGGGGTCCAGCACCTCATTCTTCTTCCCCAGAATCTATTGGAGCTGGTCTTTCGTTCAGTTCATCTTCTTCCCCTTCTATGAAGTGATTGGACCCTTTTGCGCCTTGACACACATGTCCCGGGCCCCCGCATTGAAAGCATTTGGAATTTGGTCTTTCTAAATCACCTCCTCTATTATAGCCGCCTCCTAATCAGGACAAGTAGTACGCTCTGCTCGTTACGACCTTTAGATGGATTGAGAGGTGGGTGTATTGGCCCCATAGGCAGCGCGTTCAGGATCGGCTGTATAGGAAGACTTTCTTTCTCTATTTTAGGTTTAGGATCTCCCAAATTTATCTTTTTTATGATGATCGAGAAAGCCCGCCGGCCTTAGAGTAAATACCGGTGAACTAGCACACAATCTGAGTAAGCAGTAGTCTGTAAGCTTTCTCCGCCCGGTCTCGAGTTATATCTATCCTTAGCGTGCTATACTGCAGTGCTTATCACAGTATCTATACTAGACTAGAATCAATACTCTCTCTATCGACCTCTCTCCGTAAAGTCTCAGTCTAGTTGACTATTTTTCCTACTAGTAGGACTAGGGTAAGCTACCGAAGTCTAACTCTAATAGATATGTTTTTTCTCTTCTGGATGGAGTTTTCATAGGAGTATATTTTACCGGTAGGTATTTTATCATATATAGTCACGAGTGCTTCTTTTCGTTTTCACTCTGATGTTATATGCTTAACACATGCAATTCGGTAGGTATTCAGTTCTAAAAATCCCATTCTTTTAGGCTAAAGAATAGCCAACAGTAACATACATCACCACATAATGTGGGTGCGGAATAAATTATAAGAATCTAACCACCATTAGATTTAATAAAAAACAAAAGGTTTTCAGCATGAAACTACACACCCGCCTATTTATTTTTCAAAACTTGAGTTACAGGATGATACCATATTCAGCCAGATCGCTCTTCCGTACCATATTGAATTGGTTGTGGAGGGCGAGGTTTAGACTTGACATGATTGTTCTCAAGCTCTTATCATCTCCGATCTTTAAGTTTCTTTTCAGTTTACTCTTCTATTTTTTCTGGGGATATGTGTATTTATCCCTCGTCTCCGTAGAAGCTATGAACTACCCGATTGATCCACCGCAACTGCACGAAGCAAGCGAGTCGGGATCCAATTGCCCGTATAGTGGGTGGCCCGCTCGAATCACCAGGGTGGAAGCGAATTCATCGGGGGAGTGTAGCGCCACGGTGCCCTCAGCTGAGGAAAACACCGAGGCTACATCTAGTTCAAGGTCGTCGTCCCGTAAGTCTGTCATAATAAGAATGAATCCCCTCGAACGCTTTGTAAAAGCACACGAGGAAGAAGTAAGGATAAAACATTGGTTAGATCACGAGGCAACCGAAAACGCAAAACGAGCTTATGAGGAGGACGCTAGAAAAAAGGAGGAGGAAGAAAGGAGAAAAGATGAGGCTGAAAGGCAGGCAAAGCGAGAGTATGATAGAATGAGATACGAAAAAAGAAAAAACAAAAAATGAAAGCGCCTAATCTTTGTTTGGAACCGTAGTATCAGTATAGGTGTTAAAGGGAGAACTGCGATAAACCCGGACTGGCGTTGGGTCAACCTATGGTGTACCGGTTGTTAGGCAAATAGCAGCGCCGGGCAGCTAAGTTGGTATGGAAGAACTGCTTAACGCGGGAAATCCTTCTCTATACAAGTTCTCGTAAGAGGGTTCTTTACTTTAATAGCACAGAACTTCGATAGGCGATAGGTGTAAGCACCGCGAGGTGTTAAGCCATTGAGTACTAAAAAACGTTCCTTTCTACTAGAAGAGAGAAATATGAAGAATAAAAAGAAAAAGACGAAATAAAGAAATCAAGATATATACTATGAAATGTTCAATAAGACACTATATATGATACTATGAAATGTTCAAAAAGACACTATATATGAGAAAAAAAGAGAAAAGCAATCTACACGGCTATATGAGAAAAGAAAGGAAAGACGAAAAAAGGAACTTTAGCTTTGTATTCTTCCATTAGTGAAAATGAGGCAAGCAAGCTTAATCCATCCCTCCTGATCCTATAGGGTAACTGCTCTTTTTTAAGCTATAGCTTGGACTTTGGGGTTTACCCTTCCTGTGGTTTACCCTTCTTAAGCAATTACGCGGACCAAGTGGAGTATCTATCAAATGGATGAAAAGTCGGCATTCTTGAATGGCCAACTCAAGACTAAGAGCGTTCTGTCGAACTCAAGACTAAAGGGTAATACCAATCCTGCTTCTTGGTAATACCAATCCTGCTTCTTGTGGACAGTGCTTTGTAAGGTCTCATCGGCCTGCCTTCCTGGCAGGTCCAAGCTTCTCCGAATTTCTTTCGCTTACTTGCTTTTCTTTCGCTTACCTGTTGTGGTACAAAGCTGCTGTCTTTTCTGGGACAAACTACTCTGGTAGTGAATTCCTTCTTACTTACCCACCCTCATTAGTTTGATCCGAAGTCTGTATTTGCTCGCTCATCTGTATACTAGCCATATCAATTAGATAGACCAGAACATCATATGTATACTAGCCATATCAATTAGATAGACCGGAACACCCTATTAAATTATTTAGAGCCCTACGTACGAAGAGGTATGTATGTGTAAGAAGCCGCCTTTTTCAAGTAGACCAGCCAAAGAAGACATGGGGTTACTGGGGCTTTGCCCAATGCAATGGATCCCTACCCTAAAAGTAGAGGTACTTAGCAAGAGAGCTCTGCAGTTCATTCATAAATATAGATGGTAAGCTTAAACTAATCCAATATATATATGGGTGGGAGTCCAGACTTCGTTATATCATCCATAGAGAAGGGGCCTAACCTACTTCTCTTTGCTCTCAAGCCTACCGCGCACTGAAGCGAGGTGTGATTTCTCTGATTTCTTTCATTTCATATAAGTAGCAAGCCTAAAAGACCTACCTTCTGAAGTGAGAGGAATTACGTAGTAGGGAGGCTTTCCTTTTCTTCTTTACTCTACCAATCCTGCTTGTCAGCCTTTCCTTGACTTCTTTACTCTACCAATCCTGTCAACCTTGCCCTTTCTTCTTTCTGCGGCAGCCAGTGAAAGTGTGCCGGAGCAGATATGAGTGCTTAGGAACTACAGATGAGTGTAACGGAAGGTAAGTGTAAGGTCTCTGTCTCATTAACGCTTTTGTGGCTCTAAAGAGGAGGGATTTGAGAGGCTCCCCGTCCGAGTTACGCCGATTCTTCCTTCTAGTTTGTGAAAGACTGATTCCTCGGATTTGATTCTTCAAAGGTGGATGTGAATGATGAGAGAGATTTTGGGCAGCTGAAGTAGGTTTCGTTAATTGAAAGGAGTAAGAAGATCCGATGGTTAACAAATAGGCTGCGGAGGAAATAAGCAATTTATCGGCCAGCTATTATTCTATTTTTTCTTTTACTTTACATGCTAGGCAGGTATGCATGTAAAGTCAAAGCACCGGGTTTAAGCATTCACAGATAGCCCAGAAGATAGGCATAACGTCTAGTAAGTCAAGTAGTGGACACGGGCTAGACAAAAGAAGGAAGGTACTATTAAAGATAAGTCACACGGGATTCGTATTTCATAGAAGAGTAGGCTTAAAGGGTCAAGTAGTAAGTAGAGTAGCCAGGGTAAGCTGAGAGCCCAGAGAAGTTTATGCGTTCTAGGAGTAGTAACCAAGGCATGTCAGGGTTGAGGACTAGTAGTTGTGCCGGGATAGACTTGTTAAGAAGAAGTAAGCCCGAGATAAGCATTTGGTATTTTAGCTAGGGCAAGTGGCACTTGTGAGTAACGGAGTACAAAGCATAGCCAAGGTCCAAGGTAAGTAGAGTATGGGGCTAGTCACTAGGGACAAGGGCAAGGTAGTTCCGGTAAGCGGATAAGTAAAGGTATGCCCGGATGGATAGGTTTGCTATTTACTCATTTAATTCATTCTCTTGTATTTGTGTGATCAGTTCAACCTCCGGCCTTTTTCTTGCTTTTCTAAGAAGCTATTACTGTTTATACAAAGAAGAGTGAACCAATGACGTTTGTGGATCTCTGTTACACATAAAAGTAAAGTGTTGCCTTTCTTTTTATTCCTCTAGTCGGGAGTACCGGGTATGGGGACAGCGTTCGCGCACATTTACAACATATATAGAGAAAAGTGGTCGCTTCTCTGGGTTGGGGACATCTAAGGTTTGGGGAAAGCTCTAACGACCGATCCTCCTCATACAGTTTGAGACATAGATTTGCCGATGGGCTGCTATAGTTTTGGTTGTTTGTTGACAACGCTCTATTCAGTGATCTTTACGTGTATGTATTTCTTTGATTCTGCTAGCGGCGGCGAGAGCACAGGCTTACTTTATATACGTAATTCGGTAGCAAGTCAATATATATACCTAAAGCGAGGTCTTTCAGAATGTAGTCTCTGGCTCCGGACCAGTTTTCCGGAAAGGAAGAAGAATCAGAGCTAAGGGATGAGTTCAAAACCAACCACAAGCGCCTTTATTTCTACTCATACGCCTTTCGCTATTGTCTCACTGGTACGGTGCTTTCTCTTACTACTTGAATAAGTTTATCCTTAAGGTTTTTATTGTGTGCTCCATTTTATTTGAAACTGTTGCGACTCTGTTGGCTATTCCAGAGGAGAAGCAGAAGTGCATAGACATTGAAAGCGCATGTCAATTGCTAAGCCGGCCACTAGTCAAAAATTTCTTGAATATGTGTACTAGTAAATCTATTGCGTTTTTTTACATGCATGCCATTCATTGGAAACTTACAAGCTTCACAAACCATATTCCAGAGGAAAGGAATTTGACCAATAGGCCCAAGACAACGTATGGAAATTCTGAACGTATATGGCTAGCAGTAGTGTGCCAGTCGCAGTATTGCTAGCTTGAAATCAGACTGATTCGTAGTAACGTGCGATAATAATACTAGATGGCCAAAGCACATGGTATTACTAAAGTGAAGTATTATGATGGTACCTTTTTTTGAAACTAGTAATAGTGATGACCCTTATCGGTTTACTTTTGGTACAATTTTCAGTAAACTAGCCAAAATATGGTTAGCCTAGAGTTTCCTTTTCACTTTTTTTTTTATGTTGACAATATTTCATTAAGGAAGCGGTGTCTTGCCTCGAGCACATAGGGAAAGGTACTGCTCTGGACTAGGAGGGTCAAACTAGGCTAGGAAATGGGCCTAACCCCATTCGCTGATGAACCCTTCACTTTTGACGGGTTCAAAAAGGAGGGCGCTGTAAGTGCCTTTCCAACGAGAACTTTTATTTCCACTTTAATAAGTCAATTGGAAAAGGAAGAGAAAGAAGAAGAGAGGAATGGAGCATGTTAACAATAAGAACTAGGCTTTTTTTTGCTTCTTCCTCGATGACAAGTGAGGCTATTGTTTCTTCGTCGACGGAACTTTCTTCTTTTGACTAGGCAAAGCTTAGGATTGGCACTAGTAAAGTAGGGAAAGTGCTTAACTTGGGACTATCATGTCTTAGCAGCCGATATGAGTTTTTATTGACGCGAGACTTGTGTGATTTACTCCGGATGGATAAGATTTATTCGTTGATTCCGTTAATAAAGAAAGGAAGTTAGGTAACTATATATGAGATAAATAAGTGTAAAGTGGGTGTAATGAGTTTTTTAGGTAAGACTAGCAATGGGGCTAATACCTATCATATGTACTCTGGGTCTTGTCTTGCTCACCACCTGCTTGGCAATTAAGTACAGTATAGGTTGCATTGGTACGTTGGAAAATACCTGGGATAGCTTGTACCATAGGGCTAAAGAGTAGGTATTTATGGATGGTTACTAGGGTAGGGGTTACTTATTGGTATTTACAGTTGATAGGGCTAGGGTAAGCTACTGGAAGTACAGGAAAAGACTAGGTGTATGGCTTGGGACAATACATGGGTATAGACTGAAGAGTACAGTATCATAACTGAAGAGTACAGTATCATATAGGTGGCCTTAATGTAATCTCGTATGTAGTAGAATCTGTTGAACCAAAGGATGAAGCGCTCTCTTCTATCGAGTAGACCAGATAAAGAGTGAGAAGTCAGAGTAGGTACTTTCCTAAAGTTCTTGGGCTTAGATAGTATGTAGAGGTAGAAAGGGGAATGTCACATATCGAATAACTACCTGCTTCTTGGTATACCAACTAATAACTAATAGGAAGGAGCGGTATTGGAACTAATGGTAAGAGTAAACACCTCTCTAATCTACGTATCTGAGTAGCAAGCCCTTCCTTAAGTAGTGAAAGGTTGCGCCGGGGTTCCGCTCGCTCCTTCAATAAAGTAAGTTAGCGAAATAAAGTAATCTTTACAAGGTCAGATGCAGAACGGGAAAGGTCCACTGTTCTCCTGTATGTAAGCCGAAGTGTGCGAGACAGCATAAGTTGACTTTTTCGATTATTATGTGGGCAGTCATTTACTCTTACATCTATGTGGTATAGGGGGAATAAATTCTCAGACTTTATTGAAGATAGAAAAACTTGAAGTAAGTAGGGATCAATCCCTTTGCCAGCCCATTCATACATATGGAGTCTTACCCAGCCAATAGGATGGAGTTTTATTTAGTACCTCTAAGGTAAGATGAACCCAACTTTGGATGATCCTGAAAGTCTTTTTGACGTACTTTGTGAGACATTCGCCCAGTTGATGGAAGCAAGCTCGAACAGGCCCTTGGTTCATATCCCAGTAGTAGTTCTCTCTTATGACTAGGGCATAGTTATTGGGGCTGGTAACTTCGGTCTTATTGACTTAAGCTACTGAATAGCTATGACTTGTAGTTGTGTAAAGCAGGTTACCTATCATATGTGTTTATGGAGTTTGAATAAGCGACTGGCATTGACTAGGAAGTTAAGGTAGATTAGTTAATGTTTAATAGTTACTAGTAGTAGGGAGGTAAGATAGGCAGTTTCAGCTTTCACAAGTAGGGATACATTGCTTGGGACACTAGGTACAGCAGTCCTTCCATACTGACTATAATAAGTATTAGTAGTTCTTAGAGGAGAATAGGACAGAGTAGCAATAAGGGAAGTCGGAATGGCGCCGGAGTAGTCTCTCCCGCCTTTCTCCAATTTGATAAAGGGATTGGGGCACAAACGGTATAAAAAGAAGGCAGGCTTAGTTCGACGTGGTCAACAGTCCTATCGGATCGCTTCTGCTTTTGTTGAACTCATGGGCAGCTGTGAAAAAGAAAGAGGAGTGCCAGGAAAAAGCCTGGGGGCAGAGACGACTATGTGTTTTCTTTGGACCACAGACAGACTCCGGAAAGTGGAACAGGAGCTGTATGGAGAGCAAGAAGTAGACGAGACACCGGGGCACATAAAAGAAAATTCCTTCTCTTCTGTACTGAATCCGCATGCTTTTTGACTGTAATTTTCCTTCTTTCTGTACTGAATCCGCATGCTTTTCTATTCGATTTATACCATGCAATAGGCCCACCCAGTACTCCTGGTAGAGTAGTGGATTTGTTCAGAATAAAGGAAGGATAAGAAAGCGGGCATCACAATCCATATTCGGTTGGAGCACACCGTAAGGTCAGAGAAGAACGGAACTTCACTTCAGCATAAGAGCACAAGAGCAGAGTGAATTACCCTTTCTTTACGCATGTATACGCCGTAGACTAGATAGTTTCTTTTCTGAGGTCCCCAAGATATGAGCCGTACGTAGACTAATCTAGTTTCTTAGGTAGGTACCCTAGCCTTTTGCTTGTTCTAGTTTCTTAGGTACCCTATTAAAACTAAACTACTGTGAGTGTAGCAAGACTGGTCACGTAAGTTGGTTCAGGGTGACTGCTTTATTCAAGACTCCTTTCTACTCTACAGTTGGTGAAGCAAGACTCCGCCACGCCCTGTCTATTTGAATGTTTTCCTGTGGGTAAGCAAGTCCCCACTTTCTACTACTAGCAAGCCTATTCACCATCAGAGCTAGAAGATGTAGGTAGCGCATGTGAAGCGAGCCTCTAAACTCCTGTTGCTTCAGCGTAACACTTCACTTTGAAAGAAAGACTTTTTGAATAAATGTCTATAGAGAAGAGAAAATGCGATGCGAGTAGATCGTACTATATAATCAAATATTTGAATTGCAAAGATGGAAGGTATCTATTGTTCAGCCTTTCTTTTCACAGCTCCACTTACCCGAGCCGTAGAGAAATTAATAGAAGCTACTGTTTTTGTCTAACACTCACTCTTATGCTACACTACTTACTGTTGAGCGAAAGGAATTACTACTAATGAAATTGCTCTCTCTTCGTTCAGCAGAAGGAAGGGATCTTATTCCTATTTCTTGTAGGAGAAGAAGGTAAGAGTTGGTTAGGTACCCAAAGAGCAGACTTTCGTGTGTAAGATGTTCAGCTTGATATGATCCCCCCGCTATCCAATTAGGTTAGATACCCGATTTGCTTGAGTGCAAA